>Ga0307476_10000692_pt1 | contig 24100 bp, 20 predicted proteins | sample atmos_gasesECM2C_2_FD_203314 | JGI IMG/M metagenome (GOLD analysis project Ga0307476, IMG submission 203314) | Hardwood forest soil microbial communities from Morgan-Monroe State Forest, Indiana, United States - atmos_gasesECM2C_05 | ecosystem: Environmental > Terrestrial > Soil > Temperate...
TCTGTTTTTTGAGGCTGAGCAATTGGCTGCCCAGCGCGGCAAGGCATGCACGCACAACACCGGACACTCGTTTGTCGCTCGGATCGGCGATGATACGCAGCAGTTCCTCGACGCCTTTGCGTCCGCCCGGCGCGATAACGCCAAACTCGGCAAGGTGAGCGCGGATCGCATTGATCACAGAGGTCTGCTGGCGAATCAACAGATGGCGCGTGCGATGGAGCACCAGCCCGCTTTGTTGCTCGGGCGTCTTGGTCGGCACGAACCGCATATTGGCCCTTGTGACCGCCTCACAAATTGCCTCAGCGTCGGCCATATCGTTCTTCTGCCGCTTGACGTAAGGCTTCACGTACGCCGGCGGCATCAGCCGTACGCTATGGCCGAGGGCCTGCAGCTCACGCGACCAGTGGTGTGACGAGGCACAGGCCTCGATGCCGACCAGGCAGGGCGGCAGCTTCTCGAAGAAAGCCAGGACATAGCGACGCTTCAACTGCCTGCGGATAACTACAAGACCGTCAGCATCCACGCCATGAACCTGAAAAACCGACTTGGCGATGTCGAGTCCAATCGTCGAAACCGTTTCCATGGGAAGCTCCTCCGAATCGTGGGAGCCTTAAATGGCACCCACATCTTTGGCACTCTCGTGCCGGTGGAGGAGCCGTCCACAGCATCAATAACGGCCTTGCGCACCCGTAGCAAAGGCAGCGAGCATTTTCGCCGTCGGACCACTGTGAGTCAGTCACAGACCTGCCTGTCGGGGCGTGATATTCTTCCCCACATTGCAGCGGGCATGATCCCGGTTCGGGGGCGGGGCAAATGGTAATCGAGATCGGAAGGCGGAGGTTCATAACCGAAGGCTTCAGCCACTTCGTTACCTCCATGACTGCTCCGGTTGCTTCCGGCTGGAGCGATTGCCGGGCGGGACTTACACCCACTGGAAAACGCCGCCTTTCCACGGCGCACACCCATCGCGTCAGTTTGCGACCGCTAATTGCCGCATTGCGAAAGGTTTATTCGATCACTTCGTCGGCGGTCGCGAGTAGTGTTTGTGGAAAAGTGAGACCGAGCGCCTTCGCCGTCCCTAAATTGAGTGCCAGTTCAAACCGAGTAGGCAACTGAGATGGTAGATCGGCAGGCTTGGCGCCTTTGAGTATCAGATCGACATATGTTGCGGCGCGTCGGAAAATATCTGGATAATTGACGGCATAGGACATAAGCCCGCCGTTCGGAACAAAAATCTGACTTCCATAGATTGCCGGTAGCCGAAGCCGCGCCGCAAGTTCGATAATGAAACCGCGATGCACATACAGGAATGTGTCAGGGATGACGATAAAGCCGCCGCCTTCGCCTGCAAGAGGGGTAAGCGCGGTTTCAATATCGCTGGGACTGCCCACGGGAGACGGTTTCAGCACGACACCGGCCGCCTGTGCAGCTTGCTCGGCCGAGCGAAAGTAGAGTTCGGCGAAAGGCGCTGTCACTGGATTGAATAGGAGTGCAACGCGGGTAATCGCAGGTGCTGCCTCCTTTAGGAACGCGAGCCACTTCCCGCCAACCGAAGGTTCTACATTGGCAAAGCCGGTGAAGTTTCCGCCCGGTTTTGCAAAGCTCTGGATAAATCCCGATTCGATCGGATTGGCCACCAGCACGAACACAACAGGCAAATTGGTGGTCATCAGCGAGGCCGTGGCCGGCGTCGAGCGAGAAAACACCAGATCAGGACGACTTTCGACTGTGGCAGCGCGCACTCGATCTGAAGTGGCGCCAAGCCAGCGATAATCAACTTCTATATTAACGCCCACAATCCAGCCCGCTTGCTTAAGTCCCTCTTCGAGGGCAGCGACTTCCTCTTGTCCTTGAGCGTCGCCTCGCTCAAGACCCCCCATTAACACCGCAATATTGCCGCCTTCGCTCGATCGGCTGCGCATGCCCCGCGAGCGGCCATGTGACGACCGCGCCGCCGAGCGCGGATATGGGCGATAAACAAGCACGGATCGCGGGGTATGCAAGTTGTTGTATCGCCCGAGGTTCACCGCGCGAGCGCAATTAACGTGTGAAACTGGGGAAGCCTTCGCTTGCTGGGCTACCCCCGGGCAAAGCAAAAAGGTAGCAATACAGGTGCGCACGCGATATAAGCGGTTACAAAGAAACCCTCTATGAAGGGCACATAAGTTCTTCCAAACGTAAAGGCATCTGCCGCTCGCTAACGGAACATCAGCAAGCTGACCATGTTCAGCACGCCAGAAATCGTCGTTCTGCTCCTCGTAGCAATATTGGGGCACATAATGGCGTTGCTCTGGTATGCCGCTTACAAGTACGATTGGAGATTATGTCAGCGCAGAATATACGACTTGCCGATCACTCATGATCAGATAAGACGGGAGCTAAAGAATTCCTTGCATGTACCCATGCATGCGGTCCTCCTAGCTGTCTTGCTGGCCCTCGGATTTTTCCAGAATACCAGCATAGCTTCGTTTTTCTATTCTGTAATCGGAACGACGATTTGGGCCGAGATCTGGCACTACGCTTCGCATCGCGCATTCCATCTGCGGGCGCTGCACTGGATTCATGTTGAGCATCATAAGAGCCGGGTAAACAGTCCCTTTACCGCGATCTCCTTTTCGTTCACCGAAAAACTCACTTTTGACGGCGGACTGCTGGTGGTGCTTGCCTGCGTCGATGCATTCTGCCCTCTGAACTTCTTTGGCATAGCTACATGGTTTGTCGGCTATCTTCTGGTCAATTCATTCGGCCATGCGAATTTCGAGCTCGGCGCCGCGCGCCATACCCACTCGCTGGGGAAGGTGCTCACAAGCACCACTTATCATTCGCTGCATCACTCCAGATACTCCGGGAATTATGGACTTTCGACGCGTATCTTGGACCGCATGTTCAAGACGGAATGGAATGACTATGAAAAGCTTTATGATCGCATAAATCTCGATCGGAAGCCCTTGGACAGCCTTAGGGAGAGGGTAACCGCCTCGTAATGCCTCAACCCCGACCAACGCTTTGACCACACCACAGCGTTAGATGAGTAACTTAATCTCCCTCGAGCGCTATTCGCCGTGGCCGCCCGCTTTGAGCTTTGCTCGGGCGTTCGTCGAACGTTGCTCCAGCATTAGTCGTATTAACGGGATTGTATCCTCGCTCGAGGGGTGCGCACCCAATGAGTTCTTGTCCAGCATGGCGAGCTATTGCGGCGAGTATCAGCTACCGAGCACGTCCAGCTTAATGGGCGGAAACACCCCCAAGATATTTGTAGCCAACCATCCGCTCGGCGGGGCCGACGTTGTAGCCGCTCTCAAGCTCATGGAGTCGCTTCGTGCGCCTTATAAGATCCTCAGTAACAAGGCACTTGCTCCGCCCGGCATGTTGGCGGACAAAGTTGTGCTCGTCGATCCTACTCAGCGCGATCGTAAACAAAATTTCCAGGCCGTGCGTACAGTCTTGCGAGAATTCGGATCAGAATATCATAATCTATTTGTGTTTCCTTCGGGTCTCTGCTCGAGATTTCTGCCCGATCGGGGAGTAATTGCCGATCCGCCCTGGACCTCGGCTTTCCAACAGATCGCCGTTCGGAAAGAAGCTCAGCTGATCCCTATCTGGTTTTCCGGACGAAATAGGCTGAGATTCTATTTCTGCGCCCTTGCCCTCGGTGATGCTGCCGGACTGCTCATCCCTCGAGAGTTTTTCACCCGGCGTCAAAAGCCGCTGGTCTGCAAGATCGGCATCCCAATTGCCGCTAAGGCAACCACCTATTTCGGTACAGCTGCAACCGCGGGGCTCCGAGCGGCCGTGTACACGCTGTCTAAAGCGGAGCCTGAGGAGCAGGCATATCGCGGCCGGGAAGCAACCCGTGGGTCACGACACCCGGTTGCTCCGATTCCGTTCAATGTTGCGGTATATTCCTCACACCAAGTGGATCGATCCGCACTACTTGCGTTGCGCCGCGATTGCTTCGGCGACGACGATTGGTCGTATGTCGATGACATAGCGCTTCATCTGGTGGCCCAGCGCCCTGACGGCTACCCTTTCGGGTACTATCGGGCACTGGCTTGGGACAAACTCGGCCGCGATCTGTCTAAGGCATCGCCGTTATGGGGTGCATACCAACCAGATCGGGAGATAATGCGAAAGTATAGAGTCTGGGAATGGGGACGCTTCTGCATTCGGCCGGACTATCGCGACATTCGTGTCGCCCGTCAGCTATGGCAAGAGTTAGTTCGTGTCATGATTCGCGGGGGAGGCACTCCATTGGCTCTCGGGATGGTGACGCTCAACCATGTCAATCCTGTCCTTGCGGCGGCCTATTTCGAGTTCGCACGGCGCCGCTCGTCCTGCGATCGAACACAGGGCTTTCGGCCGCGGCAGGAGCTCGTCCCCCGATCCTCCTACCATGACTTTTGTCCAACGGAGGTGCAATTTACCACTGCACCTCTGGAGCCTCTTCCAGGAGTACTTCGGATCTATTTGTCAACGGGAATGAGGTTTGGTCCGTCGGCGCTTTGGGCGCAATTCGGCAATCGTCCCTGTGTTCTGGTTTCCGTACAGCCACATGAAGTTCGAGGTATCGGGCCCATCGAAACCACGATCCGCCCCGGATAGTTACCATACCTTCAATAAGTATGTTGATCACGGTTCGATTGCGGTCCCGCAGCGTACAAGCGAGGTGTGGTGCATCGCACATTTAACGGCGTACAGAAGATGCTCGGCTTACCGCCGAGCCAGCCGTTGTAACAGTTCACCCGTACCTCACCGGGTTGTCACGTTGCCTCTTTCTCCTAGCTGCTCCCTCGCCAACGATTTCGAACGATTTCCAGAACGCAAGGTGAGCACTGCTTGGATCAAAGCATCTTTTAGATAGGCGAGCTCGGCTCTTCGGCGCGGCCAAACATTCACAGAACGATTGTCGCGCCGCTAGGCGCGGAGTGCGGAATCGTGCTAATATCACTGTAGCGGAGCTTAATCTTGCGCTTTGCCCACCTAGCCAGTGAGTGCTGGAGGCCAAGTACGAGGGACAAAGGCCACTAAGATGGGGTTTGTGTTCGAAATTGCCTGGGCGCACGTCAGCAGCCGATTCCGTCAAACGTTTATTGGCGTCCTTGGTGTCGCAACGGGTGTGGGCTTTTCCATCATGATAGGCGCCCTCATGCAGGGCGCACAGCGAGACTTCTTAGTCACGCTTGTCGACTCAATGCCGCATATCACTGTGACCGATGAGCTAACGTCGAGCGCGGTGCAGCCTGCGGAGGAGGTCTACGGCGCTGCGCAAATTTACAATCAACCCGGAGAGCGGAGGCAATCTGGGATCAAAAATCCTAACCAGGTAATATCATCGCTGCGAACTTGGATTCCCGGCGGAATTGCTCCGTCGCTCCAAATATCCGCGATAGTCAATATCTCACAATACCGATTTGGCGTAAAACTAACTGGCATAGATCCGCAGCAGGAAGTGCACGTCTCTAAACTTGTCAGTGAAATGCGCGAGGGGTCGCTGGATGACCTATACCGCGCTTCGAACGCGTCTGTCATCGGTGATATCTTGGCAAGGAAACTAGGCGCCAGAGTCGGCAGCAATGTTACCCTCTCGACAGGTGAAGGTATTTCGGTTTCGGGACCCGTCGTGGGTATCTTTCGGTTCGGCATTCGGGACATTGACGATGGCCAGATCTACACATTGACACGCACTGCTCAAGTACTCGCGGCCAGCCCGACGCGGATCAACGAAATGCGAGTGCGGCTGCATGACGCGCTGGCAGCGCGCGACGTTGCAAGTCAAATCCAGGCCCAGACAGGTTACCGCTCCATACCTTGGCAAGAGGCCAATGCCGATCTCATTTCTGCTTTTAAAGTACGCGACTTAATTATGATGTTCGTAATGGCAGGCATGATGATCGCGTCGACATTTGCAATCTATAGCATTATTTCAACAATCACCAACGAGAAGCGACACGACATCGCAATCATGAAATCACTCGGCATACGAGAGCATCTCGTTCAGTCAATCTTCATTATCGAATCAATCATGATAGGCATCGTCGGCGTTTCTGCCGGATCGGCGTTTGGATATCTTCTTTGTCTGTCGCTCTCACAAATAACTTTCACGAATCCATTTACGGGTAGCCAGGAGCCCCTCCCGGTCTACTTTCCGCCAACGCACTATGTCGTCCTCGGAGTGGTATCCCTAATTTGCTGCGCTATCGCTGCATTGCTACCGTCGTGGAAGGCGACGAGAGTTCACCCCGTCGAAATCATCCGTGGTGCGTCGTGAGCACTGGTGCAGTCCAAGCAGTCGGTCTCGTCAAGCGCGCCGAAGGGTCGTCTAAGCGGCGCTTGTTAATGGTCTGGACCTTCAATTCATTGAGGGCGCCGCCATCGACAGCACCCATTCTGTGGCGCGAGCGCATCTCAGCGGCCCGCGTGCGAAGGCGCCCAATGGAGCGCGCATGAGCGGGCGCGTGCGCCCAAGGGGTGGCGTCAAGCAACAACAGTTCAGGAATTGGCCGGAGATCTCGATGAGCGAGCGGTTGGGAAACGAGCTGCCGCTGGCGTCTGCGCCACCTTCTTCCGACGATCTCCCGATGCCAAATGTCGCGGGTTTTCTTAGGCGACTGGCCAAAGAAATTCCTGACCGGCGTGCCGTAGTAGCGCCGAGCGGCCGTGATCGGGCTGGTCATGCCACCTACAATCTGCTGACCTTCAAGCAATTGGAAAACGAAAGCGATCGATGCGCGGCTGGGCTTTATCAAATAGGGATCGGCAAGGGCACCAAGTGCCTGCTCATGGTGCGGCCGGGAACCGACTTCTTCGTGCTCATGTTCGCACTGTTCAAGTTAGGGGCTCTACCTATTCTGATCGATCCTGGCATGAAGAAAAAGTGGCTTCTCTCTTGCATCGCGGAAGTCGAGGCGGAGGCGATGATCGGCGTCCCTTTGGCTCATCTATTTCGATGTTTAGTGAGGCGTCCATTCCGCTCGGTCCGCTTGCATGTCACCGCGGGTAGGCGGTGGTTCTGGGGCGGTGAGACGCTCGGTTCGATCTGTGCGCACGAGCCACGGGGCTTACCGCCTCCGGACATCCGCCCCGATGATCCTGCGGCCATCTTGTTCACTTCCGGAAGCACCGGCGCTCCAAAGGGCGTAGTGTACCGTCACCGGATGTTTGTGGAACAGGTCCATGCTCTTCAATCGCATTACCGGTTTCGAACGAACGAAATAGACCTTTCTACATTCCTGCCCTTTGCGCTGTTCAGCGTCGCGCTAGGCATGACGGTGGTGCTCCCCGAGCTGGACTTCGCCCGTCCAGCCAGGGTCAATCCGCAAACGATCGTCGAGGCGATTGTGAACCATGCGACAACCAGCAGCTTTGGTTCACCCGCGTTATGGGACCGCCTCGGGCGATACTGCGCCGCTAAGGGGATCGTGCTGCCGACCTTGAAGAGGGTCATCATGACGGGAGCTCCAGTTACCCCCCGCATTGTGGAGAAGTTGCGGTTGGCTCTCGCGCCCGATGCCGTCATTCACATTCCGTACGGTGCCACCGAGGCCCTGCCGGTGGCGAGCATCACCGACGCGGAGATATTGGGGGATACCGCGGCACAAAGTCGAAGAGGAGCCGGCACCTGTGTGGGCCTGCCGTTGCCTGCCATGGACGTTCGTGTCGTCGTGTCAACGGATGCTCCCATACCGATTTGGGATCCTTCGATCGTGGTGCCCAGCGGCGAGATCGGAGAGATTGTGGTACGCGGGCCAGTGGTCACTCACGAGTACTTCCGCCGTGATCGTGATACCCAATTGGCAAAAATTGCTGATGGCGGCTCGATCTGGCATCGAATGGGAGATCTGGGCTACTTCGATTTGCGCGGCAGAATCTGGTTCTGCGGTCGAAAGAGCGACCGCGTCGTGACAGCGGCCGGCACCCTCTACTCGGACTGCTGCGAGGCCGTGTTCAACGAGCATCCAGCGGTGCGGCGCTCTGCTCTGGTCGGCGTCGGTGTGGCTCCAAGTCAGCATTCCGTTATCGTGGTTGAGCTCGAACCCGAAGCTGCGCCGAAAGTCCGCGTCGATTCTCATCAACTCATCAAAGAGCTACGGCGCATTGCCCAAAGTTACGATCACACTAAGGATATCCAGCACTTCCTTGTGCACCCGCGCTTTCCGGTAGATGCGCGGCACAACGTCAAGATCAACCGCCATACGCTCGCCCATTGGGCTTCGGAACAACTGAAATGCGGGCAGTTGTAACCGGCGGTGGCGGCTTCGTCGGCCGGGCGATTGTCGAACGGCTTGTTGAACGCGGCGATGGCGTGCGCATCATCGCCCGTGGCAACTATCCTGACCTCGCACGGGTGGGGGTCGAATGCATTCGTGGCGATGTCGCGGACTTCGCCACTGTCCGATCCGCCGTTGAAGGCGCGGACGTCGTTTTCCACGCTGCGGCCAAGGTAGGATACTGGGGCCAGCCTGCTGATTTTGAACGTGCGAATGTGCTGGGAACCTGCAACATCGTCCAGGCCTGTCAGGATGGGGGAGTCCGTCGTCTCGTACACACGAGCACTCCAGCCGTAGTCGCGCAGCAGCGCCCTTTGGAAGGGCTCGACGAGACCGTGCCGTATCCAGCAGTCACGCTATGTGAATATCAACGCACGAAGATCATTGCCGAGAAGGCGGTTCTCGCAGCGAACGGTCGTGGCGGGCTGGCCACGATTGCGCTACGGCCACACAATATCTGGGGTCCCGGGGATCCGCACTTTATTCCCAGGCTCGCGCAGCGCGCGCGCGGCCGGCGCTTGAACCAGATCGGCGATGGCCGCAACAGGGTCGACGTCACCTATATCGACAACGCCGCGGAAGCCCATCTGCTTGCGGCGGACAAGCTGCGGGCGGGCGCCGCGGTCGGCGGGCGCGCCTACTTCGTCAGTCAGGGCGAGCCCGTGCTGCTGTGGCCATTCTTCAACCGCATGCTCAAAGGGCTGGATTTACCGCTCTTTGCTAAAAGAGTTCCGTATTCCCTCGCACGCAATCTGGGCCAAGCGCTTGAGGCCATTTATCGGATATTGCCGCAGCTCGGAGAACCGCCTCTGACGCGGTTTCTCGCGGTTCAACTAGGGGAATCGCATTATTTCGATATCAGCCGAGTGCGAGCCGACCTCGGATATGCGCCCCGAATTGGAATCGAAGAAGGTCTAGAACGAACGTTTGCCCATTACCGGACGCACTCGCCGCTTTGAACAACCGGCGAGCTGAGTCTCAATCGCGGCCAAATGCTTTGCCGCATATTGCAAATGGCTCTATAGTCTAGGCAATTTGTGCGGGCGCCATTGTCGGCTTCGGGGACTTCATGCCCTACCCCTATCGGGTCGTGATAACCGGTGTGGGCCTCACAAGCCCGAACGGCAATAATTTGTCGGAGTTCAGGGCAAATCTGCTGGCCGGCGTTTCCGGTATAACGCGGTTCGAAACTCGATATATGGGGCCCGTGCTGGCGGGCACCTGCAGCTTCGATGTACTGCGCTATCAAAAGCAAAAGGAAGCACGGCGCGGAACGCGGGCCGGGTCAGTCGCCATTTATTGCGCGCAGGAGGCGGTCAGAGACGCAGAACTGAGCCTTTTGGAAATCGATCCGTCCCGCGTCGGGGTCTTTGTCGGCATAGCCGAGCATGGCAATGTCGCGACAGAGAACGAGATCGATTCGATCCGAGGTTACGGCTACGACATCGCGTACTGGTCGCATCACCACAATCCCCGGAGCGTGGCCAACAATCCGGCGGGCGAAGTTACCATCAACTTGGGCGTTACCGGCCCGCATTACACAATCGGTGCCGCGTGCGCGGCCGGTAATGCGGGACTTATCCAGGGCATGCAGATGCTCCAGCTCGGCGACGTTGACGTGGCGCTGGCCGGTGGCGTGTCCGAGAGCATTCACACCTTTGGCGTGTTTGCCAGCTTCAAAGCGCAAGGGGCGCTGGCGAGCCATGTCGATCCGACCAAGGCGAGCCGACCATTCGACCTGGACCGCAACGGCATCGTCGTGTCCGAAGGAGGCTGCATATTCGTCCTTGAACGTCACGACCAGGCCCTCAGGCGCGGGGCAAAAATCTATGGCGAGATTGTCGGGCATGCGATGAACTCCGATGCCTCCGACTTCGTGGTACCCGATTCCAAAAGGTTGCAGCGGTGCATTGAAACGGCACTGCAGCGGGCTCGCCTCGCACCCGACGACATCCACCTGGTCAGCACGCATGCGACGGGAACGTCGCTCGGCGATCCCCATGAGTGCGTTGCGCTGCGCCACGTTTTCGGCGATACCCCAACGGTCCACATCAACAATACCAAAAGCGTCATTGGACACACCATGGGTGCAGCAGGCGCGCTTGAGCTGGCCGGCAATCTGCCGTCCTTCGAAGACGGCATCGTTCACCCTACGATCAATGTGGACAAGCTTGATCCCGCTTGCGCGCTCGATCAACTAGTTATCGGGCAAGGGCGATACGCTGGTCGGATCGAAAGCGTTCTGAACATTTCTTCGGGAATGTTGGGTACCAACGCAGTTTTGGTCGTCCGGCAATTCAGCCGATGACATTCCGACTTTTGGGCAAGTGGAGCGACCACATGACACGGGGCCAAATTGAAGAGGCAGTTCTAAGTATCCTTGCAACCCTTACAGAAGAGAGCTTGAGCGGTCTGGAACGACAGCGAGATCTGCGCGATCAGCTGAAACTTGATTCAATGGATTTCCTCGATGTGGTGATGGAGCTCCGCAAGCGATATCGCATTGACGTTCCGGAGACGGATTACCTACAGCTGGCGACTCTGGAGGGCTGTATAAACTATCTTGAGTCGCGCATGACTGATCATACGCCCTGAGACCACGGGAAACGCCTCCGATCACAAGGCGGGAGCGGCCCAGCGATGGACTATGACGTCATCATCATTGGCGCTGGAATGTCCGGCATCGCCGCCGGGATCAGACTCGCATATTATGATTACAAGGTCTGCATACTGGAGAAGCACTATCTCTGGGGCGGGCTCAATTCCTTCTATCGACTCAAGGGAGGATATCGGTTCGACGTCGGCCTTCACGCCATTACAAACTATGTCGCGCCGACAGTAAGGAATGCCCCGCTCAACAAGCTCTTCCGACAACTCCGGATCGAACCCGAGAAGTTTGATCTGCGCGAACAAAATTACTCGCAGATTGCGTTCGCAGATCGAGTGCTCACGTTCACAAACGACTTCTCGGCGTTAAAGGCGGATGTCGCGGACAAATTTCCCAATGACTCTGACGGGTTTCTTCGTCTCGTCGATCACATCAATGCGTATAACGAGTTCGACTTTGAGGCCGAGCCGATTTCTGCGCGGGCAGTCCTTGAGCATTATCTCAAGGACCCGCTACTGATCGATATGATCTTCTGCCCGCTGATGTATTACGGCAGCGCGCGGGTCGACGATATGGATTACAGCCAGTTCGTGATCATGTTCAAGAGCATCTTTCAGGAAGGATTTTCGCGGCCATGGCGCGGGGTTCGCCAAATCCTGGAAGTACTCATCGCCAAGTACAAACAGCTCGGCGGCGTCCTCAGGATGAAATCGGGAGTAAGAAGGCTCGAGGTCGCGGGCGATCGGGTCCGCGGCATCATTCTCGAAAACGGCGAGGCTTTGTGCGCGGACAAAATTCTCTCTTGCGCCGGACAGGTCGAGACATTGCGTCTATTGTCCAAATATCCCGCCACTGCGGCGACGAGAGTCGAACCGGGCCAGTTGACGTTCACTGAGGCGATAATCGTGTTGGACCGCCCCGCCCGAGAGTTAGGATTTGGCGCGACCATCACCTTCTTTAATAATCGCGAGAGGTTCTACTACCGCCCGCCGAGCGATGGGCTGGTCGACGTCGAGAGCGGCGTGATCTGCTGCCCGAACAATTACAAGTTCGGCAAGCCGCTTGCGCAAGAACTCATTCGCATCACCAACATCGCCAGCTATCAGGGCTGGAATGGACTGAGTGGGGAGGCATATTACGAGGCGAAGCGGCGCTGCCTTGATCAAAGCATTATGGCGATTCGACCCTATGTGGCCGATCTTCGCCCCCATACAGTGTTCGTCGATACCTTCACACCAAAGACCATCGAGAAATTCACCGGTCGCATCAACGGGGCAGTCTACGGCACTCCGCACAAGGCCAGGGATGGCCGCACTCATCTTGTGAACCTGTTTTTATGTGGGACCGACCAGGGATTCCTCGGCGTTGTGGGCGCCCTGCTCAGCGGAATTTCCATGGCCAATCTTCACGTCCTGCAGGGCGTCAGGTCGCAGTGACATGCCACGGGACCATCTAAAAGGCGTCAAGAGCCACTACGACGTCATCGTCGTCGGCAGCGGGCTGGCCGGCATGACCGCCGCCAACATATTGGCGCGCGCAGGTCGCTCCGTCCTGGTGCTGGAGCAGCATTACCGGCTCGGCGGCATGGCGACCTGGTTTCGCCGGCCGCGTGGAAACGTTTTCGATATCTCGCTGCACGGCTTTCCGGCCGGGATGATAAAGAGCTGCCGCCGATACTGGAATGACGACATCGCCAGCCGGATTCGCCAGATCAAGGCGATCCATTTCGACAATCCGCAGTTCAGCTTCTACTCGAGCTACGACAAGGGCGACTTCCTCGACAAGCTGGTGAACCATTTCGGCGTCGAAAGACAGACGGTCGACGAGTTTTTCGCTGCCATTGAGCGCATGCAGTTCTACGATCGTGACGTCGCTACTACCCGCGAACTGTTCATGGAGTTTTTTCCCGACCGGCCGGACGTCTGGCGACTTTTGATCGAGCCCATTGCCTATGCAAACGGATCATCACTGGACGACCCCGCTATCACCTTCGGAATCGTGTTCTCGAACTTCATGAAGAAAGGCGTGTTCATCTACGAAGGCGGGTCTGACGACTTGGAAAAGCGGATGAAGATCGAGATGGAGCGCAACGGAGTCGATGTACGGATCAAGGCGCTGGTCGAGCGGATCATTGTGGAGGGCAACGAGGCGCGCGGCGTCATGGTCAACGGCCGCATGATCGAGTCCAGGATCGTGATCTCGAATGCCGGACTGAAAAACACGATCCTGCGGCTCGTCGGCGAACTCCACTTGCCAGCGGCGTATGTGAACGAGACGCGCAAAGTGCGGCTGAACAACTCCTCGTGCCAAGTCTACATCGGGCTTAAGGCCGGGAAGTCCATTCCATTTCTTGGCGACCTTTTCTTCACCTCGACGTGCCCTGAATTCGATTCCGATCGCTTGTGCGCAATGCACGTGACGAGCCGGACCTACTCCCTCTATTACCCGAACATTCGCCCGGGAACCGATCGCTACACCATCGTCTCATCCACCAACGCCAACTACGAGGATTGGGTTGGCCTGACGGACGATGCATATGCCGTCGAAAAGCGCCGCCTCGTCGAGACGACGCTCGACGCGCTCGAAGGCTACGTTCCCGGCGTCCGCAACAGGCTCGATTGGGTCGAGGCGTCGACGCCCCTCACGTTCGAGCATTACACGATGCAGATGGAGGCGTCGAGCTTCGGAACCAAATTCGAGGGGCTGAAAGTCAGTATGGACCTACCCAACCACGTAAGCGGTCTGTTTCATGCCGGCTCAGTCGGCCTGATCATGTCGGGGTGGCTCGGTACCATCAACTACGGTGTGATCGTCGCCAACAAGGCCGAATCGCATTTGGCACGGCAGGGAGCGCATTGTGAACAACATTAAGTTTGAGTTCGAGGGCCAGAACATCATTGTCACGGGCGGAACCCGCGGCATTGGCCGGGCGATTTCGGAAGCATTCCTCGAGGCCGGCGCCACTGTCATTGCCAATTACGTCAGCGACGATGCTACCGCGCGCTCGTTCAAGGAAAATCTCGGCGCCACGGGCGAAAGGCTCATCTTGCGCAAATTCGACGTGGCGGATTACGAGCAGGTGGAGGCGTTTTTCAAACAATATGAGGACGAGCGCAGGATGCTCCACGTGCTGACCAATAATTCCGGCATCCGGCGCGACGCGATCGTCGGCACGATGAGCAAGGACAATTGGAGCGACGTCATCCAGACTAACCTGGGCGGCACGTTCAACATGTGCAAGTTCGCCGCACGGATGATGATAAGCGAGCGCTATGGCCGCATCGTCAATATCACCTCGCCGAGCGGGAAACATGGCTTCGCCGGTCAAGCCAACTACGCTGCATCGAAGGCGGGCCAGGTCGGATTCACCAGATCGCTCGCGCGCGAGCTCGCCACCCGGGGTATCACGGTCAACTGCGTCTCGCCGGGCTTCATCGACACCGACCTGATTGCCAATCTGTCCGACGACCTCAAGGCGGCCTACCGCGGCCAGATACCGATGAAGCGCTTCGGCACGGCGGCCGAAGTGGCGCAGGCGGTGCTTTTCCTCGCCAGCAAGGAAGCAGCATATGTCAGCGGGGCGACCGTGGAAGTGACGGGAGGATTCTGATGATCGTAAGCGTCGAAGCGTGCATCCCCCACCGCGCCCCCTTCCTGTTCGTGGACGAGATCGTGTCCGTCATGGACGATGCGATCGAGGCGCGCCGCGCGCTGCGGGCCGATGAGCCCTACTTCGCCGGGCACTATCCGGGGAACCCGATCATGCCCGGGGTGCTCCTCTGCGAGGCCGTGGTCCAGGCCGGGACTATCCTGATGTCGCAGAAGCTGAAAGAGTCGCCGGGAAAGCTTCCACTCCTCACCCGCGTCCAGGGCGCGCGGTTTAAGAAGATGGTGCGCCCTGGCGACACGCTCCTGCTCAAGGCCAGGATTTCGGAACGGCTGGGTTCCGCCTGGTTTCTATCGGGATCGGCCTCCGTCAACAATCAAGTGGCGGTTACGCTCGAATTCGCCTTCACTTTGGCGGACGGCTGACGGTCCACCACCAAACGGAGTTGGAGCCGTGAGCTTCCTTGATCTGGCTGGCAAGACAGTCCTGGTTTTCGGCATCGCCAACAAGAAGAGCGTAGCTTTCAAGATAGCCGAAAGCCTGCGTGCCGAAGGGGTGATCGTCGTCAGCGCCGTGCGGACGCCGGACCGCCGCGAGTCTGTAGCGCGAATCCTGCCCGCGGGCGCGGACATCCACGTCTGCGACGTGCAACAGCAAGACCAGATCGACGAACTGGCGCGGCAAGTCGCGAAGAGGTATCCGCGCCTGCACGGCATCGTCCATTCCGTGGCCTTCGCCAACTACGCGGGGGGGCCGCGTCCGTTCCACGAAACGGACCGTAACGATTTTCTTCAGGCGGTTGACGTCTCAAGTTTCTCCCTGGTTGGTATCGCCAACGCCTTCAAGGGATTGTTGGATGCCGACGCATCGGTCGTGACGATCTCGATCTCATCAACCCGGATGGCGGCGGAGAACTACGGCTACATGGCGCCGGCCAAGGCGGCGCTCGACTCCGCCGTGGTGTTTCTCGCAAAGTCCTTCAGTAGCTTCTCTCGGGTCCGGTTCAACGCGGTTTGCGCGGGCCTCCTCAAGACCAGCGCCTCGGCCGGCATCCCGGGCTACGTCGACAGCTATTTGTTCGCGGAGCGGGCGACACTTCGAAAGAAGGGCGTGCGGACGGAAGAAGTCGCCAACGCCGCGGTCTTCCTGCTCAGCCCGCGCTCAGCCGGAATCAACGCCCAGGGTATCGTCGTCGACGCGGGAATGTCGGCTAACTACTTCGATCGCGACCTGGTGAAAAGCGCGCTGCGGGAATGAACCGTCGCAGATGCGACCGAACCCGTCGCGCGACGCCATGGGCTCACCAGTCCAGGCCAAGACAGAGACAGTTGATGCCGCTGCCGATTCCGAGCAGCGCCGCTTTCTGGCCGGGTACGAGGAAACCACCCTTGATGCCTAGGGCGAGTCCGAGGGGAAGCGATGCCGATCCGGTATTCCCGAGGAACGAGAACGTCTCGAAGTCCTTGTCGACCGGCAGATCGAGCGTTTCCAGCAGCAGCCGCCGATGCGCCTCCCCGACCTGGTGGCAGAACACCCTGTCAACATCGCCGTTGCTCCAGCCAAGCTGCTCGCGGCCATGATCCCACGCCTTGGCAGCGAGCTTGCATCCTTCGATCTTGAGTTTCTCCGCGTCGGTTTCCATGCTCCATGCATTCTCATCGACGACGCCGCTGTGGGGGCCGCCACGACAGAGCTCCCAATGCTGCGATGCGGTGGCGAAGCTCCCCCCCAGAAGACGGTGGCCGTTCCGACTGATGGCTTCGTGCACGACGACGGCGGCGACCGCTCCCGATCCGATGGTCAGCGATGGGAACGCCGCTTTCAGGCGGCGGCTGCTCGGCTCGTTGTCGCCGACCAGCGTTGCGATGGTGTTTTCGATGAAGGCCTCCGCACACTCCGCCGACACGACGAGACCGCACCGGATCTGATCGAGCTCAATCATGTTTGCGACGATCGCCAACCCGTTGAGAAAACCAAGACAGGCGTTGCTCACGTCGAAAGCGAGGGCTTGCGCGGATAGGCCGAGCTTGCGATGGACAATGACCGCGGTAGACGGCTCCAGGAAGTCGCGGCAGACGGAGGCATTCACCACGCAGCCGATGATTTCCGGCTCGATTCCGGCGGCCGCGATGGCACGCGTTCCCGCGACGCTGGCAGGCGCGCTCGGCGGCGTCCCGTTTGGCCAAAATCGCCGCTCTCGCACCCCGGTCATGAACTCGAGACGCCCGACGCTGCGTCCTAGCCGGCCATAGAGCGGTCGCAGTTGCCGTTCGAGCTCGTCGGACCGGACAACCCGTTCCGGAACGACATGCCCCAACGCTTCGATGCAGACATGGTGGAATTTCATCGCTCGACCGTCCGCGCCCGATGTCCCCCGACTGCGCACCAAGGATCAGAAAAATACAACGAGCCTTTTCTGCGGTAAGATGCCACTTCGAGGTCGCCTCGTCACTGCGGCGGTCATCAACCGAATGCGGACCGTGATCCGGGAGAGTACCGGTGTTGCTGACCAGGATTTTTAAGGCATCGGGGCGAGCCGGCCACCGATTCCCCCTCGACACATCTATCGCGATCGTCGGCGCCGGCGTTTCCGGCGTGACGGCCGCGTACGCCCTCATCAAGAAGGGGTATCGTCGCATAACTCTGTTCGAGGCTGAGCAGCGCGTCGGCGGCAAGGTCGAATCCGTGGAAGTCGACGGGGAGTGGGTCGAGCTGGGGGCACTTTGGGTCGTGCAGGCCGCCGATACGATTTTTCGGATGGCTGAGGATCTCGGCGTGCTGGCACTTAAGCCATTCTGGCACCAGCTCTGGGTCGTGGAACGGCCGGATCGACCGGCCCGGATACGCGTCGAATCCTATTGGGGAGCGAGGTCTGCCTTGGAGGTTACTTCTGGCCTCTGGGCGTTCAACTGGTTGATACGGCGCCGCGCTTTTCGCAACGTCTTTCAACCCGGATTCCACGATCTGCATCCGGACCTCACGTCGCTCACCATGGCCGAATTCGCGAAGAAGCACGGGTTTGCGGCGATACTCGATCCGTTCGAGATCGCCCTCTACGCCAGCGGCTACAACGCCATGGCCTATGTTCCCGCTCCTTATTTCCTCAAGTTGATGCCTAGGCTCGAAAGATCCAGATTGCTGCGACGCTGCTCGCTTAGTCCCGGCGCCTGGATGTTCAAGGGCGGTTATCAAAAGTTCTGGGAAGGTGCCGTCAAGCGGCTCACCGAACAAGGTTTGTCTCCTCGGCTGAGCGCCAAGGTCACCGCCGTGAATCGCGGGGGGCCGGGGCAATCGCAGATTGTAGTCACCGCCGACGGCAATACCGAGGTGTTCGATATGCTTATCGTCGCAACCGCACCCAACAAAACTCTCGACTATCTCGATGCGACCGAGGAGGAGAGAGACTTATTCGGCCGCGTCCGCTATTTCAATTACGGCAGTGTGGTGTTCCGCGCGCGCGGCCTGAATGAACACGACTGGATTGCACTGCGATACAATATGACACCGCGCCGTAACGGCCATCTCTTCGCTTTCTGTGGTCTCAGGTCCCGACTTTTCTTTGGGTCCTATTCATCAGACGGACGGATGCCGACCGGAGAACTCGACCGGAAACTCGCCGAGGACATTGCCGTCGTTGGAGGATCGCTCGATGCCGTGGTCCAGCGCCGGGAGTGGAGCTACTTTCCCCATGTCGGTGTTGACGACCTCAGCACCGGATATTATGAGCGGTTGAATTCACTTCAAGGCCAGCGCGGCACCTACTTTCTCGGCGGATTGTTCAGTTTCGAGACGACGGAGTACTGCGCGCAGTTTGCTGAATACCTCGTGGATCGCCACTGCTGAGCGGTTCTTCGCATTGCCGACGCGAACGCTTGCAAGGCTCAAATCACGCGGCTCGAACCCGGCCGCGACATCAGCTCGGCGAGGCGTTCGCGCTCGAGGCGCACGTCGCCACGCAGATAGGCCTTGAGCAGCGCGATGCGATCCTGGCCGAAGAAGACCACATCACGATCCACCAGGAACGAGGGCACGCCGCGCACGCCGGCATCGAGGGCAGTCTTGGTCGCCGCCTTGACCCCGTCACGGTTCTCTTTCTCGGTCGCGGCGGCTTCCGGGTCCTGCTCGATGCCGACCTCTTGCAGGCCGCGTCGGAGCACCTGCATATCCTCCAGTGAGCACCCTTCCTGCCACGCCAGCCTGAATTAGACGAGCGCGAGGCGAAGACGCTGGTCCGCGTCGTGCGCCGCGAAGGTCGAGCGCAGAGCGTATAGCGAATTGAACGGGTGCCGCGGCGGAGCCTTGAAGGCGTAGCCAAAGTGCTCGCACAACATGAGGCTGTCGATGAGACCGAGCTCGCGCTGGCGGGGAATCTCTCCGGCGCCGGTCGCGTTGCGATGGGAAAGCAGGGTACCGAAGACGATCGGCGTGGCCGGCAGCGGCCAGGACCGCAGCAAGTCATCGCGCGCGATGTGCTGGGTGGCGATGTGGCTGTAGGACGAGACGTAATCGAAGAACCGATAAACCGGTTGTTGTGTCGTGCGGCAATTCCAGCCTTTGTCGGCGCATGTTACGGCGAACGCGGGCTCTCAACGGGGCTCAAGAATGCCTTGAGGCGCGGCAGGATGATGTCGCGGGCATCTTCCACAACATAGTGTCCGGCATGCTCGATCTTCCAGACCGTAGCTGCCGGCAGGATTTCCCGCCAGCGCTCGAGAAAGCGATCGGTGAAAACGAAATCGCGCGCACCCCAGATGATCAGAGTCGGGCGGGTGTTCAGCGCGCTCGATCCATTCTCGATCTGCGTGAGCAGTTCGAAGGACCGGTCGCCGGGTTGCATCGGAATGTCGCGGACAAAGCGATCAATCGCGATGCGGTTCTCGACGCTGTCGTAAGGAAGCAGATAACCGGCTTTGACTTCGGGAGAGAGTTTCTCGATCGGCGCCAAGTGGATCGCGGTTCGGACGAAGAGATTCATTCTTCGGATCAAGAATTCTCCGAGCATCGGCGTCCGCGCCAGTCTGAGCTGCCACGGCATTTGTCGAGACCGAAACGCCGCGGTATTGAACAAGACAAAGCGTTGAAATCGCCGCATATGCCGAAGCGCTACGCCGAGGCCGATCGGACCTCCCCAATCGTGCACGACGAGGGTGATGCGATTGAGATCGAGCCGCAGCACAAGCTGCTCCAAATTATCGATGTGCCGCCGCAGGCAATAATCATAGTGCTGGGGCTTGTCCGACATTCCGCAGCCGATATGGTCGGGCGCAATTGAGCGATGGCTGTCGCTTAACCCGCGGACCAGATCGCGAAAATGAAATGACCAGGTTGGATTGCCGTGAACGAACAGGATCGGATCGCCGGCTCCTTCGTCGACATAGTGGTAGCGCGCGCCGTCCAGATCGAGATAGTGCGATTCAAACGGATAAAGCCGCCTCAACATATTCGAAGCCCTGGGAAAAGCCGCCCATCGCAGCAGGAGCGGCGTCTCATAGAGTCGATGGACTTTTGCAGGGCGCCATCGGAAGCGCATGCAGCAAAGCGCGCCGGGAACCTATGTTGGACTCGGACATCCAAGACAACTCTATCTCATTAAAACGAGGAAATGCAGCCTTGAACATAGCACCTCGTGGAACGACCGCGTCTAGTCGACGATCTTCGGCCCCATCATCTGGCGCTGACTTGCAGCCCGTCCCAGGTGGTCAAGCCGCCGCGCTTCAACGCGCATTTCGACATCGAGGACGTCAAGCCGATGGACGGCGCAGCCTGGACGCCCGAGCTCGCCGGCCGCATCGAGAACAAGACCCCGTGGTCGGCTGCCTGGGCAGATCATCATCAAGCACATCTGCGTCGAGGGCTGGGATATTCCGGCTGGTTGTTCCGCCATCGCCGAGGTCTATCCGGCGCTGTGGAGCCGTAGCTTTGCCCGCGCAGACCGCACAGGGATCAGCATGATGCCTACAGCATCACCGCCTGGCTCTCCCGTGCCGACCAGGATTGCCGACGAAGTGATCGAATAAACCTTTTGCAGCGCGGCAATTGACGGTGGCGAAGTGACGCTATGGGGTCATTTTCGACATCTTCGGAGGCTTGGCCAAATGTCGGCTATTACCCGTGCGCCCCGAAGGCGCGAATCATCAGTGGAGGAAGATTCCACCCAGATAATTGTCGATTGGTCTGGAAGCTGACGAGCGGCTCGGCTGGGTAACCGGCAGGGCTGGAGCCTCGTGACAAAGGTCGCCTTGGGCGACTGAGCGATCCGACGGGCCGTAACGCGAGTGAAGCCTGAGCAGGCCTCGAAAGTGACAATGCGGATGCCGACCCTCCGGGTATTTGGGGAAGGCTTCATGAGCGGGGAAGCAATCGACACGCGCACCCGCTCGATCCGCCGGGGTAGTGGGCACGGCACGTCGGAAAGGTGGTTCGGGTAATCGGGGGAGACCCGTCATGGGCGAGGGTAGCGACCTCAACGTCGCGACAGGCGGCGGCTCTGGCGGGAGTCGGACAGGGTCATACGACCGTTGAAGCCGGGCAATGCCGGCGGAGGAAAGGACCCTGACTTCTGGTGCGCTTTCGAAGATGGAGAGGTAAGGGTGATTGGCGATGAGCCTCGCAACACCTGAAAAGATCAGGATCCTTCAGAGAAAGCTGTATCGCAAGGCGAAGGCGGAGCCTGCCTTCCGCTTCTACCTGCTCTACGACAAGATTTATCGCGCAGACATCCTCCACCATGCCTATGCGTTGGCCCGCGCCAATGCGGGTGCGCCGGGCGCGGATGGAGTGAGCTTCGCACAGATCGAGGCGTCGGGCCTGGAGGCGTGGCTGGCAGGTCTGCGTGAGGAACTGGTCTCGAAGACGTACCGGCCCGATCCGGTGCGGCGAGTCATGATCCCGAAACCGGATGGAGGCGAGCGACCGCTCGGCATTCCAACAATCCGGGATCGAGTAGTCCAAGCCGCGGCCAAGCTCATGCTGGAACCAATCTTCGAGGCTGACTTCGAGGACAATGCCTACGGCTATCGTCCCGCACGCGGGGCGGTGGACGCAGTCAAGGAAGTGCACCGGCGCGTTTGCCGGGGTTACACCGACGTGGTCGACGCCGACTTATCTCGCTACTTCGATTCGATCCCACACGACGAACTACTGAAGTCAGTAGCTCGCCGCATCGTGGACCGGCACGTGCTGCGGCTGATCAAGCTGTGGCTGAAAGCGCCGATCGAGGAACGGGATGATGGCGACGGGACCCGGCGCATCAGTGGTGGCAAGAGCAATGCGCGCGGCACGCCTCAGGGCGGGGTCGCGAGTCCGATGCTCGCCAACATCTACATGAACCGGTTCCTGAAGTACTGGCGGCTGACCGGACGAGGGGAAACGTTCCGCGCACACGTCGTCGCGTATGCCGACGACTTCGTCATCCTCAGTCGCGGATGTGCGGCTGAAGCTCTGGCGTGGACGAAGGCGGTGATGGCGCGGCTCGGGCTTACCATCAATGAGGCCAAGACCTCGCTGAAGAACGCCCGACAAGAACGCTTCGACTTCCTCGGCTACTCGTTCGGACCTCACCGTTACAAAGCGAACGGTCCTTGGTACCTGAGCGCGAGCCCGTCCAAGAAAAGCGTGCAACGACTCAAGACGAAGGTCGGCAATCTGCTGGTGCCCAGCAACAACGATCCGTGGCCCGAAGTGCGCGACTCGCTGAACAAGTCTTTGCTTGGCTGGTCAAACTACTTCTGCCATGGGACGTGTCGATCGGCATTCCGTGGTGTTGACCGATATGTCTATGAGCGCGTGCGCGACTTCCTCGCCAGAAGGCACACAGTGGCAGGGCGCGGGACCAAACGCTTCTCCTGTGATGTCGTTTACGGGGAACGTGGGCTCCTGCGCCTCGAACGCCTGCCACTCACTGCACCGTCGTGTGCCATGCAATGAAACCAGTCGGAGAGCCGGATGCCGGAGACCGGCACGTCCGGTTCGATGAGCGGGGATGGGAAACGGGGCGTTGGCCATAGGCCCCAAGTTACCGCGCCCATCCTCGACTCTACCGTTTGCGACCGCAATAGCGACTTACCAGGCCGCCGCTCCCTGCAGGAACGCGGAGTTTGTTCGGACACGGTCGACCAGCACAGGACACTTCCTGATGTCCCAAAGTCATACCGCGCACGGCAATGTTCCAATCTTTTGGCCAAGCGGCGACGAATTAGGAACTCACACGATAGGCCCACATATCCAAGACGATGTCGCAGCCTGGAATCGCTATCGGCGTGCGCACTGCACCGAACGGAATCGGCGCGGTTCCCAGCTTCTCCCTCCAGATGCGCAGCGCCGGGTAGATGACGTTGAGATCGCCGACAAAGTGGTGCGCTCGCACAACATTCGCAAGGGAAGTACCGGCGCTGGCGCAGATTTCATCGGCGGCGCTCAGGATGATACGCATTTGATGTTGGGCCGGCACTCCGAGGTAACGCAGGCCCCCGGAATTGCGAACTGCCGGAATGGCGCCGTTCTGGTCGGCGGCATACAGCGCCGACAGGCAAACGAGATCGCCGGCGGCGACCGCAGCCGGACCAAGCCGCATCGCAGCTGACGGTTTGTGCTCGATGATCTGTTTCTTGATCTTGCCCTCGTCACGAACGCCGAAAATATTTATCTCGATGATCGACTCCAGCAAGCCGAGACCTTTGGTTTTCACGACAGTCAGTGCGCAAGGGCTGGCGGCAAAATGGCCATTCCATACGTCCATGAACTCCGGAAGATCGTTGAGGTTGGTGAGATAGATCTGCGCCTTGACGGCGTTTCGGAGCGAGCTGCCGCCGGCTTCGAGTCCGGCGCGCAGTCGCGTGATCAGAAGCTCGGTTTGCAACCGGATGTCGGTGCCGTTCCACACCGCGTTCGGTGCCCGATAGGCCTGCGGATCGAGCGCAGTCATTTCTTCATTGTTTGGCATCTGCCCAGCGACGAAAACGTAATCACCGCAAAGCAGCGACGGGATGAAGCCGGAATGTTGTGGCACGGGCACGCCTTCCGGTCGAGCCGGTTTAGGTTCTCGGCCTCCGCCCGGCAATACCGCGAGTAGGGAAACGTTGATGTTCGCACCTTCGACCAACAGTTCGTCCATCAATACCGAGGTGCTGGGCGGCACATATTCCTTGAGCAGCGCCTTTCGTGCGCGCTGATACGGATTCACGCATTCAGCGCGCGGATAGTATTGATCAAGGCGCACGATATGGCGAAGATCGCCGCCTTCGGCCGCGATCAATTTTGCGAATCGGTCGAAAATGTATTTACCCTCGCGCAGATAGCGGGGCGCGCCGCCCAGTGGCAGCCCGGGAATTCCGGCGACCTGCGGCACGATATCATTCTCGAAATCCGTCGCCTCGTGGCCGGTAAAGAACAACCAGGAGCCAGCCTGAATGCCTTGTGCATAGACAATATCGGTTTGACCGATGCGGACGGGCGCGATCGGTTTTACGTCGGACATGCATGAACCTCCCGGATAAGTGTGAACACGTGGCGCCGCTCGATGGCCTCACTATCGCGACCTAATACCAGATGCGGCGACGTTGCAACGCGCATGCAGAACATCGCGCGAGGCGCTTGTGTTTGACAGCAGAGTTTCTCAAT
>Ga0307476_10000693_pt1 | contig 24099 bp, 24 predicted proteins | sample atmos_gasesECM2C_2_FD_203314 | JGI IMG/M metagenome (GOLD analysis project Ga0307476, IMG submission 203314) | Hardwood forest soil microbial communities from Morgan-Monroe State Forest, Indiana, United States - atmos_gasesECM2C_05 | ecosystem: Environmental > Terrestrial > Soil > Temperate...
TTCCCACGCTGCCGCCCGACGGATCGAAATCGACCCAGCCAGGGCCTGGAACGTAGACCTGGACCCAGGCATGGGTGTTGCCGCCGGTAACACAATCGTCGTCGTCATCGTCGGCCAAATGCAGATATCCGGACACGAAGCGAGCGGCGATGCCGCGGCCGCGAAGCGCCGCTATCATCAGCACGGCGAGGTCGCGACAACTGCCGCTGCCGAGGTTGAGCGTGCAGACGGGCGGCTGGATACCCTTCTCGTGCCGCGATACGTGCTTGAAGGTCCCCTTGATGGTTCGCGTCATGGCGCCGAGCAGCCCGTGCGTGTCGGCGGAGCCATCGTCGCGGAAGAACGCAGCGCTCCAGCGATCGATCGCGGGATGCGGCGACAACGGCTGGATGAAAGGCTCGAGGCCGAGCCGGTCTTCCGGCGCGTAGGCAAACGGATAGAAGCGGGCAAAATCCTTGATATCGGTGGCGCAAAAGCCGGCAGGCGCATGGTCGAGACGAATGGTGCTGACAAAGCGAAGCTCGCAGGCCCGGTCGGCAAAACGCGCGGTCGCCACGTGATTGCCGAGGCTGTCCCGCGTCCAAGCCAGTTGCTTCGGTTTTGGCGTGATTTCGAGTTCCGCTGCAATCACCTTCTGATCGTCGTCGTCGCGTGGCCGCAACATCATGCGGTGCTCACCGAATGCGACCGGTTGATTATAATGATAAGTCGTAACGTGTCTGATGTCGCGAATCGGCATTGCCGTCCCAAGATAATGGATGCGTCGGCGACATCCATTGCGGATGCAACCCTCTCCACAACATGCATGTCTTGGGCCAGATATCGTGCGTGTTTATTGCATGGGCCGCGCAATCGATGTGGCGGCCTCTGTCAAAGCCGATACCGCCAACTAAGACTCAGTTGGGGCATGACTCGGCTTTTCCAGGTGGGCCATTTGCGGCAAAAAACTAAGTGGAATCAAAACTGAAATTTGGCTTGGTGCCCAGGAGAGGACTCGAACCTCCACGCCTTGTGAGCGCTAGTACCTGAAACTAGTGCGTCTACCAATTCCGCCACCTGGGCTCGCCGGGATAGGTACGGAGCGGTCTTAAGCTTGTCAATCGAACGGCTTACACATCTGTACAGGGGTTGCATGATCCTGTATTTCCGCCGCTGATGACCGCGAAAAGCAAGCTCGAAACCCTCGTCACCGTGTTCGGTGGCTCGGGCTTCCTCGGCCGCCACGTGGTGCGGGCGCTGGCGCAGCGGGGCTACCGCATCCGCGTCGCGGTGCGCCGGCCGGAGCTTGCCGGCTTTCTGCGGCCGATGGGTCGGGTCGGGCAGATCCACGCGGTGCAGGCCAATTTGCGCTACCCGCAGTCGATCGCGGCGGCGGTGCGCGACACCGATATTGTCGTCAACCTGGTCGGCATCCTGTTCGAGCGCGGCCGGCAGCGCTTCGATGCGGTGCAGGCCGAAGGCGCCGAGGCGGTGGCGCTCGCCGCCAAGGCTGTCGACGCGCCGCTTGTCCACGTCTCGGCGATCGGCGCCGACGCGGCCTCGCCGTCGCGGTATGCGCAGGCGAAGGCTGAAGGCGAGCGGCGGGTTTTGGCCGCGCTGCCCGAGGCCACGATTATGCGGCCGTCCATCGTGTTCGGCCCCGAGGACGACTTCTTCAACCGCTTCGCCGCGCTCGCTCGCATGGCGCCGGCATTGCCGCTGCCTGGCGGCGGCCAGACGCGGTTTCAGCCGGTATTCGTCGGCGACGTCGCCGCGGCCATCGCCAAGGCGGTCGACGGCGACACCAAGCCGGGCGCGATCTACCAATTGGGCGGGCCGGACGTGCGCACGTTCAAGGCGCTGATGGAATTCACGCTCGCCACCATCCAGCGCCGCAGGCTCCTGGTGCCGGTGCCGTTTGCGATGCTGAAGCTGCAGGCAACGTTGCTGCAGTTCCTGCCAAAACCGCCGCTGACGCCGGACCAGGTCGAGCTGCTCAAGCGCGACAACATTGTTTCAGACGATGCCAAGCGCGATGGCCGCACGCTGGAAGCGCTCGGCATCGTGCCGGAATCGATTGCCGCGATCGTGCCGACATATCTCTGGCGCTTCCGCAAGAGCGGCCAGTTCGATCCGCACACCGCGTAGCTGCGTCGAATTCCCGCTTGCGCGGGAATGATGCAAGCCGCATCAAGCCTCGTACTTGAACGACAGCGCGACGCGGGTGCGAAAGGCCAAAACCTTGCCGTTCTCAACCCGCATGTCCATCTTGGTGACTTCGGCCACGCGCAGGTCGCGCAGCGAGCCGGCGGCGGTTTCCACCGCGCGGCGGCCGGCGTCCTCCCATGATTTCTCGCTGACGCCGACGACGTCGACAATGCGGTAAACGCTGTCTGTTTGTTTCTTCGCCATGAAAGCGGTCCTTTCGAGACTGAGACGCGCGCGCGAAATATGGCGCCGCGCGGCGTCATCTTAGCTCAGACCCAGGCCGCTTTCACATCCCCATGGCCAGCGCGATCAGTCCCAGCGCGCCGACGACGATCCGCCACCAGGCGAACAGCGCAAAGCCGTGCCGCGAAACGTAGCCGAGCAGCGTCTTGACCACGAACCAGCCGCAGATGAAGGACACCGCGAAGCCGACCGCGATCAGCAGCAAATTGCTGCCGCCGACCAGCTCCGCCCGGCTCTTATAGGCTTCGTAGACGAAGGCGCCGACCATGGTCGGCATCGCCAGCCAAAAGGAGAATTCCGTCGCCGCCCGCTTGTCGGCGCCGAACAGCATCGCCGCGACGATGGAGGCGCCGGAGCGCGACACGCCCGGGACCATGGACAGGCACTGCACCACGCCGATGCCGAAATACATCGGCAGCGAGAATTTGGTGGCGTCGTGATAGCGCGGTTTCAGATCGAGCCGGTCGATCCACAACAGCACGAAGCCGCCGATCACCAGCATGGTGCAGACGATCCAGACGTTGAACAGCACGCTCTTGATGAAGCCATAAAAGAGCGCGCCGAGCACCATGGCCGGAAAAAAAGCGATCAGCACGCCGATGATGAAGCGCCGCGCCTCGGGGTCGTTGAACATGCCGAGGAACAGCCGCCATAGCCGCCCGAAATAGATCGACAGCAGCGCCAGGATGGCGCCGAGCTGGATCAGCACCGCGAAGGTCTTGCCGAAATCGTCGTCGTCGAAGCCGAAGAAATGGCCGACCAGCAGCAGATGCCCGGTGGAGGACACCGGGATGAACTCGGTCAAGCCTTCGACGATGCCGAGGAAGATCGCCTTGATTACGTCCAACGTCATAGGTAGCTCCGCGGCGGGGAAGGGGCCGGCGAGGTTGCCTGCGCGGTGTCGTCGCCTATAAAGGGATGATCGCCAGGTCGGGGATCAGGCATCAGCGATCAGGGATCAAGAATCAAGGGGGAATGTATCAGCCGTCAAATGTCGAGTCTCAGCGGCAAAGCAGGTTCTTGATGCCTGATGCCCGACACCTGATGCCTGATCCGGGTATGCTGACACTGTTTCACCATCCATTTTGTCCGCACTCGCGATTCGTCCGGCTCGTCTTGGAGGAGCTCGGGCAAACGCCGCGCCTTGTCGAGGAGCGGACCTGGGAGCGGCGCCAGGACTTCCTGGTGCTCAATCCCGCCGGCACCACGCCGGTGCTGGTGGAAGAGGGAGCGCCGCCGGTTCCGGGCGCCGCCGTCATCGCCGAATATCTCGCCGAGACGCGCGGCGACAAGCTTGCGGAACTCGGGCTCTTGCCGCGCGAGACCGGCGCCCGTGTCGAAATCCGCCGCTTGATCCATTGGTTCAACGACAAGTTCTTCGAGGAGGTCTCCGGCGCGCTGGTGATGGAGCGCATCTACAAGCGCTACATTCCGGCGGCGCATGGCGGCGGGCCGCCCGATACCGACACGCTGCGTGCTGCGCGCGTCAATATTCGCTACCATCTGGCCTATATCGGCTGGCTGGTGCGCACCCGCGACTGGCTTGCCGGCGAATGCCTGACTTTTGCCGATCTGGCGGCGGCGGCGCATTTGTCCGCCGTCGATTATCTGGGCGAAGTGCCGTGGGACGAAGACAAGACCGCGAGGGCCTGGTACGCGCGCATAAAATCGCGGCCGTCGTTCCGCGCGCTGCTCACCGAGACGCTGGCGGGGCTGCAGCCGGCGCCGAGCTACGCCGATCTCGACTTCTGACGCCTGAGGCGCTCAAGGCCGCGCTCGCCGACGCCGCCCGCGCCCAAGGCTTTGACGTCATCGGCGTGGCGCGTCCGGATGCGATCCCTGCGGCCGCGGCGCGCCTGCGCGCGTTCCTCGCCGAAGGCGCTCACGGCGACATGGAATGGATGGCAGCCAAGGCCGACCGCCGCGGCGATCCGCGCGCGATGTGGCCGCAAGCGCGCTCGATCGTGCTGCTCGGCGTCAATTACGGCCCGCGCGGCGATCCGCTGGCGATCCTCAAACAGCGCGCCCGCGGCGCCATCTCGGTCTATGCCCAGGGCGACGATTACCACGAGGTGATCAAGCCGCGGCTGAAGACGCTCGGCCGCTGGCTGATCGAACAAGCCGGCGGCGACATCAAGGTGTTCGTCGATACCGCAGCCGTGATGGAGAAGCCGCTCGCCGAAGCCGCAGGGCTGGGCTGGCAGGGCAAGCACACCAATCTGGTTTCGCTCGAGCTCGGCTCGTGGCTGTTCCTCGGCGCGATTTTCACCACCCTCGAGCTGCCGCCCGACGCGCCGGCGCGCGATCATTGCGGCACCTGTCACGCCTGCCTCGACGTCTGCCCGACGGAAGCTTTCCCGGCGCCTTACCGGCTCGATGCGCGGCGCTGCATCTCCTATCTCACCATCGAGCACAAGGGCGCCATCCCGCGCGAACTGCGGCCGCTGATGGGCAACCGCATCTACGGCTGCGACGATTGCCTCGCGGTGTGTCCGTGGAACAAGTTCGCCCAGGCCGGCCGCGAGATGAAGCTGCAAGCCCGCGCGGCGTTGCGCGCGCCGCAACTCGCCGAGTTGGCGCGGCTCGACGACGCCGGCTTCCGCGCGCTGTTTACGAAAAGCGCGGTCAAGCGCATCGGCCGCAACCGTTTTTTGCGCAATGTGCTGATCGCCGTCGGCAATTCCGCAGACGCTAGCCTTGCCGAGGCAGCCGAGCGGTTGCTCGGCGATCCGTCGCCGCTGGTTCGCGGCGCCGCGGTGTGGGCGCTCGGCCGTCTCGACCGCGCGCGGCTTGAACGCTGCAAGGGAAACCATCGCGAATCCGATCCCGAGGTCATCGCCGAATGGGCGGCGGCATGCGGGTGACACAATGCTGATCTGTTTCGGTCTCGGCTATTCGGCGCAACATTTCGTCGAAGAATTCGGCCAGAGATTCGATCGCATCGTCGGCACCGTCCGCGGCGCCGAACGCGCCGCCGCGTTGAATGCGCATCCATCGAACCAGTTAAAGGCGCTCGTCTTCGACGGCACCGCGGTAACGCCGGACTTGCGCAGCGCTATTGCCGACGCCGATGCGGCGCTGATCTCAGTCCCACCGGACGAGAACGGCGATCCGGTGCTGCGCGCCTGCGGCGATATTTTGGCTCACGCGCAACGGCTGCGCGCGGTCGTCTATCTCTCGACCATCGGCGTTTACGGCGACCGCGGCGGCGCCTGGGTCGACGAGGCTACGCCGCCGCAGCCCGGCGCGGCGCGCAGCCGCGAACGGCTCGCCGCCGAGCAAGCTTGGCTCGATTTCGGCGCGCGCCGTGGCATCGCGGTCGCCATCCTGCGCCTCGCCGGCATTTACGGGCCGGGACAAAACGCGCTGGTGCAGATCGCGCGCGACACCGCCCGCCGCATCGTCAAGCCTGGGCAAGTGTTCAACCGCATCCATGTCGGCGACATCGCGCAGGCGATCGACGCCGCCTTTGCGCGCCAAGCGTCCGGAATCTTCAACGTCGCCGACGACGCGCCGACGCCGCCGGCCGATCCGATCGTCTTTGCCGCCCAACTCATGGGCGTCGCGCCGCCGCCGGAAATTCCGTTCGCGCAAGCCGCGCCGGCGATGTCGCCGATGGCGCTGAGCTTTTGGCAGGAGTGCCGCCGGGTGAAGAACGCCAAGCTCAAACGCGAACTCGGCGTCAGCTTGCGCTATCCGACTTATCGCGAAGGGTTGCGGGCGTTATTCGCGGCGCGGTAAGCGCGCGTCATTGTGAGCAGCGAAGCGACAAAGCAATCCAGGCGGCGCCGGAATTGTCCAATTCCAAGTTATTGGCGGGGGACCAACGAAGCTGATAGCTGGGCGGGATCGGCGATCAGCGAGACTCCCTGCCAGACCCCACGCTCGACAAGCTCCCGGACCAGGGATTTCAGCGTCAGGGCGACGGCTTCGATAGCGGGGCTGCGCTGGGCCACCTCGGAAAAGCACAGCGCCACGGGCCGGACCAATTTTGCGTCGGCGAAGCGCCGGTGATTGAGCGATATTTTCCGATCCCCTTCGTAGAGCGCAGACCATGGCTGGATCGTGGCGCCGATACCGGAGGCAACGGCGCGGCGGAGCGTAGCTACTGTTTCGATCTCGCCGATTGTCGTCGCCGTCAGCCCGCGCTTCTTGAACGCTTCCTCGGCGACTTGCCGGCTGCTGCTGCCGGGACCGGCCACCAGCAGGGGACGTTCTGCCGCATCGGCAATCCGGATCGGGGACGTACCCGGGTCCGCCGTCACATAGAAAAATTCCTCATGGAGCAGCGGCTCGACCGCGAGGCCACGTACGGGTTGATCACCAAAGAGCAGGGCGATGTCGAGGCGGCCATTGACCAGCCGTTCGTGCAGGAGCCAACTATTGGCATCGCTGAGATGCAGCAGGATTCGCGGATACACAGTCCGTACTCGCGTGAATAATTCGTAGCTTAAGATAGGCGCAAAGACCGCTGGAAATCCGATTGAGACCCGGCCTGAAGGGACGTTGAGCGCACTCACGGTGTCGTGCTTGGCAGCTTCGACATGCCGCAGGATTGCCTCGGCGTGCCGGTACAGGACGTTTCCCGCTTCGGTGAGGATGACGCCCTTCGGACCGCGCGTGAGCAGTTGCCGATCTAGCTCAGACTCCAGGTTGGCGAGATGATGGCTGACCGCGGACTGCGCGACATGCAGTTGATCTGCAGCGCGCGCCAGGCTGCCGGCCTGGACGATTCCAACGAAATAACGAAGCTGGCGCAGGTCCATGAACGTCTGCTGTCACTCGGCAAGCGTGACGCCGTAAGGGCGCCCAGTTCCCATGCACCGTGGCGTGCGACCTGGGTTTCTTTCCATTCTGTCTATGCTGGTCACTTGTCGAACCTTGCGGATAGGGTGACATTGTACACGTTTGCCGAGCATCGACAAACGTCGCACAATCGAATGTTCGGGTGGCACAGGTGATGAAGGTAGGCGCTGTTTTGCTCGGTGTCCTGATCGGCGCGGCGCAGCCGGCCGGCGCGCAGAGCTGGCCGGGGACGAAGCCGCTCAGATTCGAGGTAATTGGGGCGGCCGGCGGCTTGGTCGACTTCGCGCCGCGTGAGCTGTCGAATGACCTCTCTGCCTCCATCGGTGTGCCGGTGGTGGTGGAAAACCGGCCCGGTGGCGGCGGCAATATTGCCGCCGGCGTGGTAGCTAAGGCGGATCCTGACGGTCACACGCTTCTAGTGACCAGCACGAACCAAGCCGTCAATCCGACGCTGTTGCCAAATCCCGGCTTCGACTACGGGCGCGATCTCGTGCCGGTGTCGATGGTCGTGGCGTCGAAACTGCTGCTGGTTGCGTCGCCGTCCTTTCCCGCCACAGATATCACTGACGTCATTAAAATCGCAAAACAAAAACCGAAATCTGTGACCATCGCGACTCCGGCAATCGGGACGCCCAATCATCTTGCGGCGGAGATGCTTGCGCAATACGGCGATGTCGATCTTATCATTGTGCCCTACGACGTCGTCACTAAGGCCGTACCGGACGTGATGGCAAACCGGGTGGACCTGGCGGTTGGCTCCATATCGGCGCTACTGCCACAGGTTCGCAGCGGGGCGCTGAAGGCGTTGGCGGTGATATCGCCGCAACGGTCTCCGCTTGCTCCCGAGATACCAACTTCGGCGGAAGCGGGATTGCCTGAACTGCAGATAGACAACTGGATTTGCATCATGGGGACCGGCGGCACGCCGGACCCGATCATCGCGCGTCTGGACGATGAAATCGCCAAAGCCTTGGCCCTGCCGGAAGTCCGCGATGCGTTTGCCAAGCAGGGCGTCGAAATCTTCTACATGAACTCGAAGCGTCTCGGTAATTTTCTGCAATCGGAAGCCGTGCGCTTCAGCAGCCTGCTCGAGCACTCACGCGTCAAGGGCGCAGTGCAGTGATTTAGATCGACACCGTCCCCGGTCACGGCCCGGAGGAAGTTCTCAATGCAGACTCGGCCCCTTGAGGAACCGATTGCGCTCGCTCGACTTGACGCGCACGTCCATGGTGTCGCCGTCGCGGTAGATCGAGACCGGCACGTCGACGCCGGCTTCGCCTTGGGCCCAGACGCGGCGGAAGAAGCTCGCCAGGTCGCGCACTTCCTTGCCGGCGACCGAGAGCACGATGTCGCCGGTGCGCAGGTCGGCTTTCTTCGCCGGTCCCTTGTCGGCCAGGCCGACGATGACCAGGCGGTTCTCGACCTCGGTGGCGTAAAGCCCGAGCCACGGCCGCGGCGGCGCATTGCGGCGGCCGAACTTCATCAGGTCGTCGAGGATCGGGTTCAACAGATCGATCGGCACGATCATGTTGATGTTCTGGGCCTGGCCCTTCTCGACGGCGTGCTGCAGTTGCAGTGAGCCGATGCCGAGGAGATCGCCGGCCGGCCCGATCAGCGCGGTGCCGCCCCAGTTCGGATGCGCCGGCGCGGTGAAGATCGCTTCGTCGAGCACGTATTCCCAATAGCCGGCGAATTCCTGCTTGGCGACGATGCGGGCGGCAACCGAGCGCTGCCGGCCGCCGGCGCCGGCGACCACGACGCGCTCGCCGATCGCGGCCGCGGCGGAATGGCCGATTTCCAGCGCCGGCATGTCGAGCTTGGCGAGCGCCTGAACGAGGCCGAAGCCGGTCTCCTGGTCGTAGCCCAAGACATGGCCGGGCACCGAGCGGCCGTCGTTGAGACTGAGCCAGATCGTCTCGGCTTCCGTGATCAGGTAGCCGATGGTCAGCACCAAGCCGTTGCCGCGAATGAACACGCCGTTGCCGGCGCGCTCGGTGCCAAGCGTCTCCGCGGTGTAAGCGTCGCCCGGAATGATGGCGCGCAGCCCCACCACGGCATTGAAGGCCTGTTCGAGATCGTAGCCGTAATCTTCCGGCTTCGGTTGCGCGGCGGCCGGCACCTTCCAGTCGCTTAAGGATGGCATCTGGTATTCCCTTGCCTGCGGCACGACATCGTTCGCTTCCTTTTAGCCGAGAAAGCGCGGCTGCAACATCCGGTGTCGAAGGGTACCGCGCCGACGCCCGCGAAGCGAGCGCAACTCGGGTCAGTTTTTCTTCTCGGGCATCTGCGACTTGCTTTCCAGCTCATCGAGTTGCTTCTCGAGCGTGGGCAGGTTCGCCACGAGCTGGCAATTGGCCTGGTCGCTGGCCGCTTGTTTTTTCACCTGGTCCCAGCGTTCGGCGGCGTCCTGTTCGGTCCACGGCCGGTGCTTCTCCGGATTAAAGACCTGTTGCTTGGCCAGATTGTCCAGCGAGCGATGATACTCCTCGAGGTCGAGGACGCGATCGCGCGCTTGGAAATAAAAATGCTTGCCGTCGAGCTCGTTGCAGAATTTCAATCCGGCGGCGAAGGTCTGCTTCGCCATGCGGGCATCGAAGATCTTGCCCTTGAGGTCGTCGACGGCCGGATTTTGCGCGCGCACCGGGGCCGAAGGGACTAGGCAGGCAACGATCAGGCAGGCAGGCATCAGAGCAAGCGCGCCGCAGGCAAAGCGCTTCACGTCAATCTCTCCAAGAACACGGGTCGCACCTTATGATTCCCGGCGCTCAAAAGCATGGTAGTGGCCTTGCGCATGGTAGCAGCGTTGCGGTGGGACCCAAATCGTTAGGGTTTGATTTACGCTGTCGGCGCTGAAATCGCACTTGCGCCGCCCCGCCGCGGCCGCGCCGCCTGGTCTGCTGCTTTATTGCCTTTTTCCTGCCCCATCTTCTGCCAAGGTTGCCGCTACATAATGCGGGTATCATCGAGGGACTTGCCTTGGGGGGATTTGCCTTGCGTTCAAGCCTCAGCGTTTTTGTCGTTGCGTTTGCCCTTGCCGGTTCCATCGGCGGCGCCGCAGCGCAGTATTATCCGCCGCCGCCTCCGGGTTACCCGCCGCCCTATGCACAGCCAGGCTATGCGGCCCCGCCGTTGCCGCCGCCCGGCGCGATCTACGATTCCCGCGACGACGCAAACGACGCTCCGGTCGGCGGCCCCTACGTGCCATACCCGCCGCCGGCAGTGCGCGCCTATCCAGGTTCATACAGCGAATTGCCGCCGCAGCCGGCGCCCGTCGTCGAGGGATTTCAGCGGCCGCCGGTCGACATCGCCAATGGTCCCGGCTCCGACGATGTCACCGGCACGGTACGCGCGCCGACCTATGCGCCGCCGCCCGCGGCCGCGCAAAACCGCAACACCGCCATCGCCGCGCTGCCGCCGGATGAACAGCCCGAGACCGGGCCGCGCAAGGAATTGCCGCCGCAGTTCCGCCGCCAACTGGTCGATTACGTCACCCGGGAGCCGGCCGGCACCATCGTCATCGACACGCCGAACACCTACCTTTATCTGGTGCTCGGCAACAACAAGGCGATGCGCTACGGCGTCGGCGTCGGCCGCGAAGGTTTTACCTGGACGGGCGCCGAACGCATCAGCCGCATGAAGGAATGGCCGGACTGGTTCCCGCCGAAGGAGATGATCGGCCGCCAGCCCTATCTGCCGCGCTTCATGGCCGGCGGCGACACCAATCCGCTCGGCGCGCGCGCCATGTATCTCGGCAATACGGAATATCGCATCCACGGCACCAACCAGCCGTCGACCATCGGCACCTTCGTGTCCTCGGGCTGTATCAGGCTGACCAACGACGATGTCGCCGACCTGTACAGCCGGGTGACCGTCGGCACGCGCGTGGTGGTGTTGCCTGGCTCAGCACCGGGTTCGGCCTCGGCGCAAACCGCAATCACGCGATAGCCGATCCGATTTGCGTGTTCCGGTCGCCACTAAAGCGCAATTCGCTTCGGATCGAAGCGAATTACGCTCTAGCATTTTGATGGCGCATGGTCTTTTTCGGAAAACCGGTTTCCACTTTTCCGGATCATGCTCAGCGGCGCCGGCCGGAATTTTATTCGCTTTTTTTTCATTGAAATTCCGCCGACTCAGTTAGTGTCGCGCACGCTGGACGCCGTGCCCGTAGGCCGGCCATAGCGCGTCGAAGACGCGCGTAACCGCGCTGATGGCGGCGCCATCTGCCCTCGCGATGATCTGCATCCTAGTGACGCGTGCTTCGCTTGAGATCGCGCGGCTGTAATGCGAGGTCGAATGTTTCCCAATGTCCGTCTCATGATCGCGGCCATGGTTGCCTCGGTCGTCGCGCTGAGTTGCGGCTTCGCCATGTTCGCCGCATTCCGCGTCAACCATGAGCCATTGAGCCGGCTCGCGACCGGCGCGACGCCGCTGCAACTCGCGGCCGGCAATCCGATGCCGCCCGCGGCAATGTCCGCGGCCACAGAATCATTCGGCAGCCGTTTCCCGTTGAACCAGACCGAGAGCGCCGGCGCCGCCGCAGCATCGCCGCCACAGCCTGATCACGAGACCAACGTCGCGCCGCCCGGCGCTGCCGCAGCAGCATCGCCGCCAGAGCCTGACCACGAGACCAATGTCGCGCCGCCCGGCGCCGTCGCCAGCACCGCCCCGGCCGAACCCGAAACCGGCGCTGCCGCAGCAGCATCGCCGCCACAGCCTGATCACGAGACCAGTGTCGCGCCGCCCGGTCCCGTCGCCAGCACCGCCCCAGCCGAATCCGAAACCGGTGCCGCCGAACCGGACGCGCTTGAGCAACCCGCGCCGGCCGCGCAAGCGCCGGCGAGCGAAGCCGTGGCGAAGCAGAATGAAGCCGCACCGAGTGAGGCGCCCGCCGCCACATCGGACACAGCGGCTGTCGAGCCGCCGGCTGAGCAAGCTCCGGCCGCCGAGCCAGCTGCGCCCAGGGAACAAGCCAGCCAAGAGACCAAGCCCGACAACGCGAAGACGAGCGCGGCCGAGCCGCCGCCTGCGAAGATCCATCCTAAGCCTGTGCACCGGCGCCGCCTGGCCGCCAAGCCGCCACGCGCGCGCCAAGCCCGCGCGGTTCAACCCGGCAGTCAGCCCACCGGTATCGGCGGTCCCTTCGTCCCGCTGACGAAACCGCTGAGCGCCGGCCGAATTTCGCCGTAAGCTTGATGGCAGCTGGCGCCGAGACCACATAGACTGGCGCGCCCGGCATAATCACAAAACAGAACGTTCCGCGTGGTCCCGCTTTCCGTCCTCGATTTGTCGCCGGTTACCACGGCCACGCCCGGATCGGTGGCGTTGCGCAACTCGCTCGATCTGGCGCGGCTCGCCGACCGGCTCGGCTACAAGCGCTATTGGGTGGCCGAACACCACAATCTGGCGAATATCGCCAGCTCCGCGCCCGAGATCATGATCGGCCAGATCGCCGCGATCACGTCGCACATGCGGGTCGGCTCGGGTGGCGTGATGCTGCCGAACCACGCGCCGCTGATGGTTGCTGAGCGCTTCAAGGTGCTTGAGGCGTTGTTTCCCGGGCGCATCGATCTCGGGCTCGGCCGCGCGCCGGGCACCGATCCGGTCACCTCCTATGCGTTGCGGTCACGGCAGGATCCGCGCCAGGGCGATGATTTTCTCGAGCGGTTCCAGGAATTGCTCCTGCTGGAGCGCGGCGGGTTCCCGGAGGGACATCCATTCCGCAACGTGCGCGCCGTGCCGGCCGATGTCGCGCTGCCGCCGATCTGGCTCCTGGGCTCCAGCGGCTACAGTGCCGAACTCGCCGCCGCCGTCGGCACGGGGTTTTCTTTCGCCCACCACTTCGCCGATTACGATGCGGCGAGCGCGATGCTCAGCTATCGAGACCACTTCAAGCCGTCGGCAGCGCTCGCGGAACCTTACGCCATCCTCGGCACCGCGGTGATCGCGGCCGACAGCGACGCCGAAGCCGAGCGCATCGGGTTAAGCGCCGACCTGCATTATGCGCGCCGCGCCAAAGGCGAATATCTGCCGCTGGCCTCGCCCGAAGAAGCCGCCGCCTATGCCTTCACACCGGCCGACCGCGAGCGCATGGCGCGCCATCGCACCCGGCTCGTCGTCGGTGGTATCGAGAAAGTGATGGCCCGCTTGCGGGCGCTGATCGAAGCCACGCGCGCCGACGAATTAATGGTTACGACAATGGTTTACGACCACGCGGCGCGCAAGCGCTCCTATGAGCTGCTGGCCAAGGCATTTGCGCTGGTGCCGCAATCGTCAACCGAAACGGCGTGACGGGTGTGTCTTCCATGAACCATATTAGATTAAATTCAACGGGACCGGGCATAGCGCAGTGGCGCGGGTCGGCGCTGTTCAGTAAGATTTGCAACTCGAATCGTAGGTTCCTTTGGCTGGGGCTGACATTGCGCACTGTGACATTGCATACTGAATGTACGCGCGACGCTTTGCGTCTTCGCCGTCGCGCTTTGACCGGCAGCATTTACGCGCTCGGAATCGTGGTCGGGCTGACGCTGGCTTTGCCGGCATCCGCCAAGGTCCGGCACAAGCCCGAGCCCAAGCAGACTGAGCAAGTCAGCAAGGAACCGTTCGGCAATGTCCCGAAAGGTCAGCTGCAGATCGTCATTTCCATCAATCAGCAGAAGCTTCACCTCTACAGCGACGGCACGGAAGTCGCCAACTCGCTGGTCGCCACCGGTGTGCCCGCTCTGCCGACGCCGACCGGCATATTCAGCGTCATCGGCAAGGAGCGCTTCCACCGCTCCAATATCTACAGCGGCGCGCCGATGCCGTTCATGCAGCGCATCACCTGGTCCGGCGTCGCCTTGCACGAGGGCGAGAATATCGGTCATCCGGCGTCGCACGGCTGCATCCGCATGCCGCACGATTTTGCGGTGAAGCTGTTCAACTTCACCAAGGTCGGCGTTCGCGTCATCATCGCGCGCGGCGAATTGAAGCCCGTCGCGTTCGCCGATGCGCACCTGTTCGTGCACAAGGCGATGCCGGTTGCCGCGCCGGCGGCAGAGGCGCCTGCCGCGCTGGAAGCCACCAGGACGGCGCAAGCCGGCGACGACAATAAAAAGACCGATGCCGTCGCCCTGCCGAAATCTGAAACGCCGGCTGCAACCGCGGCGGTTTCGGCAACGCCCGAGGCGGCGCAGGCCGTGCTGATCAGCGACGACGCCAAAACGACGGTTGCCGCCGAGCCGGCAAAACCCGAAGCCCTGGCGACCGCCGAAGCCAAGGCAGCAGCGCCGGCGCCGCAACTGGATGGACTTGCCAAGCTCGTCGCAGCGCCGCCGCTCGCGGAGACCGATAAGCTGCGCGGCACCGTGGCCACGCCGGCGGCGACGCCCGATCGTCCGGCGGATGGCGCGCCGGTCCCGGAGTCCAAGCCGACCACGCTTGTCGAAACCGGGCATGCGACCAAGGGGCCGATCGCGATCTTCGTCAGCCGCAAGGAAAAGAAGATCTATGTGCGGCAGAATTTTACCCCGCTGTTCTACGCACCGGTGACCATCGACCATCCAGAGCAGGCGTTCGGCACCCACGTCTTCACGGCGATGGCCTATCTGAACGACGGTTCGACGTTCCGCTGGAACGTGGTGTCCTTCCCGGGCGAGCCGCCGAAGGCAAAGAAGTCCGACAACGACCGGCGCACGGCGCGGCGCGGTCGGCGCGAGGAGCCCGTCGCCAGGTCGCTCGGCGACCTGCCGTCGCCGCAAACTCCGGCGGAAGCGCTCGCCCGCATTGAAATTCCCCAGGACGCCATCGACCGGATTTCCGCATTGATGGTGCCGGGTTCCTCCCTCGTCGTCTCCGACCAGGGTCTGGGCGAAGAGACCGGCGAAGGCACCGACTTCATCGTCGTCACGCGCTGACCTGCCCTGCCGGCGACACGGCCGACCTGCCATTCAACCGCCATTGCCGACAGTGTATGTTCGGCCGGCGACCGCTGGAGCATGATCCCGAAAAAGCGCGCCCTCGGACTTGATCCGAGGGTGGAACCGGTTTTCGGATAAGATCATGTTCAAACGAAATCGGCCGCTCGGAACGCAATTCACGCGCTATCAGTCAATGGAGGATCGTCTTGGGTAAGCATTTTTCACTGGTTTCTTCGGACAGCTTCAAGCTCGGCGCCTACCGGGCCGACCCGACCGGGCCGGCAAAGGGCGGCATCGTGCTCATTCAGGAGATTTTCGGCGTCAATCACCACATCCGCGCGGTGTGCGACCGTTTGGCCGGCGAGGGCTACGCCGCGCTGGCGCCGGCGGTGTTCGACCGCCAGCAGCCGGACTTCGAGTGCGGCTACACCCCCGACGAGATCGCCAATGCGCGCAAATTCGTCGCCAATCCCGACTGGGGCGCGATGCTGCGCGACGTGCAGGCGTCCATCGACGAGCTCAAGAAGGACGGGCCGGTCGGCATCATGGGCTTCTGCATGGGCGGCACGATCTCGTTCCTGGCCGCCTGCAAGCTCAACGGGCTGAAGGCCGCGGTCTGCTACTATGGCGGCCAGATCGCCAAGAACGCCGATGAGAAGCCGAAAATTCCGACGCAGATGCATTTCGGCGAGAAGGATGCATCGATCCCGATGAGCGACGTCGAGATGATCAAGCAAAAGCGCGGCGCCGATTGCGAGATCTACGTCTATCCCGACGCGCAGCACGGCTTCCATTGCGACGAGCGCGGCAGCTATCAGAAAGCCGCCGCCGACCTCGCCTGGCAGCGCTCGATGGCGTTCCTGGCGAAGAACGTGAAGTAGTTCAGGACTGACGACGGACGACAGATGAAGAAATGAGCGGTCTATTTTTCTGTAATCCGTTGTCCGTCGTTTGTCGTCCGTCGTCCGCTAAAACCACCGCTCCTGCACGTTGATCGTGTCGCCGGGCCGCAGCGGATAGCCGAGCGGAACGGTCATGCGCATCTGCTGGCCGTTATAGTTGCGGATCAGGACCACCGATTGGCGCACGGCGCGCGGCGCGAAGCCGCCGGCGATCGCCACCGCGGTCTCCGCCGTCATGTTGGCGATGAAGGGATATTGGCCCGGCGCGGTGACTTCGCCGAGGATAAAGAACGGCCGGTAGGCTTCGACCTCGACCGCCACATGGGGCTCGCGGACGTAGCCGTCCTTCAGCTTTTCGGCGATCCGGGCCGACAACTGGTCGGTGGTCTCGCCTTTTGCCATCACCGAGCCGATCAGCGGCATGGCGATGTGGCCGCTGGCATCGACCAGATATGAATTGGTCAGGCCGTCCTGGCCGAACACGACGATGCGCAGGCGGTCGCCCGAATCGAGCGTATAGGGCTGTTGCGCGGTGATCGCGGGAACCGGCGCCGGCGCAGGTGTCGCCGTGGCGTTGTAGAGCGGCGCCGGCCTGGCAGCAGGAGCTGCCGCGGCGGCGGGATAAGCATAGCGGGGGGCGGCTTGATACGCGTAGCCAGGGGCGGCTTGATACACGTAGCCAGGGCCGGCCGGATAGGCGCTTGGCGCTCCGGGACCAAAGCAAGTCAGCAGACCGGTGCACGCCGCGCTGGCGGGATAGGCGTAGGGCGTTGCACTCGGCGCGCCATAGCCAGGCTGATAACCGTAGCCGGGCTGATAGGCGGCCGCGGGGGCGGGCGCGCCATAGGTCATTGTGTCGATGCTGGGCTGCATCTGGCCGGGCGGCGGCATCTGCACATAGGCGACCGGCTGCGACGCGCAGCCCGCCACGGCAAGCGCCACGGCCAGTAACAGCAGGGAAGAGCGGATGGCCCGCATACGCTTAAATTCCGACCCCGTTCGAGCGAACGTTGCCGCCGATTAACGCCGGTTAAGGTTAATAATCCCTAACCAGATGGAAAGACTTGGGAAAATGTCGCAGTGCGGGTCGCAAATGCGACAGTGCCGCTTGAGCCTCAGCCCTTGTCGCTGCGGCGCCCGAGCCGGTCGGAAATAGCCAGGATCAGCATGCAGGCGGCGAAGGTGAGCGGAAACGCCAGCACCCAGATGAGCTTTGTCGTATCGGGCTCTTTTTCCAGATCGAAATACCAGGCCAGCGCGTCGACCGCGGCAATGCCGACGATCGAGCCGAGCAGCTTCTGCTTGAGCTCGCTGAAATCGACCTGGGTGAGGCCCTCGGGCCAGTCCGGATGGTCGGCGGGATCGATGCGGCGGATGAAGTTTTCGAAAGAGGAAAAAATGACGATGAGGATGAGATTGGCGGTCAGCGCCAGATCGACCAGGTTGAGCACGCCGGTGACGAGATCGTGCCAGTTCATCTGCGGAAGCTGGATGACCAGCACGAACAGATCGGCGAAAAAGCGGTAGAGCAGCAACACCAAGCACAGCAGCAGGCCGAGCAGGAACGGCGCCAGCAGCCAGCGGCTGAAAAAAATCGCCGCTTGGATGTAGCGTCCGTCCGGCCAGCGCATGGCTTGCTCCCCCCGCACGTGAGTTAGCTACCATAGGCGGCGAATGGCAAATAGCGAATGGCGAATTGAGTTCTTCCTCGTTCGCTATTCGCCACGCGCTAATCTTTGACAGCTATTCGCAAACTACGCCGCGACTCCGGTGCCGATCGGGCAGCTCACGCCGGTGCCGCCGAGGCCGCAATAGCCGTGGGGGTTCTTCGCCAGATATTGCTGGTGATAATCCTCGGCGAAATAGAACGGCGGTGCGTCGCGGATTTCCGTGGTGATCGGCCCCATGCGTTCGGCGCCGAGCGCCTTGGCGTAAGCCGCCTTCGACGCTTCGGCGGCGGCGTGCTGCTCCGGCGTGAACGTATAGATGCCGGAGCGGTATTGGGTGCCGACGTCGTTGCCCTGGCGCATGCCTTGGGTCGGGTCATGGCTTTCCCAGAACGTCTTGAGCAGCTGCTCGTAGGAAATCTTCTTCGGGTCGTAGACCACGAGCACGACTTCGTTGTGTCCAGTGCGGCCCGAGCAAACTTCCTCGTAGGTCGGGTTGGGCGTCAGGCCGCCGGCATAGCCGGCCGCGGTGACATAGACCGCGTCGCCGAGCTCCCAGAACTTGCGCTCGGCGCCCCAAAAGCAGCCGAACCCGAACATCGCCATGGCGAGCCCGTCGGGATAGGGCCCCTTGAGCGCGTGGCCGTTGACGAAATGCGTTCGCGCCGTGGGGATCGCGGTCGCGCGGCCCGGCAAAGCTTCATCGGCGGACGGGATTTCCAGCTTCTTGCGGAATGAAAACATGCAGCGCCTCCTGATCAGGTAGGCAAATATAAGCGTTGTGCGCCGAGGGCGCACCGGGCACGGCGATCACGATTCTAATCCCTCCCCCTTGTGGGCGAGGGAAGGGTGGGGGGTCGGGAGGGAGTGTGCGACCGTCGACGCATTCGCACGACCTCACGACCCCCACCCCAACCCCTCCCCACAAGGGGGAGGGGACAGCGGCTTCCCCCTTCAGGTTTTGCACCTTATTCTGCCGCTCGCGCGTCGCGGCGGGGCGTCGTTTGAGGAGGCTTTCCAGATGTTTCGAATGTTAGCGCTGGCCTGCGCTTTGGCGCTCTCGGCCGGGCCGGCTTTGGCCCAGCAGCCGGCGGCGCCCTCAGCGGCGACGCTGCCCTACGGGCCGGCCATCACGCTCGACCAGGCCAAGCGCGCCATGGCGGCGGCGGAGCTGGAGGCGGCGAAGAACTCCTGGCAGGTCGCCATCACCATCCTCGACAGCGGCGGCAACATGATCATGTTCCACCGCGTCGACAACGCCCAGCTGTCGGCGACCACGGTGTCCGAAGGCAAGGCGCGCACCGCGCTCGAATTCAAGCGCCCGAGCAAGGCGCTCGACGACGCCATCGCCGGCGGCGGCGCCGGCATGCGGCTCTTGGCGCTCAAGGACATCACGCCGCTGGAGGGCGGCTTGCCGGTCGTCGTCGACGGCAAGATCATCGGCGCCATCGGCGTGTCCGGCGCGCTGTCGTCGCAGGACGCCCAAGTCGCCAAGGCCGGCGCCGACGCGCTGACGAAGTAGCAGCAATCAGGGATCGGGTATCAGGTATCAGGCATCAAATCGATTTTCTTGATACCTGATTCCCGATACCTGATTCCTGGTCACGGCGTGTTCAGCTTTCGTAGCCGATCGACGATCGCCGCCGGCGTGGCGTACGCGCGCTCGATGACGCGCAACAGTTCTTCGCCGCTGCGCGGATCGTTGAGCGACAAGCCGATCTTGTCGCCTTCAGCCAGAAATGCCGGATCGGCAAAAGTCTCCGCCAGCGCCTGGCGCAGTGCCGCGACGCGCGCGGCGGGCACGCCCGGCGGCAGCAGCAGCGGCCGGCCGATCGACAACGGCGCGAATGCCGCTTGCAGCAAGAGCTTGTCGGCGGAGGCGCTTACCAGATCGGGCACGAATGGCACGCCATTGAGTTGCGGCAGCTTGCCGGGACCGTATTGCACGACCGCGCGCGCGGTGCCGTCCGCGAGCCAGGTCGGCCGCGTCGACGACAGCGCGCTATAGAACACGCTCGGATAACCGTCGAGCTCGCCGCGCTCCATGGCGACCAGCGCGTCGTTCTGCCCGGGATAGCCGGCAATGACTTTCATTTTGGTGCCGAGCGTGGCGTTGAACAGGCGGGCGAAAAACGCCGGCGTCGAATTGGCGCCGGACGCGCCCATCACCGTCTCGCGCGTGCGCAGATCGTCGAGCGAAAAAACCGGCACCGTTTTATAGACCAGCACCATCGCGGTCTCGACGCTCGGCGTGCCGAGCCAGTTGAACTGCCGCGGATCGAACCGCGCCTCCACGGTGCCGAACAGCGGCTCGAACGGCGGATTGTTCTGCACGAGGCCCAACACCGAGCCGTCGCGCTCGGCGGCGGCATAGAGATAATTGGTCGCGGTCAGCCCGCCGGCGCCCGGCATGTTGCGCACGATGACGGTCGGATGGCCGGGAATATGCTTGCCGATATGGCGGGCGATCGCCCGCGCCAAGGTGTCGTAGCCGCCGGCCGAACTGGTCGAGACGATCAGCGTCACCGTGCGGCCAGCGTAGAAATCGCCAATTGCGTCGGCGTTCGCCGGCGACAGTCCAAGCCATGCCAACCAGCAGGCGAACAGCGCGGACATGGTCGATTGCGTCGTCATCGGCGAAGGGGGATGATTACTCCCTCTCCCCGCGTGCGGGGAGAGGGTGTGGTGAGGGGGCCTCTCCGCTGGGCGCAGACTTGTGGCGCTCAGAATCGCGGAGAGGCCCCCTCACCCTCGTTCGCTTCGCTCACTCGACCTCTCCCCGCGCGGCGGGGAGAGGTGGGGAGGAACGGCATGGTGCGCGCACTCTACGTCATCATCGCGCTCGCATGCGCCGCCGCCACGGCGCGCGCCGAGGAGCCGTTCTACCAGGGCAAGCGGCTGACGCTTCTGATCAACTTCGCGCCCGGCGGGCCGACCGACGTCGAGGGCCGGCTGCTGGCCAAGCACATCGCCAAGCATATCGCGGGCAATCCGCTCATCGTGGTGCAGAACAAGGACGGCGCCAGCGGCATGGTCGGCGCCACCTATCTGGGCGAGGTCGGGCCGAAGGACGGCACCATGTTCGGCTATCTCACCGGCACGGCGTGGAACGCGGTGATCGATCCGGCCGCATTCCGCGTGCCGTTCGCGTCTTACGCCTTCGTCGGCGCCCAGCCCGGCAACGCGGTCTATTACATGCGCGCCGACACGCCGCCCGGCATCAAGACGCCGGCCGATCTGATGAAGGCGGAAGGTCTCGTGGTCGGCGGGCTGGGCGCCGATTCCTCGAAGGATCTTTTGGAGCGCCTGACCTTCGACATGCTCGGCCTGCAATACCGCTACGTCACCGGCTATCGCTCCAGCAACACCGCGCGGCTCGCTTTGCAGAACGGTGAGATCAACGTGCATTCGGAATCGACGCCGGGCTATTTCAGCGTCGTCGAGCCGAGCCTGGTGAAGACCGGCAAGGTAATGCCGCTGTGGTACGACGCCACCTACAACGGCAAGGGATTCGCGCCGCTGCCGGCGATGGCCGGGAAGGGCATCATGACGTTCCCCGAGTTCTACGAGAGCGTCAAAGGCGGCACGCCGTCGGGCGAGCTGTGGGAGGCCTACAAGACCAATCTCGCCGTCGACGCGCAGATGCTGCGTCTGGTCGCCATGCCGCCGGATTCGCCACCGGCCGCGGTCACGGCGCTGCGCCAGGCGCTCATCGCGCTCAACGACGACGCCGACTACGCCACCGACGCCATGACCGCGATGCAGTTCGTGCCGCACTACGAAGTCAGCGCCGATCTCGACCAGACCGTGCGCGAACGCCTGACCATTTCGCCCGAGATGCGCAGTTTTATCACCGGCTATATGAAGAAGGTGGCGAAGTGATTTTGTTTACTGTCGTCATTGCCGGACTTGATCCGGCAATCCATGCTGCGATTCAGAATGCGCAGCCTTGCGGCAGCTATGAGGACGCCGGCGTTCAGCATGGATACGCGGGTCAAGCCCGCGCATGACGACCTGAGGATGCGAATGCGGAAAACCAAAAAAACCAAACTCCCACGAAAACCCGCCGCCCCGCAGGCGGACGACACCGCGCTCGCCCCGGACGACCGCGTCATCGCCAGCAACCTGACGCTCCACGAACTGTTCCAGCGCCAGACCGGCGCCATGCTGGAGCGCGCCGACCTCGACGACGAGCAAAAGCAAAGCATCCTCATCGCCATGAGCTGCCCGTGCTGCGGGGCAGGCGGGATGTCGTTTACGGCGAAGTTGAAGCGGAGGAGGTAAGGCGAACGCCTCGATCTACTCCGCTGCCAATACGCGCACGCGACGTTCGATTTTCGGCCAGTCTTTCGCGCGAGCTAGTCGTAGTTCATAAGAAGCCTGTAGATTCATCCACAACTCTGGTGTTGTGCCGAAGTATTTGCCAAGTCGAAGCGCGATCGCGGCGGTGATCGCAGAGCGGCCGTGCACGATGTCATTGACGCGGGCGGGATTGACGTCGATGTCGCGTGACAAGCGATTCTGACTAATGCCGTTTGGTTTCATGAACTCCTCGGCGAGAATCTCTCCGGGAGGAATCGGATCGAGGCGCTTCGCCTTGGCCATAACTGCAATCCTCAATGATAGTCGACGATCTCAACTTGTTCAGCGCCGCCTTCGCGCCATACGAAGCAAACCCGCCATTGATCGTTGATTCGGATCGAGTGTTGTCCTTGGCGGTCGCCCTTAAGTGCTTCGAGTCGATTGCCCGGCGGTTGACGCAAATCGTTCAATGCGCCGACGCCATCGAGTAGCAACAGCTTACGACGAGCCTGCCGTTCAATGGCACGAAAACGGGGCACGTCCTCATCCGCAAACAGGTGCGCCGTCGCCGCGTCCCTGAATGAGCGGATCATTCACATAGTCTATTCTGTATGACGGAATATCGCAAGTAGAATAGAAAACGGTGCCGAAACGCACGTGCCGTGAGGGCGATGGCCGCGCACGCCAGAACGTTAACCGGCGCGTCCAAGCACAACCCCACCCCGACGCGCTTCGCGCGTCGACTCTCCCCCTGCAGGGGAGGGTGGTTGCCGCCGCGCGCCGCGTCGGCTTACGACTTCTTGCCGTACGTGTTCGGGTTCGCCTGGCTGTGCATGCCGGCGAACGGCGAGGGGGCGGGGGCGCCTTTTTGCTTGTTCTTGTCCTGCTTCGGTTTTTTCTTTTCCTTGTTGCTGCGCATCTGGCCTTTCGCCATGGCGTCCTCCGGGTTGGATGATTCGAAAGCGATCGGCGCAATGTAGCGCATTCGCCGGGCGTGTTCCCCTCCCCCTTGTGGGGAGGGGTAGGGGTCGGGAGGTGACGCGCATTTGTCGACGCTTCCGATTTCTCCTCCCGACCCCCACCCCGCCCTCCCCACAAGGGGGAGGGAGAAGATAAGATAAGATAAGATAAGATAAGATAAGATAAGATAAGATAAGATAAGATAAGATAAGATAAGATAAGATAAGATAAGATAAGATAAGATAAGATAAGATAAGATAAGATAAGAAGATCAGCGCCGTCTCGGTTTGAAGCCGCCGTGCATGCCGGGTTTTCCTAGCGTTGAGCGCGGGCCGGAGGGGTCGCGTTTACCGGGAATGGATTCGACGCCCGGGCCCATTTCATCGAGGTTCGGGTTGCGAGGTGCGTTGCGTCGCGCATCGGTGCCGGCGCGGTGCGGGGCGACTTCGTGGTGCAGCGCGATGCCCATTTCGTTGAGCGCCGGCTTGTGCGGGCCTTGGCGGGCGGCCCTCACCCGGCCGCGCTCTGCGCGGCCGCCCTCTCCCGCAAGGGGAGAGGGCAAAAACTTCGCCGTCGGGTCGTCGGTCACCGCCAACTCGGTGGCGCGCAGGCGCTTGATCTCGTCGCGCAGCCGGGCGGCTTCTTCGAAGTCGAGGTCGGCGGCGGCGGTGCGCATGCGGGCTTCGAGATCGCCGATCACGGCTTGGAAATTGTGGCCGATGGTGGCGGCGTCGCCGAACTCGCCCTCGGCGCCGCCAGCCGCGCCGGTGCCGATCAGCACGTGGTCGCGCTCGTAGACGCTGTCGAGAATGTCGGAAATTCCCTTGCGCACGCTTTCCGGCGTGATGCCGTTTGCGGTGTTGTAGGCGGTCTGCTTCTCGCGCCGGCGCGACGTCTCGGCCATGGCGCGCTCCATCGAGCCGGTGATCGTATCGGCGTACAAGATGACGCGGCCGTCGATGTTGCGCGCGGCGCGGCCGATGGTCTGCACCAGCGAGGTCTCGCTGCGCAAAAATCCTTCCTTGTCGGCGTCGAGGATGGCGACCAGCGCGCATTCGGGAATGTCGAGGCCCTCGCGCAACAGATTGATGCCGACCAGCGCGTCGAACGCGCCAAGGCGGAGGTCTCTAATAATCT
>Ga0307476_10000694_pt1 | contig 24088 bp, 21 predicted proteins | sample atmos_gasesECM2C_2_FD_203314 | JGI IMG/M metagenome (GOLD analysis project Ga0307476, IMG submission 203314) | Hardwood forest soil microbial communities from Morgan-Monroe State Forest, Indiana, United States - atmos_gasesECM2C_05 | ecosystem: Environmental > Terrestrial > Soil > Temperate...
CAGCAGATCGTGAACGGTCACGTAATGCTCTTCATACTCGAGAAAGCAGGTCATGATCCGGTCCGTATCGGCGCGCACCAAAATGAAACGCCGCTCTCCTTCCAATGCGTAAGTCGCGTAATCGCGGAAGGTCGCCGCGAATACCCCGCCGGCCGCCAATGAAGCCGCCACCTCTGCCAGCAGCGATTCGACTGCCGGCAACGCAGGCAGGTGCGTGAGCGTGTCGCCCATGCAGACGATGACCTGCGCTTGACCGCTCACGAAGCGGCGGAATTCCAGAAGATCGGCATGGCGAATGGCTACGGCCAACGATCCGCGGCGTGTCTGCAATTCATCGAGCAGCACCGGGCAACTGTCGATGGCGACGACCTCGAAGCCGCGTTTCGCCAGAGGCAGGGCGTGCAGTCCCAGTCCGGCACCGAGATCGACCGCCACGCCGCGGGTGGCGGACAGGGGCAGAGCCTCAATTTCCGCCGCGGCTCGCGCGAAAGCCGCGTCCAAGTCGCCCAGCATCCAAGAATAGACCGGACCCAAGTGCGTCTTGTAGTGGGTCTCCGATGTGGCCATCGCTTAAGAGAGATCTATTCCAGCTGCAGATCGCGCATCGCGGGAGATGCGAAGGCGACGCCGCCATCGACCGTGACGGTCGAGCCGATCACGTAATCGCCGGCACGCGATGCCAGGAAAATCGCGGCACCGGCCATGTCCTCGTCCGTGCCGATGCGCCGCGCGGGAATACGTTGAGCGACCTCATCACCCCGGTCGCGCGCTTCCCGGTTCATGTCGGATTTGAACGCGCCCGGGGCGATGGCGGTGACGTGGATGTGGTCTTTGACCAGGCGCGCGGCCATCAGACGTGTGAGCTGAATGAGACCGGCTTTGCTGGTCACGTAGGAATACGTTTCGCGGTGAGTCAGATAGATGCCATCGATCGAGGCAATGTTGATCACTTTGGCGGGGCGCGCCGCCGTGGCGGCCTTGCGCAATGCCGGCGCCATCGCCTGAGTCAGAAAGAACGGCGTCTTGGCGTTCAGATTGAGCACCTTGTCCCAACCCTCCTCGGGAAACTCGTCAAAGGCGGCCCCCCAGGCAGCGCCGGCATTGTTCACGAGGATATCCACCTTCGGCTCCTGCGCCATGACGGCCGCCGCGAGTCCCTTGGCCCCGGCGACTGTGGAGACGTTCATGGGTATGGGAATGCAGGTCCCGCCGTCCTTGGATAATTCCTTTGCAGTTTGACCACAGGCGTCGGCTTTGCGCGCCGAAATGTAAACCTTGGCACCTTGTGCGATGAACCCTGCCGCAATCATTTTGCCGATGCCGCGCGATCCGCCCGTGATCAGCGCAACACGCCCCTTGAGTGAGAATAGGTCCTTGGTGTTCATGGCATTTCCTTCGCAAGGCTTGTGATTATTCGGGCCGCCATTCTAGCGCACGCGGCGCCGGCGCTAAGTGACCGTCGCTTGCCCTTCCCTCGGCCATCGCTCATGGCACAACGCCAGAAATCGGGTTCCCGCCTGCGACATCGGCTGATGCCTCAGGCTGTAGGCGCCGACCTGGCGATCGATGCTGGCGTAGGGCAGACCTTCGACGGGAATCAATTGCGGCGGCACTTCGGTGAGCAAGTCCGACACGTAAGTGACGCCTTTGCCGTCCGCGACCAGGGCGAGCCGCAACTCCATGTGGCTCACTTCCCACACCGAACCGAATGCATCGCGCAATCGCTCACCGGTGGAACGGCGCGCGGTCTCGTCGAGAAACGAGGTCACCAGCGGCAATTCACGCATGGTGCCGACGGCGTCGCGCGCCAAGGCAGCGCGCACGGGATGATCGCGCGCGATCATGAGGCGGCGGGTTTCCGAGAAACACGGATGCAGCGCGAAGTGCGCCGGCATGTTGTGATGAAAGGGTCCGAATCCCAGTTCCCAGCGGCCCTCGGCGACGCCATGCACGATCTCGCGGCTGGGAGCAACCACCACTTTGAGTCGCGTCAGGGGATTGCGCTCGCAGAATTCCTTGAGCAGCGCCACACCGATGCGCGAGTTCGCGGCCGGGGAGAGCGCCAGCGACAGAGTCGACAGCGCGCCGGTCTTGATCTGGCTGATATCCGCGAGCGCCTCGCGCTCCTCGTTCAACGTCGTTTGCGCAAATCGCAACAGCCGAATGCCGGCTTCCGTCGGCCTCGGTGGATTGCCTCGGCGCAACAAACTCGTGCCCAATCGATGCTCCAGATTGGCGATGGTCTGGCTGACGGCCGATTGCGAGAGATCCAGCCGCTCAGCCGCACGGCTGAAACCTCCCGCCTCGATTACGGCGTGAAAGCAGCGCAGCTCATTACGTTCAATCGACATAGGGCCAAGGATAACCGAGCGCGCCGCAGGTTTGCGCCTCAAGGTTGTTCGCCTCCGCGGGCTATCCGCGCCCCTCCGCGGACTATCCGCGCCGCTGATACTTCCATCACTTCTGCCATCTGGCCTTCTGAGCTCCGCGGGCTTTTACTTGAAGCATCGGAGGTGCCCATGAACGCGGTAGTCGATATCAAGAAGGGTCTGGAAGGCGTGGTGGTGGACAGCACGTCGATCTCCTTGGTGGATGGCGAAGCGGGGCGCCTGTACTACCGCGGCCTTCCGATCGAAAAACTGGTCAAGTATCCCTTTGCCGCGGTCGCGCACCTGGTGGTGTTCGGCGACCTCCCGGACGCAGGAAGGCTGCAGAGTTTCGAGGATTTCCTGTGGAGCGCCGGGCGATTGCCCAGCGAACTGGCCGGCACGCTGGAGAAACTGGCGCAACTGCGCGGCCATCCCATGGCGACCCTGCAGGCGGCGATGCCTCTAATGACGTTCTCACCGCCCGCGCAAGTATTTGGCCGCACAGGCGACGAACAGGAAGCACTGGTCGCGGCCGCTCGATTGCCCACCGCACTCGCCATGCTGCTGGCCCTGCGGGCAGGCAAGACACCCGCTGCGTACCCGGAGACGCGCCGTTATGGCGAACGCTTCCTGCAACTGGCGGGACACCTGAAGCCTTCGGAAAAGCAGCTCCGCGTTTTCGAGCAAACCCAAATTTTGCAGATCGACCACAGTTTCAATGCCAGCACCTTCACGGCGCGTGTGGTGACCTCGACCTTGGCGCCGCCGGCATCTGCCTTGGCGGCCGCGATGGGTTCGCTCTACGGCCCGCTGCACGGCGCCGCCGATCAGGGCGCGCTCGAAATGGCCCAAGAAGTGGGCGACCCGCAGCGCGCCGCGAGCTTCGTGGCCGACGCCTTGGGCGAAGGAAGACTGGTGATGGGCATGGGCCATCGGGAATACCGCGTCGTCGATCCCCGCTCGAGGATCGTCAAGGCGCTGGCCGAGGAAATCGCTTCGACGCCTGTCGAGAAGCGTCTCATCGAAACCTTGAAGGCCGTTGATGAAGCCTTTGTCGCGCAGACCCTGCACAAAAAGCGTTCGCTGCGCGCCAATCTGGAGTTCTACAAGGGCGTCGTCTACCTGGCGCTGGGATTGCCGAAGGAATTCTTCACCGCGACCTTCGCCGCCGCACGCATTTTCGGCTGGTCGGCCCACATCGTGGAACAGCGCAAGGACAACCGGATCGTCCGGCCGTCGGCGAACTACATCGGTCCCGCTCCGCAACCGGATTAGTTTTTAAGCTGCGAGATTCTTCCGGTAACATCGGGCGCATGCTGTTCTCGCAGACTCTGGCGTCGATGCAGCCGCGGGATGGCGGCTGGCGCGCACGTATAGGCGAGGATTGGTCCCAAGGGCGCGCGACTTTCGGCGGCATGGTCGCAGCCCTCGGCAATGAGGCAATGCGCCGTCTGGTGCCGGCCGATCGCGCATTGCGTGGAATGGATATTACTTTTGTCGGACCTGCGCTCGCCGGCGAAGTCGGCATGGACGCCGAAGTTTTGCGCGTCGGCAAGGCCGTCACGATTGCCCGCACACGGCTTTGGAGCGATGGCAAGATTGCCGCGACATTGACCGGCGTCTATGGCGCGGCTCGCGCCAGCGCGCTTTCGCTTGCGCCCACCGTTGCAACCGGTGTGCGCCCAGCGTCGGACCTGCCGGACTGGTCGGGCGCCGATATGCCTGGCGCGCCATCCTTCGCGCGGCACTTCGACTACCGTTGGGCCGAGGGCTCGCGACCCTACTCCGGCTCGAGCCTGCGCACCACGAAGATCTATGTGCGCCACCAGGATCCCGCGCCGCTCACCGAGTCCCACGTGGTGGCGATGATCGACTCCATTCCTTCCGCGATCGTGCAGCTCATGAGCACCCCCGCGCCTTCGAGCTCGCTCACCTGGACGCTGCAATTTCTTCGCCACGATTACAGCTTCGCGCCCGAGGCCTGGTGGCGCATCGATGCGGAGGTTAATTCCGCCGGCAGCGGATATTCCTGCGAATCCTGCCTATTGATTGATCCGAATGGCGCGCCCGCGGCCGTCGCCCGTCAAATGGTGGCGGTGTTTGGATAAAAAGGCCCTGACGGTGGCGGTTCACACGGAGTGCGGCAATTGCGGTGCCACGCTGATGGGACCTTATTGCTTCGATTGCGGTCAACATAGGCACGAGAGCGCGCGCTCCGTCTCGGCGCTGTTCGAAGACGCCTGGCACGTCGCGACCCATATTGACGGCCGATTCTGGCAGACGCTGTACATCTTGCTGTTCAAGCCGGGCAAGCTGACGAAGGAGTACTTCGCCGAGCGGCGGGCTCGATATCTTCCGCCGGTGCGTCTGTATCTGGTGTTGAGCGTGCTGTTCTTCGCGTTCGGTCTTGCCTCACCGAATATAAACGTCGCCCCGCCGAAAGCCCCGCCACCGAACGGCGCGCCATCCTTGGTTGCGCCACCGGGTACGGCTGCGCCGAGCACGGGACACAATGACGCTGCCGCCGACAAATCCCCGGAGGCGAAGAAGAAATCGTCCGTCACCATGTTCGATATGGCCAATTGCGACGATATCCATACCTCGTTTACCTGGTTGCAAGATTCTTTGCGTCAGTCCTGTGTGCGCAATAAAGAAAATCACGGCGCATCGGTTCAGCACGCGTTCGTCGCCAACATGCCAAAAATGATGTTCTTATTCGTGCCGCTGATGGCGCTGGCAATGTTGATTTTGTACTGGTGGCCGCGGCGCTACTATGTGGAGCACTTGGTGTTTTTCATTCACAACCACGCCGCTATATTCTTGTTGCTGCTCATTCAAGCGCTGTTGTCTTGGATCGCGGTCTGGCTGGCCTGGCACACCTTCAAAGAATGGGTCCTCGCAATCATCAGTCTCTATAGTGTCTGGTACGTGTACCGCGCCATGCGCGTCTACTACGGCCAAGGGCGACTGCTGACTTTCGCCAAACTCTGCGTCGTCGGCTTTACCTACATGATTGGATTCTCCCTTACGCTGGCGGCAACGGCGCTCTTGAGCGTGATCATCGCCTAAGGCGATCATCCCGAACGGGCGGCTATCCCGAAAGGCTCACTAACGCTGCTTCGCGAGGAAAATGCTCTTCGGCAGCTTCACGTGCACGCCGACATTGGGTTTGTCCACGAGCTGCGTGATGGCGACGTTGCCGGCGATGCTCACCAGCTGATAGGCCTGATGCCGCGTCAGCTTCTTCTCCGACACCAGAAAATCGATCATTTCCTGAATGGCGGTCTTCGTGGCGATGACCAGATCCGGGTCGGTCGCCATGCTGATGTAATCGGTCGCGGTTTCGGCGCGCGGCCATTTCAACTTCATGTCCTTGCGCACGGTGAGTTGTAAGCGCCCCCGCAGCGAGGTCTCGATCGCGGTTTGATCCACCTCGCCGTCGCCCTGCGCCACATGTCCGTCGCCAATCTCGAACAGGGCGCCGCGCGCAAACACCGGAATGTAAAGAGTGCTGCCGGCGACCAGCTCGCGATTGTCCATGTTGCCGGCGTGGCGGCCCGGCGGATTGCTGCTGACACGGCCCAGCTCCGGCGCCGGCGCGAGGCCAATGCTGCCGTAGAAGGGTCTCAGCGGGATCACGATGCCGGGCAGGAATTCCGCCGTCATTCTTTTGCGATCGAGAGGGATGATCTTGACGGGCGCGCCGGTCTCGCAATTCTCCGGCAGGTAGCCGCTGCAGCCATTGTAGCCGTAGTCGAGCGCCAGCTCGATTGAGAGGATCTTGACCTCCAGCACGTCTCCGGGTTCTGCTCCCTCGACATAGACCGGACCGGTCAGGATATGGCCGCCCGGGCCGCGGCGCTCTCCCGTCACTTCGCTCACGATGGCTTTGAGGGATGCTTGAATCTTGTCGTCGGGCACACCGGCCTTTGCCAATCCCGTCGGCGTGTTGGTCAGCAGCGTATCGACATCCACGATGTCGCCGGAGTCGATCCGCAATGCCGGCGGCGCCTCCGACCAGTAGTAGCCGTAAGCGACGGTAGCGGGTGTCGCCTCGAGACGGTGCGTCTTCGGCGGGTGGGCGAAGGCGCCGGCGGGGGCGAGAGAGACCAGAGTCGAGAGCGCGATGAGGATTTTTTTCATGGCAGCCTTACGCTATCACAATCGTACCCGAGGAAGGCTCCGAAAGATTACCCCGGCCGTTGCGAAAGCACTAAGATTCGCCAGGAGAAAACCTAACGATTCCTGGGGAGAATGCATGATCAAGCAACTAACATTCGCCGCCGCGGCGCTCGTGATGATGAGCATGACTGCGGCTTCCGCCGCCGGCAGCGGTTCGAAGGCGGCCGCGCCGCTGAATCTGACGATTTATCACATCGAGGGACGGCGCTCGGAGCGCATAGTCTGGCTGTGCGAGGAGCTCGGGCTGCCCTACAAGCTGGAATACAAGCGCGGCGATATCGCCGCTTCGATGAAGACCATTCATGAAGTGAGTCCGTTGATGCCGGTGGCGCCGACGGTGCGCATCGGCGATCAAGTCATGGTTGAGTCCGGCGCGATCATTGAATTGATTCTTGCCCGAGCGGGAAACGGCCGGCTCGAGCCGGCGGTGAACTCCCCGGACTATCCCTATTATCTGCAGTGGATGCACTTTGCCGAGGGCTCATTTGCCGCACGTGCGATTGCCGACTATCGCGTGGATATGATCCAAGGCAAGTCCAAGACGCCGGCCGGCGGCTACAAGTTGGTCGATACGGAAGCGGTGTTGGCATTCATGGATGACTTTTTGGCCAAGCACGCCTACTTTGGCGGTTCCGCATTTTCGGCCGCCGATATCATGATGCTCTTCCCAACCAATCTCACCGAAGCCTTCAATGTCGCGGATCTTTCCCCCTATCCGCACATCATTGCCTGGCGCACCAACGTGGAAGCCCGTCCCGCGTATAAAAAGATGCTGGAGGTTGCGCGCCCCGATGGCGTGCCGGGAATGCCGAAGCCGCTGCCGAAGACTTAAGGGCTTACGGCACAGCCGCCGCCGCTTCGCATGCGGCCAGAGCGCAAGGATGCGCTCTGCGACAGTCTTGCGCGGGCTAGTTTTTCCGCGCTTTGGCCAGGTTCTGCCTCACCCGAAACTTCACGATTCTCGCCACCAACGCGTAGCGAATCGGCTCATCGAGAGGAAATTTCAAGTTTCCTTTTGGCCCCGCATACTTCGCCAAATCGGCTTCCAGCTTCGCGTCGCCCCTGATCGGCGGGAACATCCCAATATGATTCTTGAACGCCGCGAAGTAGACCAGAATTCCGTGCAGCGCGAAGGCAGGCATTCGATAACTGATGAGTTCTTCGGTTTCAGGCGGTGCTGCCCGTTTAATGGTCGATCTCAATTTCCGTAAAATGCCGCGTACTTCGGGCGCGCACGCCGCAATGTATTGATCGATATTCGCAGGCTTGGTCCGCGCGGCCGCCACCTAAGCCGCCTTTGCCGCCGAGATCTCGGCGATTCGTGCAAGTCCCGCTTCGATCGATCGCCTGACCTCATCGTTGAGCTCGCGTGCATCCTTGCCGGCGGAGGCGATGGGTTCGCCGATGACCACCCGAATCGTGCCGGGTTTCTTGATGATCCCGCGCCTCACCCAGAAGTCGGCTGCGTTATGCGACAGCGGCACCACGAATTTTCCGGTTTCAGTCGCCAGCAGCGCGCCGCTCACGCCGTACTTGCGCTTCTCGCCCGCCACGACGCGCGTTCCTTCAGGAAATATGATGATCCAGAGCCCCGCGGCCAAGCGTTGCTTGCCCTGCTCGATGACCTGGTTCACGGCGCGGTGTCCCGCCCCTCGATTGATCGAGATGGGCCGCAGGAGTTTCAAGCCCCAGCCAATGAGGGGAATCCATAGCAACTCGCGCTTCAGGACCCAGACCTGCGGCGGAAAGATCAGAAACTGCGCGATGGTCTCCCACGCGGAAGTGTGGTTGCTCATCACGATGTGATTGCCGGCGGGTATTCGTTCGCGGCCTTCCACGGCGAATGTCAGGCCGCACACCTTTCCCAACAGCCAAAACTGCAGCCGCGCCCAGGTGCGGGCGATCCCGAACTGTGTCCGGTAGGGCGACCAGAAACACAATGTCATGAATCCGCCGAACGCCAACGCGGACACCATCATGAACGCGGTGAAAAACAGCGACTTTACAAGCTGCATGCGCGGGCGCCTACGCTAGCCCGGCAACCGGGACAAATCTGCGACGCCGCCGAGCAGGAGTTGTACATCGCGCAGCAAGGCGAGGCGATTGTTGCGCTTGGCCGCATCCTCATCCATCACCATGACGCGATCGAAGAAATCGTTCACCGGCGCGCGCAATCCCACCAACGCCTGCAAACTGTCCGCATAACGTCGTTGCCGGGTTGCATCGAGCACAGGATCGCGCAACTTTGTCAGTGCGCGATGCAGTCCGCGTTCCGCCTCCTCATTCAACCCATCAGGATCGACGACCCAATCGTGGCTCACCTGCGTCTTCTTGAGAATATTGGCGATGCGCTTATTGATCCCCGCCAGCACAACGGCATCGGGCAGTAGCAAGAACTCCTTCAAGGCCGCGAGCCGGGTGACCGTGTCCAGCGGTGAACGCGGGCGGTTGGCCAGCACCGCGTCCAGCATCTCTGGGGTCGTGCCGGGTTCCTCGAGCTTGAGGCCACGCAAGCGTTCGGCGATGAAATCATAAACCTCGTCGGCCACCCCGGGTCGCTGCAGCGGCTGCGCGGCGGCGGACGCCGCCAACACCTCGAGTAAATCCAAGTCCAAGCGCGACTCGAGCAAAATACGCAGTACACCTACTGCGGCGCGGCGCAGGCCGTACGGATCCTTCGTGCCCGTCGGCCGTTGCTCGATGGCAAAGATTCCGACCAGCGTGTCGATCTTGTCGGCCAAGCTCAAGGCTTGGCCGATTTTCGTCGACGGCAAGGCATCGCCGGCATAGCGCGGACGATAGTGCTCCTCGATGGCCAGCGATACGTCGCGGGGCAGTCCCTGCGCTTCGGCGTAGTAGCGCCCCATGATGCCTTGCAATTCGGGAAACTCCCCCACCATGGCGGTCATCAAGTCCGCTTTTGCGAGTTCCGCGGCTTGGGCGACGTCGGGGCCGGCGCCGATGCGGCTGCCGATCAGCTCTGCGAGCTTGGTCACGCGCGCGGTTTTCTCCGCGTAACTGCCCAGCCTGGCCTGAAAAATCACGCCGGACAGCTTCGCCGCATGCGCCTGCAATGTAATCTTGCGGTCCTGCTCCCAGAAGAAAGCCGCGTCGCTGAGGCGCGGGCGCACCACGCGCTCGTTGCCCTCACGTACTTTCGAGGGATCGCGGCTTTCGATATTGCTGACGGTGACAAACCAGCCGGACAGCTTTCCGTCCGGCGCCTGCACCGCGAAATAGCGCTGGTGATCCTGCACGGTCGCAATAACCACTTCGCGCGGCAGGCTCAAGAATCGCTGCTCGAATTGACCGGTCAGCGGTACCGGCCACTCGACCAGGGCGGTGACCTCGTCGAGCAGCGCATCGTCGATCAACGCCGCGCCGCCGACCTGTGCCGCCGCCTCGATGACGCCGGCGCGGATCAGGTCGCGGCGTTTGGCGAAATCGGCAATGACTTTGGCCCGGCGCAGTTTTGTCTCGTAGCCCTTCGCGCTCTTGAGCGAAATGGGTTTCGGGTGATGGAAGCGATGGCCCGACGTCACGCGCCCCGATTGAAGGCCCAGCAATTCGATCGGCACAACCTCATCGCCGTACAGCAGCACCACCGAGTGCACCGGCCTCACGAACTCGGCGCTGTGCGAACCCCAGCGCATGCGTTTTGCAATCGGCAGCGCGGCGATGGCTTGCGCTAAAATGTCCTTGAGCAGTGCGGTGGTCGCCGCGCCGCGCTCGGTGCCGCGGAATTGCAGCCACGCGCCTTTCTCGGTCGTGAGCTTCGAGAGATCGCCGACGGTGACGCCGCAGCTCTTGGCAAAAGCCGTCGCCGCCTGTGTCGCGCCGCCCTGGGCGTCGAAGGCGTTGGCTAGCGGCGGCCCGCGCCGCTCCACTTGCCGATCCGGCTGGTGCTGCGCCAGTTTCTCGATCCAAACGGCAAGCCGCCGCGGCGTCGCGAAGCTGCGAACCTTGCCGTGCGGAATGGCCGCTGCGTCGATGCCTTTTATCAACCCCTCGGTCAGCGCGTTGGACAGCGCCGGCAGCGTGCGCGGCGGCAGTTCTTCCGTGCACAGCTCGAACAGCAGGTCCTTCGTGCTCATCAGGCCACTCGTTGTTGCGAGGCGTTCTTGAGCAGCGGAAACCCGAGTGCTTCGCGGCTGTCTCGATAGCCTTCGGCGACGCCGCGCGCCAGAGTTCTCACACGCAGAATAAAGCGTTGGCGCTCGGTGACGGACACCGCGTGGCGCGCGTCCAGCAAATTGAACGCATGCGATGCCTTCACCATTTGTTCATAGGCAGGAAGCACCAATTTGTCCTTGAGCAACAGCTGGCAGGCCGCTTCACAGGCATCGAACTCCACCAACAGCACGGCGGTGTCGGCTTTCTCGAAGTTATAGGTGGACTGCTCCACTTCGTTTTGATGAAACACATCGCCATACGTCACGGCGCCGAACGGCCCCTCGGTCCAAACGATGTCGAAAATGCTTTCCTTGCCTTGGATGTACATGCCGAGGCGCTCGAGGCCATAGGTGATCTCGCCCATCACCGGACGACAATCGAGTCCGCCCACTTGTTGAAAGTAAGTGAACTGGGAAACTTCCATGCCGTTGATCCAAACTTCCCAGCCCAAGCCCCACGCGCCCAAGGTCGGTGATTCCCAATTGTCCTCAACGAAGCGAATGTCGTGCGTGAGCGGATCGAAGCCCAGATATCGCAGCGAATCCAAGTACAGCTCCTGAAAATTGTCCGGCGAGGGTTTGATGCAAACCTGGAACTGATAATAGTGCTGCAGCCGAAAGGGATTATTGCCGTAGCGCCCGTCGGTGGGGCGGCGCGAGGGCTGCACATAGGCGGCGCTCCACGGTTCGGGACCCACGGCGCGCAGAAAGGTCGCTGCGTGGAACGTCCCCGCGCCCATCTCCATATCGTAGGGTTGCAAAACGATGCAACCGCGATCCGACCAGTACTTTTGCAGCGCAAAGATCAGATCCTGAAAGGTACGCGGCGGGGCGGGAATGGGCATGAATGCTCGCGGAACAAAGTCAGCGAGTATAGCGACGGAGCCTTTGGGTGTCGTGAGCTTCCCCGCGCACTCAATTGGCCCACCGCTGGCGAAAAATATCAAGATTGGGCGAGATTTGAATTTCTGCCGCGACTTTGCACCAATATGACGCGGCAATTTTTGCGATTTGATCCATAATGATGCGCGCAGGTCGAGCAGCCATCCCAAGTGCTTGATCTGTCTGCCGACGCGAGTGGCACATTAGCTGCATTGCCCAAGAGCCCCGGGCTGGCCGGGCCACCTGTACACCATTGCGAGGATGCAAATGACTCCCGCCGATGTTCTGAAATTGATCAAAGAAAAAGACGCGAAATTCGTCGATCTCCGTTTTACTGACACGATTGGCAAGGAACAGCACGTAACCATCCCCACGCGGCTGGTGGACGAAGGATTTTTCAAGGACGGCAAGATGTTCGACGGGTCTTCCATCGCTGGGTGGAAGGGCATCAACGAATCGGACATGATTTTGATGCCGGACCCTGCCACCGCGGTCGTCGATCCGTTCTACGAAGAGACCACGCTCAATCTGCGCTGCGATGTCATCGAGCCGATGACCATGCAAGGCTACGGACGCGATCCGCGCTCCCTGGCCAAACGCGCCGAAGCGCATTTGAAGGCCTCCGGCATCGCCGACTCCGCATTGTTCGGACCGGAAAACGAGTTCTTTATCTTCGACAATGTCACGGTCAGTTCCGGCATGAACGGCTGTGCCTACGAGGTCGATTCTTACGAAGGCGCCTGGAATTCCGGCAAGGCCTATGAAGAAGGCAACCGCGGGCACCGGCCGGGCGTGAAGGGCGGTTACTTTCCAGTTCCCCCCGTGGATTCACAGCAGGACATTCGCACCGCCATGTCGATGGCCTGCGAAGAAATGGGTTTGAAGTTCGAAGTGCACCATCATGAAGTGGCGACCGCCGGCCAGGGCGAGATCAATGTCGCGGCGAATACGCTCACCAAGAAGGCCGACGAAGTGCAGATCCTGAAATATGCGCTGCAGAACGTCGCTCACGGTTACGGAAAAACCCTCACTTTCATGCCGAAACCCATCGTAGGCGACAACGGCAACGGCATGCATGTGCATCAGTCGCTGCAAAAGGATGGCAAGGCGCTGTTCGCGGGAGACAAATACGGCGGCCTGTCCGACATCGCGCTGTACTACATCGGCGGCATCATCAAGCACGCGCGCGCGATAAACGCCTTCACCAATGCCAGCACGAATAGCTACAAGCGCCTGGTGCCCGGATTCGAAGCGCCGGTGAAGCTCGCGTATTCCGCGCGCAATCGTTCCGCGTCGATCCGAATTCCTTGGATTGCAAACCCCAAGGGGCGGCGCATCGAAGTACGTTTTCCGGATGCCACGGGCAATCCCTATTTCATGTTTTCGTCCATGCTGCTGGCCGGACTGGACGGCATTCAAAACAAGATTCATCCCGGCGATCCGGCCGACAAGGATTTGTATGACTTGGAGCCGGAGGAAGACAAGAAAATTCCGACGGTTTGCCATTCTCTCGACATGGCGCTCGATTACCTAGACAAGGACCGTGGCTTTTTGAAGGCCGGCGGCGTGTTCACCGACGATCTCATCGACGCCTACATCGAACTGAAGATGAAGGAAGTAACGCGCCTGCGGATGACCACGCATCCCATTGAAATTGAGATGTATTACAGCTTGTAGTTGGGAGCCTCCGCGTGAGGCCCCGTTGGGTGCTTAGGCCTTAAGGTGACGGCGGTCACGCCGTCGTCACCTGGTTTTGTGGTCCGGAGGCTATAGGTCTATGCTTTGGAAATATGCACCCGCCGCGACAGACCTGGTTGGCGATTGGCCTTCTGACGGGCTTTACGGTGCAAGCGGCCGTCATCTACAAATGGGTCGACGCCGACGGGGTGGTTCACTATTCCGATCAGTCCTCGCCGGGGGCGGAAAAGATCGTCACGGCGGGGTCCTCCTCTCCCGCCGCATCGGGCGCGCGCAACACCAGCGGGCCGATCGCGCCTTCGCCCAAGGCTGCGCAGGGCGGGCTCAACTACGCCGATTTTACGATCACCTCGCCGGCGCCGGAGCAGACCTTTTTCGGCGACGACATTGTGGCGGTGCACTTGAATCTCAGTCCGTCGCTGCGGCCGGGTCAAGCCATCACCTGGCATTTGAACGGCGCGCAGCTGGATTTCCCGCCGACCGCCGTATCGTTTGCTCTGCCGCATTTGGATCGCGGCACCTACGCGCTTGCCGCCACCATCACCGATCAGCAAACCAGCGAATCACAGACCAGCAACAGCGTGACCTTCTACGTGCGTCAGCCCTCGGCGCTGTCGCCGCAGCACAAGTAGCCTTAAAGGTACCTCACTCGGATGCCCAGCTTGTCGGCTGAGCTCCAAATGAGCACGGAACGAGTCGACGGCACCGAACTGCTCGACGCCATGGTGACCAGCATTTTTCTGCTGGATCAGGAACTGCACGTTACCTATTTGAACGCCGCGGCGCAGACATTGTTGGGTCTGGGGACCAATCAAGCGCTGGGCCGCTCGATCGCTGAATTGACGCGCGGCGCGGAGAGCTTGCTGCCGATGTTCGACCGCGTGCGCGACGGTGACGAAGGCGTCGTGCAGCGCGAACTCGCGTGGCCGGCCCCGGGAGGCGTGGACCGCATACTCGACGTTGCGGTGACTCAAGTGCTGTTGGGCGGGAAGAGCCTGCGGCTCCTGCTGGAGATCGAGGACATCACGCAGCATCGGCGCCTGACTCGCGAGAATGCGTTGCTGGCGCAATTGGGCGGCAGCCGGTTGATGGTCCGGCAGCTCGCGCATGAAATCAAAAATCCGCTCGGCGGCCTGCGCGGCGCCGCCCAACTGCTCGAACGGGAACTCCTGGATCCGGCGCTGCGCGAATATACGCGCGTGATCATCAGCGAAGCGGATCGTCTCACCAATTTGCTGGATTCGATGTTGGGTCCTGGCCGACCGCCATCCAAGCAGTTGATCAATGTGCATGAGCTGCTGGAGCGCGTCTATCATTTGTTGCGCAGCGAAGCGCCCCCGGGGGTCGCCATCGATCGGGACTATGACCCGAGTCTTCCGCCCTTGACGCTCGATCCCAATCACATCATTCAGGCCATGCTCAATCTCGGCCGCAACGCCATTCAAGCGCTCACCGGCGGCCCCGTCGATTCGCCGCGGCTGATCTTGAGAACCCGTGCCGCAAGCAACGTCAGCGTCGGCGCGCATCGCCACCGGCTGGTCGCCTCGATTCAGTTCGAGGACAACGGTCCGGGCGTGCTCAACGAAATACGCGAGACCATCTTTTATCCGCTCGTTTCCGGCCGCGCCGACGGCTCCGGCTTAGGATTGGGGATAGCGCAGGACCTGGTCAGCCGGCATGGCGGTTTGATCGAATTTGACAGTGCTCCGGGGAGAACGATATTCATCATTTCCTTGCCGATGGACTCGGTATGAGCGTGAAGCCGCTGCAAGTCTGGCTGGTCGATGACGACTCATCCATTCGCTGGGTGCTGGAGAAAGCGCTGAAGGGCAGCGGCATGACCGCCAAGTGCTTCGACCAGGCCGACAATGTCTTGACGGCGCTGCGCGGCGCCGCACCCGATGTCCTCATGACCGACATCCGCATGCCCGGGCGCAGCGGCCTGGATCTGCTCAAGGAAATTCAGATCTCGCGCCCCGGTTTGCCGGTCATCGTCATGACCGCACATTCGGATTTGGACGCGGCCGTCGCCGCCTATCAAGGCGGTGCATTCGAATATCTGCCCAAGCCCTTTGACATCGACAAGGCGGTCGACCTCGTGCGCCGCGCCGCGCAACAAGCCCATTTGTCGACCGATGCTGAGGCCACCCGGCGCAGCATCCCGGAGCTTCTGGGCCAAGCGGTTTCCATGCAGCAGGTGTTTCGCGCAATCGGCAGATTGTCCCGCTCCAGCATGACCGTTTTGATCACGGGCGAGTCGGGCACGGGCAAGGAACTCGTGGCGCGCGCTCTGCACCGCCATAGTCCGCGCTCCAACAAGGCGTTCGTGGCGCTGAACACGGCCGCCTTCACCGCGGACTTGCTGGAATCCGAATTGTTCGGCCACGAAAAAGGTGCCTTCACCGGTGCGGACGCGCTGCGCCGGGGACGCTTCGAGCAGGCGGATGGCGGCACGCTGTTTCTCGACGAAATCGGCGACATGTCGCCGGCGCTGCAGACGCGGCTGCTGCGCGTGTTGGCCGAAGGTGAATTCTACCGTGTCGGCGGGCAGACGCCGGTGAAGGTCGACGTCCGCGTCATCGCCGCGACTCACCAGGATCTCGAGATGCGCGTGAAGTCCGGTCACTTTCGCGAAGATCTCCTGCACCGGCTCAATGTGATTCGCATCGAGATCCCGCCGCTGCGCGAGCGGCGCGAGGACATTCCGGAATTGCTGCGCCACTATCTGTCGGTCGCCGGCCAGGAACTGGGCGTGGAACCAAAATTGATGACCGGACCTGCGGAATCCGCGCTCGTGACCTTTGACTGGCCGGGCAATGTGCGCCAACTGGTGAATGCCTGCCGCCGTCTGACCGTCACCGCGCCGGGCCGCGAGGTTCGCGCCGAGGACATTCCCCCCGATCTCGGCGGCGTGCCCGCGGGACAGACCACGAATCACGATTGGATGGCGAAGCTCTCGCATTGGGCCGAGCAGGAATTGGACTCGGGCACCGAGCGTCTGCTCGATACGGCCGTTCCGGAAGTGGAGCGCATTCTCATCCGCGTGGCGCTGCGCAAAGCCGATGGACTGAAGCAGGATGCGGCAAAATTGCTGGGCTGGGGTCGCAATACGCTGACGCGCAAGATGAAAGAACTCGGCATGCAGGACGTCAGCTAGTCAGGGAGGCAAGGAGACTCAAGGCCCGAAGGAAACAGGGCCTCGAGTCTTCTTATTCCTCCCTGACGAGTGGTCGATCCGCCCAATATCACGACGCCCCAGGCCTCACGGGTCCTGGTCAAATTCACAGCGTCGAGGCCTGGACGGGTTTCGCGCTCGCGCCGGCTTATAATTCGCGCATGGGCGAATATCTTTCAAAAAAACTCGGCGCGGTGCAGGCGCTGTTGCTCGGCATCCCGGCCACGGACTGGTTGATCGCAGGCGTCGTGGGGCTCGTCGTCTGGGCCGCCTTGTGGATCTTGCGAGACCTGGTCGCATCGCGCTACGAGAAATACTCCGCCGCGAAGAATCCCACGCTCATACGGCTGATTGGCTACTTGATCGGCAATACCACGCAAATTCTTTTCTTCGCGGTGGCGCTCGATGCCGCGCAAGAGAGCCTGACCCTGCCGGACAGGGTGCAGCGCATCGTCTCCAATGCCGTGATGATCCTCATTTTGATTCAGATCGGCCTGTGGGCCGGACGCTCGGTGCGTTTCTATCTGGAAATGAAGGAACGGGAGCGCGGCGCCGACCGGGTATTTTCCGGCTCGCTCGACATCATCAACTTCGTGGCGCGCGTGCTGATCTGGTCGTTGCTGATCCTGCTCGCGTTGGACAATCTCGGCGTCAACATCACCGCGCTGCTCGCGGGATTGGGTGTCGGCGGCGTTGCCGTGGCGCTCGCCCTGCAAAACGTTCTCGGCGATCTCTTTGCTTCGCTGTCGATAGCTCTGGACAAGCCTTTTGTGATCGGCGACGGCCTCGTCATCGATACCTTCATCGGCAAGGTCGAACATATCGGCATCAAGACCACGCGACTGCGCAGCGAAAGCGGCGAGCAGATCATTTTATCGAACGCCGATATCTTGAAGAGCCGCGTGCGCAATTTCGGGCGCCTGTCGGAACAGCGGATACTGGCGACCATTCGCTTGAATTTCGACACCCCGACCGACAAGCTCAGAACGCTGCCGCAATTGTTGGAAAAAGTGGTTCGCGAGCATGCGCAGGCGCGCTTTGAGCGCTGTCATCTGAAAACGCTGGGCGAAAGTTCGTTTCAGTTCGAGCTCTCCTACTTCGTGCAGCAGCCCGCCGTGAATCCGCTGCTCGATCTGCAGCAGTCGGTGAATTTTCGCATCATCGATGAATTGCGCGGCTTGGGGCTGGAGTTTGCCTATCCTGCGGAACGGCTCTTCTTGGATAGACACCGCGGCGCTGTCGAGAAATAGTGCGGCTCTCGCGCAATACGCGGTCAGGCTCCTAGGGAAACTCTGCACAGGTAGCTGTAGCTGAACGATAATGTGCGCAGCGAGCATTTTCGTTCAGAACCCGAGGATGGGGATGAAGCAGACGACCTTTGCATCGGCGGCCTGGGAGCGGAAGGGCAAGGTGACGCGCCGAGAGCGGTTTTTGGCCGAGATGGACGCGGTGATTCCCTGGGAAAGATTGCTGGGGCTGATTGAGCCGCACTATCCGAAAGCCGGTAACGGCACGCAGCCGATGCCGATGGAGCGGATGCTGCGCATCTACTTTATGCAGAACTGGTTTAACCTCTCGGACCCTGCGGCCGAGGACTCGTTGTATGACTCGGAGTCGATGCGCCGCTTTGCGGGCATCGAGCTGGTCGAGGACGCCATTCCCGATGAGACGACGATTTTGCGGTTTCGCCACCTGCTCGAGCGCCACCAGCTGACCGAGCGGATGTTCGCCGAGATCCGCTCGTTGTTGGAAGAGAAGCGGCTGCTGCTGAAGTCCGGCACGATTGTCGATGCGACGATCATCGAGGCGCCGCCCTCGACCAAGAATGAACAGAAGGCGCGCGACCCGGAGATGCGCCAGGGCAAGAAGGGCGGGGGTTGGCACTTCGGAATGAAGGTGCACGTCGGCACCGATGTGCACGGCCGGGTCCACTCCCTGGCGACGACCCATGCCGCGGCGGCCGACATCACCCAGCTGCCTAAGCTGCTGCATGGCCAGGAGCGGGCGCTGTACGGGGATCAGGCCTACTGGAGCGTGGAGCATCGAGAAGCCGCCGAGGCGATAGGTATGCGCTACCGCGTGAACCGTCGACCCAACGGGCGCGATCCGCTCACCCGCTACCAACGGGCGATTAATCGCAGCCGCTCGCGCACACGGGCTCGCGGCGAGCATGCCTTTCACGTCGTCAAATGCCTCTGGGGCTTTACCAAAGTGCGTTACCGCGGTCTGGCGAAGAACACAGCGCGCCTGTTCACGGCCTTCGCATTGGCCAATCTGTATCTGGTCCGGCATCGCTTGATGCCACCCGGGGAGCGGTGTCTGTGCTAAATGTGATGAATCAGCCAAACCAGCGAGAACAAGCCGAAAATCGTACGAACGGCCGCGATTTTGCCGCTTTCTCATGACCAATATCTTCTTCTCATACCTATTTCCAACTCGCGTACTCACCTGCGCAGAGTTTCCCTAGTGTTTCACGTCGTGCTGTTCGAGCCTGAGATTCCCGGGAATACCGGCAATTCCATCCGCCTATGCGCCAACACCGGCGCAACGCTGCACTTGATCAAGCCTCTGGGCTTTCGCCTGGACGACAAGAGCTTGAGACGCTCCGGCCTCGATTATCACGACCTGGCGGACGTAAGAGTTCATGCAAACCTGGATGCCTGTCTCAGCCTGCTGCAAGGATCGCGCGTTTTCATGGTCGAGACGGGCGGCGGGCGCTGCTACGCCGACGTGCAGTATCGCGCGGGAGACGCGTTCTTGTTCGGTCCTGAAACGCGCGGCTTGCCGCCAAGCACCCAGGCCAGGTTGGGAGCGGAGAATTGCCTGTTCATTCCGATGCGCGCGCAGAACCGCAGCATCAATTTGTCCAACGCGGTCGCGCTGGTGATTTACGAAGCGTGGCGGCAGATCGGATTTGCCGAGGCGCTCCAAGGAGCGCCGCCAAGCTCCTAAGGCCGCATCCGCGCCGCCCAGCGATACAAGAGAAACACCGTCAGCGCGAATACGCCGCTCCCGATCCAGACGGCGGCGTTGTCGGCAAATTCGTCGCCGACCAGAGCCAGCGGAAAGTCCTTGCCCGAGAAGGCGACAAAGGCAGAGATGATCACGCCCACCAAGCCCTCGCCGACGATCATGCCCGAGGCCAGCAGCACGCCGAGCTGCTTGGTGGCCTCAGGTTTCGACGCGCGCTCCGCGCGTCGATCGAAGTACCAGCCTACGATCGCGCCGACCACCACCATCAGTGTGCTCTGCGTGGGCAGGTATATCCCCAAGCCCACGGCGAGCGGCGAGAGATGCGCCTTGGTGGTAAGGCGGCGCAGGGATTCGTCCGCGGCGATCACGAATACGCCGATCACCGCACCGATCCGGATCAGGCTCCAGTCGACGTTGTGCTGAATCACACCCTGCGCGAGCGCCGAAATCAGGCCGGCCTGCGGCGCCGGCAGGGGGTGCTCGTGATGCGGACCCGGCGCACCGGCGAACCCATAGGCATGGTTGAGCAGATCGAGGATCGGCGGAATGATCGCGGCGCCGGCGATGACGCCGATGACCAGCGCCACCTGCTGCTTCCACGGCGTGGCATCGACGAGCTGGCCGGTTTTCAGATCCTGCAGGTTATTGTTGGCGATGGCAGCCACCGTGAACACCACTGCGGTGACGAACAGCGCGTAGGCCACCAGCGCAGTACCGGCGCTCGCGGGCAGGCCGGAACGGATTAGGGGTACGAGGAGGAGGGCTGCGCCGATCACCACCAGGATGCCGATGCCCGACAACGGACTGTTCGAGGAGCCGATGAGGCCGGCCATGTAGCCGCAGACCGCGGAAACGAAGAAGCTCATGAGCGCGATGTAAACCAGGGCGCTGAGCACCATCACGAACATGTGGTCGCCGAGGCCGCTGCCGGCGGAGAAATTGGCGATCAGCGCGCCGATCGGCACCATGCAGGCCAACGACACCAGGGCGACATAGCCGATCGGAATGTCCTGTTCGGTGCGCGGCAGCAGTGCGGCATTGCCGGCAGCGCGCGCCCGCGAGGCGGCCATGGCCGTGCGCAAACCGGCGATCACAGGTTTGACCAGCTTCGCCAGCGTCCACACTGCCGCCACCGCGATGGTGCCGGCACCGACGAAACGCACCTGATGGCTCCAGGTGTGCTGGGCCAACTGCGCCATGGGTTCAGCGCTGGCCGCGAGCGCCGAGAAATGCGGTACACCCCACGCCCAGCCGATCAACGCGCCGACGAACATCGCGATGCCGACCCACAGGCCCACCAGGTGGCCGACGGCGAACAGCGCGAAGGACAGCAAGAAATCGAAGCCGGTCACTCCGCCCCGTTCACCGCCGAAGCGAAAATACCGCACTACGTCGCTGGCGAAGATGCGCGTCGCCACGATGCAGGCGAAGGCCGCGGAAACGACCGCCCCCCAGACCACGGCAGCCAATCCCGTGCGGCTCTCTTCCACCGCTGCGGCGTCGGCGTTTTCGCCGCCGCCGACTTTGAGCACCTCGGCGCAGGCGACGCCTTCCGGGTAGGGCAGATCGGACTGCGTCACCAGCGCGCGCCGCAGCGGGATCGAATACATCACGCCGAGGATTCCGCCCAAGGCGCAGATCGCGCAGGAAACCCAGTAGGGAAAGCCCGTCCACCAGCCGATGATCACCATGCCCGGCAGGACGAAGATGACCGAGGACAGGGTGCCGGCCGCCGAGGCGACGGTCTGCACGATGTTGTTCTCCTGGACGGTCATGCCCTTGAGGCCGCGCAGCAGCGCCATGGAAATAACCGCGGCCGGGATGGAGGTGGCGAAGGTGAGGCCCGCCTTGAGCCCGAAGTAAACGTTCGCCGCCGTGAACACCACGGTGATGACCACGCCGAGAACCAGGCCGCGCAGCGTCAGTTCGACGCGCGGAGTGGTGGCGAGCGGTGCGGGCTTGGCAGGGCTGCTCATTATGTATTGTCCCCTTGCAGTTCTTGTCTTTATGTCCTTGCCGCGCGTCCATGAGACAGGCGCGCAGAAAGTCCTTCATACCGCAGATACGCCGCAATCGCCATCACTGTCTGGGAAACGGCCTTCGCGAATGACCCTAGAGTACGCAACGTCTCACAACTAGGAAAATCTCTGTCGATATTGCGCGGGACTCACGCCGACCTTCTAGTGCGCGGGTCCGCATTGCAACGGCCGGTTTTCGCGCTCCTAGCGATTCCAAGGCCGCAGCACCCGACGAACCGGGTCAGTAACGGTCGCCAAGACCGCGGGATCGAGCAGCCTGCGCCGGCGCAGATGCCGGATCGCGGCCTGGACGGTGGATTTGGACAGCCCGGTCTTGGTGGCGACAGTCTGCAAGCTGACCGATAGCGTGTCTCGCCTGCCCTTTGCTGCGTGGCGCAAAAAATACAGGTAAACGATGAAGGTGGCCGGCCGGCGATCGTGTCCCACCAGATCGGGCATCAGCACATCGACCACATAGTTGTCTAAATTGAAGTGCTGCATCAATAATTACTATACCGATTATCGCTACAAGATGCCCGCGAATTAATCGATAATGGCGCGATCGGATCAACACCTGCCTCGAGGGAGCCAACCATGATTACTCAGGTCAAATTCGTCGGCATTCCGACCGCCGATCAGGATCGCGCACTCAAGTTCTACACGGAAAAACTGGGATTCGAAGTGTCGACCGATCAGGTCTTCAGCGCCAAGCAGCGTTGGATCGAGCTGCGTATCGCCAATTCGGCGACGCGAGTCGTGCTCTTCACCCCGGAAGGCCACGAGAGCCGCATCGGCTCATTTTTCAACGGCGCATTCGCCTGCGACGACGTGAGTGCCACTTATCGGCAGCTCAAGGCTCGCGGTGTTGAATTCGACAAACCGCCGGAAAAGCAGCCCTGGGGCGAGTTCGCGATCTTCAAAGATCCCGACGGCAATCAGTTCGTACTGTCGTCCTCGGGTTGATGCGGCCGGGTCGGGGTCCCGGCCGCCATGGAGTTCAATTCGCCGCGGACTTGATTCCGGATTTCTGCTGCTGGATCCAACTATTCGTGCGGGCATCCAGCAGGTCGAGCGGCAGCACGCCGCCGTTCAGCATTTCATCGTGAAAGTTGCGGATGTCGAACTTCGGACCCAATTCCCTTTTTGCGCGTTCGCGCAATTCGCGGAACTTGAGCTGGCCCAGCTTGTATGACAGCGCCTGTGCCGGCCAAGCGATGTAGCGGTCGGTCTCAGCTTGAATCGTCGGCTCATCGACCGGCTGGTATTTGCGGAAGAATTCGACCACCTGATCGCGGCTCCACCCTTCGGAATGCAGGCCGGTGTCGACGACCAGACGCACCGCGCGAAACAATTCGCTGCTCAGTCTGCCGTAGTCGCTCACCGGATCTTGGTAGAACCCGACTTCCTTGCCCAGTTGTTCGGCATACAGCGCCCAACCTTCGACATATCCGGAGTTGCCCGAATGCTGCCGAAACTTCGGCAAACTCGTCATCTGCTGCGCCACGGAGAGCTGCATGTGATGCCCCGGAATCCCTTCGTGATAAGCCGTGGCCTCATCATCGATCAGCCAGCGATGCGCGAAATTGGACGTGGCGACGCTGACGCGCCCCGGTCGCTTGCCGTCGGGCGTACCGGTTTGATAGTGCGTGGCCGCAGCCGCCTGAAAGGCCGGAATGGCTTCGACCGTCACCGGCGAACCGGGAATGTAGCCGAACAGCTCGGGAAGCTTGGGTTGCATCTGCGCGATGTACTTGCGGAAGTCATCGAGAATCTGCTCGGACGACGTGGGGACGTACTTGGCATTGGTCTTCAACGAATCCCGAAATGAGGCGACATCCTTAAAGCCTTCATTGCGCGCGATGACCAGCATCTCGCCTTCGATGCGCTCGATCTCGCGCAGGCCGATCGCGTGAATCTGATCCGGAGTCAAGCTGCTGATTGTGGTGCGGCTGCGGATATCGTTCAGGTAGCGCTCATTGCCGCCGGGCAGCGAAGTGACGCTCAGAGTCGTACGACCCGCGGGCGCGTACTCCGCGGCGATGAATGCGGCGAACTTCTTATAGGCGGGAATGACCTCGTTGTTGACCGCGTCGCCAATCGCCTTCGTCAAGCGCTGTTGGTCCTCGGCAGAAATGCCGTCGGGAAACTTTTTCGTCGGCAATAGAAAAGGGTCCGCGGCAATAATGCCTTCGCATTGCGCCGGCACTTTCTCGAGCAGGAAGCGCACCGGCATGAGCTTATCCTTCATTCCCGCGCGCAGGGTCTCTTCGGACTGGTCGAAGGCACGTGGAATCTGATGCAGGCGCGCGATGTAATCCTCGTAATGCTTGACCGAGTCCAGCGGCACGGCGAGCGGCATATCGGCGAAACGCGTCTGCGGCCCCTCCATGTGGTTCACCGGCATCTCGTATTCCTTGAACTTGAAGTTCGCGATGCGCTGCGTCAGAGAGCGCTGCATCACCTCGTGCGACAGCTTGTCCTGTTCCGGAAAACCAGCCGTCGAAATGGCCATCAAGCGGACGAGGAAAGCTTTGTCGGCGGCGTCCTGACCCCGATACGCGGCGGGTGAATAGTCTTCGAGCTGATCGTTGTACCGGTAATCGCCGATGGAGGTTGCCC
>Ga0307476_10000696_pt1 | contig 24056 bp, 33 predicted proteins | sample atmos_gasesECM2C_2_FD_203314 | JGI IMG/M metagenome (GOLD analysis project Ga0307476, IMG submission 203314) | Hardwood forest soil microbial communities from Morgan-Monroe State Forest, Indiana, United States - atmos_gasesECM2C_05 | ecosystem: Environmental > Terrestrial > Soil > Temperate...
TGTAGCGCCTGCTTCTTCGAGAATCCGTACGGTGTCGTCTGTCGAGCCGGTATCCGCCACGAAGATCAAATCGGCATCCCGAGCGGACTCGCAGAAACGTTGTGCGAATTTCGCCTCGTTCACAGAGATCGCATAGACGACGATTTTTAGTCTATTGCTCATGAGGCTGCTTCTGGAGACGCACGGTGGTATCCCAAGTCATTCGCCGCTTGATTCTTCGGATCATCTACCTCTGGCTTCAGTTGAGAGTTGATATAATTCACGACTGGGGCAGCTCTGCCGTAAGGGACGTGCATCAATCCCTCATGCACGACACTCAAATATTCATCCGTGAACTCGATAAGATAGACACGCTTCCCATTCACTATTTTCATGCCGTGTTTCATTCGAAACAACCCCTACGCCAAAAGACCATGCAAGCGCATAGCTTTCACTATCTGTGGAACAGTGTAGCCGTCAAAAGTGCTTGCGGTATTTACGGCTGTACCCGAGTTAACTGCGAAGGATGCAGAGGAAACAGACGTTGACTGCTGTGGCCCTATGATCTGTGTCATGACACCAGCGGTGTTAATACCTATGCCTCCATTGGTTCCGTTGTAAATAAGCCTCACCTGCGCCACATTCGACACCTGATAGTCGATGCCTACATTTGCGCCATTGCATATGAGCTTGTTTACCCCGTTGATGTCATATAAGTGCGATTGCCCATACCCCATTCTGACTGCGCCTTGACTTACGGCCGATGTGGCGCAGTCGAACGCGAAATTCACATTGGTATTCCAACAAGAAAATCCGAATGTTGTTACAGAATCGGAGCCATCTCCATTGTTCTGTAATCTGTATCCAAATGCCGTTACCGTAGCAGGTCCAGATGGAACTCCTCCGGCTAATTTTCTACTATTAACAACGTCAATTCCTATCCTGGAATTATTTGTGTCTGTCCCGTTAGAATTGTTATCTACTTCAAGCCCAATCAATCCAGTTGACGGGTTGTTGACGTTATTTACTTCGATAGCCTGGATCGTCGCCCCCCAAGTAGGTCCGGTCGAATATTTGTTTCCTTGGAAATAGGCCCCAACGTTCTCACCCGCAGTAGCGTGGTTGTTCATGATTCCGAGAATATTCCACTCGAAATTAGTCACGCCAGATGCTACGTTGGTGGTCACATTTAGCGCTGAAAGAGTATTCCCGACAGGCCCAGAAGTTTGATCCGCGTTCCGGAAGAAAAATTGAGATGCGTACTCAGATGTTGCGGTATGGGGCTCTATAAACTGACTATATGAAACATTCGAACCCGTAATGAAGCCAGCCGCAGCCGCTCCCGCGCCTGTGAATGTCGCTCCGGGGAGTGCCTCAAGAATAACTCCGGCTGGAATCGCAGCGGTACTTGATACAACCCAAGCCCCTGAAACAAATAGAACACTTGAGTTGCAGGAAGCGGCCGTAGTTAGAATTGATGTGCAATCAACAGTTGGGGTGGCTCCGTATCGTCGAATATCTCCAGCCGGATAAGCGTAGTTCGTCGGTGTAACGCCCGCAGATTGCTCTGAAGATGTTTGATCATATTTGATATTTAGACTATCCACCGTCGTGACGGCTGGACCGGTCGGCCCCGTTGCTCCATTGTTTCCAGCGGTGCCAGTCGGGCCAGTCGGTCCTCCAAACGGACCCTGAGATCCGGTCGGACCCGGATTACCTTGCGGACCAGTCGGCCCCTGAGGCCCCGGCGTGGCCACTTGGACGACATTGCTCCCGATCTCCTGCACCACTACCGTCGCTGGAGTGCTCATGGAGTCACCCCGGCAGACACCGACACCGTCCCTTGCAACAGTCTCGTGATTACCGCAGACGAACTCGTCAGAATCAGGTCATACACGCCATTCCACCACGTGAAGCTTTCAGTATTCGCCGCTGGAATGGTCAGTGTGATCGTGCCGGCAGTACCTCCGAGCACCAGATTAGAGCTCGCGTCATATAGAACCGGCGTCGCCAGTGGATATGCCCTAATCTGCATCCCCGCGGAATATCCCGTGAGATCAACAGGCGATGGCTGCGCACCCACAGCCGAGCACGTCCCGGCTAACCAGGTGAAGTCCTTGGTGTAGGTCGCCCCCTGTTTGATACAGTGGTTGTAAGTGCCAGTTCCGCAGCAGGTCATGGGTCATTTCTTGTTCGATGTGAGCGTCATATGGGTGTCTAAGCACGCCTCCTTGAACCACTGCTGAGCATATTGCTGCCGCTCAACATTCCAGGCCAATATCCCCGGATGCAGTCCATAGCCGCCTCCGAAACTGAAGTCGCAGTCGTACCCGTTCGGATTGAACTGGATATCGTTGTGAGGCGCGTTTTGCATGCGCCATTCCTTCCATAGGTAGTTGTATAGGAACTCACAAACAGGCGGCCATTTATGGGTGAAGTCTCCATAGGCCCTCTGTGAAGACCAGTGTGGAGTGATGATGTAGGCCTTTCCGCCAGGAATCAGGACACGATACATCTCGTTGAAGATGTGCACACGCTCATCTCCCGTGAAATGCTCCAATGCGTGCGACATATGGATGTCAGACACCGTATTGTCTTCCCAGGGCCACCGCTCTCGGAGGTCTGTCACGACGTCGAGACCGTCGAAGGGGATCGAATCCACCGACAGATAGCCATCCATGCGAGATTTGCCCGCACCTAGATTAAGCTTCAGAAGAGACATTTCAGAGTTGACTACTGCGTTCATGAGCTCACCACATTATGTCGGTGGAGGGTTCATAATGTCCTACCCGTATATCGCACGCAATCGCGCAGCGATAGCCGTATTTTCGAGCATCCCCCCAGAAAACAAGATCCTGCGTGCCAATGCCTTCACCGTTCTTGCCGTTTTTGGTTCTGAACCATGGACGTTGTAAACGCTCATCCTTGAACATACTCAAGCGAAACAAGTTGAAGCCCATTCCGGTACCGCAGCACTCAACGAGTCCACCATTCGGGTCTGGCAACTGAGGCCTGTAATTCGGAGTGGGGTCCTTTGGATCGCCCCAGATTTGCGCGCATCCCCCTTCGCCCTTCGTGAAGTAAAGTCCTCCGATACAGGCGAACTCCGGATGGTTCTCCATGTGCTCAATCAACTTGATCACGCCGTCAGGAGGAGGGGCGTTATCGTGCTCAATCGTCAGTAGATATTCCCACTGACTCAATTCTGGGTTAGCCAATATCTGTTCGAGAGCACTTGAGTATGCGTCTCCAACCTCTAACCCCTGCGCCAGATATCGAAAAATTCCATTGTTGGGTGGAAATGCCAAATTCCTCCAAGCCAGTACGCACTTCGCAGGAACCATATCGGCAGCGGGCATGATTTCCACGATCCGCTGTTTCTTCCAAGAGCCACCTTTCAGCAATCTAGCGCGAGTCTTGGCGAGATCCTTGTTGTGCTCGCCACCAAAGTCTTGAACGACCAACTGAGGTTTGTTACCCATTACACTACCCACGCAATCGTAGCCGAGTTGCTCGTTCCCGGTGTGTAGGTGAGCACGATGATGCCCTGTGCGCCGGAGCCGAAATTTGTATTACCAGTGTTGCCAGATCCGGCGCCACCACCGCCATATAAGCCACCGTTTCCAGGTGTAGTCGTATTGGTGTTATCTCCGCCGCCGCCGCCTCCTCCTGATCCATGCGATGAATCCCAATCGGTTCCGGGACCCCCGTTGCCGCCATTACCGACGTTTGCTCCACCACCTCCGCCGCCTGCGGTACCTGCGGTACCAGCGCCTGCTCCCCCCGCGCCCCCACCGCTACCGAGATAGTTATTTCCTCCCGCACCTCCCACAAACTGGCTCGGTGGAGAATTTCCAGCAGAACCGCCGCCACCGCCGCCACCCCCGGCACCCGCCCATCCATTTTCAGCGGCCTGCTGGATACCGCCCGCTGCTCCAGCTCCATTGGGACCTCCAGCGCCGCCACCACCGCAGCCTCCACCGCCTGCTGCAGGCGTGCCACCGTTGCCTCCATTGGCTCCGCTGGTGTTATTCGGAGAGCCGCCTGAGGCCAATCCGCCCACCCCGCCGATACCTCCTCCATTATTGGCAGCGCTGGCGCCTTTGGCGCCGCAGGAGCTTGCCGCGAGGGTTGAGCCGTTGAACCAGGTATCGCCGCCGGCCGCCGCAGCCGTAGCACCTCCGACACCGACCGAGAGATTGGCGCCTGTCGTCGCCGTGACAGAGGTCGTGATGGCATACGCGCCACCCCCACCACCGGGCCCGTTATCCGGCGCTGCGGCCGAAGTGCAGCCAGCTCCGCCACCACCGATGCACTCGGCCTGCCCTGAGCCGGGCCAATTGCCGGGTGGACTGAATGTGCCTGCACCCGTGGCGACAATGTAGAAAAGCGCCATTCAGGCTTTTCCTAGATGTTTATCGACCACGAACTGCCAGTCATAAAACTCGTGCCAGGTGTCGCCGAGCTTGATGCGCTTCGCTTGCTCGCGAACTTTTTCGTAGAGCAATATTCCATGACCCGGGTGAGGGTTGACGAGGCGTTGCAGCGCCACGGGGTCTTCTGGTAATTCAAACTCGCCCATCGGGTCTAACACCGAGTGCACCTTTCCTTCGGGTGTGTAAATGAGGGCTTGCTTCATGACTTCGATCACCACGTCCAGTTATTCACGATGAAGTTACCGAATTCACCCCCCGTGCCAGCGGTGAAGCCCGCATACGCGGAGTTGCTGCCAATGGTTCCGGGAATATTGATCGAAAAGCTCGTCGAAAAATTGTTGCTGTTGACAGTGTCCGTAATGGACATTGAGAGTGTTTGAGTACCGGCGTTATACGACAGCGAAACATTCAAAGGATGGCCAGACGCCAAACTGACTGGAGACACGCTAGAGCCGCTTGAGCCTCCAGGAGTAGCTCCGTCTGTGTACAGACCCGTTAGATTTTGGGTGCTACCATTTCCGAATACATCAAATTTGACTGCAACGCTCGCAGGAATCCCTGGGCTACCCGTGCCAGTGCCTTGTAGGCCTCCATATCCCATTCCCTGGCTACCGCCTCCAAAAGCAGTAGGCCCATTCGTGCTAGAAGCTTGAGTCGTAGGCTGAGAAAATGTCGAAGCCGATTGAAAGTTCTGTAGTACAAAACACATGCCCTGCGCTTGAGCACTCGTCAACTGTATTTGAAAGTTTGTGGTGAAATTTACATTGATCGGCAGAGGCGCTCCCCACCACATCGCCCCCACTTCGTTCCCATTCGTTGCATTGTTGGTGTCTGTCAACTGAATTGCAGAGCCGCTATAGACCGATCGACCCACCGGGATAACGCCATCCCCGCTGGTAAAACCGCTCCCGCAATTGACGATTAGCGACGTGCCGATTTGATACACATTCGAGGCGACCAAGCTGTCCGTGAAACCAGACTGGATAGAGACCGCCTGAACGATCGTGTTGGAGCTGACTGTGAAACCACCCGTATACAGGGTACTGGCGGCTGTCGGGAGCAATCCGTTGGTCGTGTAGTAGATCGTACCAGGACCAGAGATTGTGACGGTCTGCGAAGATCCATACTGGCCAGAGGCTGGCGATATCGTCGGAGTCGATAGTCTCGTGTTATAGCCGTTATAGAAACTCCAAGATTGAATCGCCATGCCGACATTTGAAGAGACCGCTCCACCCGTAAATCCAACATAACCCTGAGTCAGAACATCAGATAAATTTAATGGCCATTGGTATCTCGCTTGCGCAGCAGTGATTGTGTCCTCCAACACCATGGTAAGAAGAGAGCCGTCATAGACAATGGTGCAAGACAATACATTCCCATTGTAGAAATTGATTCCGTATGGGGTGATGTCCTGAGCGGGTGTTAGACCTGCATAGGGACCACTGTTTAAATATAGACCAGTGGAATTAGATCCGCCACCACTTGGATAGGTGACGGCATTTCCTGTGGAAGTATTTAAATCGAATTTGACTCCAATGCTAGGAGTCATGTTATTGAACTGGCCACCTAACTGATACAGGCCATATCCCGCTACGTTTGCGTCACCTACGCCATGTATTCCTGTAAATCCAGAAGCCCCTGGTGGTGACGTGCTGTTCTGTATGACAAACAATCCACCGAATACAGTGGGCACCGTAACGCCGCTCGCGCCAACGAATTGGAAAGTAAATTGAGTCGTGAACGTACTGATCGTAAGGAGGGAGTTGTACCAAGCCCCACCACTCTTGTGGCCAGCATTCTGAAGCACCGTCCACAATTCGTTGCTGCTGATCGATGCTCCGGCCAGGGAAATATTCGGACTTCCCGAGAAGTCTGGAAAGTCGAATACCAAGGTAGCCTGAGTTCCCGTCGAGTAGACAGAACCTCCAGACCCCAGGATTTTCCCTCCGGATAGAATGACTGCGCTCACAAACTACGCGCTCACGTTATAGAGATTCACAAACGGATAAATATTCCCTATGGAGCCGCTGATCTGTGATAGGCCGATCGATGCCGGAAGATTCGCGGACGTGGTGCTCCAGATTCCCGCGCCAAGGACCGCCTGGTTGGTTCCAGCAGTGCTTGATCCCAACAGGCCGTTGTATGTCAACGCGCCCTCTGCGGCGACGACGTTGTTGAACGTCGCAAAGTTGAATCCAGAGGATGCGGTATTGGACCACAGACCGATCCAGTAGTTTCCGGGAGTCATGCTGGCGGCTAGGGGAATCGTGAGCCCCTTGATTCCGGTGTAAAGACTCGCCGAGTTGTTCGATGTGTTGGTGAGTCCGTAGCTCGCAGAGCCTGAGGTAGCCAAAGACAGTGTCGAGCCGGTCAGCGTATAGATTCCCGCCTGCACCGAAATGGTATTTCCATAGCTCGAATTCGTTACCGAGAAACTACCCGAGATGTATTCCCGCAATGCCGAGATAGACAAATTCGCCTGGACCGGCAGGTTCTGGAGAATGACACTCCCCGCACCGAGGGCCGTCGTGGACGCGGAGCCATTCAGCAATCCATTGTCCAGGTAAGAGAGTGTTCCGTAATTCGGGGCGCCGATGCTGATCGTGCTGGCGTTGACCGAGATGGAAATTGCGCCTGTGCCGCTGATCGAGGAGGTGGCTGGCGCGGAGACGAGTAGTGCGCTCCCGCTGAATCCTGCCGAGAGTGCGCCCGCAGCCGAAACGCTGATCGTGCGCGCATCCAGGGTTGTTGAGGATGACTGCCCGGTCGTGTTGCCAATCGCGTAGAAGCCTTCGGTCTGATTCGATTGCGTGGCCGACAAGACGATAGAGCTATTACTCCATCCGGCAGAGATCATTCCGGCAGCAGAGATCGAGAGCGTTTGATCGCCCCCCGTGCTGATCGAGGACTGTCCAGTCGTATTGCCCTGAAAGTAATAGGCTGCTGTCGTAGCGACGGTAGGAACTGTGTAGGATGCACTAATCCCATTCGCGCCTGAGGAACCGAATGAAATACCGTTGGCGTTCTGAAGTGTTACGGTCCCTGACGTGTAGGTCGTGTTGGAGACCACAAGCCCACTGATGCCCGTCTGCGCCCCCCCCGCATTGGCGCCGGAAATGGTGATCGTCTGCGCGCCGCCTGCGGCAGTTCCGACACTGAGGGTGATATTGTTGCCGCCGGCGAAGACAATCTGACCCGAATACGTCCCGGTATTGCCTGATGTGTTTCCGCCGGTGGAAACACCCGCCGAGAGCGCACCTCCCGCTCCACCGGAGATCGTCACCGTCATGCTGCCCGCATTGGTCGAGCCCGACAGGGTGATATTGTTTCCCCCCGCCAATATGAACTGCGCGGACGCCAATCCGGTATTTCCGGACGTGTTTCCGAGTGTGGAGATTCCCGCTGAGAGCTGCGTAAGCCCGGTCGTCCCCGGGGAGGAAATGATCAGGGTATTGCTCGACCAGCCAGCTGAGACCACTCCGGCCGCCGATAGATTCAATGAGCCAACCGTGTAGGTACTTTGGCTCGATTGACCCGTCGTATTGCCCGCGATGTAGATCGCTTCCGTCTGGCTGCTCCCGGCAGCGCCAGAGAGCGCGAGATTCAGTCCTCCGCTGTTCAGCGTCATCGACCCAGAGATATTCGTCCCGCTGAACGTCGTCCCAGTGCCTGCAAACTGCGTGCTGTTGTAGCTCGCCGAAATGCCATTCGCGCCGCTCGAGCCGAATGAGATGCCGTTGGCGTTCTGAAAGGTCACCGTCCCACTGGTATAGGTCGTATTGCTGACCTGAAGTCCAGAAATCCCGGTCTGAGCTCCGCCCGCGTTGGCCCCTGAAATCGTGATCGAGTTGCCATTCTGGCTGAGCGTGACGTTATTACCGCCGGCCAGGATCAGGGTCCCTGTCGAAACGAGTGCCAAGGTGCCGGTCGTATTGCCTGCCGCGGAAACCTCGATCCCTCCCGTACCCCCCGTGGTCACGTACGCCGGAACACCCAGTGATAGACCCGCTGTATTCAGGGTTCCGACAACGGCTGTCCCCGCCGTGGTCGTAGAAGTAAACCCCGTTCCGGCGATGGCCCCCGATGCCTGAGTCTGGACGCTCTGAGTCGTGATATAGGGGGGTACGCCGAGGGTGAAACCCGTCGTATTGTGCGTGCCGACGATTGCCGTCCCGGCCGTCGAGGTCGTATTGAACCCCGTAGCGCCGAGATTCGAGGCGTTGATCTGCAATCCCGCCGATCCCATCGTGATCGACAGATTTCCAGAGACGGAGGTTCCCAGACCGGCCCCGGAAGTCGAATTGATCGAAGCCGTGATCGTGCCGTTGTTGAGTCCGAACGAAACTCCATTCGAGTTCGGAAAAGTCACTCCACCGAAGGCACCTGAAGTACTTCCGGCAGAAACCGATAGCGTCGCAGCGGCGGCCGTATTCGCCGAGATCGTGATGTTGTTGCCCTGCTGGCTCAGGGTGACGTTGTTTCCACCCGCCAGAATCAAGGTCCCGGCGCTGACTAGGGCGAGCGTGCCCGTGGTGTTGCCCCCGGCTGAAATATTGATGCCGCCCACTGCGCCGCCTCCGGGGATATAGGCGAGACCGCCTGTTGATGCAATTGCCATGTTATGCGTTCGCTACGTTGGCTTGCGCAAAGGTCGTCGTGACAGTGCCCGTGCCACTATTCAAGAGCACTCGCGCAAAGGTCGGTGAGAACAGGAAATTCGTCTGCACTACTCCCGTGGCGTTGACCGCATTCGTATCGTTCGTATTCACCCAGTCCACCGCAGAGGGTGTAACCGGCGCAAAAGCGCTGTTCGGATCGTCCATCGTCGATTGCACGGTATAGTTCGCGGTGCCTGTTCCGTTGCATTGAATGGCTACTTGCGTGTTGGCCCACTCGTCGAGGCGTACCCAAGGCGTGCTCGCGATGGAATTCGTACCCACCGTGACAGCACCCGTAGCCGCACCCGAAATCGTGATCGAAGTCACCGTCGCGTAGTCCAACGCGGAATAGGTCGACCCTCCCGACACGAGAAAGGATTCCGTCAGGAGCGTCCCTGTTGGGGTCGTCCCCGTGATCGTGAATGTCTCGGTCGTATCCGATGTCGTGATCAGAATTCGACGGGGGGTGTCCAGGATGGCGACACCGCCAGTGACCAAGCTACTGTTCAGCGTCAGCGCGCCGGCGCCTGCAGGAGTTTGCGACGTCGCGATATTGTTCGCGCTGGCGGCAGCGAGCGGGCCTACAGTCACGATAATCGGTCGCATCTAGATCTCCAGAAAATGAAACGGGGGCCTGTGTGGCCCCCGCTGTATTCCGTGAGGGCCCGTATGCCCCGCGGCAGGCGGTCAGTCCTCGCCGAAGCCCAACTCGCCCTTCATCACTTCGCGCCCCGGCGCGTCTTTGCCCTTGCGCGCGCTGGTGAAGGGATTCGCATCCGATCCGGCGCGACCGCCCGACTTCCTCGGCTTGCGACCGGCATGCATGTGTGACTTGGCGCCGTCGATGTGGCCGACCATCTTTCCGCCGCGCGCTTTCTTGGCGCGACCGCCCTTCTTCATCTCCTCGGCTTCCGAGTCGATCTCCTTCGCGTTGATACGCGGCTCGGGCTTGTCCTTCACATCCTCTTCGGCTTCGTTGGCGCCGCCGGTCCCGCGAGATTTGCGACCTTTCATGATTCAGTCTCCGGCCTACGAGGCCAAATTGATGCCCTGCAAATATTCCACGGTCAGTGTCCCCACGCCCGACCCCGTGTTGGTCGACAGCACCACAATCTGCACATCCTGCGTCCCGACGTTGTCCCAGTTGCCGATCTGTGTCGCGCCCGTGCCGGGAGTGATGGATACTTGACCCAACGCACCGGAGGTCACTACCGCATTGGCCGCCGTGAAAGCCGTCGCCGAAGCGCCTGAGCCAATGCCGAGGGTCGTTGCACCGCCCGTCCAAGCGGTCGTCACCATCAGCTTGATCGCTGTGATCTGGCTCTGCGCGGGGATCACGATCGGACAGGCAAACTGGCCCGTAGTGCCGTCATTGGTTGCCTGAGTGATTACGCATGATTGCGCCATACGGGCATAGCCCACATTCGCGGTGCCCGACGTCTCACCAACACCCGCGAGATTTCCAGTCCCGTCGCTTTGAAACACGTTGCCGGACAACACGGGACCGGTGAACAAGGTCCCCGGAAAAACCGGATTGCCATTCGTCTGCGTGATCTGACCGCCGGTGATATCCGGCCATGTCTGCCCGCTCGTCGGAGAAATGTAGGTCGTCATTACTTCGATTCCTCATTCGTCACGAGGGTCAGGGTCGGGACAGCGGATTCGCGGCCGACGTGTTTATCTAGGTATTTCACGGCGGACAACAAGATGTTTCTATCATCCTTCGCTTTTCCGATCATCGTGTTGCATTGGGCGCAAAGAAGTCCACGGATGTTTCCAGTATCATGGCAATGATCGACAGCAAGCGTCTTTATCTTGCCATTTCTGGTCGCGGTCTCGACCTGTTTGCAAATGGCACATTTGCCATCCTGGGCCAACAACATGTCGCAGTATTGCTTCATGGTTATGCCGAACTTGCGCTGACGCTCCTTCGCAACGAATTCTTCACGCTTTGAAGCACGATATTCCAACTGATACGCAGCACGCCCTTCTTTCGTTCCGTGATCGTACTTCGTATCGATATAAAAACCTTCTCGCAGGTTATCTATCCTGCAATCGTCGTGATCACAATTCTGAAAGCGGATCAATCGAGGCCATGTGCCATGAACCCAGAACCATGCTAGACGTTGAGAGAAATACTGAATCCCATCAATAATGATGGTGCGATATCCGTGTTCTCCCACAGAGCCCGCACGCGTTCCATAGCGACGACCCCGACCACGTGCGATACAGGTAAAGACGCCAGTCTCCGGGTTGTAGGAGAGCAGCTCTTTTAGTCTTTCGATTGTCAGTCTTTCCATCTTTTATTTCCTCGGAGTTGTTTCCGAGGCATATCTTACGATGTCGGGAAGCTCCCGAAAATGGATCTCCAGTTGAAATAGTTGAAAGAGTATCTTTGATAACCTTTGACAAGCAAATTGTCGGTCACGAAGTCAACTTGCATGTCCGTTTCGAACGGAATGCGGTTCATGTATGCCAATCCTGCAATGTTGGTCAACAAAAACCACGCATATGACGAGGTGAGGTAATCCATCACCATGTAGCCTTCGGGGATACCTCCGGCTGTCGAGAGGATCGCGTTGACGTCGTTATCAGCCGTCCCTGGGCGGAGTTCAGTCTTGGTGAGCCGTATACCGACTGGCTCAAGTTGCGGCGGTATGATCAGCTTGCGGCCGCGAGCGAACATCTTCAGGCCAGCCTGATCACGGAAGTTTGTTCGGACAGAGATCATGCCATTGAGCAGTGTTGCCTCGTTCAGGTCGACCTGGGTCGTCGGCGTGTTGGCGATCGTCTGTCCGTCAATTGGATGCGCCGTCGAGCACATCGCCACACCGTCGCCGCCCACCGAAGCGTTATAGGTGGTTGCGGTGTTGAGGATATTCGCACCGTAGATTTCCATCGTTTGATGGAATGCTTCCATGAGGCCCAGATTGGACGGATGGAATTGGGTCTTGTAGAGGTTGTCGTCGATCGCCTTGCGGGTGATCGCGTATCCCAGGCCAATCTCGACATGCTCCTGGTTGTAGACGTAGCGCTCACCGGCGTTGTTGTCGAATGCGGTCTGACCGCCTTCTGTCTTGAGCTGCGCGAGCCCCAAGTAACGCATCTCGGCGGTTCTTTCCAACGCTAACTTGCTGTTAAACGTGGTAAAAACTTTATCGTACTGGGATGGTATCTGCTCATATTTTCCTGTGATTCCGCGCAACCCAGGAAGCAAAAGGTCTTTGATAGCTGACAGATTAACGGCCATTTACGCTCTCCAGACCGGTTGCTCCAAACAGATGTTTCCAGCGTTTTCCCGCACGTATTTGCCAAACGCTGTGGTACGAAATCCCGTATTTCTTTGCGAGTTCGCCCGGTTTAAGACTCGAAGTTAGGATGTCCACAACTTGCGCAGTGACGAGCTTTGAAGTGCCGATCTGTTCGCCCATCACGGCGCGCCTACGGCGCGCTTCGCGGTCGGCCATGTTTTCCTTGACAGTGCCAGCGCGCAGATGCGCCGGATTCACACACGCCGGCATGTCGCATCTATGAAGAATGTGCAGCCCAACCGGGATCGGGCCTTTGAACAGTTCATAGCTGACACGATGTGCTCGACGGTCCTTCGACCGAAAGGACACCATCCCATATCCTCTGCCGTCAGTCGTCCCAGTCCATATCCAGCAACCCGTCTCGGACATACGGCATTTGTTGAATAGCTTTGCTTTCTGCAAATCCTCATCCGTGACGCGCTCAAACGGCACGTACTCGGATAAGTCGATGTCGTAAGACTTACCCATGTTATGTATTGGTCGCCGTTGCGTTGCGCGTTTCCACATTGTTGAACGCCACGACCGCCAGGTTGTAGGCCCCCGAGGCCGTACCGGGTGCGCCCGGTGGCGTGGTCACGAGACTGACGAGTCGCCATGGATAGGCAGCGGTCGTTACACCGGTGTGCAATAGGAAGGCTCCCGAGAGCCCGTTGGCGGTCGTACCGGTGCCGATCGAGAAATCAAAGTTGGATCCAACGCCCGCTTGGGTGACGCCGGTGGAGTCGCTTTGAACAAGAAACTGGGCGTTCGGATCGTTGATCACGTACGCTTCGATGGTCGATTGGCTGCCACTGGCAACCGGGCTACCGCCGGGCCAGTAGTTGGACCAGAGCGTTCGGGAGAGGACCGTCGAGAGGAATTTGCAGCCCTGGAAGATGCCGGCCATCGTGACCGTGCCACTTCCTGCGGAACCCGCTGCTTGAGTTAGGGTGCCGTCGCCGGATCCGACTCGGACGACTGGGTCACCGTAAAAAATCGCCCCGGCGTTATAGTCGATACCGCCTGGGCCGAAGGTAACCTGCTCGTAGGTTGGGGCGCTTCCCGTTCCGGAATATTGCCTGAACCCAAAAGGCGCCGAGACATTGGCCATAGCGAAGCACTCCAATCGGAGGTCGCATGGCTACCGGAGACATGGGGGACCTAGGAAAATCGGTCGAGAAGCTACGCCGGGTAGCTTGAGATTAAGATTAATCCACAGTTCATTGCGTAAGTCAAATTGAGATGCTCAGTTTTTTGGTTCTGTCAGCATTTTTTCTACTGACCATCTTCTCTCACGACGCCCCCTCAACATGCTGTAACTGATGCCCAGATGTTCGGCCCATTCGGGCAATGTCATTGTCAATCCGTCGAAGGTTATTTTCACACTGTTGCGTCTGTTTCTTGCCTGATCTATGGGCGTTCGCCACGCGCAATTATCCTTGAAGTACCCTAGGTTATTATCCAATCGATCTATTGTCAGCCCACGAGGGGGTTCCCCCATATCTTCAAGGAAATTCTCGAATTTAAGCCACCGCTCGCAAATGGTGATACCTCGTGCGCCATAGTCTTCATAACTAGACACATTAGGATTTTTGCATCTGCTAATTATGTTTCGCCAAATTCCATAGATCTTCCCTCGGCGCCCACGCTTGGAATGACCATGTTTTAGGTTTCTTGCGATGGTAACTTCAGCTTGAAGGCATCCACAGCTTCGACTATGCCCTATGCGAAGCTTGTAACTACCCACAAATTGCACAGTACCGCAATCGCAGCGGCACTCATGAAAATGAGTCGTGGTTCCAGATGGATAAGTGCGACTTTCTGTGGCTTCTAGTACAGTCCAGCGCCCAAAGCGGTCCCCGGCCATGATAGCCTTTGCGGCAGACATGACGATCTCCTTTTTCAGATCGTTGTGTTTAGGGTGACGCGATGCTGATAACACCGCGTCATCCGCATTATAACTCGTCCTTTACTTCTCTGGAATCTGCATTTGCTCGAATGTCTTGTTGATCTTCGGCTGCGTGTTGGGATGCGTGCCGCGCTCAAACTGCCCCGGGGGCGCCGCACCCAACTGCACCTCCTTGTCCCGCACCTGCGTGCGCGCCTTGCGCAACTCAAGGGATTTCACCTCGTCCGTGATCTCCTTGGGCCGTTCCATCAGGATCATGCCGTCGCGTTCGATCGTTTCGCCGCGATAGTTGTCGGGCATCAATTCGGGGTGACGTGTGCGTGGAACAGCTTCCCATCCTCGATGGGCGAGTGAAACCTGATAGGACGGGTTTTCCTTGCCGAGGACGGTGAAGGTCTTCCACTCATAGGACCAGCCGTCCGGGATGATGGCCGGGTCGATGTAGTATTTGTCAGTACCATCGTCCATGGAGCCGCCCATATGCTCGCGGAGTTCCTGGGCGCGGCGCGCGGCACGGGTGCGCGGATCTTCCTCGCGGGGGGCGTCGGTGGGAATGGGAGTGGCGGCAGCCAGAGTCTGTGAGACGGCACTTGCGACCCCTGGGGAAGGCCGATTCTGGGGATTGGGATTGTTCACGACAGCTTGCCCTCTTTCTTTAGAGCGATTTTGTTGCGCGCGTACTCGATTTCGGCCTTTTTCGGATCCAGCTCGGGAAATGTTGCATGCGCCATTTCGACTTCGGATGCCGTGAGCTTCACGACGTTCGGGCGGCTGCCGGTGCCATTGCCGCTGCGACTCACGGGGGCGGCTGCGGGAGCTCGACTGCCATTGACCGGTTTTGCCGCAGCGGATGCCATGGGATCATCGTCATCACCTGCAGGAGTCGGCTCTTTGGGCGGTGTGACCACGATGGGGCCGATCTTGAGGGTTTCTTCAATCGACTTGAAATAAGCCGGCGTGTCGGCCTGATTGCCATCGGCCAGCGCGATGGAGTGTGCGGCGAGCATCTTTCGATTCTTGGCGGGATCTCGCACATAGTCAGGGTGAGCGCGGACCCATGCCGCCGATTGAGGGGTCAGCGTTGAGCAAAACTGCTCGACCATGTCCGGGGGGGTACGCGGGACGGGTTTGGGCGCACTTTCAAGCGCTTTCTTGCCCGATTCGAGCTGAGCGAGCTTCGCGGAGTTGTCCGCCATCTGTCGTTGGACTTTCGCGGCGGCTTTGAAGTCCTGCGCGGTGAGTGCATCGGCGTATTGGGACTCGAGCGAGTCGTTTAACTGGGTAACCTGCTCGATTGCGCCCTTGATCAGGTCGAGTTGGGTGGTTTGAACGTCACCGCGGGCCTTTGCTTCACCTGCAGCGGCTTCACTGGCGCGATTTTCCGCAGCTAGTCGGGCTGCGCGTTCTTCCTCGAGTTGCTTTTGGAGCTTTTGGAGTCCCTCTTCCGGGGTGACGACCGTTTTTGCGGCTGCGGGAGGCGTTGGATCGGTCTTTTCGACCGTCACCGTCTCCAAATCCGGACCTTTTCCGGTCGGATCGGCCCCATTCGTGGCTTTTTTCGCCGCTTCCGCGTCGAGTGCGGCGATATCGATCTCGACTTCGTCGGCTATTGTTGACATGTTGGTTACCACACCATCGCGGGATTGGCGATTTTGGCGCGAATTTGATTGTCTTTGACGAGTCGGCAGGGAACAAAGTCATCGCGTTTCAGGGTATCGGGGCGCATGTTGAGATCGAGTGCCCATGTGTCCGAGGGGCGTACCACAACCCAGTCATGGAGCGAGACTGGAATGCCAGTGATGATGCCGGTATACGGATCTGCTCTGTCAAACTGGCAGTGCTCGCCGATTTTGACGACCAGCCCCACCTTGCCCTGATAGATGTCTTCCTTGAGCGTCTGGGGCACTTGAATAATGCCGCCCGGGGTGAATTCCGGACGCACATAAATGGCCAAAAGCAGCTCATTTTGTGCGATTTCGAAGCCTGACACGTCGCCAAGCTTCTTCAGGATTTCATCCTTGGCGTTGTAAGTCGGGATTTCTATCTTTCGTGCAGCAGCGGAAGACATTCAACGAGACTCCATGACAATGGAAGTTTCTGCTATCGGATCGCGGGGATCACGCGGCTCAGTTTTGAGGGCGGCACGCAGTGAATCGCTCACGCGGCGCTCTCCAGCCAGTTTTCCTTCAAGTCGTTTGATTTCCGCAAATAGGATGCCGACGCCTTCGTGATCCAAGTCGTAGTAGAAGGGTTTGGCTTCTTGCCATTTCTCTCGAAGTTCGGATACGGATCTCGACATTAGATCTCACCGTTTGTTGATTATCGTGTTGACTTCGCCAAAGAAAGTGTCTGCTACCTGACTCAGCGCATGAAACCTTCCGACGTAATATCGGTAGTCGGCGTAGTCCTTCACGGCCTGTCCGCCACTGAGAACTTCAGCAATGCGCAACTGCTCTTGCTCGATGAGCTTTTTCAGTTCGGCTTCGAAGTGGGTGCTGATGGTTTGCATAGATTTGGAAAACATTGTTCGACCACAGTGTCTACAATTGGATCGAACATCCGCCGGGCCTTTTCCTGAGCTTCAAAAAAACGCGGATGGATCTTACCGGGAGTCCCATCGCATGCGGACAGAGTTTCCTCGATCTCCAGCCGCGACCGACCGAACCATTGGCACCAATCAATATACGTATCGATGCCGTGTTTCATCTGCGCGCCGTTCTCTCATATTCGAGTGCCGCAACGTAACAGTTGCTCAGCAACTGAAGATGCCGCGCAAATGTCAGTTCGCCGTTTGGATCTTCGTCGCCTTGGAAATTGTTGAGATACCGCACGCGATCGGCTGAGAATGGAAGGCTCGTCAATTCACGAAGGGCATCGCGGAAACCTTCCGCGGTATACGACGTGCCGCAATACAGGCGAATTTTCAGTCCCCGAGAGTCGCGAGCTTCCCGCAATCCGATGAGTGCATGCTCGAAATTTCGCGCTGCGTCAGGGGATTCCGGAAAAACCTGCGGAAGGGTACTGCGCAGGATCTTGGACGGATCGTCGCTCATCCCCGCGCCGCCTTCTGTGCCTTCTCCAGCCGTCCGAGTCCACCACCAGCGCCGGACTCAATCGGATACTTTCCCGGCTTGGCAAGCTTGCCTTCGAAGCCTTCGCCCACTCGACCGCCGGCCTTTCGGCCCATCATGGGCGGAACGCCAGCCGGAGGGGGTGCGCCAGCCATCGCGGGGGGCGGGACGCCCTGACGCAGTCCAATCGGACCACCCGGAGGGGCCATCGGAGGGGCCATCGGAGGGGCTACCGGTGGCCGCGCCATACCGCCCGGCTGCGTGATGATGATGTTGACGTTGGTCTTTCCCTTGGTCCGACCGCCACCCTTGCGGGCCATGCGGCCAGACACGGGGCGTGTGCCGTCATTGATCGCCGGACCGCCGCGCGCATGCCCTACCCGACCGCCAGAGCACTTCGAGCACGAGCAGCCCATCTTGTGGATCAGCTCGCGGTCCTGTGACTCATCGGCGTGGATCTTGCCGCCGCGCTTCATGCCGCCGTCGTGGGTAATTCCCCCACGATCCTTGTTCGCGTCCTTCACATTTCGGTTGATCAGGGCGTTGACCAAACCACCGCTTGCACGCGGCTTGCGGTCTGCCCTCGGCGCCGAGGCCTCGCCGGCTACTTTGCCACCGCGTTTGAACTGGCGGCGCGAGACGGGGCGCATGCCTGTCACGACATCGGCGTCCATCGCACCATCCGGCGTGTATCCGGATGCATCGACGCGCGCCTTCGGGTCTGCGCGGACCAAACGCTCGGCCTTGGATTTCGCCGCTGAGCGGGCATCTTCGGACATGGTGCTCATGGGTGCCTCATTGAGTTTGAACGGAATCTACGCTTGTGTCTGACATACCACCGCCAACACCTGCCTCGAAAATCGCGCCATCCTCGAAGACAGCTACTTCGGTCACCGTGCGTTTGGCCATGCTGAGGTCCATGGCGTAGGCGCATGCTATGTCGTACTCATTCAACTCAAAGTCCTTGACGGACTCCCAGTGTGTCAGGAGTTTTTCGTCATTGACTCGTTGACATTCGCCCCACTTTTGCACGACTAGAACAACCCTGTTATTCTCCTGACAAAACATCCGAACGATGCGAATTCTCATTGAATCCCCCGATCCACATCGTTGATGATCTTGTGCGCCTTTCGGCCTGCGGCATCGACACTGACCTGTTTTCCTGACTCGCCGGCAGTCGGTGCGCGGATGACATCGCCGGCCAACTGAATGGCGGCTTCCCGCTCCCGCGCGACGCGATCCTGATCTCGATTCTGGTTTTCGGTCGCGGCTTCGTGCTCGCGGACTGCGACTTCACGCTGACGCGTCTCGGCGTCCATCAACTTCGCCTTGGCTCCGATCATGTCGACCGGCGATATCGGCTCCGGTCCCGCGACCCCACCGCCCGTATCCGGTTGCTTCGGAGCGAAGTGCCCGAGGTCGATCTTCGCTTTCGCCTCGGCAGCCTTGGCTTGCGCTTCGGTCGTACGCGCCTGGGCTTCGGCCATCTTGGCGTCCGCTTCCTTGCCCTTGTTGGCCATCTCGGCCTGCATCTGCAGGACCTGCGGGGGCGGCGCGGCGCGCGCCTGCGGGGGCACGAAAAACTCTTCCGGATTCGGCCAGCCGATTGCTCCAAGCGCCGCCGTATCGACCTTAATCGGATCATATAGGGTCGGACTGGCGCCCTGAAGTTGCTTTAGCGCCATGACCTTCATCAGACGTTGGCCGGTCGAGGATGTGTTCGGATCCGCCTGCGGCACGAGGTTGCAGTTGTTCAGCGCTGCGAGGAATTTCTCCTTGTTCCACGGAGTCTTCGACTTGCAACCGCGCTGATAGAATGTCTCCGGATTCTCCTTGAAGCACTGCTTCAGGAGTTGGAACTCCTCGGCTTGGGCCGCGTGCATGCGCTTGTGCACGGCGTTCATGACTTTGATGGCTTGGTCGATCATCGCCATTACGGTTCCGACTGGAACGTCTGCCCGGCCCTCGCCCACTTGGACTTCCGCCGTACCGCCGATTCTCCGACCTGTTTCCGCCATGTTCTCGACCAACTGCATGGTCGCCGGCATGTGCTGCGTGCTGTAGGGCAGCGCCATGACGGCTTCCTTGATCGGAACGCCGTTGGTCTTGACGGGTGCGCCACCCCCCGGAGGTACCCGGAAAATGTTCGTGTTCTGCCGTCCGCCGACATCCTGCATCAGAAAGCCTGGGAAGTTGGCGTACATCCCACAGTCGAGCATTTCGCGCCACGCCGCTGTGACTGCGTTCGTTGTGTTGCCGAGGATGTGCAGCAACCCGATATCGTAGAATCCAAATCCGGGCACGAACGGGAATTTCACGAACCGCTTTCGGGCGGTCGGTAACGCCTGATCGTCCTCGTTGTAATTGCGGACCACCGACAGCGCGACGCGATCCGACACGTCGATAGTCACGATGTAGGGGATCTGGAGACCGGTCTCCTTGCCCTTCTTCTGATGCTCGAATCCCTTGATGTCGAGTTCGCAGTAGCACTCGTAAATTTCGCGCTCGCGATCCGCAGGGCGCCGCATCGAGTCTTCGGTAATACCTTGCTGTGCCTTCTCCTCCTGCTGAAGCGCATCCGCCTGGGGCATTTTCGCATCGCCCAACGGGATATCGCGGTACACCCCGAGGATCTGCATCCGTTTAACGACGGACGGCTTCATCATCACTCGGTGGGTGACCCGTTGGGCATTCGCCAAGTCCGTCGCGGACTGATTCACGATCAGGTCGTCCGCATCGACGGATTCCGAGACCGGGCGGTTTCGGAGGGGACACTTGTAGACCTTCTTGAAACCGGTACCCCCGAACCCCGTCAGAAGCAGCATCCGGTCCGTGTCAGGGTAATACTCGGTGGCGACCGCAGTCAGATAATGATTGAAGTCCTGCTCGAGCGCCGTCGCCATCTGATCTTCAGGTGGATTCGGATCCGTGTCGTCGTTGCGGATCTTCACTGGGCCATCGGTCGGGAGCAGTTCACTGCGGGCGTTGGCTTGGAATCGCAGGACCGCCTCGAGCAGCAGGGGGTGCCGGACCTTCGACATTCCTTCGACCGGAGCTCCATCGCTGGCGCCCTGGACGTTCGGCAATTCGATCTTCAGGCCGAGGAGCTTGATCCCGTGAGCTCGGTCCTCGATCCATTCCTGTCGGGATTGGAGGTCATCGGCGATCCCCTGAAGTAACTCCTCGGTGATACGGGAGAGTTCGTCGTGGTCGATCTGTTCAGCGAGATTGCCGAACCACTCCATGGGCTCATTGGCGGGATTGACGCTGCCTAATGGTTTGCCATCGAGTGAAACGCTGATCGAGCCGTCTCCATGGTCGATGCGCAAGATATTCCCTTGCTCGTCGATGTCGGGAACGTCATTGCCGGCAGTGTCGATGGAAACGATGACATCAGCAGGATCGGGCGCAGTGGGGTCCGGCGGCCCGGGGAGCCGCAGGTTGGCGTTGTGGGTACCGGCGAGGCCGCTCATGGCTTGCCGAGATCCAAATAGGGCCAGTTTCCGCCGTCGCCGGATAGAGTGCCTAGTTCATCGGCTTCGTGAGTCCGCGATGGCAGCACGCGGAGCATTCCGAGCGGTGGATAAACGGGGACCCAATGAGTAACGGCATTAGAAATCGACCATTTCTCGCCGTTCCACAAAGACAGGGTGAGCGGTATGGAGCTAAAGGAGAGCTGATGTAACACCTCCTTGAAACAAACGATGCACCAGCCCACCTTGGAAGGATTTCCATCGCTCGCGATCTCGCGCCAATTACCTGCGGCGGCGATGCGTGGACTCATGCCAGCCTCGCCTTCGGAACAATCGTCCCGACTCCGGGCAGCGGACGACTGAATTCCTGCACAAACAGCTCAAGCCCTTTCAGGGCGCAGGAATCCGCAGCATCCTCGCAACTGGCTCCGGCGGGTCCCACGATCGTGTACACGCGCCGATACGCATGCGGATACTCCCCCACCACCGTCACCTGAAATAGGTACGGTCGCCTCACGCGCGAGAGGAGATCCACGGTCGCGGTGCATCGGGGAGTAGCGGATTCGGGATGTAGAATCACACACCGCACTCTACTTCAACGCATTTGTCACAAACAGATAATAACTCGCGGGTCCCTGTCTACATGCGGGCTTCATCCATACAATGGGACCGATGCCTGATCTCGTGCTCCCTTCCAACATCGACCGCGACGCGCAGCTGCTCGACCTCGACCGGGTTGATTGCGAGGAATCGCTCTACGAATTCCTAAAAGCAGCGTGGAAATATATTGACCCCGCGCCGTGGAAGGATGGCTGGCACATCGGGGCGATTGCGGAGCATTTGCAGGCTGTGGTGGATGGACAGATCCGAAGGCTCATCGTGAATCTGCCCCCTCGTCACTGCAAGTCTCTGCTGTTATCTGTTGCCTTTCCCGCCTGGGTATGGGCGCAATCGATCAATAGCCCAACATCAGGGCCTGGAGTTCCCTTTCTTTACGCCTCATACGCTGACAAGTTAAGTCTGCGCGACTCAGTGAAGTGTCGGCGGTTGATTGAGTCTATGTGGTACCAGAAATTCTGGGGCGAACGATTCAGATTAGTGAGCGATCAGAATACCAAGTCACGGTTCCAAAACGACAAAGGTGGTGAGCGTCTTATAACGAGTATCGGGGCCGGGGTAACTGGTGAAGGCGGAAACATCATTTGCATAGACGATCCAAACGCCGCAAATGAAATAGCTAGCGACGCCAGCATCGAAACAACAATCGACTGGTGGACAACTGCCATGCCGTCGCGGCCAAATGATCCAGAAACCTGCGCTTGGATCGTCATCCAGCAGCGGCTCGCAGAGAACGACCTAACAGGCCACATCCTCGAGCACGAAGCTGACGGATGGACGCACCTGTGCTTGCCCGGAAGATACGAACCAGAGCGCTCTTTCCATACTGCGATAGGATGGAAAGACCCGCGCACGGAACCTGGGGAGTTGTTATGGCCAGAGCGCTTCAGCGAATCAACATTGAAACGCCTCGAAGTCACCATGGGCCCATACACTTTCGCGGGGCAAATTCAACAACGCCCTGAGCCGAAAGGCGGTGGAATCATCAAGTCGGACTGGTGGTTGAAATGGGATCGCGATGAGTATCCCAAAAACATCGATTTCATTCTTGGCGTTGTGGATACCGCCTTCACCACCGATGAGCTCAACGATCCCTCCGGCATGATGGTCTGGATGATCTATTCAGAAGACAGACCTTACGGCCCTACTCGAATCGTGGACTCCAGCGGCAACGCTTTGCGAATGGATAACACGTATTCTGAATTCGCGCCCAAGGTATTGCTAGGTTACGCCTGGGATGAGCGGTTGGAATTGCACGACCTGGTCAACAAAGTTGCCGTCACGTGCATCAAATACAGAGTGGACTTGTTGGTGATTGAAAACAAGGCCTCTGGCATCTCGGTCGCGCAGGAAATCCGCAGACTCTATAGCCGCGAGCGATTCGGCGTTGAACTATTCGACCCTAAGAGCCAAGACAAAGCGGCTCGTCTTTACTCAGTGCAACACCTATTTGCCGAGGGAATCGTTTCTGCTCCGGATAAGGTTTGGGCTGACAGAGTTATCAAGCAGGTGGGGCAGTTCCCCAAGGGCAAGCACGACGAGTATGTCGATCTGACCTCCATGGGGCTGCGGAAACTACGCGACATGGGATTACTGGTCCGTCAGCCTGAACGGGAAGCCGAACTGGAAGCCCAGAAGGTCTATCCCCGTGGACAGGATCAGCCGTTGTATCCGGCATGACTTATCTATCGACCCCATTGGATCGTGCCCTCGTCGAAGTACTTATCGAGTTCGCGTTCCAAAATATAGATAACTGAATCGAGTTCTCCAGGCTCCAGCACGTTCAAAATCTTTCGCGCCAACTGCTCTGCGATATCGCGCGTGGTGCGAGTCATATCCTCATATTTGGGAACCGTTGGCAATTCAGGGTGTTTCGCGCATGTCAGCGAAACTCCATCTCCAGCCGTTACGGAATTTGGCGGAAAGGACGAATTCAATATATCGGCGCAGCGTTTCTCGTTTTCTTCATTCATTGACGTTTTCTTTTAATGGTCACTCGGGGACGCCCTCACCAAGATTGCCCGGTCCATAGGACGGTTCCAATCTCACATCAACGCCAGCAGCTCGCAATTCCTTGTAGGTCGAGAGCAGTTTGTCACGCGGAACGACAATGAACCGCCGCTCTTTCGCGGGCCGATTGAGTTCAAATGCCTGATCACCCAAATCATGCCCATATAGATCCACGCGAACAGGAGGTGGCAAATTGCGCTCCATTTAGCGCATCAATTCAATCAGCTTTTCAGCCGTCAACTCCGGTTCAGGAGCCGTTGCATTAGTGCAAGTATTTCCATCCCATTCTCGAGAACCTTCGAGCAGAATCATTTTTGTCTGCGTGTCGATGCGATCGGAAAAACATTTCTCGAACCATTTTTGCATCCGCTGACGCACCGATTCATCTATTTCGCCTTGGAAGGGATCGTCGAGAATCAGATATTTCTTCTCATACTCAATCATTCAGTCTCCTCCTCGCCTGGCTGCAGCGGCTCTGCCTCCCCACCCTCCTGCCTTTCAATGGCCCCCTCGATAATCAGCCGCAACTGCTGTCGCTCTTCTGGCGTCAACTTCGAGGAGTCGATCACGTTCTTCGGTTGCTCCCGATCATCCTCAAACTTGACCTTCTGC
>Ga0307476_10000697_pt1 | contig 24018 bp, 19 predicted proteins | sample atmos_gasesECM2C_2_FD_203314 | JGI IMG/M metagenome (GOLD analysis project Ga0307476, IMG submission 203314) | Hardwood forest soil microbial communities from Morgan-Monroe State Forest, Indiana, United States - atmos_gasesECM2C_05 | ecosystem: Environmental > Terrestrial > Soil > Temperate...
TCGGTCTCGATCACCGCATCGATTTTCCCCGATGCCAGCAGATGGTAGTGCAGAAAGTCGCCGTAGCCCCGAATGCGGTTTAATCGAGCGATCATCGCTCCGTAGCGCGTCCACTGCACGCCGGTGGCGAGGCTTTTCATGTTGCCGCAGGACAGATGCGCCGACTCGATGCTGGACACGCTGCTGACCGCGATCGGCTTATCGTTGAGGAATGCCCCGCGGCCGCGCTCCGCATACGCAACTTCGCCGTAGATCGGCGCGCTCGAGACGCCCAACACGATCTCGCCTTTGTGCATCAGGGCGATTTGGGTGGAGAACATGGGGTACTCGCGCACAAAGGCTTTGGTGCCGTCGATGGGATCGACGATCCACAGGTATTCCGCATCCTGGCGGTGCCATCCGGTCTCCTCGCCATAAAAGCCGTGCGCCGGAAAGCGCGCCTCGATAATTTCGCGAATCGCCGTTTCACAGCGCACATCGGCCTCGGTGACCGGCGATTTGTCCGCCTTGATGCGGATTTCAACGTTGCGCTGATACAATGAGCGCGCAATGTGCGCGGCCTTGTCGGCCGCTTCCAGCGCCGTCTGCAATTGAAGGGAGTGAATCATGGAAGGCCACCATAGCAAAACTCGTGCTACCGCCGCATCCTCGAGAGCGATGTCGAATCATGGGCAATCGGCTTAGCAAAATCTATACGCGCACCGGCGATGACGGCAGTACCGGCCTCGGCGATGGCTCGCGCGTTGCCAAGGAAAACTTGCGCGTCGAGGCCTATGGCACCGTCGATGAGACCAACAGCGCACTGGGGGTGGTCCTTGGGAATCCTCTATTGCCGCCCGAGATCCGCCGTGCCCTAACGGAGATTCAGCACGATCTATTCGATCTCGGCGGAGAGCTGTGCATCCCTGGCCATGTCATGATCAAGCCGGCGCACGTCGATCGGCTCGAATCGCAATTGGACGCGCTCAATGAGGACCTGCCGCCGCTCAAGGAATTCATTTTGCCCGGCGGCGGCCCCGCGGCGGCGGCCTGCCATCTGGCGCGCGCCATCTGCCGGCGCGCGGAACGCCGCTGTTGGTCGTTGGCTCGCGCGGAAAGCGTCTCCGCGGACGCGCTCAAATATTTGAATCGGCTGTCGGATCTCTTGTTCGTGATGGCTCGCGTGCTCGCGCGCGGCGCCGACGGCGAGGTCGTCTGGCGCCGCAGTGCCCTGTAGCCGCCCGGATTTGCCTTCAGCCGACGCTCGCGGACGGCAGATGCGAATGCAGCCATTCGGCGTGCCAGCGTTCCAACTCCGGGAGAGCCAGCGGCCGGCAGAACAGAAACCCCTGAACCTGATCGGCGTGCCGCGATTTCAAGTAATGCCATTGCTCTTCGGTTTCCACGCCCTCCGCAACGGTATCCAAGCCCAAGCTCTTGGCCATCGCGATGATGGCATCGACCAGCGGCGCGTTTCCGCCGCTCTTCGAGGCGATGTCGCGCACGAACACGCGATCGATCTTCAGAGTATCGATCGGAAAGTGCCTGAGGTACGACAAAGAGCTGTAGCCCGTGCCGAAGTCGTCCAAGGCGGTCGCGACGCCTAGTTCCTTGAGCGCCTTGACCGCCTTGCTGACCACCGCGGAATATTCAATGAGCGCTCCTTCGGTAAATTCCAGCTCGATCATGCGCGGCTCGATCCCGGCGGCATGGATGGCGCGCGCCACGCGCTCCGGCAAGCTGCCGTCGCGAAACTGCACACCCGAGACGTTCACGGCGACCTGCCAGCGATCTCCACCGCCATCCCGCCAACGGCGCGCCTGGGCACAGGCTTCGCGCAGCACCCAGTCGCCGATCTCGACGATCAGGCCGCTTTGCTCCGCCAGCGGAATGAACTCGTCGGGCGAGACAAAACCGCGTTGCGGATGAACCCAGCGCAGCAAAGCCTCGACGGCTTCCACACGCATGCCCTCGACCGCCAAGCGCGGCTGATAGTTCAGCGTGAACTCGCTGCGCTCCAAAGCCTTGCGCAAATCGGCCTCCATGGACAGGTGTTTGGCGGCGCGCGTACTGATCGACTTCTTGAAGAATTCCAATCGGCCGTGGCCGCCCTTTTTGCCGTGATGCATCGCGGCGTCGGCATTTTTGATCAACGCTTCGGCCGTCGGCGCATCGCCAGGGTACATGCTTACGCCAATGGTCGCCGACAGCGGTATCTCCTGCTGCGCAAACACGAAAGGCCGCGCCAAAGCGAGCTGCACGCGCTGCGCCACGACCTGGACGCTGTCGGTCGTCGCCACGCCCGGCAGCGCGAGCGCGAATTCGTCGCCGCCGGTGCGCGCGACCCAATCGTTGATGTCGTTCAGCGCACCGTCGTTCTGCAGCGTGCGCTCCGTATCCCGCAGGCACAGCTGCAGGCGATGGGCGATCTCCTTCAGCAGGCTGTCGCCGACCGCCTGACCCTGGGTATCGTTGATGCGCGAGAAATTGTCGACATCGATCATCAGCACGGCGATCCCGCGGTGCCGTGGATTGGCCCATTCCACCTGCTGTTCCAGGATCTGCAGCAATCGTTGCCGGTTGGGCAAGCCCGTCAGCGGATCGTAGTACGCCAGATAGCGTACCCGCGCTTCGCTGTCCCGCAGTTGGTCCTGAGTCTCCTTGGCGCGCACCAGAAACTTGACGCGCTCCGCCAGCAGCATCGGATTGATTCCCTTCGATGTGAAGTCGGTGGCGCCCGCGTTGTAGGCGCGTTGTACCGACTGCATGTCGTCCAGGCTGGTCTGCATCAAAATCGGCACATGCCGCGAATTTGGCTGTGCGCGCAACTCCCGGCAAACATCGAAGCCGCTCATGCCGGGCATGACCACATCGAGAACCACGCAGTCCGCCGGGTGCGCTTGAAATTCACTCATCGCGCTCCTGCCATCGGCGGCAGTGAAGACTCTGAAGCCCGCAACCTCCAGAGCGCTGCCCACGAGCAGCCGTGCACCCGGATCGTCGTCGACGACGAGCACGGTTGCCGCGGTTTGAGCCTGATTGTCGGTTTGCTTCATCTCCACCTCTTAAGCCGCGCTCGGCGAGCGTTCCTGCAGCAACGCGCCGCAGAAGTCTTGATATTCCCTGCGAATCTTTTGCACCAACGGCGCCGCCTTGGCGATGCCGCCCTCGCGCACCAATCCTTCGCATTCCTTGGTGAGCGTGGCGAGCCGCATGCCGCCGAGATTGGCGGTGCTGGATTTGAAGGTGTGCAGAGCCACGCGCAGAGCCTCGACTTGGCCGCTCGCCGCCGCCTCTTCGATCGCCGTGATGAGGGGCGGTGAATGCTGCATGTACAGTTCAATCATCGAATCGAGCAGCGCCGGCCGCGCCAGAGCTGCGATATTGCGCAGCACGCCCGGGTCGATCAGCGGCAGCAGCGAGCCCTCGCGCCGCTCGGATTCCGGCATCACGTGCAGCGCCAGCCAGCGCTTCAGCAGCGCCGCCAACTGCTGCTGCGAGAACGGCTTGCTGAGGAAATCGTCCATACCCGCGGCGAGACAGCGTTCGCGGTCCCCCTCCATGGCGTTGGCCGTCAACGCGATGATGGGCAGCCGTGCTCCCCCCGAGTTCTGTTCGCGCCTGCGCAGTTCCGCCGTTGCCGTCAGTCCGTCCATCACCGGCATCTGGCAGTCCATCAGCACGGCATCGTAAGCATCGTTGTTCATCGCCTCGAGCGCCAGCCAGCCGTTCTCCGCCGCGTGTGCGACGCAGCCCAAGGTCTCCAGCATTCCGACCGCCACTTCCCGGTTCACGGGATTGTCCTCGACCAGCAGGATCTTCGGCACGAACGCCCGCATGGCCGTGGCCGGCAATGCCGAGCGTATGGCGGTCTCCTCCAATCCCGCTTCCGGAGCGGCGGTCATGGCGCGAGTCACGCAATTCAGCAGCTGCGAACGCCGCAGCGGTTTGGTGAGAATCGCCGCGAACAATTGCACCGTCTCGGAGTTGCTTTCGTAGTGATCCCGCGTCGTGAGCATGATGAGGCGAATCGCAGTCAACCGCGAATCATCGCGGATGCGTTTCGCCAGCTCGATGCCGTCCATGCCCGGCATTTGATCGTCCAGCAAGGCGAAATCGAATCGTGCGCCTTCGTCCGTGTTCAGCACCGCGAGTGCATCCGCGCTGGACTTCGTGGCGACGACCTCGACGCCCCATGAATTCAAATGCTGCGCGAGAATGTCGCGATTGCTGGTATTGTCGTCGACGATGAGCGCGTGCAATCCGACCAGCCTCATCCGCGGCAAGCGGGTGAAGGTCGGGGACGCCTCGACCACCGGCGCCAGCCGCACCTCGAACCAGAATACCGAACCGCGGCCCACCACGCTGTCGACGCCGATTTGGCCGCCCATCAAGGTGGCCAGTTCGCGGCAGATGGCGAGGCCAAGGCCGGTACCGCCGTATTTTCGCGTGGTAAATGAGTCGGCTTGGCTGAAGGCGTTGAAAATGTCGGTCTGAGCATCCGCCGAGATGCCGATGCCCGTGTCGATCACCTCGAACCGCAGGAGATCGTCGTCGTCCAGGACCTTGACCCGCACGATCACCTCGCCGGCGTCCGTGAATTTGATGGCGTTGCCCACCAGGTTGATCAGAATCTGGCGCAGCCGCATCGGATCGCTGCGCACTTTCGCGGGCACCTCGAGGCCGACATCGCATGCCAGCTCGAGCCCCTTGGCGTGGGCGCGTGCCGCGCAAATCTCGATTGCCTGCTCCACGGTTTCACGCAAGCCGAATTCGATGCTCTCCAGCTCCAGCTTGCCGGCTTCGACCTTGGAGAAATCGAGGATGTCGTTGATGATTTGCAGCAGCGCGCCCGCGGAATGATGGATGGTTTGCGACAGGTGCCGTTGCCGCGGAGTCAGTTCGGTTGCCTGCAGCAGCTCCGACATGCCCATGACGCCGTTCATCGGAGTGCGGATTTCGTGGCTCATGCGCGCGAGAAATTCGCTCTTGGCGCTGCTCGCGCGTTCCGCGGCCTCTTTGGCGCGCGTGGCCTCGTCGATGACCAGTTGCAGCTCGCGATTTGCGTTGCCCAGGTTCTCCGTGCGATCGGCGACCTGTTGCTCGAGAAATTGGCGATATTTTTCCAGGCGCGAATCGCGATGCCGGATCTGCGCGAGCATTTGGTTGAAGCCGTCGATCAGCGATCCGATCTCGTCCTCGGAACTGCGCTCCACGCGCAGGCTGTAGTCCTCCTCGGTGGAGACGCGCTGCATGGTGTTCGCCAAATTGACGATGGGACCGGAGATTTGCTTCTGCAGCCCCGCCGCGAGCCAGTAGGAAATCAAGACGGCGGCGGCGATCGCCGCCACGCTGATCAGGGCATAACCGCGCCAGTCCGGGTACAGGGCGGCGAGAGGCACGAGAATATGCACATAGCCGAGCACGGCGCCTTCATGCGAGGCGGACGCCGTGATTTGAAATTGATTGCCATGCACGAGCGGCGGTGTGCTGTCCGGACCCAGGCGCACGCCGTTTGCGGCGCGATCGTAGGTCGCGATCTTTTGGCCGGCCGGCAAGTAGACTTCCGCAAAGTCCACCATCGGCTCATCGCGCAGAGCCGTCAGGGCGCTGATGGCGGCCGCGGTGTCGCCGCGGCCCAGCGCCTCGATCGCGCTGACGCCGGCTGTGCGTGCGATGCCCGCGGCGCGCAGCTGCATATCCGCCCGCAGATGCAGCAGGTTGGTCGCAACATGCATGAGTATCGCTATCGCGAAAGCAGCCATTGCGGGAACCGTTATCACCACACGCAATTTGCGTTCGATCGGGAGGTCCGCGAACCAACGAAACAATAGCCCTCCCTCACCGAAATGGCGTGAATTACGACCTCACCTTAACGTCGGCCGAGCGGCGGAAATCTGCTGAAACGGAACGTGATCAGGTTCACGTTGCGCCTAATGCCGGGGTTTTCCCCTAAGGAGGTTGTCCGAGCATGCCGCGCGAGCCGCGCTGGCAGGCCGTGCCGATACAGCGGCGCGCCCGCTGCCAGTCGAAGGCGGGACCCGGATCGGTCTTGCGGCCGGGTGAAATGTCGCTATGTCCTACCACCCGATCCGCAGATAGTCGAGGGTATGCATCACAGAGGGCGGCCACGACCTCGGCGAGCGTGTCATATTGAGCGGCTTCGTAGTCCAGCGTATCCACCCCTTCGAGTTCCACGCCGATGGAGAAATCGTTGCACGCGCAACGGCCCTGGTAGCTGGACTGCCCCGCATGCCAGGCGCGATCGGTGAACCTGACAAATTGAGTCAGGCCGCCGTCGCGCGCCACCAATAGGTGCGAGGACACGCGCAAGCCGCCGACTTCGGCAAAATAAGGATGCATATCGCGCGGCAACGTATTCATGAACAGCCGCTCGATCCAGGGGCCGCCGAATTCTCCCGGCGGCAGGCTGATGCCGTGCACGACGATCAAATCCGCCTCGACGCCCGCGGGGCGCGCGTCGTAATTCGGCGAGGCGACTTGCCGCGCGCTTCGCATCAGTCCGCTTTCGAGATCGACCTGCACGTGCTGTCCTTTCCGCTCCAATGATCCAGAGGAGCCCGTGAGGCTCCTCAGGTAGCATATGCGACAATTGCCGGCATATGCATGCCACATTCACTCACGGGCAGATTGCATGCGGCTGACCCGTGTGTATGTCGAGGGTCCGTTGCAGTCCGGGAGTGTGGTGGAACTGCCCCGGGAAACCGGCGCCCATTTGGCGAAGGTGCTGCGGGCGCGCGGCGGCGATGAAATCGTGCTCTTCAATGGCGATGGACGCGAATTCACGGGCGTCATCGAGCAGGTGCAAGGCGCGCGCGTCAGCGCCTCGATCGGTGCCGCGCGCGGCATAGACAGGGAATCGCCTTTCCAACTCACCCTCGTGCAATGCGTTCCACGCGGCGATCGCATGGATTTCATTGTGCAAAAGGCCACGGAACTCGGCGTCGTGCGCATCGTGCCGGTCTTGAGCCAGCGCAGCGTGGTGCGGCTCGATGGGAGTCAGTCGGCTTCGAAACAAACGCATTGGCGCGCCGTCGCGGTGAGCGCTTGCGAGCAATGCGGCCGCAACCGCGTGCCGAGCGTGGAGACACCTCTGCCGCTGCTCAACTACCTGGGGGCCTTGGCGGCGCAGTCAACGGCGGGCGATCTCCTGCGCCTCGTGTTGGAGCCCGCGGCGCAGCGGACGGAAGCCCGTGCCCGCCCGATGGACATCGCGACCGCCCAATCGGCGTCGCGCGCGCAGATCGCGATCGGTCCGGAGGGAGGATTCGCCCCCGAAGAACTCGAGGCATTTGACTTATCGGCATTCTCCCGCCTGGCGCTAGGCCCACGGGTACTGCGCACCGAAACGGCGGCCATTGCGGCAATCGCGGTTTTACAGGCGCGATTCGGCGATATGTCGGCCGTTTCCGACCATTCGTCGCGATCGAGAGACTCTTGATGCCGCTGCATCCTACGGCTATAAACATTGAGTAAGCGTTTCGCCGGGATGCCCAATGAAGCGGAGAATTTCCCTCGTACTGGCGCAATTCTCTTTGCTGTGCGCCTGTGGCGGCGGCGGTGGCGGCGGCGGCGGTAGCGTTGCCCCGGCCATCACGGCGCAGCCCACCGACCAACGCGTAGTCGTTGGACAGCCGGCAACCTTTAGCGTCTCGGCAAGCGGTACCGCGCCGCTCAGCTACCAATGGCAAAAAGGCACGACACCCATCTCGGGCGCCACCGCGGCAAGCTACACCACGCCGGCCACGACCCTGGCCGACGATACCTCTACTTTCCAGGTTGTCGTCTCCAATTCGGCGGGCAGCGTGACCAGCAAGAGCGCGATGCTGACGGTGGCTGCGGGCACGGCGACGACCCGCGGCGTCGATGTAACGACCTATAAGAACGACTTGAACCGCAGCGGCCAGAATCTCGCGGAATCGACGCTGACGCTCGCGAATGTCGCGTCATCGACATTCGGCCTGCTGCGCCTTCTGCCGGTTGATGGCCGGGTCGACGCACAGCCGTTATACCTATCGGCACTGAGCGCGGGCGGAGGGACGTTTAATACGGTGTTCGTCGCCACCGAGCACGACTCGGTTTACGCCTTCGATGCGGATTCCGGCGCCATCCTGTGGCATGTGTCGCTGCTCGGCACCGGTGAGATGCCGAGCGATAACCGCGGCTGCAGTCAGGTCACGCCGGAAATCGGCGTTACTTCGACACCGGTGATCGATCGCGCCGCCGGCGCTCATGGCACGATGTATGTCGTCGCCATGTCCATCGACAGCGGCTCGAATTATCATCAGCGCCTGCACGCGCTCGATGTCGCAACCGGCGCTGAACTCTCGAACGGTCCGGTTGATATCGGCGCCTCCTTTCCAGCCAGCGGCACCGCGACATCTTCATTCGACGCCAAGAGCTACGAGGAGCGCGCGGCGCTGCTGCTCTCGAACGGAACGATCTACACCAGCTGGACCTCGCACTGTGACAATGCACCCTATGGCGGGTGGATCATCAGCTACGCGGAGAGCTCCCTGGCGCGAAATGGCGCTCTCAACATTGCGGCCAACAGCTCCGCGGGACCTGCGATTTGGATGGCGGGCGGCGGTCCCGCGGTCGACGCGTCCGGCAACATTTACTTGCTCTCAGCGAACGGGGCATTCGAGACCACGCTGGACGCGAACGGTTTTCCGAGCAGCCAGGATTACGGCAATTCTTTCCTGAAGATCTCGAGCGCGGCTTCAGCCTTGAGCGTCATGGACTATTTCGCCATGTCGAATGAGGTGGCCGAGTCGAACGCCGACCAGGATTTGGGTTCCGGAGGCGGATTGCTGCTGCCGGACATGACCGATTCCACCAACACTGTTCGCCATCTCATGGTGGGGGCCGGCAAGGATGGCAATATCTATGTGGTCGATAGAGACTCCATGGGGAAGTTCAACGCGAACGGCAACAAGAACTATCAGACCCTCAATGGCGTTCTGCCCGGCGGCATCTGGTCGACGCCGGCCTACTTCAATGGCACGCTCTACTACGGCGATGTATCCGGCACATTGAAGGCATTCGCGATTTCAAGCGCCAAGCTCGGCGCCGCGCCGCAATCGCAGTCCGCCACGCAATTCACCTATCCTGGGACCGCTCCGAGTATCTCCGCGAACGGAACCGCCAACGGCATCGTGTGGGCTCACGAGAACACCGCGCCGGCGGTGCTACACGCTTATGATGCAACCAATCTCGCGCATGAGCTGTACAACAGCAATCAGGCGGCGGCGAATCGAGACCAGTTCGGCACCGGCAACAAGTACATCACGCCGACGGTTGCCGATGGCAAGGTATTCGTGGGCACCACCAATGCGGTCGCGGTGTTCGGCCTTCTGAAGTAAACGGCCAGGGTCGCCGCCGCGGGGAAAACCTCAGTACAGCTCCTAGCGCGGCAGCTGCGAATGGACTTCGAATGCCACCAGCGTGAGGAAGCAAATGAGCCCTAAGTACTCGGCCGCATACCGGATTTTGAGGCGTGGGGTGGCAAGCACCGATTCCGGCTGCACCGGCAGCTTGCCGCGAATGGCGGCCCACGCGCGCGGCACCGCCAAGATCGCCACGACGATCAACAACGGACTCGGCCGCCAGAAAAATAGCGCGGCCAGCAGCGGAATGCCGATGATCCAGATCTTGGGCGAGATGACGGCAACCACGTGGCCGCCGTCCAAGGGCACGACGGGTATGAGGTTGAACAGATTCAAGATGAAGCCTGCGTAGGCGATTGCCAGCAGCCAGGCGAGCTGGAATTGCAAGGCGGCCAGGTACACGACGAACGCGCCGGTGCTGCCCAGCAGCGGACCCGCCATTCCCACGAACGCGGCTGTTTCCGCGTCCAGCTTCTGGTCTTTCAGATTGATCCAGGCGCCCACGAACGGGATAAACGTGGGAAGACCGACGTCGAGGCCGCGTTGCCGGGCGGCGATGTAGTGTCCCATTTCATGCACCAACAGCAGCAGCACGAAGCCGGCGGCGTATTTCCAACCGAACAGCTGTGCATAGATCGCGAGGGAAAGCAGCATCGAACCCGCCGAGAACAGGACCTTGCCTAACTTGCCGGCCATCATGAGCGCCAGCAAGGCCTTCACGGATCCACACCACGCAAACGCATCGCCTCGCGGAAAGCGGCGGTGATTTGCTGAGTCTTGTGCTCGGCCAGATTTTTGAGCTCTTGGCCAAGATTGTCGACCTTGTCCGGGTGGTACTTTGAAATTAGGTGCTTGTATGCATCGCGAATCTGGTCGGCCGTTGCCTCGGCGGACACACCGAGGATTTCATGGCAGTTCGGTTCAGCGCCCGCCGCGGCCGCGGTGCTCGCCGGCTTGGGCTCATCCTTGGTCCGCGGCGAACCAAAGAACAGCTTGCTCACGACCCAATACCCGGCAAACAAACCGAAAAGGATAACGGCGCCTTCGCTTAAGGTCATGTGCCGCCATCCAGATCGAGCAATCGTTGCCGCTGCGCCTGCAGCAACTTCTCCTCGGCCGATCCGGCGGCGGCCGATTGCAGGGCATCTTCGACCCGCGCGACGCACAGAAGTCGCAGGTCAGCCCAACCCGCCGCATCGAGCAGGCGCGCGGCGGCCAGCGGCAGCGGCTCTGCTATTCGCAGCCCCAGCGTGGTGCGGCGTACCATGTTGACGCCGAAGGGCGGACAGGCAATGCATTCGAAAGCCAGCGTCAGAAAGCGCGTCCCACCGGGCGTAATCAGTATTTTCCGGCGGCGTACCAGGAACAGAGAAACGATGATCGAGCCGTAGAGCAGGACGAGTGCGGGGATGACCGCGTACGCTCCCAACGCCGTAAACATGCCAAGCGGCAGCAGAACATACAGCCCCATTGCCGCGGTCATGGTTGTCGGTGCCAGCACCTTCAAATCGTGGGCGCGGTCCATCCATTGCGAGTGCGGGACTTGCGCCAGGGAATTGAAGTCCCATCGCAAACGAAACGACGGCCGATGCGGCGTGAACGGACTGAGCACGCAGAGCGTGCGGCCCGCCAATAGAAAACCGGCCATTCCGGTCGCCGCGCTCCAGTGCCGCCGGCTATCGCAGGCGAGCACCGCCTCATTCGAATACAACAGCACCGACGAATCGTACAGGTAGAAGAAGACCGCCAGCCCAAACAATCCGAATTCGTATGACAACGGATCTAGGAGCCTAAACGGTCTTGCGCTTGAATCGCCTGGCAAGGCCTCCGAAGATCGCCACCGCCGCCGCGGCGATGAATTTCCAACCGGCAACGAGGCCGCCCAGAATGACCTTCCAAAGACCCGTTTTGACGGCAATTGCCGCCGCGCCTCCGGTGATCAACGCAGCCAATCCGTACTTGGCGATCTTGTCGCCCGGCTTGTATTCCGCGTAGCGCTGCCCCGGCAAGTATTCAAGGCCGGTCAGTGTCGACTTGAAATCGGCGATCGCCTCATCGAGATTGTCCGGCGAGCTGACCAGCACGGCAGACATGACGCCGCCGCGTCCGAGGATTCGCGTGTTGAAATTGACCACGGTACCGTTGGTGCGCAGGTTCTTGCCGTCGATCGCCCACTCGAGCCGGTTGGTCTGCGTGTCGTAGTGCGGTGCCGTCTGCCAACCCACCACCTGCATTTCGTCCCAGCCGCGATCGCGCCGCATCTTGTTTCCCGCGACCGTGTTTTCCTCGATATTTTTGAGCAGCGCCGCCGCGTCTATTTTTTCATCGTCCTTGACGTAGCCATCGTCGCTGTAGCTGAAAAACACTTCCCAGCTGCCGCCCTTCGGCGCGAAGAAATACTCCTTGCCGCTGCTCAAGTTGTGCTGCAACGCCTGCAGCTTGGCAGTTTCAGCCTGATCCAGAAAGAGATAGTCCGCCGGCACTTGTAGCGAGGAGTTGCCGAACAATTGCACCTTCTGCGGGCCGTTGACCCAGTGCAGCGCGCCTAGTTTCTGGCGCAACTCCGCTTGCGCCGCATCCTGGGAGGCCGGCGCTTCATCGGCAAGACACTGATACCCAATGGCAATCAACGCGGCGCAGCAGACGGCAGTAGTTGGTTTCATCCCTATTTTCCCTGTTGGAATGGTTGGCGGTCAGTCGGATCTCACTGCATCACCGAGGTTTCCTCGGCAATCATTTGCTCCAGGCGCTCCAGGTCAGGTATCAGCGGCGTCTCATTGACCATACGGACTTGGCAGATCACCGGCGAACGCTCCGCGAAGCTGCGCGACGGATCGGGCCGCACGACATCCGCATTGACGCGCACCAGCTGCGGGAATCCTTGAGTCAGCATTCCGAAGTAGCCGGCCTTCACCTGGCCGCCGGCGGCATGGAATATCACGATGCGCGTTCGCGTCGAAATGCTCGGCAGCGGCTGGCCGAATGCGCCTTCGAAGGACACGACCGGCACATTGCGCCCGCTCCAGCTCACGACGCCCACATACCACGGCGGCGCATTCGTCATTTCCGCCGGCGCTTGATAGCCGATGACTTCGGCGACGCAGGCACGCGGCACGATCAATCGCTCCCCTGCCAGAGGCACCAGCAAGCTGTAGAGCTCGTCGCGTAATTCGGACATAGGACTTAAGAGCCTCTTCAGACTACCGGGCGACGGCGCTGCGGCGGTTGACCAGCGGCTCGATCGCGTCGAGCAGTTGGCTTTCTTGATACGGCTTGCCGAGATAATCATCCACGCCCAGCTCGATGGCTCGTGCGCGGTGCTTTTCGCTCACCCTGGACGTGATCATCACGATCGGAATCTGCTTCAGGCGCGGATCGTTGCGCACGTGCGCGGCCACTTCATAGCCGTCCATGCGCGGCATCTCGATGTCCAACAAGATGATATCGGGCAGATTCTCTTGCAACAGCGACACGGCGTCGACGCCGTCCTTCGCGGTCAGCACGCGCATGCCATTGCGTTCCAGGAGGCGCTGCGTCACGCGGCGCACCGTGATCGAGTCGTCCACGACGAGTGCGAAGGTGCGCCGGTCGCGTTGATCGAGCACGACCGTTTCGGTGGGGCGCGCGCGCCATTCCGATCGCACCAGCGAACCCATGTCGAGAATGAGAACGATGCGGCCGTCGCCCAGAATCGTGGCGCCCGCGATGCCGCGGATCGCGGATATCTGCGGTCCCAAGGACTTCACGACAATTTCGCGGCTGCCGACCAGTTCATCGGTCACCAGTGCCGTCGAGTGTTCGCCGGCGCGGATCAGTACCACGGACATGGATACATCCGAATCCGGCAAGCGGGTGGCGCCCAGGCCGACGAACGCACCCAGGTGTTGAAAGCGGTATTTCTGGCCGCCGTACTCGAACAACGGCGCATCTTTGCCCAAATGCCGCGCCACGATATTGCGCGGCAGGCGTACGACGCCTTCCACCGTCGCCAGCGGCAGGGCATAGGTTTCCTCCGCGACCCGCACGATCAACGCTTGGCTGATCGCCAAGGTGAACGGCAGGCGAATGGTAAATCGCGATCCTTTGCCGTAGGTCGAGTCGATGAACAGGCCGCCGCCCAGCTTTTTGACCTCGGTCGCGACGACATCCATGCCGACGCCGCGGCCGGCGGCCTGCGTGACGTGGCCGGCGGTGCTGAAGCCCGGCTCCAAGATGAGCTGCACGGCTTCCTCATCGGTGAGTTTCGCATGGGCATCGATCAAGCCGAGCGCAATCGCCTTCTCGCGGATCAGCTTGACGTTGATGCCGGCCCCATCGTCGGCCACGACGATGACGATCTCCGCCCCATCGCGCTCCAAGCTGATTGAAATTCGCCCCACATCGGGTTTGCCGAGCTGCGCACGCCTATCCGGCGGTTCGATGCCGTGCACGACGGAGTTGCGCAGCATGTGCTCCAACGGCGCAACCATCCGCTCGAGCATCTGTCGATCGAGTTCCGCGGCGGCGCCTTGCACCGCAAGCTCCGCGCGTTTTCCGGTGTCGTTCGCCGCCTGCCGCACCAAGCGCGTCAAGCGCTGCACGTGGCGCTGGAACGGCACCATGCGCGTGCGCATCAAGCTGTTTTGCAGCTCGGTGATGACTCGCGCCTGCTGCGTCAACAGGCTTTGCGCCTCGCGCGTCAAGGTCTCGAGCAGACCCTGAATGCTGGCGACGTCGCTTGAAGTTTCCGCCAGCGCGCGCGAGAACTGCTGCAAGGCGGAGTAGCGGTCCAATTCGAGCGGATCGAAATCATCCCGCCGCGGTTCGATATCGTGGTGCCGGTGCAAGACTTGCGCTTCGGTCTCGATTTCCAGGCCCCGCAGTTGCTCTTTCAGGCGCGTTACGGTTCGCGCCAGCTCGGCCAGATTGAAATCGATCGAATTGACCTGCTGATCGAGGCGGGCGCGAAAGATGCTGACTTCGCCGGCATTGTTGAGCATGGTGTCGAGCAGGTCGGCGTCCACGCGTGCCATTTCCACCCTCTCCACCGGCGGCGCCTCGCGGCCGGGCAAAACCGGCGCGCTGCTCAATTCCAGGCTCGACGCAGCATCCTCGTTCGCCGCAGCCGGCTCCGAAATTTCCGGCGCGGCTGCACGTGCCGGAGGGGCAAGCGGCGCGCGCGCCGCAGGCGGCGCCGCGACGGGCTGCGCGGCGGCCCGTGGGGACGATGGCGCCGGTACCGCAGGCGCGCTTGGCGGTGGTGCGGCGGCGGCCGCGGCTGCCGCGCCGGCGGGCGCCGCGGCGACAGCCGCCGCGGGCGCTTGAGTCGCGAGGCGGCGTATTTGCGCAATCAAGTCGCGCGCATCGCCCGGCAGCGTGCCGCCGCTGACCAGATCGCGCATGCGCGAGAGTTCATCCAGGCTGGCCTGCATGACTGCATGAGCATGGTCGTCGCCCGCGACCGCGCCGCCGTCGATCTGCAGCACCAAAGTCTCGAGCTCGTGACTCAAGTCGCCCATGGCGGTAACGCCCGCCATCCGCGCTCCGCCCTTGAGCGTGTGCAGCTGACGCTGCAGCTCGGCGACCGGTTGCTTGTCCTTGCGGTCCTGGTTCCACACCGTCAGCGAACCCTGAGCGGCTTCCAGCAGCTCGGTGGCTTCCTCGCTGTAGATATTCGCTATTTCGTGATCGAATTCTTCCGCGGGCGCCGTTGCCGGGGCCACCGCGGCCGCGGGCGCCGCCGGCGCGGGCGGCTCCTTCAACACGGGCACCATGGCCGAGGCGCTGGTGTCACGCGAGGCGCTGGCGATCATCGCGTCCACCTCGGCTTCGAGATCTCGGAATCGCGCCAGCAGCGTCGGCTGATCGGAGAAAAATCCGGTCGATTCATTGATGTGCAAGAGCACGTTTTCGATGGCGCGTACCGACTGCTCGAGCGTCGCCAGACCCGCATCCGACAGCCCGTGTCCGCTGTCGAAAACCTTGCGCATGACATGATTCAGCGGTTCGGTGATGCGAATGCCATGGCGTGCCTCCGCCATCTTCGAACTGCCGCTCAAGGTGTGGATGGCTCGATACACCGATTCGGGAAGCTCGTGGGGTGCGGGCGCCCCCGAGCGCTTGCGCAGGTACTCGCGGATATCGGTCAAATGACTGGTCGTTTCCTTCGCATAGATGTCGTGCAGCGTGGCGTCCATGGTCGGTTTTTGCGCGGCCGTGGCGCCGGCCCAGCTCGTCGTCGCGCTGCTTGCGTCGGATCCGGCGCGGTCTTCGGGCGCGATGTTGACCTTGGCCTGCTCAGGATCACGGCCGTCGGCATACGCAAAGGCGCGGGTCATCAATGCCTCGGTCGGCGTGTTGACGGGCCGTCCGGTTTCCAACTGTTCCACCAATTGCGGCAGGGCCGCGACCGAGTTGCGCAGCAACGCCATCATTCCCGGGGTGCGCGACAGAGTCTTGTCGATGATCCGATTCAGCAGATTCTCGATCGACCAGGCAAATTCCGCGATGGCGCGCGCTCCGACCATGCGGCCGCTGCCCTTCAAGGTATGGAAGCTGCGTCGCATGGAAGACAGCGCTTCCAGATCCATGGGGTTCTCGTCCCACAGCGGGAAGGTTTTTTGCACCGAAGCGATTTCTTCCTTGGCTTCTTCGATGAATAGCTCGACGAATTGCGGATCGACCGCCTCCGGTTCGGGCACGACGATGAGAGGATTGGTTGCTGCATGCGCCCGCTTGGTGCGCTCCATCGCGATGGTTTCCGCCGGATCGAGTTTCAGCGTCTTGGCGGCTTCGCTGCTCGTGAGATTCAAGTTCGGCACGCGCGCCAGCGCGTCGTCATCCGCGAGCGTCTTGAGGCAGGTCTCGGCGTTATCCAGCATGTACCAAGGATCGGTACGCCCGCTTTGCAGCGTTTCCATGTAGTACTCGATGCTGACGATCGCGTCTGCCACTCGCTCGAGGCGGATCGGCTCCGGCGGCGGGCCGCCCGGCTCGATGAGCATGCGGACTTGCTTGCCGATGGCATCCATCAATTCCACCGCCCGGCCTTTGCCGAGCATCAGCAGCCCCGCGGTGATGCCGCGCAGCAGTTGCGGCACATTGTCGAGTCCCTGCGCGGAGAATTCGTTGGGCTTTTGCACCGCGGCCGAGACCGCTTCCTTGATGCGCGCCAGATTGACGATGCACTCGCGCAGCACCGCCTCGCTGACCTGCCTGAATTCGTGGTCTTGTTCGAGCGGCACATCCGCGGCCGACTCGGCCGCCTGCGGCAAAATCAACCGCACCAATTGATCGTCAAGACTGTCTTCGACCGATAGCAGAACGCCGGCGACTCTGACCAGCGATTCCTCCGACGGCGGCTTGCCGTCTTGAATGATTTGCGACAGCGCCTGGATTTCGTCCTGCACGCGCTGGCGCAGCTCGCCCAAGCCCAGCACGCCGAGCGTGTCGCTGATCTTTTTCAACAGCTCGAGCTGCGGCAGCAGTTCGGCGCTTTGGCCGCCGCCGCGGCGCACGAAGATATCGAGGACATCCTTGACCTTGGACAGGTCCTCCTTGATCGCCGCCGCGACCGTGCGCATCAATTTGACGCTGGGCGCCGAGAGACTTTCTCGCTCCTGCTCAATGGTGTCATCCACCGGCAGAAGTTCGGCAAGCTTGAACGAAGCACGCACGGCGGAAATCCGCCCGCCGCTGGTGGTTGCCCGCGCGACGTAGTACAGCAGGTTGTTCAACAGGTCGATTGGCGGATCTTCGCAGTAGCGCGCTTCACCGAGCTCGTACAACGCCTTGATTTGCCGGTCCGCTTGGCCGAGCAAACGCTTCAAGGTCGCGCTGCCCTCCAGACCGTTGGCGCGTACCGCTTCCAGAATGGCGCCGGTGACCCACCACAACTGGAACACCGGTTGCGTCGTTGCGACCTGCTCCAGCTTTTCGGTGACCTTCGCCAGAATTTCCAGATTCTGCACCGTGCGTTCGCCGCGGATGTAGCCCAGCAAGCCGATTTGGAATCGCGGCCGGAGGCGCCGCGCCCACTGCGCCACCGAAATCGACTGCTCGCCTTGGTGCGACTCTTGCGGCGCGGCGTTCTGATCGGACTTCAGGTTGAGCAGCAGCAGCGTGCCCTCGGACAGCAAGGGGCTGCCGCGCACCGAGCGCAGGTCGTTGAGCAGCGGCAGCAGCACCAGCGCCAGATCCCGCCCGCCGGACAGGACGCGTTCGAGATAAGTCGGTAGCTGCACCATCGCGCGCATCAGGGCATCGAGGCCGTCCACCTGCCGTTTCTGGTCGTTCCCGGAACTCAGCAAGTAGCGCGTGACGTGCTCCATTTCCTCGGCGAGCAGCGCCGCGCCATACACTTCGACCAAGCGCAGCACGCCGTGGGCCGAGTGCAGCTGATCCGCGCATTTCTCCAGCAGGACGCGCTGATCGGGCCGATCCGCATACGCCTCGAGCGAGGCCCGCGCATCGTTCAGCGTGACGCTGAGTTCCTTGGCGACTATGTGCAGGGTTTGGGAGCTGATATCGGTCATGCCGGAACCGTCGGGAGCCTAGGCTCCAATGCCGCTCGCCTTGCGCATTTTTCCGGGACTGGCTGAAGCGGCGGGTGCGGCGGGAGCGGCGGGTTCTTTCAACGCAGGCAACTTGCCCGAAGTGGCGCCGGTGCCGAAATCGGGAAGCCGGAATCCCGCCACCGACTTGCGCAACTGCGCCGAAAGCGCCGCGAGTTTGGCGATGGAAGTGGACGTCGCCGTCGAACCTTCGGCGGTCTGCGACGAGATCTCGCGCACCACCTGCATGTTTTTTGAGATATTGCCGGATACCGCCGCTTGCTGGCGCGCACTGGCCGAAATGTTTTGCACCAGGCTCGCGATTTGGTTCGAGACCTGTTCGATTTCCTCGAGCGCAGCGCCGGCGTTCTCCGCCAACAATGCGCCGCCGACCACATCCGTCGTGCTGCGTTCCATGGACACCACGGCTTCGTTGGTATCGGTTTGAATCGTGCGCACCAGCACTTCGATCTGCTTGGTCGCGTTCGCGGCGCGCTCCGCGAGTCTTTGCACCTCGTCCGCCACCACGGCAAAACCGCGCCCCGCTTCGCCCGCCATGGACGCTTGGATCGATGCATTCAAGGCCAGAATATTGGTCTGCTCGGCGATGTCGTTGATCAGCTCGACGATGTTGCCGATCTCCTGGGAGCTTTCGCCGAGGCGCTTGATGCGTTTGCTGGTCTCCTGAATGGTCTCACGTATGGCATTCATGCCGTCGATCGTGCGCCGTACCGCATCGCCGCCCTTGTGCGCGACATCGACCGAATGCCGCGCGACATCCGAGCAGCGTTCGGAATTTCCCGATACCTCTTCGATCGAAGCGGCCATATCGGCCATGGATTCGCTGGCCGCGGAGATCTGACGCGACTGCGCGCTGCTGGCCTTTGCCATATGCGCCGCCGCCCCTTGCGTCTGCTTCGCGGCGCTATCCAACTGAATCGCGCTGTCGTTGATGGTGGTGACCAGTTCGCGCAGCGCCTCGATGGCATAGTTGATCGAATCGGCGATCGCGCCGGTGATGTCTTCGGTGACGGTCGCCTGCACCGTCAGATCGCCATCGGCCAGGCTCGACAGCTCATCCAGCAAGCGCATGATGGCTTCCTGGTTGCGTTCGTTTTCGCGCACCCGCAGCTCGTTGCTGCGCCGTTTATCGGCGGTCTTCGAATAGGCCCAGGCGAGCGCGGCGACCAGCAGCGCCGCCGCCGCCAGCAACGCCAATATCCAAATCTTGTAGCTGCCGCCGCTTTCCGCCCGCGGCGTCGCGCTTCCCAACTGGGTCGCGAGCGTGTTCGCCAGCGCCGGCAAGGCGCGCGCGGCGGCCTGCGCCTTGGCGAGGGGCTCGGCCGCGCCGATCGCCTTGCGCACGCTGCCGGTGTACTGCTGATTGCGCTGCACCACCGTCTTCAGCCGCTGTTCAGGATCGGCGCCCGTGACCTTTTGGATGGCGATGCCGGATTCTTCGCCCGACAAGCCGCGGATCACTTGATTGAGGAATTCCAAGCTGTCGGCCAGGCGCTGCGCGCTGGGGCCGGCGTCGCTCACGCCGGAACTCAAACCGTTCAAATCCTGCTGAATCCGCTGCACCGTCAACTCGAAGCGTTCCAGATACCGGCTCATCCCCTCGAGCTTCTGCACGCCCACGGAGCTGCCCAGATCGCCCAGCTCCGACAGCAGTTTGGGCGCCAGCTCGCGCACTTCTTGATTGGAGGATTGGATCGTGTCGACCGCCGACCGGGCCTCCGCGACCGCTGCGACCCCGTCGTTCAACTTGCTCCAGGCGGCGGCATCGCCGCTGCCGGGCATGCCGCCGCGCAAAGACTTGAGCCGGGCGGCGCTCTTGGCGAGCGCATCGAAAGCACTCGATTCACCGCGCAATGCGTTCTGCGCCTCGAAGGGTATGCGCTGCACCACGAGCGCTAGCTGCTCGGCGGGCGCGGCGACCGGAGCGGAATTGCGCGTCAGCGCAGTCAGTACTGCGGCTAGAGCCAGGCACAGCACCAGCAACCCTGCGAATACCGGCAGCAGATTGGATCTCGGTGATTTTTCGATTCGCCTAGTCGTCATCTTTGTTCCACAACCTAACTCGCCGCCTGCAGGAAGCTCTGGCTTTCCACCAGAGCCTTCAGGCTCAAGACCGGCCAGACTTCGCCCCCGCGGCGAAAGGCGCCGGCAAGATAGCTATCGCAGCGGATCACCGTCGGCGGTGCTTCGGCGCTGAATTCCGATTCCGCGAAACGCCGAAAACCCAGCACCTCGTCGACCATCAAACCCGCCGGAATATCCCGGTGATTGACCACGACGATGCGCGTGTTGCGCGCCGACGTGGTCGCGCCGCTGCCCAAGAATTGCCGCAAATCCAGCATCGGCATCAGTGCTCCGCGCACGTTGGCCAACCCCTTCACCCAGCTCTTGGCCCCCGGAATGCGCGTAACCACCGCCGGATAGCCCAGAACCTCGCGGGTCTCCTCGCGGGCAACCAAAAAAGTCTCGCCGCCCATGCGAAACGCGACGCCGACCCACTCTTGTCCCACGTCCGCCTCGGCCGCGCTGCTCGCAGCCACCGTACGGCTGCGCTTCTCCAGCTCCTTGAGCAATTCGAATGGCCGGTCGCGCAAGCCGCGCAGGCTCGTGTCCGACCCGCTAGTCGTGCTGGTCATGTGGCCAGTGCGGCCTGCGCCTTTTCGACCAACGCCTGGGCGGATACAGGCTTGACCAGATAATCCACAGCGCCCTGCCGCAAACCCCAGACCCGGTCGGTTTCCTGACCCTTGGTGGTCACCATGATGATGGGTATCAAGCTGGTCTCGGGGTCGTTGATCAGCATCCGCGTGGCCTGATAGCCGTTGACGCCCGGCATCACGATATCCATGAAAATGAGATCCGGTTTCATTTCCTTGGCCTTGCGCACGCCTTCTTCGCCGTTTTCGGCGGCGGCGGTTTTGAAACCGTGCTTCTCCAGCGCCTTTTGCATGACGAATACCTCGGTGGGTGAATCGTCAACGATTAGAATCAGTGCCATCTCGTATTCTCCGTCATTTCCCGACGTGAGCTTCGATCGCTCCCAACAATTCGTCTTTGGTAAACGGCTTGGTCAAATAATGTTCCGATCCTACGATGCGGCCGCGCGCCCGATCGAATAGGCCGTCCTTGCTCGACAGCATGATCACGGGAATCTGTTTGAATACCTTGTTGTGCTTGATCAAGGAACAGGTCTGGTATCCGTCGAGGCGCGGCATCATGATGTCGACGAACACGATATCCGGCTGGTGGTCGGCGATCTTCGAGAGGGCATCGAAACCATCGACGGCCGTGAACACTTCGCAGCCCTCCTTGGTGAGGAGCGTTTCAGCGGTACGGCGAATCGTCTTACTGTCATCGATCACGAGGACCTTGAGGCCCGTGAGTTTCGGTTTGCCGCTGGTGATCATGCTCTCCATGACTTGCGTAGGTGCTGGAATCTTGTGGCTTTTTAACATATCCGGGCCGCGCAAGCCACGGTACGGGGTCGACATTTCGAGGCATCGCTGCGCAAACAACGGTGGCCTGGTTCACAGTTTTCCCAAGAGAGCGGGCACTTCTGCCGCTTGCTAGACTCACGCCATGAGCATGTCGTCTCGAGTGCGCCTCGTCGTGGTCATGGACCCCATCGGAGCGATCAAGCCGGCCAAGGACACCACCTTAGGACTGCTGCTCGCCGCGCAGGCACGCGGCTGGGAGCTGCACTACGCGGAACTGAAGGACCTTTGGCTTCGGGACGGGATTGCGTGGGGCCGGCTCGCACCGCTCAAGGTTACGGATGACTCGTCAAAGTGGTTCTCGCTGGGGGCGGCCGCCCCCCATAAGCTGGGTGAATTCGACGTGATCCTGATGCGCAAGGATCCGCCGTTCGATACCGAATACATTTACAGCACCTACATCCTCGATCGCGCGCAGCTGCAGGGCGCGCATGTTTACAATCGGCCGCAAGGGCTGCGCGATATCAACGAAAAGGTCTACACAGCCTGGTTTCCAGAGTGTTGCGCGCCCACACTCATTACGCGCGACATGCATGACATGGGCGAATTCCTGAGAGAGCACGGCAAGGCCGTGTGCAAGCCGCTCGACGGCATGGGCGGTAAATCCATCTTCGTCCTCGAGCAGGGCGACAAGAACCGCAATGTCGTGTTCGAGACCCTGACCGGCTACGGCAGCCGCTACGCCATCGTGCAGCGCTATTTGCCTGAAATCGTCACGGCAGGCGATTGCCGCATCATTTTGGTGGACGGCGAACCGGTGCCTTTCGCCTTGAGCCGCATCCCGTTGGCCGACGACAACCGCGGCAATCTGGCGGCTGGCGCGCGCGCCGAAAGCCGTCCGCTGAACGACCGCGATCGATGGCTCTGCGCGCAAATCGGACCTAAGCTGCGCGCTCAGGGCATGATATTTGTCGGGCTGGACGTCATCGGCGACTACGTCACCGAGATCAACGTCACAAGTCCGACGGGAATTCGCGAACTGAACAAAAAGCATGGTATCGATATCGGTGCCCTGCTGGCGGAGGCGATCGAGAGGAATTTGGGCACCGCGTGAATTCAGAAACGCTTCAAACAGATGCCGCGCTGCAAGGCGGCGATATGCTTGGCTCAGGGCTGCCGCCCGCAAATGATCGCATGTTGACCACGTGCTTTCTCGCGGCGCTGTTGCATGGAATCATCATTCTGGGCGTGACCTTCAGCTCGACCAGCGGCAGCTCGAAGGATGAGGGGGCGCCGGGCCTGGAAGTCGTGCTCGTGAATGAGCGCGCGCCCAGCGTTCCTAAGAACCCGAACGCGCGCTACCTGTCGCAGCGCACGCAATTGGGCTCGGGCAACACCCTGAAGCGCGAACGGAGTCTGATTCCCAAGTCATCGTTGATGCCCGTCGACCGTCTCGGGGTTCCCAGCGGCGCGGGCTTGGACGAGCAGCGGTCCGGCTCGGACACCGGCGCGGAAGAGCTGGTCGCGACGCACAGCCCTTCGCAGAAGATATTCTATTTCGCCGCCTCGAGTGCGGCCAAGGACGCCTCCGAGCTGCCGCTGTTGCTCGAGAAACGGCCGGATCTCGCGATGACGCCGAACGACGACGGGATCGAGCTGCGCTTGCGCGGCGAGTCGAAGCAGGAGCTGTGGATCGCCGCCGATACTCGCGAATCCGACGTTGCAGTGTATTTGGATAGCTGGCGCCGGAAAATCGAGCGCGTCGGCACGATGAACTTTCCCGATGTCGCGCGGCGCGAGAAACACTCCGGAACGCCGGTCATCGAGGTGACCATTGGGGCCGACGGCAAACTGCTGCAAACCGTGATCAGGCGCAGCAGCGGCCACGCTGAGATCGATGAGGCCGCCATGAGGATTTTGAAGCTGGCCGCGCCATTCGATCCATTCCCGAGCGAGCTGTCCTCGAAGCACGATCAGATTCGCATCGCGTATGAGTGGCAATTTCTCGAAGGCTCGACGCAGGGCGGCGCCGTGTTTTATTCAGAGCCGGACAAGCCTTAGGCTCCGCATGAGCGAATCCGGCTATTTGACCAACCAGCTGCTGATCGCCATGCCGTACATGGGCGATCCGAATTTCGCGCAGACCGTCGTCCTGGTTTGCGATCACAATTCGCAGAGCGCGCTCGGGCTGATCCTCAACAAACCCCTGCCGATGCGCATGGGGGAAATATTCGAACAGCTGGAAATAGAGCTCGGCAAAGGACCCCTGTGGGAGCGGCAAGTGTTGCGCGGCGGACCCATGCAAACCGATCGCGGCTTCGTCGTGCATCGGGCCTTCGGCGAATGGGATTCGACTCTCAAGGTTTCCGATGCGCTGCACGTCACCACCTCGCGCGACATCTTGGCGGCCATGGCCCGGGGTCAGGGGCCGGATGAGGCCGTTGTCGCCCTAGGGTATGCAGGCTGGGACGGGGGGCAGCTGGAGGAAGAGATTCGCGCGAACGCCTGGCTGAACGCGCCCGTGGATTTGGGACTGATTTTCGAACTGCCGCTTGAATCTCGCTGGCAGGCCGCCGGGCGTCTCCTGGGCGTGGACTTGTCCCGAGTCAGCCCCATCGGCGGAAATGCCTGAGTCATCCCGAC
>Ga0307476_10000698_pt1 | contig 23997 bp, 20 predicted proteins | sample atmos_gasesECM2C_2_FD_203314 | JGI IMG/M metagenome (GOLD analysis project Ga0307476, IMG submission 203314) | Hardwood forest soil microbial communities from Morgan-Monroe State Forest, Indiana, United States - atmos_gasesECM2C_05 | ecosystem: Environmental > Terrestrial > Soil > Temperate...
AGCCGTTGCCTTCCACACGCAGCGCTTCCAGAATGCGCTGCCGGGAAATCACGCCGACCATGTCGCTGCCGCGGACCACTGGAAAATCATCCTGCAGGGAGTGCACGGCCTTATCCAGCGCGTCTTCTAGCGTATCTGCCGGGGAGAGTGTAGCGAAGTCGGTTAGCATGACTTCTTCCAGCCGCACATTGTCCAACACCGACTGGAAGATGACGGCACGCTCTTCAAGTTGTGCCGCGGAAAAGATAATGACGCCCACCATGGTGAGCCAGGCATTGCTGAACAAACCCGCCACCATCAGAATCATCGCGATCACGTGACTGATGGAGACAGCGCGGCGGGTGGCAGCGGCGGGATCCATGCTGCGCGCGAAAAAAGCGCGCAGGACCCGGCCTCCGTCGAGAGGATAGGCCGGCAGAAGATTCAAACCGGCCAGATAAAGGTTCGCCCATACCAGGCTGCGCGGCAGGTTGCTCGGCTGCAGCCAGGGCCACTCCCACAGCTTTACCCCGGGAATAGTCGCGAAGATTATTCCGGCCGCCAGCACCGCGAACACAAGGTTCACCAGCGGGCCGGTGAGGGCGATGCGGACATCCCGCCGCCAGGTCGCCGCGCCGGACTGCGGCGGCTCCGCATGCGATTCATCGAAAACGGTTACGCCGCTGAGCGGCAGAAGAATGACTGCTTTGGGGATCAGTCCGGCCCGCTGGGCCACGAGCATGTGTGCGGTTTCGTGGGCTGCGACGCAGGCCAGCACGATTCCAACCAGGGCCAGATCCCGCGGTCCATTGGCCGTGTGGTTGGCGTTGTATTCCGTCCAGAAAACAAACAAAGGCAGGATCAGGAACGTCAGGTGAAGTCGAACCTCGACTCCGAACAGGCGTCCGACGTGAATGGAGAAACTTCGCATGAGGTCTGGCTACTACAACTATTTTACATGGTCGGCTATATTGGCTCGGGCAATCGAGGCTGCAAGATAATCGAAGGTACCGAGCCATGCGCGTGATCGCCGGCAAATACCGGGGGCGTCCTCTGCGGTCGTTAGGAGGAACAGATATCCGTCCCACCTCCGACCGGTTGCGCGAGACGTTGTTCAACGTGCTTACGGCCGGCAATCCCGAGGCCCTCGAGGGCAGCGTGTGGCTTGATCTGTTTGCCGGCACGGGCGCGGTGGGGATTGAAGCCCTCAGCCGCGGCGCCAAGCAAGTCTATTTTGTGGAAACCTCCGCCGTGGCGGCGAAGCTGATTGAGCGCAACCTGCAGAGCCTGGGAATCGTGGCGGGATACAAGATTCTGCGGGATGATCTTTCCGGAGTCCTCTGGCGCCTGCAGCGCCAGCACGTCGCCGCCGACGTAGTGTTCCTCGATCCGCCTTATCGAATGCAACACGCCTACGAAGAAACGCTCACGGGGCTGGCCGAATCATCGCTGGTGTGGGTTATGTCACTGGTGGTGGCCGAACACGAAAAGAAGTTCGATCCCGGCGATGAATTTGGATATCTGCGGAGAGTTCGCAAGCTGGTGCAGGGGAACGGCGCTCTCAGTTTTTACCGGATCGGCGGGCGCCCGGACCTGAGCAGTTGATTTGCGGCACGTGAGGTTTCTCGGCTAAGCGAAGGGCGCTGGCTGAGGCTGATCTGAGCGGGCGAATGCCCGATCCCACAACTACATGATCAGATCGCCGCTGCTGCGCACGATCGGGTGCTGCATCTCCTGAAGGTCGTTCTTCACCATGTTAAGGCCGTAAACGCAGCCCTCGAACTCGCGGGAAAGGTGGGCGAAAAGCGGCGCCACCTTGGCGTACTCGAAGTCCTCGAATTTCGAAACGATGTAGTAGCTTTCTTTTCCCGCCTTCATCCACTCCACAAAATTCTCCAGGCGATGGCGACGCAGCCGGAAGTGGTTGATGCTCTCGGGAAACATGCCGGTGAAGAATAACGCGTAGTCGCCAATGTGCTTGCGCACCTGACGCTCGCGATCAAAGCAGGGAGCGGGACCGTAAACCGGATCGGACTCAAGCAGCATCTCGCCGAGGTCGGTCAGTGGGCGGTCGGCCACGTCGTGAATCTTGAACAACTGATCGGTCTCGCAGAACTCGGCCAGCAGGTGCGAGACGTAAGCGACGACTTGTGGGTCCCGAATGCCGATTTCCTGGGCGTAGTGGCGTCCCACCAATTCCTGGAAAAGTTTCCTCAACGGATGAGATTCCGGAATCATGCCTCTTTCGGCTCCTTGAAAGCCGCGCTGCTGATGGGCTTTCCAATGTCGTTAGTAACTAGTTATCCCAGTCTCGAGACAAACGCAAGTGACTTTTGTTTATCCCTCCTATCGTTTTTCGTAATCACGGGATATCTGCAAGCGCGCACATGATTGCAGGTGGTTTCTGTTGGCACTCGCACGTGTCGGCTGCTAATCACAACATGACTTTGCAGCGAATAGAATTCAGGTTGAGGAGAAACGCGCAAATGAAAAGAGTGAACATTTCCAGCGGCACACCTTGGGAGCCCATTGTCGGTTACTCGCGTGCGGTGAAGGTTGGACCCTATATCCATGTGTCGGGCACCACCGCGACCGGGCCTGACGGCAAGATTGTGGGCGCGGGAGACGCCTACGCTCAAACCGTGCAGACATTGAAGAATATCGAGAGCGCCTTGCAGAAAGCCGGCGCCAGCATGAAGGACGTCGTCCGCACGCGCATGTTTGTGACCAATATCGCGGAGTGGGAAAAGATCGGGAAGGCGCATGGAGAGTTCTTCCGCGATATACGTCCGGCAACGTCGATGGTGCAGGTAAGTGCCCTGATTTCGCCCGAGATACTGGTCGAAATCGAAGCGGAGGCTTACGTCGCAGCAAAGTGAGAGTAGAATTCCACCATTCCAAAGCACTTGAAAGCAACCTGGAGAAGCCAACGTGAAGAACTATGGTTGGATACTGCTTCTTGCGGCTGTGATTCCAGCGGCCGCGCAACAGAAAGACAATGCTCTGTCCGAATCCTGGACGGTCATTCGCGCCGGATCTCTAATCGACGGCAAGTCCTCCACGCCCCGTCGCGATCAGGTGATTGTGATCCATGGCAATCGCATCGACAGTGTCGGCGATGCGGCGAGCGCCAAAATTCCAGCCGGCGCGACTGTAATCGACTTGTCGAAAGCCACGCTCTTGCCCGGCCTGATCGATTCCCACACGCACATCTTTTTGCAGGGTGAAGATCCCGCACAGGGAGGGTACGATGCCAACATTCTGAACGCCCCGCTCGCCCTGCGCGCTGCGCGGGCTACTGTCTCGGCGCGGCGGGCTCTGGAACAGGGCTTCACGACCCTGCGGGATGTAGAAACCGAAGGCGCCGGTTATGGCGATGTGGGCATCAAAGAGGCCATTGAGCGAGGTTACATTCCGGGGCCACGTTTATTCGTCGCAACGCGTGCCATCTCGACCACGGGCGGTTATCCGCTGGAGGGCTATGCTCCGGAGCTCGACATGCCCAAAGGCGCACAGATCATCGACGGCCCGGTCGAGGCCCGAAAGGCGGCACGGGAGCAGCTTGATCATGGCGCCGATTGGATCAAGGTTTACATGACGCATCGTTCCTGGGCGGGTAAGAACGGCGAACTGGTCTCACAACCCACGCTCACGGTCGAAGAGTTGCGGGCTATCGTTGACGAAACTCACGGTTGGGGCAAGAAAGTCGCGTGTCACGTCTATGGCGGCATCGGCCTGCGCCGGGCGCTGGACGGCGGGTGTGACTCGATCGAACATGGCCTTGATCTCGACGATGCCGCGATCTCCCAGATGCTGAAGCAAGGCACCTGGTACGTTCCGACGATCAGCGTCTATTACACCGACTGGGCCGCGGCGGACACGCCGGAAGGACAGCGCGACCGGTTGCGGGCTTCGGTGCATGAGCAGTCGTTCAAGAAGGCGCTTAAGGCGGGAGTGAAGATTGTCTTCGGCACCGACATGGGCGGAATTCCCTGGACTGAGCCGATCGCGCAGGAGTTCCCGCGCATGGTGGATCTGGGCATGCAGCCAATGGATGCCATTGAAAGCGCAACCTCCCGGGCCGCGGCCATGCTCGAGATGGAGGGCAAGATCGGAGTGGTTGCACCAGGAGCCTTTGCCGATATCATTGCGGTCAGCGCCGACCCCTTGCGCGACATTAAAGTACTGGAAAATGTGCAATTCGTGATGAAAGACGGCAAGGTTTTTAAGAGCGAGAAACCGTGAAGGGGATGTAGTTTCCCGTTTTCCACCGAAGCAAAATTAAAGATTGTCAATACCGTCTTAATACACTTGACAACGGCTTCGCCGCAAGCATAATTCATCAATCCGGTCCTTGATTCGGATCGGGACCCGGTTCCGGAGTTATTGTGGAGAGCCGGAGGAGGTGTTTATGAGCGTGCTGGAACTTTGTGACCGGGAAATCGCGGCGGTGCCGCTCGAAGCCAGTGTAGCCGACGCCATCAACAAAATGCTCGACCACCATGTGGGAGCGGTCGCCGTGGTCGACTCCGAATACCGGGTCGCCGGAATCTTCACGGAACGCGACGTTCTGCGCAAGATGGCGCTCAGCCGCACCGACCCACAGACCACCCCGGTCCGCGAACTGATGACCACGCCGGTGGAGATGGCCACGCGCCGCACCGGAGCGGGCGAGGCGCTCACCACCATGCTGGAGCGCCACTTCCGCCATCTGCCGGTAGCCGACGATAACGGCAAGCTGCTGGGGATTCTCTCCATCCGCAACCTGCTGGAGTGGCGCGTCGACGACCTCAGCCGTGAACTCGAGTCGCTCGAACAGTATGTCTCCAACGACGGGCCGGGAGGCTAGGGCTTAATTCCGCCGGCTTCTCAACTTCTGCTCATGTGGGGACAGGCGCATTCACCCGTCCGGCAAGAGAAGCTCGGCTAGTGGCTTGGTCAAGACTGGCAACCTGAGATGCCACGTTAACGTCAATCTTCTTCCGCCGTTCTCAGGATTTCTGTACAATTCAACCGCTCAAAAAGAGGAGAATCCCTGTGCAGAAATTCAATACTCTCCGCGTGTTCGTTGTCGCGTTCTTTGCTCTAAGCGTCCCACTCGTCGCTCAGCAAGCTTCCAGGCCCGTCGTCCTGCATGCCGGGCACGTGCTTGACGTGAAAACCGGCAAGCTGCTTTCAGATCAAACGATCGTCATCGAAGATGGGAAGATCGTCAGCGTTGGATCCTCCGCCGACACGAAGGCGCCCGCGGATGCTGTTCGCATCGAGCTGCCGAATGCAACCATCCTGCCGGGATTGATCGATGCCCACACCCATCTAACCATGGATCCCAAGTTCGGCTATGAAGAACTCAGCCTTTCCATTCCGCGCGAAACCTTGACTGGCGCCAAGAACGCCCGAATCACGCTCCAAGCCGGATTCACCACCGTCCGCAACGTAGGCGCGGCCGGCTACAGCGACGTAGCCCTGCGCGATGCCATCAATGCCGGCGACGTGCCCGGGCCGAGGATGCTGGTGAGCGGGCCAGGCCTCAGCATTACCGGCGGACATGCCGACAATAACCTCCTGCCGTTCGAATATCACGCGACCTCTGACGGAGTGGCTGATGGCGTGGACGGCGTGCGTCACATGGTTCGGCAGAACATCAAGTATGGCGCGGACTTGATCAAATTCATGGCCTCGGGCGGGGTGCTCTCGAAAGGAGACAATCCGCAGGCGTCGCAGTACACGCTGGAAGAAATGAAGGCCATCGTTGACGACGCCCACCGTTTGGGTCGTAAAGTTGCCGCCCATGCCCACGGAGCGCAGGCCATTCTTTGGGCGTCAGAGGCGGGAGTAGATTCGATCGAGCACGGCTCTTACATTGACGATGCGGGCATCGCGGAGATGAAGAAGAACGGTACTTATCTCGTGCCCACACTTTATCTGGGCGATTGGTTCATGGAAAATGCCGAAAGAAACCACGTCCCCGATTTTCTGCTGGTCAAGGCCAAAGCCGTCATGCCGGCGGCGCGCAAGAACATCGCGCACGCCTTTGCCAGCGGCGTGAAGGTGGCATTCGGCACCGATGCGGCGGTTTATCCCCATGGCCTGAACGCGCATGAGTTCGCGGTGATGGTCAAACTGGGGTTGACGCCGTCGCAGGCCATTCAGGCGGCCACAGTGAATGCCGCGGATCTACTGGGATGGCCGGGAAAAGTGGGGAGCCTTGAGCCCGGGGCGTGGGCTGACATCGTTGCGGTGGATGGCGATCCGCTAAAAGACGTGACGATTCTCGAGCACGTGAAGTTTGTGATGAAAGGCGGCGAGGTGGTGAGGAACGAGTATGGGAAGTGACAAGAAACTAACCGCTGAATTGCTCGAGAAGGGCACGGCTTCAGCCGCAGGGGGAGTGACGGTCTACTGTTTGGCCTTCCGCGCCCGTTCTGTGACCCAGTCCGTCCAGAAGGAAGAAGCTCCGCTGGCGAGGAGTGGCGCCTTTCCCTCGACGGCATCCACAAAGTTCTCGATCATCGGATAGTGCAGATTGGCATGGGGCGGCAGATTCTCGCGGCCGCCGGGATAAATCAGGTCGGGACCATTCAGCGGACTTAACTCCATCTCACCCTCTGTTCCGCGGATGCGGCATTCGTCCCGGGATATCTTCGAGTGCCAGCGAACGTCCACGATGCCGCGCACGCCGCCGGGATATTCGATCATCACAGTAGCGTTGTCTTCCACGCCGTAGTGATGAACAGCATTCGACAGGTGGCCGGTGACGCGGCCGGGTTGGCCGAATAAGAAGTTCAGTACGTCAATGCGATGCGAGGCGACGTCGTAGAGCGGGCCGCCGCCAGCCAGAGCTGGATTGATAAGCCAACTACGATGACTTTCATTTTCATCAAACCATCCGTGACTGGTGAGTTCGGCGACGACGGGCCGGCCGATGGCGCCGGCGGCCAGCAGTTGTTTCGCGCGCTGCAGTTTGGGATACATCCGCCGGTAGTATGCCACGCCGAAGGTGCCGCCACTCTCTTCTGCGATCTGCACCATCGAGCGCGCCTCGGCCTCGTTCATCGCCATGGGTTTCTCGCACAACACATGCTTGCCCGCACGCAGAGACTGGATGGTCTGCGGCGCGTGAAGGAAGACGGGAGTTGCGACGTACACCGCCTGCACTGCGGGATCGGAAAGGGCTTCGTCGAGAGTAGTCCAGGTTCGCGTGTCGTAAGGCACGGCTTTTGCGGGATCGTGCGTAACCAGGCCATACAGGTGGCTTCTGGATTCAGCCTGAATTGCAGGAATTACGCGACGGGTGGAGATATCGCCGATTCCGATTACGATCCAGTTCAGCATAGGCGAGCGAAATGTAAATCTAGCAGAAATTCAAAGGCCGGCGTGAGCCGGCCTTTTGTGATCGACCTCGAACAGCAAAACTACTTCTTGGGAGCGATTGCGTCCTTGGCAGCCTTGGCCACGCGGAACTTCACCACGGTCTTGGCCTTGATCTGGATGGGCTCGCCGGTCTGCGGATTTCGTCCGATGCGGGCCTTGCGGTGCGCTTTCACCAAACGGCCGAGGCCGGGCACAACGAACACGCCGTTCTTCTTGGTTTCTTTCACAGCGACGTCGGCCAGCTGCTCGAGAAATCCTGCCACAGTCTTGTTGGGAAGTTCAGTTTTCTCGGCCAGATAGCGGACGAGTTGAGTCTTGGTTAAACCTGAAGCCATTTGTTTCCTCCTCGGGAAAGATTCGAATTTTAATTCCAGCGGGCTTGATCTTACTACCACTGCCCTGTGGAAAACAGCCTTATTTTACGCGGGTTCCATACGGAGAACGCTCGGGAAGGGCCATTTTTACATGCTTATTCGCTGATGAAGCTCCCGAAACGGCCCAAACATGGGTGCCCGCGGCAACGATTGACACTTAGCAATTGGCAATCAGCCCGAGGCTTTCAGGGATCTATAGTGACTACGCGGGCCAATTGCTGAATGCCCGCAAGCTTGCCATTTTCCGGTGCCATAATGTTTGAAGAGGAGAATTCGACTTGAGCTGCACGATCTGCGAGATTCGCAAAGAGAAGCGTTTCTGTCCGGCCGTGCATGGCCGCATCTGCGGCCAGTGTTGCGGCGAGCAGCGCGAGGTAACGCTGGATTGTCCCAGCGACTGCCCGTATCTGCGGCAGGCACGAGAGCACGAAAAGCCACGTCCGGCGGACCAGTTCGACCACGCGTCATTATTCCTGCAGGTTGAGATTTCCGAGCAATTCACCTACGAGCGCGAGCATCTGCTTATGGGGCTCAGCTACGCTCTGGCGAAAGCCGCTCAGGCCGACCGCACCCTGAACGATCGCGATCTGATCGCGGCGCTTTCCGCTCTGTGTACGAGCTATGAGCGGCTGATGAACTCCGGGCTGCACTACGAACAGCCGCTCACCAGTTCCGCGCAGCATGCCGCCGCAGCCCAAGTGGAAGAGATGCTGAAGCAGTATCGCGAGGCCGAACAGAAACAGCTGGGATACTCCACCCTGCGCGATGCCGACGTACTTAAAGCTCTGGTGTTCCTGGTTCGGCTGGGCCATGGGCGCACCTCGGGCCGGCCCCGATCACGCGCCTTCATCGATTTTCTGATCGCCCAATTTCCCGAGAAGGAGTCTGCCCTGGTCACGCCTCAGGGATCGGCTAGCCGGATCATTGTGCCCTAAGCGAGAAGTAGCCGCGGATTTCACGGATGCCCACGGATAACTCGTGAAATAGCTTAGTCCCCTCACAAAATGTTGGATCCGTATTAATCCGTTAAATCGGTGGCTTGGGTTCGAGCTTTCGTACCACCTGCCCTGGTGATAGCGCATCGCGGAGTTCGCGAATTGTCTTCTTCAGCACCGGGTGCAACACTTCCGGCGCGATCTCCGCCAGCGGCTCCAACACGAAGCGGCGCTGCTGCATCGCGGGATGCGGGATGGTGAGCTCCGCGGAATCTGTAACTGTGTCATCGAAAAGCAGAATGTCGATGTCGATGGCCCGCGGGCCCTTTTTCTGCATGCGCCGCCGGCCCATTTCCTCTTCAATTTGCAGGATCGCGGCCATCAGTTGCTGCGGGGTTTTGCTGGTTTCAAGCGCGAGCGCGCAATTCAAGAACCAGGGCTGCTGGGTGAACTCCACCGGCTCGGTTTCATACAGCGACGAAACCGCGACCACGCGGCCGACCGTGGCCAGTCTAGCCCGCGCATCCTGCAATTGAGCCTCGCGGCCGCCGATATTCGATCCTAGCGAAAGATAGACGAGCTTGGGCATGGTCCCGGAGTTAGTGTCATGCTTTATTGCACTGGTTTCCAGTGCAAATTTCTCTTACAGCATCGCCTGCCAGCTACCCGTAAAACCCAATACCTTGGTCACCTTTCGACGGCCTCCTTTGAACGCTAGAATTACAGCATGACGTTGGAGTCCCTTCTTCTGAGCCAGGATGCCGAAGTGTTGCGCATCCTCCGCCCGGCGCTGGAAAAGCTTTCGATTGAGGTCGAGGTGTGCCAGGAAGCGAAAAAAGCCAGCGAGATGCTCATCGCCGAGAAGTTCGATGCCGTGATTGTGGACTGCGATGACATGAAAGGGGGCGTGGAGGTGCTGCAGGGCGTGCGCGCCACCCCCAGCAACAAGGGGTCCGTAACATTTGCCCTGCTGAACGGCAAGAAAACGACCACGCAGGAAGCCTTCGGCATGGGCGTGAATTTTGTGCTGCAAAAACCCATCAGCACCCTGAACGCGTCGCGCTGTTTTCACGCGGCACTGAACTTCATGGTGCGCGAACGGCGGCGCTATTATCGCCAACCCGTCAAGATGCTGGTCAAGGTAGTCTTGGGCGAAAAAGAATTGAAGGCAACGAGCACGAACGTCAGCGAAGGCGGAATCGCTCTCATTTTGCATCAGGCGCTTCCCAAGGAAGCTGCGCCTCGTTTGCAATTCACGCTGCCCGAAACCAAACTGGCTCTCGACGTGGAAGCGCAAGTAACCTGGGCCGATATCAAAGGACATGTCGGATTGCGTTTTCTCAACCTGTCCCAGAGTTCCCAGGAACTGCTCGATCAATGGCTCAACGACCAGATGGAAAAACAACTTCCCGGCGCCCAAGGGATGCTGGCCGGTTCAGGCTCCGAATCCATCCAATAGGCCTGTCACTTCCTAGGTATTCACTTTGTAACTTTGTGACTGCGCCTGCGCGTGGCAATCTGGTGGGATACTGGAGAGCCATTGCCATGCTTCCTACCTCTTATCGCATAGCCCGCGTACAGAAAACCCTGCGCCGTTTCGAGGATGATGTCGTTTTGCTGAACATGCGAGTAAAGGATCTGTCGGCGGAGCGACAGAAGTCAGCCCGCCAGTTCGCCGCAACCCTGATCAGCCAGACTCGTGCCGAACTCGACCGTTTGCTCAAGGAGCAGCCTGAGCTTGTATCAGAGACCGGCGACATTCCCTGCGAACCGGCCGACTGAGTGAATTTGGAGCGAGGGGACAGGTTCGTTTCGCCCCCCAGGATGGTTGTCAGGACTGTCAGAGCGAAGATCCGGCGGAGGCATGAGACGTGTAAGGACTCGCACCCTCTTTCTCTTCCTCAGGCAGCGTTACTTCCTCCCACAGCGTCTTGTCACGCAGGATGCGTGAAACCAGCGCAGTGTGCATGGCGTGACCGGCGCGATCGGCTACGATCTTGCCCAGAATTGGCTTGCCCAGCAGGGCAAGGTCGCCCACCAGATCCAGGATTTTGTGCCTAACGAACTCGTCGCGAAAGCGCAGCGGGCCGTTCTCGATTCCATCACGCGTCAATACGATGCAGTTCTCCCGCGAAGCCCCGCGGATCAGTCCCATGTCGCGCATGGTTTTTTCGTCTTCGCGTGAGCCGAAGGTACGCGCTCCCGCAATCTTGCGCAGGTAGCTGCCGTTCGAAAGCTCCACCTGAAAAGTTTCCTTCCCGATCAGCGGGTGAGGGAAATTGATGGAGTAAGAAACGGAGTAGCTGTCGGCGGGATAGACCGAGATATACTTGTTGCCCTCGCGCATCTCCACTTCCTGAAGAATCTTCAGATACTTGCGCGGTCTGCGCTGTTTGCGGATGCCGGCTTTCTGAATCAACTCCACAAACGGGAGAGCGCTGCCATCCAGGATGGGGAGTTCCAGATTGTCCAACTCCACGATGGCATTGTCCACGCCTAAGCCGATGAACGCCGAGAGCAGGTGCTCGGTGGTGGAGATGAGCACGCCTTTTTTCATGAGGCTGGTGGCGTAGCTGACGCGGGCTACGTTGCGGCTGATGGCTTCAATCTCGAAGCCGTCCAGATCGATGCGGCGAAACACAATTCCTGTTCCGGGAGGAGCGGGAAGAATTCGCACGGAAACAGGCGCGCCACTGTGGAGTCCTACGCCACTGCATCCCACGGCCAAGCGGATTGTCTGCTCCTGGGTCACGGGTGTTTGTGTATGTCTCGGTGAATGAATAGATTACAGCCGCCACGTCGCAGTAGACTGTGGTAAAAAAGCCACAGTGCGTGGCGTAATGCCGATAGGGAACCATCCTGATAAGCCTTTGAGCGCTATTAAACGCTGACCAGTCAATTAGTTATCTTGGGATCGAAAAGCTTGAGAAGAGGCATCAAGCCGGCATTACCTTAGTGTTTCTTTACCAGCTTATTGGGATCGTAGCCCGAATTGGGATCGAACATCGCTTCGTCGACTCCCGAATTATAGTGAACCGCACTCACGAAGCGCTGGTTTTGCATGTCCCCGTTGTAATAACGAGTGAAGCTGTAGGGCGTCATGATGCCCTGTACCGGCTTGTAATCGGCGAAGATCTCTTCTTCCACGTTGCGGTCCTTATCGACCGGATCGCGCCATTTGTACGTCTTCTTGATGGGCAGGTGCGTGTCCGGATCGAAATAGAGACTTACGGCCTCATTCTTTGAATTGATCAGCGTGATCTGCTGGGCTGGAAGGTTGTCGGCCAGAGAATTGCCGTCGTAGAAAAAAGCCACCCCGGGATCGTTGGTCCAGGTGCGGAGCACGGTTTCGAGAGACAGCCTGCGGCGCCGCATGTAGTCATCGAGATCTTTCTTCTCCAGCGCGTGCGGGCCCTTGTAGGTGATTTCGTAACCCTTCTCGCCGACATAGATAATGGCCACATCCCTTTGTGGGGTGACCTCGACCCGCTCCTTGTCAGGATATTCCACGAACCGCCAGAACAGCACTCCGTTGCTGGTGGGGCGTCCGTGATAAAAGCTGTAGGTGCGTCCCTGAAGCTGGACATCGTGGATGCTCAAGTATGCCTGTCCACCCAATGCTTGGATCGCCTGATCGAGCAGAGCCCGCGCCTGGCGCGCGTTTTCCTGGTCCGCAGGAATCGACGGGCCCTTAGGGGCAGCTGATGAAGGGGCAGTTGACTGCGAAGAAACCCGCGCGCCCTGGGCGGCCGCCGCTGGCTCGCCCCAACCAAAGATCACCGGCGCAAACGCCAGCCCAGCGATCAGACCAGCGATGAGAAGTGAATGTTTCATGAATAGGAAATTGTAGCTGCTGGCAGCTTTGCTCGTATGGAGCGGGCACTCCTGCCCACTTGCCTGCAGCATCAAAAAACCCTCGCGGGCAAGAGTGTCCGCGCCACACAGGCGGTTACGGGACTGCGCTCTCGGTTGGATGCGCGAAAGACCAGCGGAGTCACGCTGCCAGGGGATTTCTCCGCGCCAGCTATCCCACCAGCACTGCTCCGCCATTCACGTTGAAGACTTCGCCCGTGATAAAGCTGGCGTATTCGGTGCACAAGAACAGCACCGGCGCCGCAATCTCCTCCGGCTTGCCGGCGCGTCTGAGCGGAATCGTCCGCCGAATTTCTTCTCCGCTTCCCGGATCATCGAGCGCGGGTTTCGACATGTCGGTATCCACCCAGCCGGGAGCAACCGAGTTCACATAGATGCCCGCCGAGGCGAGTTCCGTAGAAAGGCTTTTCGTCATGCTGATCAGCGCGCCCTTGCTGGCGGAGTAATCAGTGTGAAACGCCTCGCCGCGCTGGCCGCTGGTGGAACTGATGAGCACGATATGCCCGGCGGCAGAGCCAGTGCGCGCCTGCGTCTTCATTTGCGCGACCGTATATTTGACCAGACCGAACACCGCATCGAGATTGATCGAAAGCGTCGAGCGCCACTGCTCATCCGCCATCTTATCGATGGCTACGTCCTGCGCGGGCCACACGCCATGATTCGCCACGAGGATATCGATCCGTCCGAAATGCTTCACCGCGTCCGCGACCAGGACACGAGCGGAGTCTGGGCTGCCCAGGTTGCTGGCGACCGCATAGCAGTTCTTTTCTCCGCATTCTTTCGCGAGAGCTTGAGCATGGGATCGCGCCTTCTGATAGCTGAACACGACCTTCGCGCCCGCGCGGGTAAACAGACGTACCGTCGCCGCGCCAATGCCGCGCGAGCCGCCGGTGATCAAAGCAACTTTGCCGGAGAGAGAAAGGGAAACGGACATGCTTTCTAGTTTCCAGTTTCTGCTTCCCAGTTGCAAGTCGGACGGATCGGGAGGAGGCCGAGTTCGGTACTCATCTCATAGGCGGGCCAGCGGGCGTCACTTGTGTAATAGGGATGTTTCGGGCAGCATAGCGTTGTTTGCGATTCCTTTTACAGCCGTTCGCAGGAAGTGATGATCTAGTAAACCGTAACGCTTATGGGCGCGGATGGTATGCCGTTCGCCACCACCACTAGCGTGCTCTCCCCCTTTTCAATCCGGATGGGCACGTCGAAGTATGTCGAAACGTTCCGCGGGCCGGTAGCCACGCCCATCGTGCTGTGGTCATGGGTTCTTGCGTAGAACACGTGATTGGTCTTGTTGTTAGTAATTCGTACCAGAGGATAATTCTCCGCGCATTGAAATTCGTCTCCAAACGCGCAAGCCTGCGACAACCCATTGAACTGCGTGCCGCGGATTTTGTACGTCGAGCCAGCATTGAGCTGATGACTTTCAATATGCGATATCGTCGGCGCCCAAGAGCTCTGGTAGGTGCCTGAAGGTGTGTAAACTTGCGTCGGGTAGCCCGGCGCCACCACCGATGGCAGACCCCCCGCTAGCACTTCACCAGTAGGAAGTACCAGGAGATTTCCCAAGTACGTATTCGTACTGGTGGTTAAGGGGAAGTTCGTCCCATCAAACTCATAACCCCAACCGGTATCGCCTTCAACCAATACGTTGCCATCCGGCAGCAGGACGGCAAACGAGTCGCCCGCGTTGTCGCCGAATCCGTCCGTGGTTGGGAAAACCGGACCCACTGTCCAATTGCCCGTAAGCGTGTCGTAAATGGCGGTATTTCCAGGGCTGCCGAAGGTGGTGTTGGTATAGGATCCGGTAAAGAACACTGTGCCATCCGGACGCAGGATCGCTGGGCCAATTTCTCCAGGCGGGTAATAACAGACGCCGTCGGGAGGATAGGGGACGCAGCCATCGGGCGACGGCGAATGCAAATCGACGATGGTGCTGCCGCCTGTCGCCCACTCTCTGGTCGTAGGCGTATAGATTTCAGAGTTGGGAGCATTCTTTACATCCGCCGTAATAATCGTTCCGTTCGGCAACAGCGTCCAGCCCTCCTCGGCATTGAAATCGCTCTTCCCCGTCGAATGTACGCTGAACCACTTCATCGTCTTCGGATCGAGCTCTGTCACTTCTTCGGTGAGCTTGGGTCCCAGCAGAAGGCGACCGCCTGGAAGCACAACCGTCGGCGAATCCCCTATATAGTTCACGTTTTCCGGAGGATCCAATGTAGTCCAGCTGTCGGAGGTGGGATCGTAGATGGCACCTTGATTGGTGAGGGTGAAAACGAAGCTGATGCCAGTGTATTCCCCGCCCTCAATGAGTAGGCGCCCATCGGCCAATACCGCGGAAGAAGAAGCATAGGGTGCATATGCAAGATTAGCGAGCCGGTGCCAGGTCCCATTCACATAGCTGCCGTTGATGTCGGGCGTGAGCTTCCACCAATATGCAGGATTGATATAGTCCTGGGCCACGACCGTGCCGTCGGTCATCAGAAAAGCGAGGTCGATTCCGTTCATCGGTTGGTTGACAAGCGGAGTCAGCGTCTGCGCCAGCGAGGGGCAAGACATGACGAGCAAAGCCACTGCGGCGGTCAGCAGTTTGGACAAGATACACGATCCGTTTCGCGACATTGGGAGGCCTCCCAGGATTGGGCTTATGTTTGACGTGCAGGACGGGGCCGGAAACAGCTCTTTACCAAGGCTGGAAAGTTATCTTTTTGCCGCCAACTTGTCAATCTGAATGTTGGCCCCCCCTCGAGCGTGGGAGTCGACATTGTCATGGAATCATTTACAACAACCACGAGAGCACTGCCGAGAGCCTCAGAAACCATCCTTCACCGACGACGCCCGCTCCGACTTCAATTCGCGCAGGAGCAAGCGCACCAGCATCCCATCGAAGCCGGTGCCACTCATCTTGGAAAGCTCGTCGAGCGCCTGCTCCGGCGTCCGCGCCGCCGCAATCGATTGCTCGGTCAGCATGTTGGCGTAGGCGTCGGCGAGGGCAATAATGCGCGCCCACAAAGGAATCTGCTCGCCCTTCGCGCCATCGGGATAGCCGGTCCCATCAAAGCGCTGGTGATGATGCTCGATGGCCAGGCGCATCATGGCGCTGTGCGGCACGATGGCGACGATCTCGGCTCCGACGCGCGCATGCATCTTTACCAAGAAGAATTCGTCGTCGGTAAGCGGCCCCGGTTTATTCAAAATCCGTTCCGGCACGAAGATCTTGCCCACGTCGTGAATCCGCGCCGCATAAACCAGGTCAGCGGTTTCCTCGGGCGGCAAATGAAGCGCGCGCGCCAGAATCTCCGCATAGCGGGCCACCAGGTCCCCATGGCCCGAGGTGCGCAGCTCGCGGGATTCCGCGGCCCGGCTGAGAACCTCAATCGATTCCTTCAGCAAGGGCACGTTGCAGTCCTCTTCGCCGCCACAGAATTTCACCAGCATCGAAGCCAGTTCTTCGAGGTGCTCCGGCCCGTTGTGCTCGCGCTGCAGAAAGCCTTCGATATAGGAGGAAATCTGCTGCCGCTGAGCGGCAAACTCCTCGCCCTGGGCAAATTCCTCAGCCGCCGACACCAGATTGCCGCCCGAACGTTTCGAAACATACATGCCGGCATCGGCCACACGGATAATGTCTTCGATCGAGAAGCCGTGCGTCGGGAAGCTGGCCACGCCGAAGCTGCCGGTGATGTGATGCTCGCTCAGCATGGGATCGCCAACAATCCACTGCCGCAGGCGCTCGGCCAGCACCTGGGCTTGTTCCGGCCCGGTTTCCGGCATGAGGATGATGAACTCATCTCCGCCGTACCGTGCGACTACGTTTGACTGCCGGGACTTTTGCTCTAACAGGCGCCCCACTCGAGCCAGCACCAGGTCGCCTTCAAAGTGGCCCATGGTGTCGTTTACTTCCTTGAACTTGTCCAGGTCAATCAGCACGACCGAGAATGGGCGTCCCGAGCGGGAGGCGCGTTTCCATTCCGCCGATAGCGCCTCCCAGAAGAACCGCCGTGTCTTGATTCCCGTCAAGCCGTCGGTGATCGACTGCTGTTGCAACTTCTGGAACACGAAAGCATTGTGCAGAGCCGTAGCCAGCAGGTCGGCGAGGGTATTGAGAATGAGAACGTCCTGCGGTGAAAATGCGGTGTCGCTGCGACTTTCGATGTTCAACGCGCCCAGTAGGGTCTCGCCGTAGGTGATAGGAATACACAGCACAGACCGCGACTCCGGCAGAATCGCGCCGATCTGCCCTTCCAACCCGTTTTGCACCAGAGCGCGCTCGCCGGTCCGCGCCACCCGCCCCAGAATGCCGATCCCGAGCGAAATCCGCTTGCCCATGGCATGAGCCGTGGCCCCGGCTTCTGCCTTAATCTCAATTTCCTTGGTTCCGTAATCGAGCAGGCCGATACCTATATGATCAAAGCTGAAGTTCTTCTGGATTTCTCCGACAATCTGCCCCAGCATGTGCACCGGATCGTCGCTGGAAATCGCAGTGCGCGAGATGTTGTTGAGGAACGCCAGTTGCCGCGAGCGCCGTTGTTCTTCCGCGAATAGACGGGCGTTTTCGACGGCCACCGATACCTGGCCGGCGGCGGTCATCAGCACATCCAGGTCGCGCTGTTCATACACAAATTCCCGTTCTTTGCTCATCGCCACCATGACGCCCGCCGGCTTGTTGCCAAGCAGAACAGGCGCCGCGCACATGCATTTAGCGGGATGCTCCGGCTGGTAGGTGACGCCCAATCGCGCCCGCGTCTTCTCCAGGTCGGACCGTATCAGCAGAGGCTGCCCCGCTCGAATCACATACTCGGTGAAGGCATTCTCCAGCTTCCGCGAGCGTTTGGGAAGAGTTCGACCGTCCTCCACTTCCAGCTCGAAGCGGATTTCGTCTCCTTCCTGGAACGCGATATAGAAATTCGTGGTGTCGAAAATCTGTCCCAACTCGGTGTGGATGGTGCGCAGCACTTCATCCTGATCCAGCCGTGAGCTGATCGCCTGCCCGATCTGGGTGAGCAGCTCGTACTCCTGAGTGCGCCGGTGGGCGTCATGGGCGATCAAGTAGTTCTCGAGCGTGAGTCCGAGTTGCAACGCCAGCCCCACCATCAGGCGCGGACCGGACGCTCCGAACGCCATGCGCTCCGCTTGAGGAAATAAAATCACGCCGAAGGCATGTTCGCGGGTCTGCAGACTCACGGCGGTCAGATTGCGGATCTCGGCCTCCGTGAATACTTTCTTGAAATCGGCGAATGTCCCCACCGATACTATGGGTAAGGGCTCCGTCATATGGGCCAGGTCATGTACCGTGAACAGCCCACCCTGACGGTAGGCCAGTTCGCAGATGTATTCCCCCGCCCCCGTCTTGGTCAAAACCTCCAGGAATTCCGAAGAAAATCCCCGCTCGACCGAAGGTAAGAGACTGCGCCAGCGCTCCGAGACATAGATGATCGCCCGCCGCGCAGACAATGCTCCCGCCAGGCGGTCCAGGGCCGATTGCATGCTCGGCAGCAAATCGTCGGCCGAGAGCAAGCGTCGCGGATCTACTCCCAACGTGGAGAGCGCCAAAGTATTTTCCTGCACCGCATTGCGCTCGTTCTCAAACAGCACCATGACCATCGCAATGCCCAGCAGCATCTGCGGTATCGGGCCCAGAACATTGCCGACGCTGCCCACCATTTCCGCCCAGGGATTGGCGGACTGAATGGAAGCCATCAAAACTGCCCACAACGCCAGCGCAAAAGCCAGCAGTTTGAAGGCTGCCGAGCCCCTGCGATGAGCGTGCAAGTAAAAAGCCGCCGAACAATACAGCAGAACAGCGCTCACGAAGACCACCGCCAAGCTCAACGAACGCTCCCCCGAGTGAACTCCGCGGGCCAGTTGAATACGCAAATCGATGCCCGATGCCGTGACTCCTGCTAGAGTCAGAGCCCAGTCGTACCAGCGGAAGTGAAAAGATTCGCGCGTCAGACGCGTCGAAGCAAAGATGCACATCGCCATCGCTACTGAGAATAGAGAGCTGAAAAAGTACGCAGCTGGCGCCGGCGGGCGGTAAAAACGGTATGCGTCCAGCGCGTAGTGGATGGAATAGCAAGCCCAGGCAATCTGCCAGGCGCGGAAATAGGCCTGGCGGCTCTGCTGATAGAGATACATGAACAGCATGTACAGCAGCAGGGCGACGACGCCCGGAATAATGACGATGCTGGTAGCGATACTATTCATGAGGCCCAGCGAAGACTTCCCGCGGAGATCAGGTGCGAGCAACTTGAGGGAAGGTTAATTACCCTAATGTTTTCACAGCTTGGGGTGTGAACACAACAGGTTTTAAGTACATAGTCCAGACCCTGGAATACTTGGAAATCAGCCACTTACCTTAGAAATTGCTAACTTGATTGGCTTGACGATACTTTTCTCGTCCCCATACCATCGGACATTCGCCCACTTATGCCTGAAACTCTTCCTTCGACGTCTGCTAACTCCACGCCGCGTGTGCGCTTTGCTCCCTCGCCCACCGGCTTTCTCCATGTAGGCAGCGCCCGCACGTTCATCTTCAACTGGCTGTATGCCCGCCACAACGCCGGGACCATGATTCTCCGCCTCGACGACACCGACGTCGAACGTAACACGCAGGCTTCGGTGGATTCCATTTTCGATGGACTGAAATGGCTCAACTTAAGCTGGGACGAAGAGTACAAACAGTCCGAGCGCGTCGAACTGCACCGCAAGACCGCGTGGGCAATCTTTGAGAAAGGCCTGGCCTATCGGGACTTTACCCCGGCTCACACCGGGGATGCCGAGAAATCTGGCGTGCAAGGAACCTGGCTGTTCAATCCCGGCGCGAGTGAACTCTCCAAGGCGGAGAGTGACCGCCGCGCTGCCGCGGGCGAGCCATTCGCATTACGCTTTCGCGTTCCGCGGGAGGGCGGGCGAGTGGTGCGATTCACCGACGCGGTTTACGGCGAGCAAGTCAAGTCTGCCTCCGACATCGAAGACTTTGCCCTGCTGCGTTCCGACGGCATGCCAACCTACCACCTGGCATCTTGCGCCGACGACGCCGACCTGCGCATTTCCCGCATCATCCGCGGCCAGGACCATCTCACGAATACTTTCAAACACGTGCTCATCTTCGAAGCTGCCGGCTCTACGCCGCCGCATTTCGCTCATCTGCCGTTGTTGGTTGCACCTGATGGCACCAAGCTTTCCAAACGCCGCCACGGTCCCGTGGTCAGCGTCACCACCTACCGCGACGCCGGATTCCTGTCCGAAGCTTTCATCAACTTCCTCTGCCTGCTGGGCTGGTCGCCTAAGAATGACCGCGAGAATATGTCTGTGCAGGAACTCGTCGACGCGTTCTCGCTCGAGGGCATCAATCGCTCGAATGCGGTGGTGAACTTCAAAGAATCAGCCATCCCAAGTACTGTTGTCACTCCGACCCGGAGCGAAGCTCAGGAGAGGAACCTGCTTTCTGCCCCCGAAGAAACTTTCGATCCCAAGGCTCTATGGCTCAATGCCGAACATATTCGAGGCTTGCCGGTGGAGGATTTAAGCGCCTGCCTGCTCCCCATCGTGCGGAACGCCGGGTTCACCGTCACGCCGGAGAAAATGCTGCGGATCACGCCGCTGATCCGCGAGCGCATCAAATTGTTACGCGACGTGCTTACTGCCGCCGACTTCTTCTTTGTGGACGAGCTGCCACCGTATGACCCTGCCGAACTCATCCCGCAGAAGGGAGACGCGGCGATGGCATTGAACGTTCTCACGCGAGCCCGAGAAGTACTGGCAAAGGTCGAGTTCAAACACGATCCGCTGGATCAGGCTCTGCGCACGGCTGCTCAGGACTTGGGAGTGAAAGCAGGACAGATGTTTCAACCCATTAGAGTCGCGGTCTGCGGCCGCAAGAACGCCCCGCCGCTGTTTGAAAGCCTGGAAGTGCTGGGGCGGGAGACCACACTGCAACGCATCCACGAGGCGATCGAAAAGACCCGCGTTTAGCTCCTCCTCCATGTGACATCTGACCTTGCCGTCCACAGCCCAGATAGTGAATCATCGCCGCAAGGTGCGGCGCGGGGTCACGTTTCTTGTCGCTCTTGAAACTGGCTAAGTCGTGTGGGCTCAAGATTTTGCCCGCAACTTCCTGAGCCCGATAGATTATTTTGCAATTTCGCGCTAACACCATGAACACAATAGATCAGGGGGAGGGGGTACCCCTAATAACTAGACAGTAAACAGCTATTTTCCCCAATTTAAGGACACTCAGAACTCCGATGACAATCCACAGGTCCCACTGAGAACCAGCGACAAACAATCCGAAACAAGGGAAATCTCCGAAGTCGTGAATCTCAAACTCCCTGTCATCGGACCTTCCGCCCCGCTGCTTGCGATAAGATCAAAGAGAATGAATTCATCTTCCCCAAGCGAAGCTGGAGAAAAAGCTGTGGCTCCCTCGCCGTCGGCTGCTCCGTCGAACTTCATCCGCGACATCATTCTGGAAGACCTCAAGACCAACAAGCACAATGGCCGCGTCCAGACACGCTTCCCTCCCGAACCCAACGGCCACCTGCACATTGGGCACGCCAAGGCGATCTGCATCGACTTCGGCCTGGCCGACGAATTCGGCGGACATACGAATCTTCGCTTCGACGACACCAATCCCGAGAAGGAAGAGACCGAGTACGTCGAGTCGATCAAGGCCGACGTCAACTGGCTAGGCTTCCAGTGGGACGGACTCTTCTACGCCTCCGATTATTTCGACCAGCTCTATGAATGGGCGATCAAACTGATCAAGGATGGCAAAGCCTACGTCGACGACCTGACAGCGGAGGAAATTCGCAAGCATCGCGGCACGCTCACCGAATCGGGCAAAGATAGCCCTTATCGCAACCGGTCTGTCGAAGAGAATCTAAATTTATTCGAGCGCATGCGTGCCGGAGAATTTCCAGATGGCTCGCGCACGCTGCGGGCAAAGATCGACATGGCCTCGCCCAACCTGAACCTGCGAGATCCTGTGATGTACCGCATTCTGCACGCCGAGCATCACCGCACCGGCAACAAATGGTGCATCTATCCGCTGTACGACTTCGCCCACGGGCAGTCGGATTCCATCGAGCGAGTCACGCATTCTCTCTGTACGCTCGAGTTCGAAGACCATCGCCCGCTCTACAACTGGTTCATCCAACAACTGGACATCTTTCCGTCGCGACAGATCGAATTTGACCGTCTGAACCTCACCTACACGCTCTTGAGCAAGCGCAAGCTGCTGCAGTTGGTGCAAGAAGGCCGCGTGACTGGATGGGACGATCCGCGCATGCCCACGCTCGGAGGCATTCGCCGCCGCGGCTACACGCCCGAGGCGGTGCGCAATTTCTGCGGTGCCATCGGCGTGTCAAAAACCAATGGGTCGATCGAACTGGCCATGCTCGAACATTTCGTCCGCGAAGATCTGAACAAACGCTCTCCACGGGTGATGGCAGTGCTGCGTCCGCTAAAGATTGTGATCGACAACTATCCCGAAAATCAAGTCGAAGAGATGGATGCGGTGAACAATCCCGAAGACGCGAGCGCCGGCACGCGGAAAGTTCCGTTCGCGCGCGAGCTTTACATTGAGCAGGATGACTTCCGCGAAGATCCGCCAAAAGGATATTTCCGTCTCTCGCCCGCCCGCGAAGTTCGTCTGCGCTATGGCTACTTCATCACCTGCAAGAGCGTCGTGAAAAACGACAAGGGCGAGGTGGTGGAAGTGCATTGCACCTACGATCCAGCCACGCGCGGCGGAAACGCCCCGGATGGCCGCAAAGTGAAGTCAACCATTCATTGGGTCTCGGCCGCGAGCGCAATCGAGGCGGAGGTGCGCATTTACGAGACCCTGTTTAGGAAAGAAGACCCCAGCAAAGTTGAAGAGGGCAAGGACGTTCTAGACAATCTAAGTCCGAACTCGCTGGAAGTGGTCAACCACGCCAAAGTCGAGCCCTCGCTGGCTAATGCTGTTGCCGGCAGTCGCTATCAATTCGAGCGTCTGGGATATTTCTGCGTCGATCCAGATTCGAAGCCCGGCAAGCCCGTGTTCAACCGCACGGTAGCGCTGAAAGATACCTGGGCGAAAGTGGAGAAGAAGCAAACCGCGAACAGGTGAGGCGGCGTGCACTTAGTCATTCTCGCGACATTTCTCGGGATCTCCCGCACCGTAGTCTCGATGTGCGGCGCCGGCATCGGGCTTTTCCTGATCGCCCTTCGGACTGCGAAGACCGATATCGCGCAGGCCCGCGGCCTCGACAAGGTCGTGGCCTTGGGCAGTTTGTGTTTCGCCGCGCCCTTGGCGGCCTTCGGCGCGGAGCATCTTTCAGAGGCAAGATCCATCATGCTCGGCGTGCCTTCGTACATGCCATGGCATTTGTTTTGGGCGTATTTCGTCGGCTGTGCACTGCTCTCTGCGTCGTTAAGCATCGCCATCAGAACTCAGGTCCGCTGGTCAGGCCTGCTGTTCGGAATCATGATGGTTCTTTTTGTGGCGATGTTGCATGTCCCGCGCGCTCTCGCGAACCCCCATGATCGGTTTGCATGGACAATTGTTATCCGCGAAATGTCGTTCGCGGGCGGAGGCTGGATTCTTGCGGGACAAGCCATGCGGGAGCACGGCCGCGGGCAAGGCGGAGACAAACTCGTCACTGTGGGCCGCGTGCTGGTCGCGATCGCCGCTATATTTTTTGGTGTTGAGAACTTTCTGCACCCAGCGAACGTTCCTGGAGTCCCGCTCGAAAAACTCATGCCCTTCTGGATTCCAGCGCGCGCGCTAATCGGCTATCTGACGGGCGTGATTCTCTTCGTGGCCGGGGCGGCCATCCTAGTCGGCAGAAAAACACGGATGGCGGCGACGTATCTCGGCACATGGCTTGTGCTGGTGGTCTTGTTGGTCTACGGACCAATCCTGATTGCGGCGCTGGCCGATCCGAGCACCGGCGTCAAAATTGAGGGGATCAACTATTTCTTCGACACGGTGCTGTTTGGGGGAGCGATTCTCGCGCTCGCCAGCGCGACGCCGCGCACCGATTAACAGCTGACTCCTAGTTATGCACGTGGGGGCTCTGCGCGGGGTTGGCGTGGTACTGGGGTGGTTCTTTCACGACCTTCACTTCGAAACTCACGGGCAAATTCTTTGGGGGATAACAGGCAGCATTGTCGCAGGCCTGATAGCGCAGAACGCCGTGCATTACGTATTTTCCGGGCACGACTGAGCGCAGCGGATGCACTCCGACGGCGATGGTGAAGTCTCCGCTATACACATTCAACGTTTCGTCGGGAGAGAAAGGAAACTTCCGATCTTCGCCGGCAGGATATTCAATTTTTCCCAGGATGATGTCAGTGGGGACGTCGATCTTCAACACGGTTGGAATGAGGAATTCCGACTTGGGTGTGTTCGAGTTGATGTGGTAGCCCAGAGGGACGCGAAAATTCAAGTTCACCATGGTCTGCGAGGTGCGCTGAGTCGT
>Ga0307476_10000699_pt1 | contig 23966 bp, 19 predicted proteins | sample atmos_gasesECM2C_2_FD_203314 | JGI IMG/M metagenome (GOLD analysis project Ga0307476, IMG submission 203314) | Hardwood forest soil microbial communities from Morgan-Monroe State Forest, Indiana, United States - atmos_gasesECM2C_05 | ecosystem: Environmental > Terrestrial > Soil > Temperate...
AAATGATATGAAAGTCCCATCATGCAATTGGCCGCCGGCGCGGCCTCCGAGTCTGTCAAGGTCTTGGCAATAGCATCGGCGCGGCGCGCCGTTGCAAACGCTTCGTCGAAATTGCGCATCCTCAGGTACGTCACGTGAAGGATTTCGTGCAGCTGAAGCTGGGAACGCGCGTCGTTGATCCGTTCGGCGATCGCCAGCGCGCGGCCGAGCGCCGACAACGCGTCCGATCCGTTCCCTTTCGTAGAGATCAACGAAACGCCATAAGCCGTTTGCAACATCATTTCACGTCGCGTGTTACGATCATCGGCGCCCAACGCTCCAATCGCCTGCTCCGTCCAGAGTCGGCATTCCGTCAACAGGGAAAGTTCGAGGAGCAAAGGAGCAGCGGCCGCGGCGAGCGCGGTACCGAGATCATACGTGTCGGCCGAAGAGAACACCCAGCTCAGCGCGGAGCGAAGGTCGCCAACGTATATGCTGTACTCTGCTAGTCCTTCAGGCACTTGACATGCCGCGGATCGAGCTTCGGCCTTCTCCAGGACATCCCGATAATAATCGGCATGGCGGCGCGCGGTTAAGTCCGCTTCGCCGCTATCGATCAGCTTGATGCGGGCGTAGGCGCGCGTGATGTCGAGGAGCCGGTAGCGTGTGTGCGTAGCGTCTGGCTCCCTGGCGACCAGGGACTTCGCCACCAAATTGGCGATGACGTCGAATGTAACGGACGCACGGTCGTCCGGAGCAGAAATTGCACGCGCTGCGTCCAACACAAACACACCTGCGAAGACTGAGAGGCGGCGCAAAACGCCGCGCTCATTCTCCGCCAGAAGATCATAGCTCCAGTCCAGAGTGGCTGACAGTGTCTGATGGCGCGGCTGTGCGGTGCGTCTACCGCGGATCGACAGCGGCGATTGATCATCGAGAAGCGTTGAGATACCGCCGATTCCGTGCGCATCCACTCGACCTGCGACGAGTTCGATCGCCAAGGGGATACCTTCGAGGCGGCGGCAGATCTCACCCACGAGCCGGGCGTTAGATTCGTCCAGCGCGAAGTTTGCGGTAGCGGCGGCACGTTCGACAAAAAGCTGAACGGCTGAATATGACAGCGCTTGCGTCGCATCAAGTGGTGATTCCGCCGTCGGTATTTCCAGCGGCGCCAGTCGATGAACGTGTTCGCCATCGACGCCGAGAGTTTCACGGCTTGTCGTTAGAATGTGAACGTCGGGGGCCTCCTGGAAAAGCTGATCGAGGAGCATGGACACGTCGTCGATCACGCGCTCGCAACAGTCGAGGATCACGAGAAGGCGCTTGTCGCGCAGATATGCAATGATGGTTGGAAGCAGATTTTCCGAGCGTACAAAAAGCCCAAGCGACGATGCTATCACGCTCGGAACGAGACGCGCGTCCTGCACAGGCGTCAGATCGATAAAGCGGACCGCGGCGCCGAAAGAAGGCAGCAGTTCGTGAGCGACGGCTATGGCCACTGTGGTCTTGCCGATTCCACCCGGTCCCACAATAGTGACAAATCGTTTCTCGACAACGGATCGGGCGAGCTTGGCGACGAACTCATCGCGGCCGATCGTGCGTCGGAGACGCGGGAGCGAGGAACGCGACGAGTTGGGGTCGACTTGAACAGGCGACGCTTGCAGCGAGGCCGGCGATCGTTCATGGGCACCAGTGAAGCAATAGCCTCGGCTCGGAACATTCGTTACGTATCTGGCATCGCCGTCGCCGAGCGCCTTGCGCAGCTTGGCGATATGGACTCGAAGGGCGACTTCTTCGACCGACACACCCTGCCAGACACGCGCCAGCAACTCCGATTTGGTTACAACTTTGCCGGCGCGCTCGACCAGCACCACCAGAATATCGAGTGCTCGCCCGCCAAGGTGGATGGGAACACCATCCTTCTCGATCAACCGTTCCGCTGGAAAAAGACGGAATGGACCAAACGAGATCACGGAGTGTTCCGGCTCGGACTCGCTCGTCGTCCCTGATTGAATCACAATGGCTTCATGTTCCGGCAAGGGCATCGGAATGTTTCGCTCCCTGCTACCTAATACTACCCCCCAACAGCCGTGAAGGGTGGCACAAAGCCGCCCTTTTTGTAAAATCCGGCGCAAAAGCGGAATTCATAATATCGCCATTTCGCCACGGCGTTGAGCGCCCGTAACAACCCGTAACAACAAATCACATCCCTTCACTGGCAAACCTAATACGGGAATGGGAGGCTGAAGATCGGTTGCTCAACACTGCATAGGAGAATGGTCATGACACAGCAGATTAAGAACGTGGTCTTGGTGCATGGAGCTTTCGCCGACGGTTCCGGCTGGCTAGCCGTCGCCAAAATCCTCCAGGCTGATGGATACAAAGTGTCAGTGGTGCAGCACCCCGAGACCTCTTACGCCGAGGATCAGAAGTACACGAAGGCTGCAATCGACGCTATGGACGGGCCGGTCGTTTTGGTGGGCCACAGTTATGGCGGGTCCGTCATCACCGAGGCCGGCAATCATCCAAAGGTTGCGGCGCTTGTCTATATTGCCGCCTTCGCGCTCGACGCTGGCGAAAGCTGTGCCACGATCGAACAAGACCTGCCGCAAGCCTCAAAGGCATTCAAGCCGGACAGCAACGGCAACTGGTGGATCGACCCGGAGCATTTCGTGGCCGATTTCGCAGCGGACATTCCGCGAGCTGATGCGGAGTTTATGGCTATATCGCAGGTGCCGATCTCCACCGACGCGTTCACCCATAAGGTCACGTCGCCTGCGTGGAAGACCAAACCCACCTGGTACATGGTGGCCACCGCAGACCGATCGATCAATCCGGATCAGGAGCGCATGATGGCGAGGCGCGCCAAGGCCAAGACAATCGAGGTGGATTCCAGCCATGTGGCCTACATGTCTCACCCAAAGGAAACAGTCAAAATGATCGAAGAGGCCGCCGCCAACGCGTATGCCAATCAGGGACACCGCGTCGCGGCGCGAGGGTAGACCGACTCTTCCTCCGCGCCGCACGCTGAGCTGGCACTGATCGCACTTTGGACTGCTGTCAGCTCGTGGCGATTCACCGACTAATCAGCGAGGCGGCAATCAATCGGGAGAGCGACATGGAAAATCAAATCCTCGTCCACTCCCCGGATGGAACATTCCGGGCTTACATTTCGCGGCCCGCCGAATTACCCGCGCCGACGGTGGTCGTTCTCCAGGAATTGTTTGGCGTCAACGCCGACATCCGAGCGACCTGCGATGAGCTGGCGGCCCAAGGGTTCATCACGATCGCGCCTGACCTGTACTGGCGGCTAGAGCCTGGGGTCGATCTCAACGTAAGGTCCGAAGCTGACTGGCAACACGGTCTGCGACTGAATACGGCGTTTGATCGCGATACGGGCGCGAAAGATATCATGGAAACTGTCCGCACCGCTGTTGAGTTGCCAGAGTCGACCGGAAAGGTTGCCCTGCAGGGGTACTGCATCGGTGGATTGATGGCCTTTATCACGGCCGCCCGCTATGAGGTCGACGCCGCCGTTTGCTATCATGGCGGCGATACGGAAAAATACCTCGGCGAGGTTGGCGGGTTGCACGCTCCCTTGCTGATACACCTCGGCGAGGAGGACGAATTCATCTCGAAGGCGGCGCAAGCTGAGATCAAAGCGGCGCTGGCAAAAAAGCCGAACGCAACCGTTTACAGCTATCCGGGTCAGCGTCACGCCTTCTCCCGGCACAATGGGCTGCACTACAATGCCGCAGCGGCAACGCTCGCCAACAGGCGAACGAGCGAATTTCTAAATCAACAGCTGCGGTGAGCTTCGGTCGCGTGTCGCGAAGTAGTCATGGCCTGCGCCATCGGCGCGTAATGCAGCGAAAGACACAACGATGCCTAGTCGGGATGCTAAAGCACTACAAACAGCTCAGCTCGCGATGCCGACGGATTTAGCGCCAGATGCCATTCGAGAGGTTGCCGGTGCTCTCAACGTCCTGCTTGCGGACATGATCGCTCTTTATTTGAAGACCAAAAACTTCCATTGGCATGTTTCGGGGCCGCACTTTCGCGACTATCATCTGTTGCTGGACGAGCAAAGCGATCATATTTTTGCCACAACGGACGACATCGCCGAAAGGGTTCGCAAGATTGGCGGCACGACGCTGCGATCGGTTGGACATGTGAGCCGTCTTCAGCGCGTTATCGACAATGATGCCGATTACGTGACGCCGATGGACATGCTCACCGAGCTGCGAGATGACAACAAGCAGCTGACAGCCAGGATGCGCGAAACACACGATCTCTGCGACGAACATGGCGACGTTGCAACAGCAAGCTTGCTGGAAAATTGGATCGATGAGGCTGAGCGGCGCAGTTGGTTCCTGTTTGAGTCGACCCGCAAAGACTAACCGCCGTAACTGCTCGCCGGCATCCATTGGCTCTGGGCAGATGCGTTGCTGAGCAAGACCTGCAGGCTCTCCACACTGGTTGTCCAAGGTGACCGACGACAGACAATGGGAAATGGGAGTGCAACATGGCCCAGGCCACCACACAATCCTCTGTTACGTCACAGACGATTGCGGTTGAGCACATCAGGATCTCGTCAAGACGATCGTTCGCGGAGGTGCGCCGGAAGCTCAAGGGCACCGTACCCAGGCTCGCCACAGGCATCGCCCAGGCACTACGTAGCGGCGACCAAAAACGCGCAAAGGACTACGAAGAGAACGGCCCCAGGCTGTCGATCTTTATCGAGCGCGATCATGGCGCCTTGTTGCAGATTGTGGGGCACAGACGCAATGCGTTGCAATATGAGATCGGCAATCCGCTTACCGCCTCAAAGATGACCCGCCATCAGCTCCCCGCGGCTCTCTACGCGCCACTGCGGGTACTTCTGTTCGAGGACGAGCAAGGCAGGGGAATCTTTGAATATGACAGGCCGTCGTCGTTCTTTAGCCAGTATGGCGATGAGCGCGTGGCGGAGGTGGGGCGGTGTCTCGACGCCACTCTCGAAGCTGCTTTGCGCAACGCGGCCGACTAACGGTGGCGATTTGCGCGCGCCTCCGGCTCCGCGTCCGTAGTCGGACCGCGTGGTGGGGTATTCCTAAATCGTGGGATAAAATTCGCTGATGTGCAACGCAACAGAATTGACCACCGAATGGCAGAGATGGGTCATTCGCGTCGCTTTGGGAGCTATGGCCCGATGTCGGCTATTCCTCCGTTAGCGTTGATTGCCACCCACCACGACCGTCGAAAAGGGTCTCGGCTGTGTAAAAACGCGGAGGCGGCCAACCGCGACAGAATGAACATTCTTCCAAACCGCAATCGAGTGCGCAAAGGTTCGCCGGCGCATTCAGTATCGCTCGATGGGGTGAAAAACCATTCTCGTCACTTCTCAGTTTTTTGCGCTTTCACACAGCCTCGGTCAGGACCGCCCGATTTGCGGTTTCACGCGAAGTCTACTTCTCCCCGCAAGAGATCGAATTGCTGCATCGCATTAAGGATGCAGTCGGCCATCATTGAAACTGGCCCGGGCTGGGCCACGCAGCTAGAATGCTACTAGCCGGCGAAAGTCGCGCTAGGGAGCGGCACGGTAGACGGCGACGCCACCCGCGCCAATGTCAAAGGTCATCAAGTCTGTGCCGACTGTCAACGGTCCTTGGTAGGTCTGCCGCGTCTCCATCACGATATCCTCGATACTTGGTGCCGGCGCCGTGGGCGTCCCAAGGGCCGCGATATGAGTATAAACGGCGAGCTTGGGATGAGTGCGGGTGAATACGGTTCCCGCTTGGCTCGGTGTAGTATGGATCGTGAGGATTTTCTGAAATGCAGGCAATTTAAGCAGCTCGGCGCTTGCCACGAATACCTCATGGATCAGAAGATCGACTCCTTCGCCGTATTTAATGACGTTTTCGTTGAGCCGCGTGTCGCCTGAGAAAAGTACCGACCTGCCTTCATAATCGATACGATAGCCGTACGCGGGCTTGATACCGTGATCGACTTCGAAGGCAGTGACACGAACACCTTCCTTGTCGTAGACGACACCGTCCTTGGTGAACTCTTCGACGGTGGCAGCAACGCCTTCTGGCGGCAAATGCTGTTCCTCCTCGCGACCCTTGATGTCGGCGTCATAGGCGACGGCCAGATTCGACAGAAGATTTTTAGCACCAACCGGACCGATGACGTGCAGCGGCACGGTGCGATGGGCGTAAGACGCCGGCGGCAACCATCCGGTCAACAGTAGATCGGGAAGGCCGATCGTGTGATCCGAGTGGTAATGGGTGAAGAAGACGACATCGATCTTGGACAGGGGTACGTGGAGTTGGTAAAGGCGGATCGTTGCACCGCGGCCGACATCGATGAGCAGCTTTTGATCGCCGGCTTCAATCAAGGTGCTCGCGCTGAAGCGATTTGGATCTGGATCCGGCGATCCAGTGCCAAGCAGCGTGACACGGAAATTATCATTCGCCGCTTGCGCTACGCCAAAGGCAGCTAAGCTGAGAATCGCGGCCAGGATGAGCCCCAAAGCTTTATCCACGAAGTCCTCCCATGGATAGTTCTGTCGGTTGTCGACATCGTGCGCACACGGCGCACCATTCCCGGTAACGTCGCCGACTTGGGCGATGTGCGCAATGGGTCAAAAGCGATTGATTTGAAATGATCGTGCCGTGACCGCATTTACTCCAAGCGTGAACGGCTGATGAGAGCGAGTAGCGCCATTGGCTAACTTGCATATCGCATAGCGGTATCCCTTTTTTGATCACCCTGTTGGCGGCTCGCGGCGTTGTCGCGCGACATAAGCTGTGACATGCTTCCCGCGAGACGGCGCGTTCAAAAGCGTCCGGCGCCAACATCGAGGGAGGCGACAATGGAATACGATGGGATCATCGTAGGCGGCGGACACAACGGGCTGATCTGCGCGTCATACCTGGCCAAAGCCGGTCTAAAGATCGCGGTCATCGAACGCAACGGTGCGATGGGAGGCGGCTGCCACACCAGCGAATTCGTCGCGCCGGGCTTCAAGCACAACTCGCACTCCTCCTATCATTTCATCGGCGAGGGGCCGGTTCTATCCGATCTCGAGCTGCACAAGTACGGCCTCGCCTACATCTATCCCGAGGTGCAGCACGCCCAGGTGTTCCGCGACGGCAAGGCGCTGACCATTCACCGCAGCGTCGAGAACACGGCCAAATCCATCGCGCGCTTCTCGCAAAACGACGCCAAGCGTTACAGGGAGCTGTGCCAGCGCTTCGTAACCGAGATGGGTCCGGTGATGACGGAGTTCATGTACTCGGTCCCGTTGCCTCCCGCCGAGCTCGGCAAAAGGCTCAGCGGCCCCCAATGGGACGATCTCCTCTCCTACATGCCGCTGACTCTGCATCAGGCGGTCGAGCGAAATTTCGAAAGCGAATACGTTCGCATGTTCTTCAACTGCATCTTGCATGCGATCGCGATCGAGAATGTGCCTGGAGTCGGTGCGTTCTTTCCGCGTCTGCTCAGCCGCCTGACCAAGCTGGGGCTGCCGGTCGGCGGCGCCGGATCGGTTGCGCTCGCGCTCGAGCGGCTGCTTGAGGACAACGGTGCAACGCTCATCCGCAACGCCCATGTCAGCGCCATCACCTCGGATTCAAAAGGCGTGACGGGCGTCCGCTTGCAGAACGGCGACACCTATTCGGCCAGGTTCGTCGCCAGCGCGATCGACGCGCCGCAGACCATCGCAATCGCCGGCGAGCAGAATTTCCCGGCGAACGTGGTCGAGGGCATCAAGGGATTCAAATGGTGCTCGCACAGCCTCGTGACCCTGCACCTCGCTCTCAACGAGGCGCCGCGCTACGAAAAGGCGGAAACCTGGGACCCGGATGTTGCGCGCGCCTGGAATATGATTTTCGGCGTCGACACCACCGACCAGATCGATCGCATCTTCGACGAGATCCACGAGCAGAAGCTGCCGACCTATTTCGCCGGCAACGGCACCTGCTCGTCGAAATTCGATCCTTCAATTGCGCCTGCCGGCAAGCACGTCGCATTTTGGTGGCCGTGGGCGCCGTACGATCTCGATGGCGATCCGCAGAACTGGGACAAGCGCAAGGACGAAGTCGCCGACCGGTTGCTGTCGCAATGGCGCGAGTTCGCCCCCAATCTCACCGCGCGGAACGTTGTCGCCAAGGCGGTTTTCTCGCCGCTCGACATCGAACGGCATTGCATCAACATGGTCAGAGGCAGCCACCACGTCGGCGCCTACATGCCGTCGCAGCTCGGCGGCAACCGACCGACACCGGATCTCGGCCGCTACACCACGCCGATGAAGGGACTCTATCTGTGCGGCGCCAGCAGCCACACTGGCGGCGCAGTTACCGGTAGCCCGGGCTACAACGCCGCGAACATCATCACCAAAGAACTCGGCGTTGCGAAATGGTGGCAGCCGGTGCCCAGCCCGTCCTGGCCGCGTGTGGCGATGGCGACTGCGGCGGAATAAGGAAGCGCCGCTCCTAACTGCCCAATTATTTCATATTCTCAGGTAGGCGACTGTCACTGATCGGTCCGTCAGGTTGCGGCAAGACCACGCTTCTGAAAATCCTTGCCGGACTGCAGGACTATGATTCCGGCAATGTGCGGATCGGCTCGTCCACACACCCGTTCGATCCGTCGAGCGATATCGGAATGGTGTTCCAGCAGGCGCTTTTGCTGAAATGGCGACGCGTGAGCTCCTGAATATCTGGAAGAGGAGCGGCAAGACGATTGTTTTCGTGACCCATGGCATTGCGGAGGCGGTTTTTCTCGGTACGCGGGTCGTCGTCCTGACCGCGGGCCCGGCCGGCATGGCTGACAATATTAAGATCGAGCTACCTGCGCCACGCACGCTCGATGTCAAGACAAGCGAAGGCTTCGGCGAATATAGCCGACGGATTTATCATCTTTTAGGATTATGATGGGTTAGGAACGCGGCGCGGTGGTCAAGGATCAGTCAAACATGAGCTGGCGCAGCTTCGTCGCATATTGCTCATCGTTGGAATCGCTGATCGCTGCCAAATCCGCCCCGACGCCGAGGTACCGCTCGGCGATGTCGCTCGACTGCAGTAGCTCGCGACCCTTTCCGGTTATCGCCACTCTTCCGTTTTCGATGACGTAGCCGCGGTCGGCAAGTGCAAGACTCAGTCGAGCATTTTGTTCGGATAGCAAGATTGCCATCCCTTGGGCACGCAAGCTCGCGATGAGTTGAAAAATCTGCGAGACGAGCACTGGAGAGAGCCCAAGAGATGGCTCATCAAGAACCAGCAGCTTCGGACTGGCCATGAGAGCGCGTGCAATGGCGAGCATCTGGTGCTGACCGCCCGAGAAATTGGCAACGACCTCGTGAAGTCTCTCGACGAGAACCGGGAAACGCTCGCAAACCTCCCTCATTCGTTTTGCGATATTGCCTCCTGTCCGCTTGAGGTGAAGGAATCCACCCAATTCCAGGTTTTCAGCCACGGTCAGCCCAGCGAAGGTCTGCCGTCCTTCCGGCACTTGTACGATCCCCAGGATCACCCGAGCGCGCGCCGAGAGCGTCTCGATCCGGCTTCCCTCGAACAGGATTTGTCCGCGATGAGTCCTCAGCAGGCCGGATATCGTCTTTACCAAGGTCGTCTTGCCGGCGCCGTTGGCGCCGACCAGCGTTACGATCTCACCGGCCTGGACCGTCAAATCAATATCGTGAACCACGGTGGTGCCGCCGTATCCCGTCGAGATTCCTCGGAGCTCGAGCATCAGGCTGGTGCCTCCTGCAGGCCGACATAGGCTTCGATCACACGCACGTCTTGTCGAATTTCCTTCGGGCTTCCCGAGGCGACAAGGATGCCGGCGTCAAGGACCATGACCTGATCGGCGATGCCCATGACCAGCGACATGTTGTGCTCGACCACCATCACCGTCACTCCGCTGTTGCGAACGGCGCGCAACAGCAACGCCAGCTCGGCGGTTTCGCTGTCGTTGAGGCCAGCCGCCGGCTCGTCGAGCAACAGCATGCGCGGCCGTGTCATCAACGCCCGGATAACTTCGACGAGCTTTTGTGCTCCCATCGGAAGATCCGTGGCGGCGTAGCGGCGAAACCGCGAGAGACCGACCAGATCGAGGAAGGCGTCGGCTTTTGCCGTCAGTTCACGCTCCTCACGGCGCGCCGACGGTAACCACAGCATCTGTTGCAGGGCGTTTCGGCGAACCTGGTTATGGCCGCCGGCCAGTACGTTCTCCACCACGGTCATGCCGGGGAACACTCGCGCAGTCTGGAATGTCCGTATCAGGCCGAGTCCAGCAATCTTCCTGGGCGACAAGCGATTGAGCGAAGTGCCGCAGAAATACATTTCACCCGACGTCGATGGAAAGAGATTTGTGATCAGATTGAACAGCGTCGTTTTGCCGGCTCCGTTGGGACCTATTAATGCCGTCAGACTGCCTTCTGGAACTTCGAGAGAGATATCAGAAATCGCCGCGAGTCCGCCGAACTTCTTGGTAACCTTCACTACTTTCAGTGCGGCAACGCTCATTGGCTGTCGTCCTTCGACAGGAGAAGTGCGAGGGATTGGTGCCGCGCACGTCCCGTGCCAAGCCGTGACAGCCAGCCGGCGAGTGACCCAAAGATGCCCGCGGGCAAGTATTGGAAGGCAAGGACCAGGAGAGCGCCCTCGGCAAGCCTCTTGTAGAGCGCGAAGGGCTGAAAGATTTCGGGGAGCAAGGTCAAGAGCGCAACGCCCACCAGCGATCCCACCAGCGTTCCCTCGCCGCCGATGACCAGCATGGTGATCATCTCCAGCGAGCGCGATGTGCTGACCATTTCCGGCGACAGATAATGGAAAAAAAACGCATAGAGGCTACCGGAGAGCGAGGCGAGTGCGGCGCTGATGGCGAACGCGGCCATTTTGTATCGCGCCACGTCGATGTTGAGCGCCGCGGCCGCCGTCTGATCGGTGCGGATGGCTTTGAGCGCCCGACCAAAGTCCGATCGCACACCGCCGAGAAGGATCACGACCAGCGTGATCATCAATATCAGGACGAGGTAGTACATTGCCAGTGGACTTGAGAACGAGAACGAGCCGATCGAGAACGCGGGGATGCCGACCAGCCCGGAAGGTCCGCCGGTGACATCCATCATGCCGGTCGCCAGCGAATCGACCAGCAGTCCAAAAGCGAGAGTGGCGAGCGCGAGATAGACGCCGCGAAGGCGCATTGTCGTCAAGGACAGCACCAGCGCACACAGTACCGACAGAACGACGCCCGCTGCTGTGCCGGCGAGAGGAGGCCAGCCGTATTTCACGGCCAGAATTGCTGCGGTGTAACCGCCAATGGCCATGAATCCGCCCTGGCCCAGACTGACCTGGCCGGCATAGCCCATGAGGATGTCCAGGCCGAGGACGCCGATGAAGAGAATCCCGGTGATGACCAACGAGCTCAAGAGGCCGCTGGATGGCGATACTAGCCACGGCAGGGCCAGCAGCACAGCGACCGCCGCTACGCCAAACCCCGCAGTATCGCGTCCCTTAAACCGAACGACGCTGAGATGAATGCGCTGCTCGTCGCGCACGTCCTGTCGCCGCACAACGCCAGTGGCAAACAGACCGCTTGGCCGACAGAGCAAGATCAAAAGCAGAAGAATCACGGACAGCGCATTACTGAACAACGATGAGACGTAGCCCGCCGCCAACTGTTGGGCAACGCCGAGCACAAGCCCACCGACGACGGCACCAATGAAGGAGCCCATCCCGCCGATGGCAACCGCGATGAAGCCATAGATCGTAAAGAACTGACCGGAATCGAATTGCAACGAGGTGATTGGCGCAACAAGGATGCCGCTGATCGCGCCGATTGCTGCCGCCATGGCAAAGCTCAAGAGCGTCATGCGCGCGACGTCGATTCCCATCAACCGCGCGGCAAGCGGATTCTCGGCGCAGGCCCGAAGCTGTTTGCCGAGCAATGTCCGCGATAGCACGTACCATAGAGCGACAATAACGATCGCGGTCGTGCCCGCGATCCAAAGACCCTGCGTTGGGACGCGCAAGCCGAGGACGTCGATTGGCGCTTCGCCGGAAAACGCCGGCAGATCGTAGGGCTCGCTACCCCACACCACCAGCACCGCCCCCTCTACGAGCGTCAACAAGCCGGCCGTTAACATGAGCATGCTGCTGTTGGGTAGGCGCGACAGCGCCGGCACGAATGTCGCCGCGCCGAGTGCAGTCCCAAACGCAGTCGTAGCCAACACGGCGCCCAATGCAGCGAGCGGTGCGGGCCAGCCCAGCGGCAATTCGAGCGTGTACATCGTCAGCGCACCGACGATGCAGAACGCTCCTTGGGACAGATTGATGACGCCGGTGACGCGGTAAACCAGCGCGAAGCCGAGCGCGATGATGGCGAACACGCTGCCTTGGAGCAGCCCACCGACGATAATCGGGGCCACCTTGTTTGATCTTTCCGTCTGATCTAGCGGTCGAGCGGAATGCCCGTCGGCTTGCTCACCAACTGCCAAGTCTGCGCGGTCGGATTCCACAAGGTTATCACAGCTGCCTGCACGTCGATGCCACGCTGCGGGATTTTCGGGAAATCATAGACGCCGTTGATGCCGGCGAAACCCTTGAGCCCACCAATATAGTCGCGTACCTGCTGGGCCGTCGCATTCGGGCCGAGATGTTGCAGGGCATCGATCACGATCATGGTCGGGTCCCACGCCAGCGTGGCGCCGAGATCCGGCTTGGCGTTGGCGGCGTTGTAAGTATCGAAAAACACCTTCTGCGCCGCTTCCACCGCCGGATCGAGCGTCATGACTCCTTCGTGCCGCACCCATTGCGAAGAGGGCAGGTAGAGCTGCTTGGGCAGGAAGGCCGCATATTGGGCCATCTGCGCGTAGGTCATGTTACCGCTGGTGGTTGCGATCGGGATATCGAGCCCGGCCTGGATGGCGCCCTTGAACACGGTGGCAATCGGCGTGCCCGTCGTCCAGGCGATCAAGGCCTGCGGACCGGCTGCCTTGATATGCTCCATCTGAGCCGCGACGCTCACGTCGGTAATGTTGAAATGAGCGCGGTCGACCACGGTGATGTCCTTGTTCTCCGGGCGCGCCACGGCCTCGTCCAGCCCATGCTCGGCATCCTGCCCGGTGGCATCGGCACTGGTCATGAAAGCAAGTTTTGTCCACCCTTTGAGCCGGAAATACCTGATAATCGCGTCAGTGAGGTCGAGCGTCGAAACGCTCGAGGTGAAGACGTAGCTTCCTGCAGCCGGATGAATACCGGGCGAGAAACAGTACATCGCGGGGCCGTCCTGCATTAGCGGCGCCATGGCGTTGCAGATGCCGACCAGCGATGACCCCATCACGACCGCAGGTTTGGCGGCGATCGCTTTGTTTGCGAGCTGAACCCCGGTTTGCGGGTTGCTCTGGTCGTCATAGACGACGAAATGCACCGGCTGGCCTTGAATGCCGCCAGCCTTGTTGATCAACGGCTCGGCCAGCTGCAGTGCCTTCTGTTCCTCCTTGCCGAGGAACGAAGCGCCACCCGTCAGTGGCAGAATGACGTTGATATCGTAGGCATGGGCCGGAAGCGCTACGCCTTGGAACGCCAAGGCCACAATACCGAACAGCGATAGCGAAACCGATCGCGGATAAAATCCCCTGCTCATGGCGTCTCCCCTTTATCGCTGCCGGCTTCCGTTCACCGGAATGCCGCATTCAATTCAAGCAAGTTGCGGTATCCAAGACGATTGTACCGGGTATTGCCCGCCCGTCGATGCGTCGCGATGTCCGTCGGCCTGGGGATCACTGAATCTTCATTGGCAGGTGCTGAAGGCGCAATTCGCCGACGGCACCGCCATAGACCGGAATGAAATCCGGATCAGCGAGTCTGGCATGAGGGAATCGCGCCACCAAGCGGCGGATTGCGATCTTGATGGCGGTCCGGCCGAGGATATTGCCGATGCAATGGTGCGGCCCGGCGCCGAAGGCGAGAATGCGCTTCGGGTTGCGATGGATGTCGAAATGCAGCGGATCGGAAAAGACATCGGGATCGTAGTTCGCGGCTTGCGGTGACGGCCGCACGACCATGCCTTTCAAGATCTTGGTCCCACCGATCTCGGTGTCGCGCGTCGCTATACGCGGGAAAGTGAAATAGCCGTTACTAGCAATGCGCAGGCATTCCTCGACGGCCTCAGGGATCAGGTCCGGCTCGGCGATGAGTTCTGCGAGCTGATCGGGGTGCGAGTAGAGCGAGTAAAGCGCGCCGCCAGCGGCCCTGCTGGTGGCGGACAGTGCAGCGCCGCAAATGGTGAAAATCTGATCGAACAACTCGCGGTCGGTCAGCTTGTCACCCTGATCGCGCGCCATGATGAGATCACTGATGAAGTCCGGGCCGGGCTGACGGCGCCGCTCCGCGATGATCTCGTGCACCAGATCGGCGGCGCGATCGAATGCGCGCACGCATTCCGGCGCGAACGGTTGGCCAGGTTTTGTATAGGTCGTCAGCGGTAGAACTTCATGGAAGGCGAGGAAAATCTCCTTCTGGCATTCATCGAGATTGACCATGGCGTTGAGCAGCGCGCCGACGACCAGCTGGGCGCCGTAGTCTGCCATCCCGTCGAAATCGTTGCCGCCATGTTCGATATTATCGAGCATGCCGTCGATGATCTCGGTGATGCGCGCCTCGAGCTGGGCGAGCCGACGCGAGGAAAACGCCGGCATCAGCAATCGGCGGATGCGCGCATGTCGCTCGCCATCCATCTGGGTGATGAACTGCACACCCATGAATTTGTCGAACTGCTCGAAACCGGGGCCCTTCGGCATTTCGGAGGAAAAACGCTCCGTGTCGGCGAATACCTCGTGCACATGCGCATACCGGCCGCAGACCACCTGCGGCGGCCCATTGGACAAAACATAGAACGGGGGACGCCGCGCCCATTCCGCCATCAGGCGTCGCGCGTTCTGTTTGAACTCGGCGCTGCCGAGGTCTAGGTCGACAACGTTGCTGGCGTCTAGATCGATAAGGGACGACAATGAAATCTCCGGATCAGCGTCGGCAAGCTTACCGCGGATTGAACGGTTGTAAAATCCGGGTCGACGCCGCCGATTCCATGAGATAGTAGACGGCTCCTCGCATCAATAATTCACAATTATGCGCAGTTCTTTGCTGTCGATGTCCGTATATGCCGTCAGGGACGTTGATCGAGCGCCGGTTGAGGCTAGCTAGGGGACGGCCCATTCCCCTGTCTCACCGACCTTTCAAGCCGTTAACAAGCAGCTCGACTGGGGGCAGGACGGCCGGGTTTAATTCAATCGATTTTGATGTCGAGCGCCCTTACGATCGGCGTCCATTTGAAGATTTCATCCTCGATAAGCCGCTGAAACTTCGCCGGCGAGGAATCCAAATCTGGAACAAACCCGGTTTCAATCAGCATTTTCTGATAATCCGGCACTGCGAGCGCATTATGGTTCGCAAGTGCAATCTGCTCAATTATTGCGGTCGGCGTCCGCGCAGGGGCAAACAAGCCAATGCTTTGTTGAGAGGTCATGCCCGGGAGAGTCTCGACCGCAGTGGGTAAGTCGGGTGCCGCGGCAAGGCGGGCTGGACTGGTCACAGCCAGGATCCGCAACTTACCGGTACGATGATAAGCAATCAGTTGTCCGGTCACTGCGGGCGTCACCATTGCCACGTGACCAGCGATCGTGTCCGCGGTCGCCGGTCCGGAGCCGCGATAGGGAACCTGAACAAGGTCGGGCAATCCAGCTAACGACTTGAACAATTCTCCCGTTAGATGGTTGAGCGAGCCAACACCGGCGTGACCATAAGAAAGCTTGCCGCGATTCGCTTTGTCGTAATCGATGAACTCCTGCAACGTATTGGCCGGGATCGACGGATTCACGGCGATCGCGAAGGCAGACACCGCAATATTAGAAATCGGCTCAAAGTCTCTTATCGGATCGTAAAGCGGCCTGGTTTTGAGGATTGCTTCGGTGATGTGAGTGCTCGACCCACCCAACAGGATGGTGTAGCCGTCCGGTTGCGAATGGGCGACAGTGGCCGCTCCAAGTGAACTGCCCCCACCGCCCTCATTCTCAACAACGACGGTTCCGAGCAGCGGCTGAATTTTCTCCGCCCAGGGGCGGCCTATTGCGTCAAATCCACCGCCCGGCGGAAACGGAATGATCAGTCGGATGGGCCGAGTTGGATAGACCCCCTGCGCGAACGAAAATCGCGGCGCAAACCCTCTACTTGCGGCGGCCACCAGACCGATCGTCACCAGGTCACGTCGCCTCATTGCGTTCTCCTAAAAGGCGCACCAGACATTCCAAGGGGGTGCATGCGTTAATCAGCAATAGCGCACGTCCGGCCGCGACAGGCCGAAATGCGAGCGGAGCGTGTCTCCTTCGTAGGCCGTTCGGAATAGGCCGCGTTTTTGCAGGATCGGAACGACATGCTCGATGAAGCGGTCGAGCATCTCCGGCAGCACCGGGGGCATCAGGTTGAAGCCGTCGGCAACGCCTTCCGCGATCCAGTCCTGGATAAGGTCGGCGACCTGCTCGGGCGTCCCTTCGAAGACGAAGTGGCCGCGCGCTCCTGCGAGCTTGGCCAGCAACTGGCGCAGCGTCGGGCGCTGCTCGCGAACATATCCAACGATGACCTCGGTGCGGCTGCGCGACGCCTCGTTCTCCTTCGGATCGGGAAAGTCGGCGACCGTGAGCGGGCGGTCAAGCGGCAAATGCGAGAAGTCATGTCCGCCGAAACGCAGCGACATGCGATTGCGGCCGACCTCCGGATCAGACAACTCGTTAAGTTCGTCCGAGAAGCGCCGCGCCTCGGCTTCAGTCGAGCCGATGATCGGGCTAAAGCCCGGCAGCACGATGACGTGGGCGGGATTGCGCCCAATCTCGGCGACCAGCGCTTTCAGCTCGATATAAAACGCTTTTGCCGTTGCTTTTTCCAGATGCGCGGTGAACACCGCCTCGGCGTGCCGCGCGGCAAATCGCTTTCCGGTGTCGGATGAACCGGCTTGCACAAACACGGGCCGGCCCTGCGGCGAGCGCGGCAGGTTGAGCGGGCCTTTCACCTTATAATGCGCGCCCGCATGATTGATCGCCCGAACGCCGTTGGGATTGGCGTAGCGCCCGCCGGCCCGGTCGTCGAGCACGGCATCATCGGCCCAAGAATCCCAAAGACCTTTCACCACGCTCATGTACTCCTCAGCGCGCTGGTAACGGTCGGCGTGGCTGACCTCGCCAATACCGCCGAAGTTACCGCCCGCCTGCGACGACCATGTCGTGACGATGTTCCAGCCGATTCGGCCGTGGCTGATGTGGTCGAGCGACGAGAAGTAGCGCGCGAGGTTGAAAGGTTCCGTGTAAGTGGTCGAGGCTGTGGCGATCAGACCGATGCGCTTGGTAACCATCGAAAGTGCAGCGAGCGTGGTAATCGGCTCCAACCAATTGAAGGGCGTGGTCTGTACGTCGTTCCAGAGGCCGAGCACGTCTGCGAGAAAGATTGAATCGAATAGGCCCGCCTCGGCCTTCTTGGTCATCTCCACCGTGTAGTCGATGTCGGTGAGCGCCAGTTTCGACGACTTCGGATGTCTCCACGCGGCCTCGTGATGACCGCGGCTCTGTATGAAGAGGTTGAGATGAATGAGACGTCTCATGGGTCGAGAATAGCAATGCCCCCGGAAACGCGCGAACTGAAGCCGCCGTCAGGCGGCAACCTTCGCTCCATCCACGCGCTGTGCAACGCGCGCCATGATCGCCGCCGCATTACGATGGAGGATCGCCTCTCGCGCCTCTGCCCCGATCTCGGCCTCCTCCAGCGCCTTTCGCGTCCAGTCTACGCCGAACGCACTGCCGTCCGTTCCGCACACGATCCGTTCGGCCCCGTATAACCGCACCGCCGCCTCGATCGCCCGCGGCCCGAAGGAGTTGCAGTCGACATATACCGCGGCTGCTCGGCGAAACCGGATGGAAGGCAGCTCTTCATCGGGCGTGTCGAGTAGGCAACGATGATCCATCCGCTCAACCTCATAGGGGATGTTGCCGCCCAAATTATGCACCATGACGGTCACATCGGGGTAATCCGCCAGAAGATCGGTCAGGCACAACGTCACCATCACCGACGACAGACTTGCCTGCATATCCAGCGTGCCGTTGCGTCGCCGAGCGTTGTCTGTCCCGCCGGCAACTTTGGGGAACGCGTCGCCCGGCCGCGGCCCGTGATGAATGAAAATTACTGCCTTATAGCGATTAGCCACCGCCAGCAGCGGCCGCGCGGCCTCGGCGTCATCGCGCGTCAAGAACAAGTTTCCGGGCAACTGCGCCCCGATCACCCCCGGGAGCCCCAATACGCGCTCGAACTCCGCCGCGGCCGCCGCCATATCGGTCAACGGCAATGCCGCAAACGCCGCGAACCGGCCGGGATGCCTCGCACAGATCGTCGCCAGCCCATCATTCACCTTCCGGCACAGCGGCAGTGCCTCGTCGATCGGCTGTGCCTCGATCCAACAGAACGAGCCGAGCACCGACAGGACGCTCACCGAAACATCCTGCCGGTCCATGCGCGCCAGTTCCACCACGGCTTCATTGAACGCCTCGGCCAGCGGGGTGTCGGCCATTCGTGGCGCTTTCAGCATCTCGACTCCGTCTGTTCCGCGAACGATGCGCGGTTCCCGTGTGCGCGCCCGCAGCGCATCAGCGACCTCGGAGGGTTTCCAATGCGTGTGCATGTCAATCATCATGGCTTGTACTCCCTGGCGTGCTTCTTCTCTCGCTTGTCTGCCAGCTTATTGCCTCAAGAAGAGACGTGCTAGCCCGACGTGGTGATGTTGCTGAAGTGCCGAAATAGCCTTGCCGTCGTTCGGTCCGACCGCGAATGCGTCAGATTTTGCGTAACAGCGGCCAAAAATAATCCAGCGACGGCTGCTCGCCAAGAGTGCTCAGCGTTGCATGGATTTTGTCGGCTGTTGTCCGATCGACTGCCTGCGCCGCGCAAATGTCGAACTTGGCCTTGATCTGCCGAGCCGACATCGGCGCCTGCGTCGACCCGCTCGGATAATACTTGGTGCGCTCGATGCTGCGGCCATCGCGGTAGATCACCGTGACCTTGGCGGGCGACTCCTCCCGCAGATCGGCATAGTCCTGGTAGATCGAAAGCGAGACATTTTGCGCGAAGGCGCGCACCGCCTCATCGTGCAGAGCCTCCTCGGTGAACGCGGCGAGCATGGGAGCGCCGTGCACGAACGTATAGGCGGCGAGATAAGGACCGCTGAATTTGGCGCTCTCCGCCGAGCGCGGATATTGATCGGAATAACGCTGCGCGGCGTATCGCGTGATGGCGACATCGACGTGCGCAATCTCACCGGGCGCCACCGCGTCACGCAATTCGAGCGCGGCGTCTATCGCAGTATGTCCAAGGCCGCCGCACGGATAGGGCTTGAGCTTGTACCCAAAATCCACGAGGTCGTAACTCTTGCCCAGGCTGTCGAACGGTTCGGGCGACCAGGACAGACCGCGCGCAAAACTCTCAAAATAGCCGAGCTTACCTTCGAGCGCCCGGGCATTCGCGGTGAAACCGCGGGCGCCGAGCATGGCGGCGAGAATCCCGTCGTGGGCGGCGTGTCCGCTGTGCAGTGGCTTGGTCATGCTGCCGAAGTTAACGGTGACGCCACTCGCCAGCGACGCCGTGATCCCGATGACGTCGCCAATATGTTCGCGCTCGATCTTCAGGAGCCGAGCGCAAGCGGCGGCTGCCGCGATGACGCCGACGGTGCCGGTGCTGTGCCAGCCGCCAACGCGCCAGGCTTCGTTCGCTGCACGACTGACACGTCCGGCAATTTCCGCAGCGATAATGAATGCGGAAAGCATTTCGGCGGAATTTGCGCCGCTCGACTCTGCGAGCGGCAAGATCGCCGGGATCACTGCTGCAATCGACTGGCCGGCGAAATAAGTAAGGTCGAAATCCATGCAATGGCCGGCAACGCCGTTGGCAAGCGCCGCAAGCTGAGGCGCGGCGCGCAGGTCCCGCCCCACGATCGTCGCCGCCGGCATGCTGCCCGTGAGTTTGACAACGTCGCAGGTGATATCGGCCGGGGGTAATTGGCTTCCCGCCAGCATAACACCGACGGTGTCGATGAAGGCCGTGCGCGCACGTTCGATTGCAACCGGCGGTGCGCTGTTAAGATCGAAGCTGGTGATGAAATCGGCGATCGAAACGGCAGCGGCCCTTGCACCTTGCGAGCCGTCAGCAATGCCGGCCGCGCCGGGCTGTTGACTGAAAGTAGGCGACGGCACCCCGGCGATCGCCGCCGCGCCGGTTCCGAGGAGAACTCTACGGTCGATCAAGCTTCGTCCATCGTCCATTGCCATGGTCAGAACCTTGAGGTGCCCGATGAAATCCGAATTTGGAATGAATGATAGACGCTCAACCACCGCGAACGTAGCGGTGCGTCAGGATGCGGATTCGGTCGCGGAAGTGCGGGATCACTCGGGCGCTCCATGGCGTATCGACGGCAGCCTTCCACGCCGCGCTCCGTGTCACGTCTGGCGACTCAAGGTGATAGATCGCCACGTACCGATGCGTGCCTCCGTTAGCCTCCGTCGACCGAAAGCGCCGCGCAGCCAAGGTGCCCGGAACCCCGGCAAGCGCGTCGAGGTGCTCCTGGTCGTACCACGCATTGAAATCGTCCTCTGCCTCGGGCGCGATGTTCATCGCATTGAGAAGGAACGCCCGGGCTCCCTCCGGCGCCACCGCGTCGCCGGGCGTGATCTGCGTGCCCTCGAACCGCAGCAACCGTTTGCACATCACGGTCACGCGCTTCGACCAGACCGACAGATTGCCGTAGGCGACGGATGCGTAGGCCTTGCCACGCAGCACGTCGACCGAGTCGAGATCATAGGTGGCCACCGACACCGTCGGCTGCTCGTCGCTTATCCAACGTTCACAAGCGCCAAACCCCGGAACCCTTTGGCGCTCGGGAATATGCTCCAGATCGTACCAGTCATGGAACTCGTCGGAATGCGCGGTCGAGAAATCGAACGCGGCAACCAGCAGACCCCTGCTCATGGCCTTCTCCCCATGCATGATCTACAGCCCCTCAGATTATCAGAAGGGCGTTTGAGATGGGGGGCAAATGCGCTGATTCCAGATTCTTGCCGGGGCTGAGCATCGGATCGCATGATTTATTCACGTGACGGACAGCTGAGATTAAAAGGGTTTATCAGGCTTGGGCTGTCGCCCGAAACGGCCAGGATCGGCTGAACCCAACGATTCAGCGGGCACTGGCAACGCCGGAAATTGAACCGTCGAGTTTTGGCGGGGCGTCGAGCCGAACAACGGCCAGTCGGCAGGCTTGTCGCTGCGTCTCAGGCGCATCCGGGCCCCGCATTGCAGTCGGTCGCGGTTCAAAGCCCGTCACCCCGGTGATCGCGGCGGCAGAAATGCTGTATTCTCCGCCATTGGGAAGAACGCTTTGAAGCACAGCAGAGGGCGCTAATGCCAGGAGCACTGGACGGCATCCGAGTCGTCGAATTTGCCAATTATGTATCCGGACCATACGCCGGAATGCTGCTCGGCGATTTCGGCGCGGAGGTCATCAAAGTTGAAGCGCCCGACGGCGGTGATCCGTTTCGCGGCTGGGGCCGGGTCGAGTACAGTCCGACCTTCGGCTCGGTCAATCGTAACAAGAAGAGCGTGGTTCTCGACCTCAAAAGCCCAGCGGGGCTCGCCGCAGCGCGCGCGCTCATCCGCACCGCTGACGTCCTGATCGAGAATTTTCGCGCCGGGACCATGGAGCGGCTCGGGCTCGGCTACGACGAGGCGGCGCGCGACAATCCGCGCCTCATCTGGTGCTCGATCACCGGTTTCGGCTCGAGCGGTCCGTACGCCGCGCGCCCGGGCTATGACACCGTGGGCCAATCGGTCAGCGGCCTCCTCAGCCTGTTGACCGATCTCGACCGGCCACGTCCGATGGGCATTTCGCTGTCGGACCATCTCGCCGGCATCACCGCGTGCAACGGTATCCTCGGCGCGCTGATCGCCCGCGGCCGCACCGGCAAGGGCCAGCGCGTCGACACCTCGCTTCTGGAGGCGACCGTATCGTTCTGCGGCGAAAATGCCGCCCGCTTTTTCGAAAACGGCAAGGTGCCCAGTCGCGCCACTCGCACCCATCAAGCACAGGTCTATGCCTTTGTCGGCACCGACGGCAAACCGTTCGTGATCCATCTCTCCACGCCGGCCAAATTCTGGCAGGCGCTCGCGCGCGTCGCGGGCCGGCCGGAATGGATTTCCGATCCGCGCTTCGCGACCAAGGAAACGCGCGGCCGCAATTACGAGGTGCTGCATCGCGAGCTCGCCGCCATCTTCTGCACCGACAGCCGCGCGGCGTGGCTCGACAAGCTGCAGGCCGCCGATGTGCCGGCGGCGCCGCTCAATACGCTCGACGAAGTTTTCGACGATCCACAAGTCAAGCATCTCGGCCTGCGGCAAGACGTGCCGCACAAGCGGGTCGGCCGCGTCGGACTGGTGCGCAACGGCGTGCGCATGTCGGAGACACCGCCGGAGATCCGCTCCGCCTCGCCGGAACTCGGCGAACACACCGACGAGATTCTGGCAACGCTCAAGGCCGGCGCGTGACGGTGCCGATGCGCCCTCTGCCTCGATATGCGGCCATCATCGCCTGCTGGGCGCTGCTGCCGGCAGCGCTGGCGCAGGCGCAGGCGGCTGTCGACTTCTATCGTGGCAAGCAGATCACGCTCGTGACCTCGGCCTCGGTCGGGGGCGGCTACGATCAATATGCGCGCCTCCTTGCCAGACATATGCAGCGCCACATTCCCGGCGAGCCGGCCATCATCGTGCAGAACATGGTCGGCGCCGAAGGCCTGCGGGCGGCCAACTATCTTTACAACGTTGCGTCGCAGGACGGCACCGTGATCGGCGGACTTTCGCGCAACACCGGACTGGCGCGATTTTACGATTTCAACAATGCCGGAATTCAGTTCGATGCCAGGAAATTCAATTGGCTAGGCTCGCCGCAGCAAGAAATCGGACTGTTCATCCTGTCGACGAGGACGGGCTTGAGCGGCCTCGCCGACCTGAAGGCGCGCGAGGTCACCATCAGCTCCACAGCGCACAATTCGCCGAGCACGGTCTATTCGCACATCCTCAACGCCACCATTGGCACCAGGCTCAAGCCGATCGAGGGCTACGACGGATCACAGGCCTGCCTGATGGCCGTCGAGCGCGGTGAGGTGGACGCCCACGTCTCCGGCGGCTCGTCGGCGCCGTTCCGCGCCCGCATCATGCCCTGGCTTGCCAAGGGCGACGCCAAGGTCATTATGCAGATGGGCATGAAGCGCGATCCGGAATTTCCCGATGTGCCGACGGCAATCGAGGTCGAGAGCGCGCCCGCCGACAAGCAGATATTCGAGATCGCCTTTGCCGAGCAGGTGATGGGCCGGCCGTTCGTGCTACCGCCGGGCGTGCCCGCCGATCGCGTCGCCACCCTGCGCGCCGCCTTCGACGCCACGATGAAAGACCCCCAGTTTCTCGATGACGCCAAGCTGCAAAAAGCCGAGATCGACCCGGTCGGCGGCGAGGCGATCAATGCGCTGCTCGACCGTGTCTATGCCGCACCGCCGGACCTGGTGGCGCGCATTCGCGAACTGATCAAATGATGCCAACCATTTGCGAGCCAAGACGCGCAGGAGACCGAGCATGATCGAGCCATCACGCGAGCTGCGCGACGTCTGCGCCATCGTCGGCGCCGGGCACAGCCGCCTCGGCCGCGTGCCGGGGGTATCGAGCCTCGATCTTCTGGTCGAAGCCATGCACAACGCCATCGTTGACGCCGGCCTGAAGGTGACCGACATCGACGGGATCATCTGCCGCGGCCCCGACGAGAGCTATGCCCATCATCAGCAGATCGGGGCACGGCTCGGCATCAATGCCCGGTTCTCCACGACACTGGATAATGGCGGCGCCAGCCAGATTCTTGGCGTCGCGCTTGCCACC
>Ga0307476_10000700_pt1 | contig 23952 bp, 21 predicted proteins | sample atmos_gasesECM2C_2_FD_203314 | JGI IMG/M metagenome (GOLD analysis project Ga0307476, IMG submission 203314) | Hardwood forest soil microbial communities from Morgan-Monroe State Forest, Indiana, United States - atmos_gasesECM2C_05 | ecosystem: Environmental > Terrestrial > Soil > Temperate...
CACGCTCGATCTACGCCGCACATGAAGAGTGAAGCGGTGAGCGACCAGCGTCCCGTGACACCCGGGACCACGGCCTATCTTGCGAGTTACTTCCCCGATCCCGGCCGCTACGATGAACTGCTCGATGGGCATGGCGCGATACGTGCCCACTGGCGGGCGCTTGTTGAGCGCGTGACCGCCGCCAAGGCCGACGCCACCGCGCGCCGCGCGCTTGAACTCACACGACGGTTGATCGTTGAGAACGGCGTCGCCTACAACGTCTACTCCGATCCGCAGGGCGCAGACCGCCCGTGGGCACTCGACCCCTTACCCCTTGTCCTCTCGCAGGACGAGTGGCACGAGATTGAGAGAGGTGTGGCGCAACGTGCGCGCGTGCTCGAAGCATTGCTCGCCGATCTTTACGGGCCGCAACGCCTGCTCGCAGAAGGATTGGTGCCGCCGGAACTGCCGTTCGGGCACCCGAATTTCCTGTGGCCCTGTCACAGCCTTGTGCCCCGGGGCGCGAGCTGGTTGCATTTCTATGCCGCCGACCTCGCGCGCGCGCCCGATGGCCGCTGGTGGCTGCTCGCGGACCGTACTCAGGCGCCTTCGGGAGCCGGGTACGCCTTAGAGAATCGCGACATCGTCGAGCAGGTGCTGCCGGAGGCAATCCGTGACCTGGGCGTACGGCGCGTACGCCATTTCTTCAGCGAGATGCGCGAACGCCTGCGCGGTCTGTATGACGATAGCACCAATCCGTTGGTGGTCATTCTCACGCCGGGTCCCTTCAACGAGACCTACTTCGAGCACGCCTATATGGCGCGTCGGCTCGGCCTGCCCCTCGTGGAAGGACACGACCTTACGGTGCGTCATGAGATCGTATATCTCAAGACGCTCGGTGGACTCAAGCGGGTGCACACGATTCTGCGCCGACTCGACGACGACTATTGCGATCCGGTGGAACTGCGCAGCGCCTCCGCCTTGGGCGTGCCCGGACTCCTCAGTGCGATCCGGGCCCAGAATGTCGTGGTCACCAATGCCCTGGGCACGGGCGTGCTCGAATCCGCAGCGTGGCTCGGCTTTCTGCCGGGCGTCGCTGAGCGACTTTTGGGTGAGTCGTTGCAGCTACCCGCTGTCGCCACCTGGTGGTGCGGCGAGAAGCCGGCACTCGACTACGTGCTCGCGAATCTCGGTCGGCTCGTCGTAAAGCCCACCTATCCCAATCAGCACTTCGAGCCGGTATTCGGCAGCGACATTGAAGGAGAGCAACGCGCAGCGCTCACCCGGCGGCTGCAGAACCGTGCCTACGCGTACGTGGCACAGGAGCATATCGCACTGTCGCAGGCGCCTGTGTGGCGCTCAAACGGCACACCGAGCTTTGCGGCCAGGGCATTCACCATTCGTGTCTACGCCCTGGCAACTCGATCTGGATTTCGCGTGCTGCCCGGCGGGCTGGCGCGCGTCGCCGTCGAAAGCGCCGTCGATGTCGTCTCCGCGCAGCGCGGCGGCGGCAGCAAGGACATTTGGGTACGGTCGGGTGGCGAGGATGAGCGCGCGACGACGGGGACGCACCGCTTGCAGGTGTCCACACGGCCCGACGAGGTGCCCTCGCGGCTGGCGGAGAATCTCTTCTGGCTGGGGCGTTACACGGTTCGCTGTGCCGACAACGCCCGACTCCTGCGCAGCACAGTGCGTGTGCGTGTCGACAGGCGCGTGTGGATCCACGCGGTGCGCATCTGCCGCGCACTCGGTGTCATCGCGAGGGACTCGCAGCCACCCGCAAGTCCGCGTGACGATCGCGATCCATATGGTATCGCAGCGGAGATCAAGCGAATCGCCTGGTGCGCCTCCCAGGTTCGCAGTCGTCTCTCGGCTCGCTATTGGCGCGCGGTAGTCGGCCTTCAACGGCAGGTTCAAGAGGCGGCCGCTTCACGCCAAGAACCACGCGAAGCGCTTGAGCGACTTGCGTTGTCACTGGCTGCGCTCTCCGGTTACGCCGCCGAGGACATGACGCACGACGAAGGCTGGCGCTTGCTGCGGATCGGACGACGTATCGAGCGACTGCAGTTCACCGCGGAATTGCTGGCGCAGCATCTGGTCGCAGCTTCGGCGACGCGTCAGCGTCAGGTCGAATGGCTTCTCGACGTCTGCCACAGCATCAGCATTTATCGATCACGTTACTTTGTCGCCCCGCGATTGGGTTCTGCCCTCGACTTGTTGGTGCGCGACGCCCATCATCCGGTCTCGCTCGCCTTTCAGTGCGGTTCCATCGCGCGGGATCTCGAGGAGCTCGCGGCGTCTTTGAAGATCAGCCGCGACCCGGGCCTGGAAGAGACGATCCCTGAGTTTTCCGATCATGATCTGTTGACGCTCGAGGGTGAGGGCGATGAGGCGCGGGCGGCGCGACAATCGCTCGCGGCGCGACTGCAGGCCCTGAAAGCCGCGAGCGGGCAGCTATCCGACCGGCTCTCAATGCGCCATTTCTCGCACACCGGGGACGCACAGTCCGTGTGGACTTGAGCGAGCGCATGCGCTATCGCATCCATCACGAAACGGTCTATGAGTACGCGAGCGATGTGCTGCATGCCCATCACGTACTGCATCTCGTGCCACGGCCGGCGCCGTTCCAGCAATGCTTGGAGCATACGATCAGCGTGCAACCGGCGACATTCCGCCGCCACGACGAGATCGACACCTTCGGCAATGCTCTGACGCGAATCGAGTTTGAGCATCCGCATCGCATGCTCGAGGTGGTGACACAGATGGAGGTCGATGTACACCCACGGCCGAGGGTATTCGCCGCCCACAGCGTGCCGTGGGATCAGCTCTGTGCCGACCTGGCGTATCACGGCGCGTGGCCGACGCGCGAGAATCTCGACGCGTGCCGATTTCGCCATGAATCGCCTTACGTGCGCGTGAAGCAAGAGCTCACCGACTACGCAGCGGAATGCTTTCCGACGGGCCGCCCCATCCTCGAGTGCGCCGATGCGCTGATGGTGAAGCTGCACCGGGAGATGAAATACGCGAAGGGCGAAACCACTGTCGGCACGCCGTTGCTGGAGGTGCTGAAAAAGCGTCGTGGGGTCTGCCAGGATTTTGCCCATCTCATGATCGGGTGCATGCGATCACGGGGCCTCGCCGCGCGCTATGTCAGCGGATATCTGCGCGCAGGGCCGATGCCCAGCGCCGCGACGGACGCGCCGCTTGCGATCGGATCCGGTGCTTCACACGCGTGGGTGGCGGTGTACACGCCGCCGTTCGGCTGGCTCGAGTTCGACCCGACCAACAATGCACCCGTGGGTACGGATCACATCGCCGTCGCCTGGGGCCGCGATTTCGGCGACGTCTCACCTCTGCACGGGGTGATCCTCGGCGGCGAAACACACAAGCTTTCGGTGTCCGTGACCGTGGAGCCGACTACTCAGTAGTGACGGTCACATTCACCGATAGGGACAGAAAAGAGCCCGCAGGACCCGTGAAGCTGCCAACCACTGGCACCGCCTGCGCCGCATCGCGTGCCACCGCTACGCGAATGAGATTGCGACCGCCGACGAGTGCATTGGTGGGATCGAACTCCACCCAACCGGCGCCCGGCAGATAAACCTGCAGCCATGCGTGGGTTGCGCCAAAGCCGACCATGCCGCTGGCGGCGCCAACGAGGTGCTCGTCGTAGAGGTAACCGGATACGAAGCGCGCTCCCAGGCCGAGGCTGCGCGCCGCCTCCATCATGAAAACCGCGAAATCCCTACAGCTGCCACGACGAAGCTCGAGCGTCGTGAGCGGTGACTGTACGCCTTCCTGCTCGCGCACCACGTACTCGAACTGCTCCCTAATCGCTGAGGTCATCGCTACCAGTGTTTCGAACGTTCCTCCCCGGGGCGTGCGGTCCAGCACGTTTTTCACCCACTGGTCAATCGTGTGTTCCGGATCCGAATAGACGCGCTCCTTCGTCCGGCCCAGATCCAGTGCATCGTCCGCGGAGTAGCTGAAAGGAAAGCGTGAGGCGTAGGGCTCGACAACGATTTCTTCAGAGACGACGGGATAGTGTTGCGCGCGAAACGCGGATTCGAACGTGAGCGTATCCGCCAGCCGGCCGAAAGTCGCAATTGCGATGGAATTGCCGAAAACATCGTGAATCCATCGTAACGCATTCGGTGGTGGGTCGATGAGGAGCGTCGTGTCGATGAGTCGCAGATCGTGGCTGTCACGCGGTCGGGACATCAGCCGGTGTTCACCGAACTCGACGGGCTGGGTATACCGGTAAGTTGTGCGATGGTGGACGTTAAGAATCGCCATGGGGTGTTCACAACCCCTAGCGCCAGCACGCGTCGCAGCGGCGCGGCAACGATCGCACTTGTAACATCAGGACGCCAACGGACATCAGAGGCCGCACTGTTCTGGCTGCGCTATCTCCCAGCGAAGCGCGGCCGAGAAGCGGCTCAACCTCATTCGTCATGATGAATTCGATAGTCAACCAGTTTCCTTGAAGAGCAGCTACTTGGTCTGGTCAGTTGACCGCCGTCGCCAGGCATTATCGCACGACATACTGGTGGCTCGTCCCCGCGGTAAGAGCCGTGCAAAGGTAGCTGCATCCCTGAAACCCATATTCCGGTGACCCCGTATTCCTTCCTAACGGTGACATCTTGTTCCTTAGCGCGAGGGCGTCATTGCTCTAGCGTGGCGATAACTGCTTTCCGAACGACTCGTGGTTCTGATGAGCTTGCGGACCTCAGATTCCCTTCTAGAGCGTCGCTTCCTGGGGTTTCCGTAGATGTCCTGCACTCGGCATGCTCCGGGCATCGAAAGTGCTGCACGCCACTCGCTTACCATCTAAGAAATCCTTAGCTCGCGCTTAGTTCTTACGCCTGAGCCCCTCAAGCACACCAGACGATTTCGCAAGTTCGCGTTTGAACGCCACGAATGCGAGTCGCCCAAGTCGCGCACTCAAGCTCCGGGCGTCGCGCCAGACTACGTGCGACTCCAACCCCGGTCTGTCCGTTGTTTCCACCAAACTCTCGCCTGCGTTCGGGACAAACGATTCTATGCACACTGTTGACCCCGGGCAGTCAGAGGCGAGCGTCTGATTTCGGAAAGTCCAGCCCGCGCCTCTACTTCGCTAACGCCGCGTCCTCGTTCGCCGGCAACCGGTGGGAGCGCATCCGGGGCCGCTGCCCATGTGCGCTACCGTACAGACTTTCTCGGCGACCATGCGCCTAATCCCGTGGGGAACCGAGACTCGCACACCGCGTTTTTTGCCGGCATGTCCCTAACACGGAGAAAGACTATGGTTCGCACGTTCATGATCGCCGCGGCATCAGCCGCGGTCCTTACGATCTCACCAACTGTATTCGGTCAGCAGCCAGAGCACGGCACTGCCGACCAAGCTAACGCCATGCTCTTGAAGGCGGAGGCGGCTGTGAAGGCAGATAAAACCAAGGCGCTCGAAATGTTCAACGCAGGGGAAGGGGGATTCCGGGACGGCGACCTCTATGTATTCTGCGCCAATATCAGCGACGGTAAGATCGTTGCCCAGGGCAACCCGAATGCAAAGCAACAGCTTGGCCAGGACCAGAGAACGCTCAAGGATTCAACGGGCAAGAACTTCGGGCGGGAACTCTACGCCGCCGGACAAAAGCCGGAAGGTCAAATCACCAAGGTCAGCTATATGTTTGCAAGGCCGGGCCCAGATACCACGCCGGTGCCGAAAGTGAGCCTGGTGACCAGGGCGAGCGATCTAGTTTGCGGCGTTGGTTATTACAAGTAGCTTGTTCTCGAAGTCCGGGGCGCCGTACTTGGCGCCCCGGTCAGCTCATTGCACAGTAGGCGTGTGTTCCTCGCTGCGCCGTGAGGGGCGCCTCGCTTGAGCCATGGTTGCTGGATGATGTGCGGGACATCGAATGGCGCGCTCCCGCTGGCAACGTCGGCAATTGGCCTCTTTTCGACGATCACGAACGGCAGCTTCATGCAATTTCGTGCGCACGGCTGGCAGAGCCAGATGGACATTAAGTGTCGGCATGGGCATGCTCATCATTCGTCTGGCTCCGTTGATTGCACCGGGTCTGGAGCGTTATTGCCGAGAGGGCCATGCACATGGATGAAGTGATTACACGGCGTGCGCTGGTGAAGGGCGGCCTGATTGCGGGCGCGCTCGTTCCGGTTGCAGGCCTCTTTATCAGTGGCGCTGCTCATGCCAACTTGCCGGCACTGGATCCGAGTGATCCGGCTGCGAGAGGGCGCGATTACGTTACAAAATCGGCGAAGTCCGATGCATATTGCGGGAATTGTTCGCTCTATAAGAAGACGGGAGATTCGACGGGTTCCTGCGCGCTCTTCGCGGGAAAGAGCGTCGCGTTCGGCGGCTGGTGCAGCGGGTGGGTGAAGATGGGAGCCCCTTGATGTGATTTGATAGCAAGCCGAGGTATGGCCCCGCAGTTGGCGGGTCAGGTGCCGGTGGCCCGGCTAGGCCCGCTCGTGACTCCTTTGCGGTCTGTCGCGAACGTCTGCAATCAGGAAAACAGGCCAAGACCCCACCTCAGTGTCAATGGTCCACGAAATGGCGTTGAGATCTATTTGCTCCAAGTCCAGTCAGCGGCCGCGCCCGTTGCGGCCCCATCCTTCAGGGCCAGCACCCCGTTAACTCAAACATCTCGTACTCGGTTGCGAGCTGATTGGGCTTCGAGAGATGACTTTCGACCCTGTGCGGCCGATTCCGTATCTCGAAAAGCTGACATTCAGATCACGCTAGACGGACAGCACGTACCCCTAGCATTGGCGGGAGTGCTTATTCCGCGTTTATCGGAAACGAATTCTTCCGATTCCTTGTTGTGTTACCCGTCCCGGAGTGCAGCAGCCGTGTCGCGATACAAGTAGGCGACCAGCATTCCAAGTATCACCGTCAAAACGCTGTCGAAGACAACCTGTTTAATAACGACCAACCCTGGCATCGGCTGAACGACAAAGTAGATCAGGTACGTCGGCACGATTGTCAGCAGTGCAACAGCGACCCCAAACCGTACGCCCTGGGCCAGCCACGGCTTCGCCTCGACGCCCCGCGCATAGATCCACACGAACGCCCCGGACAGGATCACATGCGCCAGCACCATTAAGGGGAAGTACCTCTGCTGGTCGCCCTCCTCTCGGAACAGAGTGGCCAGCTGCATGTAGTCGGAACGTAGCAGCACGCCGTGGACGACAAAGCTGCCGATGAACCACGCGACGAACAGCACGATCCACGCGATGAGGAATTTCTTTTTCATGGTCCCCTTTCGATCGCAGCGCACGTCTACAAAACCGGAGGAGTAAAGGATACGCCGGCGGCACTGGGGCGCAACCCCGCTCGGTTTCAATACTGGGAGACTGCCTCTCGCTTGGGCGCCGACCTACGCGGCAGTGCAAACAAACTCATCGCACCCGGCGACACTGCAACTACCGCTCATAACATCATAATGAGAGACCCCGTCAACGCGATTTCGAACACATGTGTCCGTGGCTTACATGCGAAGCGAGCGCATAGGCAGCCAATTTCGGCGCTCCACGTTCAATCCCGCTGCCGTGGTGAGGGTAACGTTGCGGTGTCCCCGACGTTGCCAGCCTGATCCGTGATGACTAAGACGTGCGACTACAGGATTGTCTCCCTTCTGAGCCGAGAGAAGGACCGCGGATCGTCACGGCGTTCGAGGTATCGGCCTCGATGGTTTCTGGTTTCCAGTCTTCCCTTGCATCAATGGTGAATGTCGTGGCGTGCTTGCTCTCGCTGCTGCGACAGTCTTGACATGTATACTTCTGGACGCGGGTGCGAATCTGTCTGGCCGTGTTGGACCAGGATGACAGCAAATTTGCGTCGCCCCCCTCCCCGCTAAGTTCGAATGTCGCCGCCATGCAGGCGAGGAATGGCCCACCCCCTGCAGCGCTGCCGTGAGCGTGGACTTTGCCGACCTTCGGGTGGTGACCGCCGGCACCCACACCAGGTAATGGTCGGCCGGATGGTAGTAGTAGAAATTGGCGCAGACGTATGATCGCTTGCAGCGGTACGCTCTCTCCCTTGCTGCCCTCGTTTCGATGCACGCCGTTGTCAGTGCCGACGAGGAGGAAGCGGTCTCATCTGACTGAATGGAAGCTGGATGCGGATCGCCAAGAAGGGTCGTTCTTCATCGGAGATGCGCGAAAAGGCCTTGCGGTCAATTGTGTCTTGAGGAGGCGGTATGTCCCAAACGGTAGCGGAGATTCTGACCGGGGTGTTGGAACAGGTCGGCGTGAAACACATTTTCGGCTTGATCGGTGATTCGCTAAATCCACTCGCCGACGCAGTTCGCCACAGCAAGGTCGAGTGGATCGGGGTGCGTCACGAGGAAGGGGGAGCGCTGGCCGCTACCGGCCAAGCCAAGCTCACTGGCCGGCTTGGTGTGTGCTGTGGCACGACCGGGCCCGGCAGCACGCATCTGGTCGCCGGCCTTTATGAGGCAAGCCGCGACCACGCGCCCGTCTTGGCGATCTCCGGCGACATGCCACGCCAGATGCGCGGCACCGACTACATCCAAACCACCGCGCCCGATCTGCTATTTCGCGATGTCTCCCTTTACACCGAAACAATCTCCTCGGCGACTCAGGCGCCGGCGGTCATCCATCAAGCGATTGCCGCCGCCTATGCTGGACGTGGCGTCGCCCATCTCACCGTTCCCCAGGACATTTTTGAAGCCAAGACCGACATTGGGGTTCACAGCGTGACGACGTTGCGGCCGCGCCCCGAAGTCATACCCAGCATGCAACAGATTGATGCCGTCGCTGATCGCATCGACGAAGCCACTAGCATCGTCATCATGTGTGGCCGTGGCTGCGAGGGCGCCGCGCGAGAGTTGCGTGCGCTGTCTGATCGGCTCAAGGCCCCACTCATCCATTCGGTCAAGGGCCAGGATATCTTGCCTTATGACGATCCGCGCTGGGTAGGCGGTATCGGCATGATCGGCACCAAAGCCGTTTACAACGCAGTCATGACTTGCGAACTCTTCGTAATGCTCGGGACGGATTACCCGTATTCAGAATTTCTACCGCGTAAGGGAAACGTCATTCAGATCGACGAGCGCGCTCAAGTTCTCGGACGGCGGGCGCCAACCGCGCTCGGTGTCGTCGGCTCGGTGCTGCCAACGGTAAAGCTGCTGCTAGATAGAGTCGCAGCCAGAACGGATGGCAGCTTTTTCGAGCGCGTGACTAGCGAACGGAAAAAATGGGACGAGATGCTCGACAAGCAGGCCGAGCCCGCGCGAAGCAAGGCCCGGATCCATCCACAGGCGGTGGCGCGCACTGTCAGCGATCTCGCCAAACGAGAAGCGATATTCGTCCTCGATACGGGACTGAACACGCTGTGGTCAGCAAATTGGATCAGGCAAAGCGGCGAGCAGCGAATCATCGGGTCCTTCAACAATGCCGCAGTTGGAACAGCCCTCGCGCAAGCCAATGGTATTCAGGCACTCGATCGCTCGCGTCAAGTGATCGTGCTTACCGGGGATGGCGGCTTCAACATGCTAATGGGAGAGTTCCTCACCGCCGTGCATCACAAACTTCCCATCAAGGTCGTCATCTACAACAATTCGTCGTTCGGCCTGATCCCACTGGAAGCCGAGTCCGTTGGACTACCCGCCTACCGGAAGGGTACTGACTTCCCCAACCCTGATTTCGCCGCGCTGGCCCGTGCCTGTGGCGGACATGGGTTCCGAATCAGCCAACCCGCAGAGTTGCACGCCGGGATCAATGAGGCATTATCTGCCGACGGTCCGGTCATCGTTGACTGCGTCGTGGCCGCCGACGAGATGCCCAACTTCCCGCATCTGGACGTCGATAAGATCGGAAATTATGCGATGGCAAAGGTCAAGGAAGCGCTGCTTGCGTTCTGTGGCCCGTGACCAACGGGTTGCGGCCGCCACGGGTCTTGTCACGCGTAACGCTCGAGAATTGGTGTGCCGATCCCCGCAACATTGAGATTGTCCCGCAATTTCTCGTTCGCGATTCCGTCACCGAATCCATTGTAACTCAGCGAAAACCTGGGGAACTCGATCACCTTACACGAGCTTGCCAGCCTGGCATGCGTCAGCACGCGCCACTTCGAACAGGCGTTTCGCGTCGGCATACCGGACAGACATCGCTTTGCGTTCCGGCTACAGATGCACTGAAGCGACCAACGGCTTCGGCATGCAATAAGGTTTGTCTGGTTGTGTGTCGTGGATCGAGATTCTCGGAGACCGAAATGAGCAACAGAAAGCCGCACATCCTCGGCATTCCGGGGAGCCTACGCCGCAATTCATACTCCGGTGCCGTATTACGCGGGCTCCAGGAAATTGCCAGCGACCGGGCGCGCATAGATATTTTCCCGCTTGACTTGGTTCCCTTGTACAACGCAGATCTCGATGGCGACGACAAGCCCGCCTCTGTCGTGACGCTGAAGAACGCGATCCGCGACTGCGCCGGTTTGGTGCTTTCATCCCCTGAGTACAACTACGGAACATCTGGTGTTCTGAAGAACGCGCTCGATTGGGTCTCGCGTCCCGGCTACCAATCTGTACTCAAGGATAAGCCGGTTCTAATCGTGACCAGCTCTCCGGGGTTGGTTGGTGGAGTGCGCGCTCAAGGACAACTGCGCCAGACACTCGCGGCAACACTTTCCCGGGTCATAACGGTACCGGAAGTGGTGATATCACAGGTGAATAAGAAGGTTCAAGAGGGCCGCTTGGTCGATCCCTCTTCGCTGAAGTTCATGCTCGAAGCATTCGACGTTTTACTCGAAGCGATTCCCAAGCCGCACACCTCGCGCTAGGCATTCCGCAGCGCAGGTTGTAACGGCCTCGCAGGATGCGTGTCACTTAGCACAGATGCGCTTTCGCGGCGGCGTCGACAACTACCTCAGCGAGCTTGACGCTCAGCGTTCTCTCTACGGCGCGCAGCAACAGCTGCAAGGCGTACGGCCTCAGCGCTTCGAGAATCTCGTAACACTTTAGAAGACGCGGGCAGGTGGTCTGCACGAAAACACCGCCTCCAAGGTCCCCGTGGCCGGTTAGGCCAATCACGACCTTCTTCGCGCCGTGTCGGCAGTTGGACTTGAGGGGAGACACGAGTCATGCTTGCTGAAACGCCGGCAGAACTCATGGTCTTGACCCATGCGGCGCTAGCCTTTGTTCTCGCATGGACGATCGGCTATGAGCGGTTTTACACGGCCGCGCGGCAGGAACTCAGGTGTATTGCCTGGTCTGCACGGCGAGTTGCGCACTAACCTCAGCCGCAGGTCTAGACGGCCATTGGTTCGGAACACGGCAACTGGCTGGCGCCCATCGGCATTATGCAGGTGATTGGCAGTTTGCTCACGGGCATCGGCTTTCTCGGCGCCGGCATCATCGTCAAGAGCGGTGCCAGTGTCCGTGGGCTGACGACAGCCGCCTCCATGTGGTCGTCGGCAGCTATCGGAAATCTGGTGGGCGTTCACATTGCGCTCGCGGCGATCGGTCTGACCGCAGTCTTCATCGTTTGCATGGCTGCGATTCCACGACTGGAGGGGCATTTGCCAAGCAAAGCGGCAATCGCCGTTAGACTCCGCTACCGTGAAGGTGTCCGGCCACAGACAGAAAAGATTCTGTCGTTTCTAGGCAAGCACAGTTTCATGCCGCATCCGGATTCGGTGTGCGTAACTTTCGACGGAGGCCACTTCGGTCTCGACCTAGTTGTCTCAGGCAGTGCCCAGCACGGTCGTACTCTGGATTGGGTCGTGAAGGATCTGCCTGACTTCCAGTCTATAGACAGCTTCACGGTAACACGGACCAGCCGAACTTAAAGTCGACGGAGACGGGAGCCTCCTGTCACTGGCTGCGCGGGACGGAGCCGCCTCAGGAGGTCTGATTTACCGCCGGTCGCGACCCGGCCCTTCGGGTCGCGGCAATACGCGCGCGCTATGGCTTCGGAACGCTGCGCCCTGACTCGCGGCCATCTCACTGCTTCACAATCACATTAGTCGTACTTAACGGACGGCGCTCGTCCACGATTTGCTGGAAAACTGCGGACTACTGGATGGTCTGCGTCCACCTCCGGTCTCGTTATCTGACCGAAGCCGGGAATAAAGCAGTCTTCTTACAGGTCTTATCCCGTGAACCCTGCGCAGGAGTTCGGGTGCGAGGACCCTCTGAGCAATTCAGCACTGTGCCGCGCGCGAATCAACAGACGGAAACGAAGACATGGCTTTGATTGCAATTCAGATTGGCGTCACTGCGGTACTCCTGAGCGGACACTTCTTCCGCTTAGTTTGGGACCGGATCTTCCGGTCCGAATGAGAGCTGAATACTGATGCTTAGTGTTCGCTCAGGAGGTAAGTGCCCTGGGAGGGAGAGCCACGCAAGCTGAGCAAGCGGAACGCTTTCATGAAACCGGGCCGCGTCGGATGGTCACTGAGTCCCGGAAGCCGACGGTTCATGCTGCGACGACGGAACCATAGGCATTTTCTCTGCAAGAACAGCCCTGCCCTACCCCCCCTGTGGGCTGTTCATTTCTCCGACCGGACTGGCCTCGGTCCGGTCGGACTTTTTTGCGATCGCTCCATTCTCGGTTCGATCCCGAGCTCCAAAACCGCCGCTCAGTTCCATCGTATGTCGTGATAGCGAGCAAGCGCATAAGCTCCGCGCCCCGCTGACGGTCCCCGCCGCGCCCCAACCGAGCGCGGACTGGGAATAAACGGGGCCGTCGCAGTGTCTTTGCATGTTGGATCCCCGACCTCAAAGGGCAAGCGATGGAGCAACAAGCAATCGAACGGCCTCACCCGGTCATCTCTGGGCCCATTCGCTCACCGATGGTCACTCATCTCGTGGATGTCGCGCCGCCCGCGCGCGCCCGCCCCCCGTTTGACACTCTCACGATCACCCTGCACTGGATCACCGTGCTGATCGTTCTGACGCTGCTCGGCACCGGCGTATTGTATGGCCAGGTGGAAGAGCGGTCTTGGGCTCCGGCTTTGTTGCAGGTTCACCGATCTCTCGGTCTGACGATTTGGACGCTAACGCTGTTCCGCCTCTTGTGGCGTGTCACCGGCGCGCGGTTTCCAGCATTTCCGACGTCCATGACCCCGCTGCATCAACACGCTGCTCGGCTCAGCGAATACGCACTGTACGCGCTTCTGCTGATTCAACCCGCAACCGGGCTTGCCCAGACGATATTCCGAGGGCATCCGTTTGAGGTGTTCGCGTTGAGTATCCCGCCGCTTGTCGCCAGGGATGTGGCCCTGGTGGGGATCCTCCGTACGGCTCACGAAATCGGCGCGTGGTGTCTGTTTGCGCTGGCTGGCTTACACGCCGGGGCTGCCCTTGTGCATCACTTCATTTTGCGCGACGACGTGTTGGAAGCGATGGCCCCTGCTTTTCGGCGCAAGCGCCCCCTGATCCACGGGCTGACCGAGCTCGCAGGCGATACAGCCGGCCGGTCGATACCGTGCAAAACCGCGGACCGGTGACTGGTATGCACACCGCCCCGGCGCTGAGCACCCCGTGCCCGGTGACGCGACTGTACCCATGAGGGACAGCACCGATTCAGCACCGCGACGTGGTGCCACTACGGAGACAGCGCGTCTGCGCCAGAACGACACGGGCGCCGCGAGCTGGAAGTACTGGGGCCCTTATCTGAGCGAGCGCCAGTGGGGCACCGTACGGGAGGACTATAGCCCGAGCGGCAAACCCTGGGAGTATCTACCTCACGAGCACGCTCGAAGTCGTGCCTACCGCTGGGGTGAGGACGGCTTAGCCGGGTTTTCGGATGTCAACCAATATCTGTGCCTCGCGGTGACGCTTTGGAACGAGCACGACGAGATCCTGAAAGAGCGCCTGTTTGGGCTGACGAATTCAGAGGGTAACCACGGCGAGGACGTCAAGGAGCTTTATTACTACCTGGACGCGACCCCAAGCCATTCCTACCTGAGGATGCTCTACAAGTATCCGCAGGCCGCATTTCCCTACCGGATGTTGGTCGAGGAAAACCAGCGCCGTGGCATCGAAGCGCCCGAATTCGAGCTGCTTGACACCGGTGTCTTCGATAGCAACCGCTATTTTGACGTGTTCGTCGAGTATGCCCAGGCTGCGCCGGGCGACATCCTGCTCCGAGTTGTTGCGCACAATCGCGGCCCTGATACCGCGCCCCTGCGTCTGCTGCCGACCTGCTGGTTCCGAAATACCTGGAGTTGGCAGGTCGATGGGGAACGGCCTAGGTTGACCCGCGGTTCCAACTCGCGCATCGACCTTCACCACGGCACGCTCGGCGACTACCACCTCTACTGTGACGGCGAGCCGACACTACTGTTCTGCGAAAACGAGAGCAACGCGCCACGTCTCTGGGATGCTCCACCGACGGTCCCGCACCCCAAGGACGGCATCAACAATTTCATCGTCAACGGCAACGAGGGCGCAGTGAACCCAGCTTCGCACGGAACCAAGGTGGCGGCGTCCTACCGCAACGAAGTGTCCGCTTGCGGGTCGATCGAAATCCGCCTCCGGTTGTCTCCCGAAAATCTCGATCACCCATTCGGCGATTTCGACTCCATCTTCGCCGCTCGACGACGCGAGGCAGACGACTTTTATGCCGACTTGCAGCGGGATGTATTTAGCGCCGACGCTCGCCTGGTTCAGCGCCAAGCCTTTGCAGGCCTGATCTGGAGCAAGCAGTACTACTACCTCGACGTTCCGCAGTGGCTGCGGGGAGACGCCACACAGCCCGCTCCGCCGCCCGCTAGACGTCGCGGTCGCAACTCCGAGTGGGCGCACGTCAACAACGCCGACATTCTCTCGGTACCTGACAAGTGGGAGTACCCGTGGTACGCATCCTGGGACCTCGCGTTCCACTGCCTGCCACTGGCGCTGTTAGATCCCGTTTTCGCGAAGGAGCAACTCGTACTGCTGACGCGCGAATGGTACATGCACCCGAACGGCCAGATCCCCGCGTACGAATGGGCGCTCGGCGACGTCAATCCACCGGTGCACGCATGGGCGGCCTGGCGCGTCTATCAGATCGACCGCAAGCACAACGGCGGTCAAGGTGACTTGATGTTCTTGGAGAGGGTATTTCACAAACTGATGTTGAATTTCACATGGTGGGTCAACCGCAAAGACGTCGGAGGTCGCAACGTATTCCAGGGCGGCTTCCTCGGTCTCGACAATATCGGCGTGTTCGACCGCAGCGTCCAGCTGCCGACTGGCGGCCACATCGACCAGTCCGACGGAACCAGTTGGATGGCGATGTATTGCCTCAATCTGATGCGAATTGCGCTGGAGCTCGCCCAGAATAATCACGTCTACGAGGACATTGCGACCAAGTTCTTCGAACATTTTCTGCACATTGCCGAGGCAATGTGCGGCCTCGGCGGCGACAGAGTCGAGCTCTGGGACGATGAGGACAAGTTCTTCTACGACGTACTGCACCTCCCTGACGGCGCTCAGGTGAAAATGAAAGTGCGTTCGATGGTGGGACTTATCCCATTGTTCGCCGTCGAGACGCTCGAGCCCGAGCTCCTCGACCGGCTCCCACAGTTCAAACGCCGCCTCCAGTGGTTCTTGCGATACCGACCGGATCTCGCAGCACTGGTCTCCCACTGGAACATCGAGGGCCGCGGTCGCCGGCGGCTGCTATCGTTGCTTCGCGGTCATCGACTCCAGGAAGTGCTCCAGCGCGTACTCGACGAGACCGAGTTCCTATCTGACTACGGAGTCCGTGCCCTGTCACGAGTGCATGCGGCCCACCCCTATCAGCTCGAGGTTTCCGGCATGCAGTTCACGGTACGCTACCAGCCTGCGGAGTCGGATACCGTGCTTTTCGGCGGCAATTCGAATTGGCGGGGGCCGATCTGGTTCCCCGTCAACTACCTGCTCATCGAGTCACTACAGAAGTTTCACCACTACTATGGCGACGCGTATCAGATTGAGTGCCCGACGGGATCAGGGCAGTTTCTCTCAATTGGGCAGGTGGCAGAGGAGCTGACTCGTCGCCTCACACGTCTGTTCCTCCGAGGGCCCGATGCTCGCAGACCCATGTTTGGCTCCAGCGATCGCTTGCAATTGGATCCACACTTCCGGGATCACTTGTTGTTCTACGAGTGTTTCCACGGCGACAGTGGCCGCGGGCTCGGGGCCTCGCACCAAACTGGCTGGACTGGCCTCATCGCGAAACTCTTGATGCCGCGACGCCCGCCTTCGTTGGTGCCGGAGACAGAGCATGCCTCCTTGCTACGCGAGAGAGCCGCCGCCGAGATCGTACATCCAAAATAGTGATCGCAAATAGAGCATCATCAGGTCGGTGCAAGTTTTTGCATAGAGGAGGGTCCGTAAAGTGCATGAAAGATATGTTGCCGTGACAGGCGCGGCGGGCATTCTGGGTCGAGCGACAACAACCGCACTGGTGAAATCCGGTTACTCAGTGATCGGCATTGATAGCGCCGATGAGATTTCGGGCGTGGAGATGCTGACATTGAAGATAACGAGAACTGATTTAACCGCCGCCGACAAGTCGACTGAAGCGTTTGCGAGAATAGCCGAACGATTTGGCTCCTTGCATGCACTTATCAACATTGCTGGAGGATTTGCGTGGGAGGAAGTTGAAAGCGGCACGGTCGACACCTGGGAGCGCCTTTTTAGGCTGAACGTCATCACAGCGCTCAATGCCAGCAAGGCGGCTCTACCGCTTTTGCTAGTTAATGGCGGTGCGATCGTAAACGTGAGCGCAGCGGCCTCCACGAAGGCAGACGCGGGTATGGGAGCTTATGCGGCGTCAAAATCGGGCGTCTCACGACTAACGGAAAGTTTGGCGGCGGAACTCAAAGATCGAGGCGTGCGTGTCAACGCCGTATTGCCGAGCATAATCGATACGCCGCTGAATCGTGCCGGCATGTCAAACGCGAAGTACGATAGATGGGTCGCCCCAGACGCATTGGCCGATGTCATCATCTTTTTGATTTCTGATCGAGCACGCGCGGTTACTGGCGCGCTCCTCCCGGTCACTGCTCGTACCTAAGCGCCTCTGCTTTCATGCACCAGAGTGTCCATCGTCATGTGGCGCCGTCGGCCCCTCTAGGTTGCGGCGATGTGCCGGAGCCTGGCGGCGACTTGGGTCGCTCGCCGCTCGTGCCTCCGGGAACGCGCGGACTCCTCTTCGCCTCATCCCTCGGATGACCCGCTCGAGGCTGCTTGAGCTTTGGGGTGGCAAGGATCCACTACCCTTGGATCATTAGGGATTGCGGGAATAAATCGGACGCGCCCGGAGTCTTATACCGTGGTGCACGCTGTTTGGACGCGCGGTGAACGTAGGGTGCGATCTGATCCATGGATGACAGGCGTCGTCGCTTCGAGGCGCAGGTATTGCCACATCTGGACAGCGCCTACCGCTTTGCCAGGTGGCTTACTCGTTCAGCCGACGATGCAGATGACGTCGCGCAAGAGGCCATCCTGCGCGCCTATCGCGGGTTTGACGCCCTGCGAGGCTCCGATGTGAAGGCGTGGCTGCTAACGATCGTCAGGAATTGCCATTCGACGGCGCTCAAGCAGCAGCAGCGACGAGCCCAGGTCCCGCTGCCGGAAGAACACGATACGCAGGATGGACACGCCTTCATCGCGAGCACGCCCGATCCGGAAAGCGCCTCGATTCGCCGCGACGAGGAGCAGACGCTCGAGAGACTCATAGCGGGACTGCCCGATGACTATCGCGAGGTCTTAATCTTGAGGGAAATCGAGGACATGCGTTATCGAGAGATCGCCGCGGTGACCAACTTGCCGATGGGAACGGTGATGTCGCGGCTGGCGCGCGCACGATCGGTGCTGAAAGAACACTGGTTGCTACAAGCCAACGGAGAGCCCCATGCAGTGCTCTGACTCCCTGCGGGTGCAGGCGTATTTTGACGGCGAGGCCGACGCGGTGACGGCAGCCGACATTGAGCGGCACATGGAGCGCTGCACCGAGTGCCGCACGCTGCATCGCGGTCTAGAACAGCTACGCACTGCGCTGCGCCGGGATCTGTCCCATCCTCCGATCCCGCCCGCGCTACGCGCTCGGGTCATGCGCGCCCTCGATGAGGAAGGCTCGATCGACGCGCCGCAGCGGCGCGCTCGGCCGACCTGGCGCACGCGGCCGTTCTGGATGGGCGCCACCAGTGGTGGTCTTGGTATGGCTGCGGTCGCTGCGACACTTGCGTTCTTGTTACTGTCGCCGCAACTCTCGACCCCCGTGGTTGACGAGATGTTGAACGCCCATGTGAATTCGTTACTGTCGACGCATTTGATCGACGTCGTGTCCACGGACAAGCATACAGTGAAGCCGTGGTTTGCCGGTCACAGCGATGTCTCACCGCTCGTCGCCGACTTCGAGCCACAGGGCTACAAGCTCGTCGGCGGCCGTGTCGACTACCTGGAACATCAACGGGCCGCGGTAGTCGTCTACCGGCACGGGGCCCACGTCATCAACGTGTTCGGCTGGGCCGCCGCACAGCGATCCTTGCCGGGTAAGCTAACGCGGAATGGTTATCACTTCGTCTTTTGGAAGGCGGGTGATCTGCAGTATTGCGCCGTCTCGGATACCGGTTGGGATGAATTGCTTGGACTCGTGCGGCTTTTGCAGGATCTGGGCGGCCGAGACGCCGGCTAATGTAAAGTTGCACAGTACCCGGGAATAAAACCGTCCCATACGAAGTCTTCTCTCCTGAATCACCACTTCAGGAGACGGCCATGTCGGACGATAAGGTACTGCTTTCGCGTCGCAACGCGCTCAAGTGCATGGCCTATGGTGGCGCCGGCACGCTATTTGTGCTGGCAGGCGGCGTCTTTGCACCGGTGGACCTGGCCGCGGCGGCTGATGACAAGCTAGGCACCGCGCGGCTCGGCAAGCCGCTGTTCGTGCAGATCAGCGATACCCACATCGGCTTCAATAAGGACGCGAACCCCGATGTCAACGGGACGCTCGCGCAGAGTATCGCGCTCGTCAACGCCATGGCGAAGCAGCCGCCGCTGATCATCCACACCGGCGACATCACGCACCTGTCGAAGCCAGCGGAATTTGACCTGGCGCAGCAGCTGTTCTCGCAGCTACGCACCACCGAGATGCACACGGTGCCCGGCGAGCACGACACCACCGACCCGACCGTCACCGAGTACTTCAACCGGTTCGGCAAAGCTTCCGACAACAAGGGCTATTACAGCTTTGATCACGCGGGCGTGCACTTCGTGGCGCTGGTGAACGTACTGCAGTTCAAGCCGGGCGGCCTCGGCACCCTCGGCGAAGAGCAACTGGCTTGGGTCGCCAACGACCTCAAAGGCCGGTCCGCCAGCACCCCCCTCGTGGTGTTCGCCCACATGCCGCTGTGGACCATCTATGAGCCGTGGGGCTGGGGAACCGGCGATGCGCCGCAGCTGATGGAGCAGCTGCGCCGTTTCGGCTCGGTCACGGTCCTCAACGGGCACATCCATCAGATCGTGCAGAAGGTCGAGGGCAACGTGACCTTCCACACCGCCCGCTCGACCGCCTACCCGCAGCCCATGGCCGGCGTCGGCCCCGGACCGAGCCCGCTGAAGGTCCCCGCCGATCAGCTGCCGGGAATGCTCGGCGTGACGAGCGTGAGCGTGGTGAAGCACCCAAGCGCGCTTGCGCTCAGCGACTCGACGCTCGCCGCCTGATGCGCGCGAGCACTGGAAAAGGAACGCACATGCAAACGTCAAGATCTCGAGTGTTATCGAGTGCCGCAAGCCTCGCGCTGCTGCTGTGGGGCACGACCGCAGGGCCAACGCTGGCCGGCGCGCCTGATGCGCCAACCATCGTCCTGGCCAGGGATTTCATGTTCGCACCGACGGCGATGACGGTCGCCGCAGGTTCGACCGTCACCTGGACAAACAAGGACGATGAGCCGCACACCGTGGTCAGTGACACTGGGCTGTTCCGCTCGGGTGCGATGGATACCAACGAAAGCTTTTCGTTCAAGTTCGACAAACCTGGCACGTATCACTACGCCTGCTCGATCCACCCGCGCATGGTTGGAACGGTCACCGTCCAGTAGGCATCCCATGACCAGCATTGCAAGGGTGAGCCTCGGTATCGCCGTTACAGTCGCAGCATTCGCGATCGGCGCTGTGGTATTCGTTGGCTCGGGGATCTATAACATTGGCGCCGATGACCATCATACAAAGATCGTGTTGGCGATCATCGAACAATTGCGAGAGCGCTCCATTGCAGCGCGTGCGCGCGCGATCGACCCACCCAATCTGGAAGACCCGACGAGGATAGGAGCCGGAGCCCAGCGCTATGCAGCACTGTGCGTCGAGTGTCACCTAGCACCTGGGGTTACAAAGTCCGCGATACGCGCCGGACTCTATCCGCACCCGCCAAACCTCGCAGAAGAAGACATTCGTGATGCTCAACGGGCGTTCTGGACGGTCAAACACGGTATCAAGATGAGCGCGATGCCCGCCTGGGGGAAAACCCTGGACGATGCCGCAATTTGGGATCTCGTCGCGTTTCTCCGACAAATGCCTGCGATGACGCCAGAGACATATCAGCAACTCGCAAAGACCCGTTCTGGCTAGTGTTCCGCGCGCGCAGCAATTCACGCGCGGGGGTGCCCAGGTTTGCCGCAGAAGCTAAGCCCCGGGCGTGATTACGGTCTCACCAGCGGTCGCTTCATTAGCGCGCGGACCGGATTTGCCGGCGTGACCGCTCGAGTCCGACGTAAGCGGGACGCCGTGGTGCTCAGTGCCCGTTATTCGAGGCCTAGTCGGTGCCGCAGATCCTCGAAGCGAGCGTCGGAGCGCAGAGGATCAAAACCTGGACGCAGCAGAATGGACGGGTTGAATCGCCCTTCATAGGCTTCGTCGAGCCAGATCATCGCCTGGTCATGATCGCCGAGTCCGACATAGACCAGAGCGATATTGGCGTCGGTGGAAGGGTTTTTATCAAGCCGTGCCTTCAGGTCCTTCATTATGTTTTCGGCTTCGACCTTCCGTCCAGAGAGGGCGTAAACGTAGGCGAGATTGGACTCGTAAGTCCCGCTGGGACCGGAAAGCTCAATCCCTCGCTGAAACTCCGCGATGGCCTCATCGTACAGATGCTCTTGCGCCAGCGCCTGGCCCAGTTGATAGTGGGCGACTGCAAAGTTCGGGTCCATGTCGAGCGTTCGCTTACTTTGCTGCACTGATTCGTCATACAGATGCGCGATGCACAGTGCTTCCGCCAGGTCGGCGCTGATGATCAGCGATAGAGGGTCAAGGCTCTCGGCTCTTCTCATCTCGAAGATGCCTTCGCTAGTCCGTCCCATCACCAGCAAATGCCAGCCATACCAGTGGTGAGCCGTGGCGTAGCCAGGATTCAGCTCGATCGCCCGCTGGTATTCCTTATCCGCAGCGGCCCAGTCCCAGGCATACAGGTCGAGCGAGAAAGCGAGCGAGGTGTGAGCCTCGCCGAGCGTGTCGTCTAACGCCAGCGCCCTGGTTGCAGCCGCCCGGGCTTGGCGGAACGCATCGTTTGGGGAAAGAACCCCATATAACCAATCGCCCGCCAGCGCGTAGGAGTCGGCCAGGCCCGAATAGGCTTCGGCATAGGTTGGATCGGTTTGGATAGCACGGCTGAAGTAATCGATGGCTTTCAGGAGGCCGTCTGCAGTTCGTTTGTTCCAGAAGTATCGTCCCTTGAGGTAAGCCTCATAGGCGCTCGGGCTCACTGGCCTGACCTGTCGCAGCGCCTCCCGCTGCCGGTTACTCAAGGTGGCCCGAATCTGCTCGGCGATCGCCTGCGCGACTTTGCTTTGTAACGCCAAGGCGTCGCGGAGATCTCCTTCATAACTCTGGGACCACATTTGCTCGTCAGCCGGCACGCGGATCAACTGCGTGCTGATCCGCACTTGATCCCCTGAGCGCAGCACACTTCCTTCCACTACAGCTTGGACGTCCAGCTCGCGGGCAATTTCGGCCAGCGGTCTCTCGACACCTTTGTAGAGCATCGCCGACCTGCTGGAGATCACGCGCAATGCGCTGATTTGCCCCAACCGCATGATTAATCCTTCGGTCATGCCGTCGGTGAAGTAGTCCTGCGAAACGTCGCCGGAGAGGTTCTTAAGAGGCAATACCGCCAGGGAGCGAACCGCGGGTTCGGAGTTATGCGACCTATACAGAATCCACGGCACGACGCCTGCGAGTACCAGCGTCAACCCCAAGCCGACGAGCCTCCAGTTACGAGCACGCGGCGGCGTGAGTGAAATGCCGGCTTCTGCACGAGCCGCCCCCACAGTCGGGGCGGTAGCCGGGATTTGCTGTTGACCATCCTGGAGAGCCGTGACGTCGGCGAGAAAGCGGTAGCCGCGGCGGGCCACGGTCTCGATAAAGCGCGGACTCTCGGCCGAATCTCCCAGTGCGTCTCGAATCTTGCTGATCGCTTTGTTGAGACCGTGATCAAAGTCCACAATCGTCTGCGGCCAGATCTTTGCGCGCAGTTCGTCCCGGCTGACCAGTTCTCCCGGCCTTGCCAGCAACATGGCCAGCAGCCGAAAGGGTTGCTCTTGCAGTGGCAGGCGCTTGCCGAGCTTCCTCAACTCACCGAGATGAAGATCGGCTTCAAAAACCCCAAATCGCAACCGCTTGGGAGGATCGCTGGCATGCTGCATGGCGAACCGATCCGATCCTCACCATGTGCGGGCGGTCAGCCCATGACAAGGATGCGTTGCCGAGACTACCGCACACTCCCGAACGTCGAATTCCACAGCCCTCGCCATTCTCGCCGCCGCCACCTCACCGGGCCGGAAACCCGGGGACGATTGTGCCTAAGTCTCTTATTTAGATAGCAATCTCAGGGTACTCATCCTCCACCAGGAAGGCATCGATTGTCCATTGAGCGACCGACGTCTGCCGGATTAAACACGCAGCCGGTTTTCAAATAAATCACCGGTGAATGCCTTTCATGAATTCCGCTGCCGTTTCCCCTAGTCGCACCAAAATCGCCCCTGTACCGGCATCTGACGCCACCGCAAAACGCGGCAGCCCCGGGAACGCCAATGCGCGTTTCAGAAGTGTGGTAATGCCCCATCTGGACGATGCCTATGCACTGGCGCGGTGGCTAACCAGCAGTCGTGCGGACGCCGAAGATGTGGTGCAGGAGGCCTGCCTACGCGCGCTCCGGGGGATCGGCAATTTCTCCGGTGGCAATGCACGTGCCTGGGTGTTGACCATCGTGCGTAATGCGACTTATAGCTGGCTGCACAAGAATCGATCTGCCGCTGTCGTACTGGTCGAGGACTTCGACACCGTCGATTGCACGCAGGCCGTCAAGTCGGACATTGACACACTCGAGACGGCTCTCATCGCTCAGGACGAGGTGACAGTCCTGGAGGCTGCGATTGCGACGCTGCCGGTACCGCTGCGCGAGACGCTGATGCTACGTGAGATCCAGGAACTCAGTTATCGTGAGATCGGCGAAGTAACCGGAGTGCCGATCGGTACGGTCATGTCGCGGCTTGCCCGGGGACGCGACCGCGTTATCGCGATCATGAAGACGCAGGGATCAGGACAGACTGAAGTGCCCGCCGCGGTCGAGCGCAGCGAACTGAGCCGACGCCCGGAGTAAAGCACTGCTGCACCAGGCTTCTGCAGTGTGAACCCAAAGAGCGGCCGCGCCTTCCCGCGTCAAGGCTGTTGATTTCTCGGTTCCGATCGTTGCTTCACAGAGCGTCCGGCCACGGCTCAAAATCTATTGCGAACGGTTCGGGAGACAAAACCTCCGCCCGGACGCTTTTTGTTTCCTGCTTCCTCGAAATTTCACGCGTTGCGGGAATAAAGTTGTCCTCTCGTAAGTCCTCTCCTCCATTGAACGTCATTTCGACGTCGTGGAGAGTACCAATGCAGTTGAATCGCGCCATCCATAAAGCGGTGGCTTCCTGTCTACTCGGCGCAGCCGGGGCTCTGACTCTCGTCGCCTGTGGCGGCGGCGGTGGTGGCGGCAGTGCCGCCA
>Ga0307476_10000701_pt1 | contig 23929 bp, 20 predicted proteins | sample atmos_gasesECM2C_2_FD_203314 | JGI IMG/M metagenome (GOLD analysis project Ga0307476, IMG submission 203314) | Hardwood forest soil microbial communities from Morgan-Monroe State Forest, Indiana, United States - atmos_gasesECM2C_05 | ecosystem: Environmental > Terrestrial > Soil > Temperate...
CGATCTCAAGAGACCGATCCTCCTCGCGTCGTTCGGGAAGCAGAGACGTCTCTTTCTCTAGGGATGCGCAGGGCCGAGGAATGCAGCGCGCGGCGCATGGAAAAGTTGCGCGGCGGTTTTTCCCTCCGCAACGCGACTATCTCCCTAGACAGGCCTGGCGAGGCGGGCGCCCTTCCAGCCGACGCGTTTCGCGGTCAGGGAATGCTTTCTTTGCTTGAGATTCGGGGGGCGGATTGATGAAGCTGGTAAACCGTTGGGCGTTCCTGGGCGTTTCAGCCGTCGTCCTGATCGCTGCGGCGTCGTTTCACACAGCCACTCGTCGCGCCGTTCCGGCGGCCGCCCCATCCGAAGAAATCATCTTTCGCGGCGACCCAAGCGTAAGGGCCGTCGCGGCGCGAATCGCCGCTAAGGAACAAGTGGTCCATGAACTGATCGCCGGCGGAATCACTTTGTTCCGGGCCGCCGCCGCTTTCCGTGCGCTCTCGGCGCAGGGGCCGCAGCCACAGGTCCCGATTCGGATTGCCTATCCGCAGGCCGCTTCGGACGACGAGGCCTATTGCCGCTGCGTCATTGCCTACGCCGGCACGGAGGCTCCTGCCGATCAAAGCGATCTCTTAATGAGCAAGCTGACAGCTGAACTCAGCGACCGGATCCGGACCGGGACTCTCCACATCATGGATGCCGCGATGGATGCAGAGCAGGCAGCCAACGCCGCTTCACCGCCGACGCACTGACTGGCGCGGTTTGTTCTTGCGGATTCCCGCAAGGATCAGTGCGGCGGCGGAGCAGGGGGCGGCGGACCGAACGGCGGCGGCGCCGGCATGAGCGAACCCTTGAACGGTTCGCCTGTCAGTTGCTTCCAGCGCGTGACCTGTTCCGCCGTGAGCGCTTCCAGGATGCGCTCATTGGCCGGCCGATCCTTCGCCGGGTCCGGTCCGCCGCCGGGATGCGGTCCGGCCATGCGCATCCAGCTGAAAAAGGCGTCGTCCTCGATAGCGCGAATGCGCTCGCGCTGCTCGGCCGTCAGCTGCAAGCGGGCCGCTGTCTCCGGATCGCGGAAGGCGCCGGGCCCGTCCGCCTGCAACCCGATCTGGCGGAGCCGGTCCTGCTGCGCCCCGGTCAGGATCGCATTGACCTCCGCCTCGTCGGCTCGCGCCTGCTCCACGACGCGACGGCCGCGCTCGGCCGGCGACAGCGGCGCCAGATCGTTGAACGATTCCATCCAGCGCTTGCCAAGGCGGGCGGTCAGCTCCTTCACCTTCTTCCGCTGGCCGTCGTCGAGGCCGAGATCGTCATGCACGGCCGTCTGTCCCAGCAGATACAGCTTGCCCGCCGCCTGCAGCACGGCCAGGTCGGCCAGGATCTTTTCTACGCGCTGCGTCGTGTCCACCAGCTCCGCCTGGGCGTCCCGATCGTCGCGGCGCTGCTCGATGATCTCCTGGTAAAACGCCAACGCCGAGCGCAAAAGTCGCTTGCGGACGGGCTCCATCCCGGGCCGGTCCGCCAGCTCTTCCTCGCTGACCTGGATCAGCTCGTCCACCGAGCGGCGGGCGAGACGCAGCCGCGACTCGGCCTCCTCGGCCCGCTGCCGTTCGCGCCGGTAGGCGTCCTCCGCGTTGCGTTTCTCCTGCTTCGTCCGCTCCTGTTCGGCATGGAGCAAGGCGGCGCTGACGAAGGACCCCACGGCCAGCAGCAGCAGGATTACGATCCCCGCGGCCACGATGGACGGCCGCCGCCTGGCCCACTTCCATGCCCGTTCCGTCACGGTCGGCCGCCGCGCCAGAATGGGGCGGTCGTCGAGGAAGCGCTGCAGATCGTCGGCCAATTCCTGGGCGCTGCGGTAGCGCTCCGACGGCTCCTTGCGCAGCGCCTTGAGGACGATCGTCTCCAGCTCCGCCGGGATGGCGGCGACGGCGGCGCGCGGCGAGCGCGGCTCGTTCTCCGCGATTTGCCGCAGCAGCTCCTTACGGTCGCGCCCCTCAAAAATCGGCCGCAGCGTCAGCAATTCATAGAGCGTCGCCCCCAGCGAATAGACGTCGCTGCGATGGTCCATTACGCCGGGCCGGCCCAGGGCTTGTTCGGGGCTGGAGTAACGCAGCGTGCCGAGCAGTTCGCCCGTCTGGGTGAGGCCGGCGTCGCCGGCGATCTGGGCCAGGCCGAAATCGGCGACCCAGATTTGGCCCCGCTCGTCCAGCAGCAGGTTGGCCGGCTTGACGTCGCGGTGAACGACGCCGACCTGGTGAGCGTATTCCAGCGCCACGGCGGCCTTACGGATCAGCCCCGCCGCCCAGGCGAAGTAGCGCCGGCTCCCCGGAGACCGATCCCGCGACTGGGACGCGGCCGTGCGCTGGGCGCCTTCCGCCGGATGCGTTTCCGCCGCCGGCGGAGACAAACTTGTGCGAGCCGTCTTGTCATCTTGTTCCCGACGCAGCTCCGCGATCAGCGACGCCAGGCTGCGCCCCTCGATGAACTGCATGGCGTAGTAATGGACGCCGCGCTCGCAGCCGACGCCGTAAACGGGGACGATGCTTTCATGCCGCAGCTGCGCCGTAGCCAGCGCCTCGTTCTGGAAGCGTTGCAGACGGCGCGGGTCCAGCGCGGCGGCGAACGACAGCACCTTCAGCGCCACCCGCCGCCGCAGCGATAGCTGCTCGGCCTCGTAAACGATGCCCATGCCGCCCCGACCGACTTCGGCCATCAGCCGGAAGTCGCCGAGCTGTCCCAGGCCCGCCGACGATTCCTGGCTCGACGCCGCTTCGGGCGGCTTCGCGCGAATGTTTGCTTCGCGGAGCGGTGCGGCCAATCGTTCCATCGCGTCGTGGCTGGCGAAAAACGCTTCCAGGTCCCCCCGCAGATCGGGGTGCGCCGCGAGAAGCCGATCCCGATCCGCTTCCCGGCCGGCTTCGAGCGCCTCCACGTAGTTCAACAAGACGCCGTTGAGGCGTTCTTCGCGTTCGGCGTCGCCGATCGCATCGCGGTTCATGCGCCGCCCTCCGAGGGGTCCGCGAGCAGCGCGCGCAGCTGCTTCAGCCCACGGAACAGCAGACCGACCACGGCCGCCCGGCTGCGTCCCAGCCGCTCCGCCGTCTCGGCGATCGGCAGACCCTTCAGGTGATGCCATTCCACGACGCGCCGCTGATCGTCCGGCAGCTGGGTCAGGGCGTGCGCGAGCCGTACCAGCTCCTCGCTCCGCACCGCTCCCTCGCTCGGCGACGTCTGATCGGCGGCGAGCAGACATTCCATGCGGGAGGACGACAAATCCAACTCGGCTTCCAGCGACCGCTCACGGGCCAAGTCGCGCATGCCGGCGTCGAAATGCCTCGCGGCCGCCGCCAGCGCGTTGGCCAGGATGGCGCGGAGCCAGGCCAGCCGTTCGGCCTCGGTCGCGCCGCGGAACTGGTTCCGGCTCTCATGCGCCCGCAGCAGGACGTGCTGGACGACGTCGGATGCATCCAATTTCGCTTGAAGCCGGCCGCCCAGGTGCATGCGCGCCAGCAGGCGCAGGTAGTCGCGGTAGGCGTCAAGCGGCCTGTCATCGGCGTTCGCTATGTGGCTCGCCATCGCCCTGCTCCTCCCCAAATAGATGCGCTGCACCGACTCGCACAGCGCGCCGCGCCGGGGGAACCTGTTGCAAACACGGTAGGAAAATCATCTTCGATGCGACGGCAATACACAAGCGGTCTGTGGCCGACTTGTCGAAATGACGGGGCAGCGGTGGGCGCGCCTCACTCGCCTTCGTGAGGTAAGCTAGGTATACATCCCCCTTCAAAAAGAACCCGTCTGGCGCGGCTTGGGCGCCGCGCGACTCGGCCGATTTTCCGTGGGTCGTAAGAGCTGGCTTCCGTCGAAGCAACTGCACGGGGGCTGCGCTCCGGTTGTCGTCAAAGGCAGGGGACGATGTTTGGGCTGTCACACTTGCTGCAATGGGCTGGGGACCGGAGTTCGCGATTGAACCGCATGGAACGGCCGCGCCGCATCCGGCGCAGTGCCTTGCAGGTGGAGCAGCTGGAAGATCGTGTCACGCCGACCTTGCTCGGTCAGCAGCTTTTCCCTGTGGACTATCCCTGGAATCAGAACATCAGCAACGCACCCGTCGCGGCCAACTCGGCGGCCGTCATCGCCCACATCGGCGCCTCGGTGCGGCTCCATCCCGACTGGGGCGCGGACAGCCCTGCCAACGGCGCCAGTCCCTTGTACGGCATTCCGGTCAACATTGTCCACGGCGACTCCACTGCAACGGTGAACGTCGCAATCGACAACTACCCCGACGAGAGCGACATCGTCCCCGTGCCGATCCCGGCTAACGCGGTGCTGGAGGGCGATTACCAGAATGGACCGAATCCCAACGGCGGCGGCTACAACGCCGGCCAGCGCGGCGATTCTCACCTGATCGTCTGGGACGAAGACAACAACATCGCCTATGAGCTGTATGGCGTAACCCGTCCCTCGGACCCAACCCTGTTTCCGAACAACAACAACGTGGAACTGCCGCACACCGACGGCTTGTGGCACGCGGCCCAGGAAACCGTCTGGAACATGAACACGGACATGTTCCGCACGCTGGGCGCCACGTCCGCGGACGCCGCCGGCCTGTCCATCCTGGCCGGCCTGGCGCGACCCGATGAGGGGCTGCCTGTCTCACAGGGAGGCCAGGGCGCCATCGACCACGCCTTGCGCGTGACCCTGCCGGCCGGCGACGTCAACCCGCAATACATCTATCCCGCCTCGCACATGGTCTCCACATCGCAAGGCGCCAACAACCTGCCATTGGGCAGCCGCTTGCGCCTGGCGAACACGCCGGCCGTCAACGCGCTGATCGCCAACATGCCGCCCGAGTCGCAGATCGTGGCCCGAGCCATGCAGCAATACGGCCTGGTCGTCGCCGATATCGGCAGCGCGATGTACGTCACCGGCGCCTCGGCTTCGGTGGACGCCAGCAACAATATCAATCTCACCTGGAACCTCAACGACATCTTCGCCTCCAACGGTCTGGAAGTGCTGAACGCCGGCGATTTCCAGGTCGTCAACCTGACGCCCGTGGTGACCGGCCTCAGCGCGAGCAACGGCGTGGCCGGCGCCACGCTCATCGTCGCCGGCCAAAACTTCTCCGGCGCGGCCGGGCGCCTATCGGTGTTCTTCGGCGGCGTCGCCGCCAATTCCGTCACGGTGCTTAGCGACACGCAACTTTCCGTGGTCGTGCCGAACGGCGCCGGGACCGTGGATGTCACGGTTCAGTCGGGGGTCGGCGAAGCCGATAACATCAGCAGCAACCCCAACGCCAACGTCAACGCGCCAATTTTCGGATATGGGACCTCCGCCAAGTCGGCGGCGGACCATTTCACATACGCCGCGTCTCCGCCCGCCGCGGCCGAGTTCCCCGGCCTCGGCGTGTGGCGCTACGAAAGCGCCAGCGGGTGGCGGCAGCTCACGTCCATCAACGCCGCCCAGGTTGGCGTGGATTCGCTGGGCGACGTTGCGGCCGAGTTCCCCGGCCTCGGCGTCTGGCGTTTCGAGGATGCGACGGGGTGGAAGCAGCTCGCGGCGGCCGATGCGTCCCAGATAAGCATCGCCGGCGCCGGCGTCGTGGCGACCGCATTCCCTGGCTTCGGCGTGTGGCGCTTTGAGGACGCGACCGGGTGGAAACAACTGACCGCGGCCAATCCCCGCCAGCTGGCCTTGGACGCGAACGGCGACGTAGCAGTGGAAATCCCGGCCGCCGGCGTGTGGCGTTTCGAGGATCCGACCGGATGGAAACAGCTCACGACGGCCGACGCATCCCAGGTGAGCATCGCCGGCGCCGGCGACGTGGCCGTGGCGATTCCGGGCGCCGGCGTCTGGCGGTTCGAGGATGCGAGCGGGTGGAAACAACTGTCGCCTGCCAGTGCGACGTTGGTGAACGTGGATGCGAACGGCGACGCGGCGACGGCGATTCCCGGGGCCGGCGTCTGGAGCTACGAAGATGCAACGGGGTGGGTCCAGCTAAGCCCCGCCGACGTTTCCCTGTTGGCGCTGGACGCCGCCGGCGACGCGGCTGTGGAAATGCCTGGCGCCGGCGTGTGGCTGTATCAGAATGGTTTTGGATGGGTGCGGTTGACCGTCGCGAACGCCCTGAGTCTTAGCGTGGGTGCATAGGTGGTTGGCGGGGCAAACGGCTGCTGGACGGACTTGGGACGGCGGCGCCAGGCAGAGGCCCCTCCCGGATTCGAACCGGGGATGGCGGATTTGCAATCCGCTGCCTTACCGCTTGGCTAAGGGGCCGGCGATTGAGGCATCTTAGCGAACCGATCCGCGTGGAGCAACCGCGGTCCCGTCGGCCCATGGGCTTACCGCCCCTGCGGCGCAATGCGTTCCAGGCGGGCCGTCAGCCCCTCCAGCCGCCGCGCCGCCGCCGCCCGGTCCTCAAACTCCTTGCCGTCGTGGTACAGCCACCGCAGCCACACCGCCGCCGCCGCGATCGTCCCCGTTGCGTCCAGCGTCTGCGTCAGTTCCGCTTCATCGGCGGACAGCGGCCGAGTTTCCCGATACGCGGTCAAGCCCATCGCCCATCCGGTAAGATCGTCATCCACCAGACTGCCCAGCAGCCGCGCCACGTCCACGGCGGGATGGTCGATTTTCATGGCCCCGTAGTCGATCAATCCGCTCACGCGGTCGCCGTCGAACAGGACGTGATCGTGCCATACGTCGCACAGGCACGGCTGCAGCGGCCATGACCGATCCACCCAGCGTCTTAACAGGTCGGGGATGGAGTCAATGCGTCCCGGCAGCAGCCGCCAGGCGCGTTCCGCCGCCGACCGCGCGGGATCATCGGCTTGCGCTTGCGGCCGCCAGCCGGATTGCACCAATTCCCGCCATTCGCGGTCGACAGCCAATCGGCGTGTGACGGCGGGACAGACGCCGCTGGTCGGCGGCAGAATGGCTTGCCAGCACTCATGCAATCGGGCCAGTGCGCCGAGCGCGGCCCGCAGCTTGGCCTCCGACGGATTGCGGTGATAATCCGCTTCACCCGGAAGCCACTCCTGCAACTCCCATAAGCGACCGGCGTAGCCCACGGCCGTGGTTCCGTCAATCGCTGGAAACAGCCGTGGCGTAAACGTCAGCTCGGCCGAGCGGGCGTGGATCATGCCATGATGGATGAAGGCGAGCCGTTGAGGGGGGAAATCGGCCGGCCAGGCGCGGAGACAGAGTGAATCGTCGAGGCGCCACAGTCGAGCGCCGCTGAATCCGCCGTGGTTGCCGAGCGGCTGCAGGCGGGTTGGGGCATGGCCTCCAGACCATGCCCCGACAAGGGGCCGTGGATAGCGTCGCAGCACTTCCAGGGCGGCCGCGTTCAGCGGGTCGGCGGACATGGTCAGACGCCTCAACGCGCGGCCGGCGCCGCGTCCGTGATCGCCGTCTGCCCCGGCGCGGCAGTCGCCGGCGCGCCCGTCGTCAGCGCCGACTGCACCCACTGCTGCAACGGCCGGGGATAGAGTCCGACCGCGAGCGTGACGAGAGCGCACAGCCACACCGCCGCCAGGGCCGGCGTGGACCGCGGCCGGTCCATTGGATGCAGCGGCGTCCGCAGGTACATCACCGCCGCGATCCGCAGATAGTACCAACCGCCGATGGCCGCGTTGATCGCCGTGACGACCGCCAGGAGAATGAACCAAAACGAATCGGCGCCCGGCGGCAGGGACAGCACGCTGTAGATAATCTGCCACTTGGCCCAGAAGCCGGCCGTCAGCGGGATGCCAATCAAGCTGAACAGGAACAGCACCATCAAGAGCGCGGCGCCCGGTCGGCTCACGCTCAGCCCGGCCAGGTCGTCCACCGTCTCGACCCGGCTTCGATGACCTGTCAGATAGGACAACACCGCAAAGGCGCCGATCGTCATCGCCCCGTAGGCGACCAGGTAAAACACCACCGCCGCGACGCCGTCTTGCCGCATCTCCTGGCCGGGCAGAAGCGTCGCCCCCGCCGTCAGGCCGGCCAGGATGTAGCCGGCGTGGGCCACGCTCGAATAAGCCAACAGCCGCCGCAGGTTGTTTTGCAGCAGCGCCAGCACGTTGCCCAGCGTCATCGTCACCGCCGACAGAATCCACAGGAGCTTGAGGCCCTGCCCTTCCAGCAGCCGGCCGAGGATCAGGTGCGAATCGCCGGGCAGACCGAAGTTGTAGCCGAAGATGCGGAGCAGCACGGCAAAGCCGGCCACCTTGGGCACGAACGACAGGATGGCGGCGGCCGACGGCGTCGTCCCCTCGTACACGTCCGGCGCATAGAAATGGAACGGCACGGCCGTGATACGGAAGCCGAGGCCGGCCGTCGCCAACACCACCGCCGTCCACGTCAGCCCGGCCGACCCCGCGTCTTGGCCAGGCTTCATCACGGCTTCGCCCACCGCCGTCAGGTTCGTCGTCCCCGCGGCGCCATAGAGGTAGCTGAAGCCGAAAAGCAGAAGCGCCGACGAGAAGATGCTCAGGAGGAAATACTTCATCGCCGACTCCTGCGCCTTGGCGTCGCTCCGCGGCAGATACAGGAGAATATAGGTCGGTATACTAATCAGCTCCAAAGAGAGGAAAAGCGTGACGAGATCGTTGGCCGCCCCGGTCAGGCAGACGCCGGCGGTGATAAGGAGCAGACAGGCGTGGAACTCGGCGGCCAGGTCGTCCGAAACCTCGTTCCAGCCGGTCAGGACTAGCACGACGGCGCCGGCCAGCGCCAGGGCCTTGAGGAACAGCGTCAGCCCCGTGTTTACCAGCGGGCCGGCGTAGCGCTGGGCGTCGATCGTCGCCGTCAGCTCCTGGCTCTCCGCCTGCAAATCCGCCGTTTCTTTCTCCGCTTTCTCCGCCGTGATGGTCTTTTCCGTTTTGATCTCGTCCAGCTGACGCGGGATTTCGGCTAGCCGCGCCTGCATCGCCTGGATCGTCGGGACGGCGAACGCCGTGAAAATCAGGGCCGCGGCGGCCAGGCCAAGGCCGACCAGGGCGCCGCCGCCCCACAAATTGCGGCCGCCGCGCCACGTCGCGCCCAGGAACATCACGCAGGCGAAGACGCCCAGCACTAGCTCAGGCAGCGCCAGCAGCAGATAGTTCATCAGGGCGTGGGTGATCGCCTCATTCACGGTGCATGTTCTCCCGACACGGCGTAAGGCGAGGCCGCCGGTTGTAGCGCCACGGCCGGGCCGTTCCAGCCGGCGGCGCGAGCCTTGGCCCCGTCGGCGATGTGCTCCACGACGCCCAGGTCCGGCCGCACCGAATCCAGAAACGGCTGCGACCAAACGCCCAGAAACACGCACAGCGCCGCGATCGGCGCCAGGGCAAGCACCTCGCGGCCGTTCAGGTCGCGCACCGGCCCATGCCCGTTGTGAGCCGGCTCCTTCAGCGCTCCGAAAAAGACGCGCCGCAACAGCGTCAGCATGTACCAGGCGCCGAGCACCACGCCGCACGCCGCCAGTCCCGTCAGCAGCCAGCCGGGGACCTGCGGCCCACGGAACGCATACATGCCGGCCATGGTCAGCGTCTCGCCGACGAAACCGTTCAGGCCCGGCAAGCCGATGCTCGTCATCGCAATGAACACCCAGAAAACGGCCAGGAGCTTGAGCCGCGACGCCATGCCGCCGTAATCCGCCATTTGCCGGGTGTGATAACGCTCATACAACATGCCCACGAGAAGGAACAGCGCCCCGGTAGACAGGCCGTGGTTGATCATCTGCAAGAGGCTGCCGCTCATGCCCGTCATGTTCAGGGCGAACAGTCCCAGCACGCAGTAGCCGAGGTGGGCCACGCTGCTGTAGGCGACCAGCTTCTTGATGTCGTCCTGGGCCAGGGCGCACAGCGATCCGTAAAGGATGCCAATGACGCCGAGCACGCCGATCAGCGGCGTGCCGAAGCCGAGGCTGGCGTCGGGCGCCAGCGGAATGCACAATCGCAGGAAGCCGTAGACGCCGATCTTGAGCAGGATGCCGGCCAGCAGCACAGAGCCGGCCGTCGGCGCCTCGACGTGGGCCAGCGGCAACCAGGTATGCACCGGGAACAGCGGCGCCTTGATGGCGAAGCCGACCATCATGGCGAGAAATACGAAGAACTCCACCCAGCGCCAGTAAGTCAGCCGATCTTGTGCATTTTTTAGAGCTTCGTTGGCGTTTTTCCTGGTGTATTCATCGGGCTTCGCCGCGCCGGCGGTCTTGACGTTCACGTCCAGGCCGTCGGTGTGGCCCCGGATCAGCTCGACCAGGCGCGGGATGGAAAAGGTCAATTCGTTGGCCGAGTCGGCGGCGACGTATTGCTTCTCCTCGACCATGCGGGCGACGGCCGGGTCGTTGGCGACTGCCAGCACCGCCCCGATCACTCCGAGCAGCGTGATGAGACTGCCGGCCAATGTGTAAATAAAGAACTTGCGAGCGGCGTACTGGCGCTGCGGTCCGCCCCAGATGCCGATCAGGAAGAAGAGCGGCACCAATGTCAGCTCGAAAAAGACGTAAAAGAGAATGATGTCGAACGCCAAGAAGACGCCGATCATGGCGACTTCCAGGGCCAGCAGCCAGGCGAAGAACTCGTTGTCGCGCTCCGTCACCGATTTCCACGATACCAAAACGCCGGAAACCATCAGCAGGGCGGTCAGCACGATCAGCCAGAGGTTCAGGCCGTCCACGCCGACGTAAAACTGGATGGCGGTCCCTTGGCGGAGCATGAGCAGGTTCCATGTCGTGGCGTGCGGGAGGTCGGCGGCGGCGCCTGGCACGAATTCGGGCTGAAACGTCCTGGCGCCGTCGTGCGGCGGCAGGTTCACAAAGCCGGCCGCGACGGCCACGGCGGCGACGAGGGTCGCGGCCGCGGCGGCGAGGCTAACCCAGCGCACCGCGGCCGGCCGGCCCGAACCCAGCAGAGCGGCCGCGACGGCGCCGGCGAGCGGCAACATTAGCAGCAGCAGAACCAGCGTCGTCATGGCGTTCCCATAGGAAGGAAGCGGACCAAGGCGATCAGGAACACGGCCAGCCCCAGCACCATCAGCAGGGCGTAATACTGCACCAGCCCATTTTGGATCGGCCAGAAAAGCTGTCCCAAAAAGCGCGGAACCTGCCCGATCAGATCGACCAGACCGTCCACAATGTTCTGGTCGATCCACCGCATCGCCCGCGCGAATCCCTCCATTGGCTTGACGATCACGGCGTCATAGATCTCATCGATGAAAAACTTGTGGCTCGACGCCGTGTAAGCCGGGCCAAACGTCTGCGCCGCCTGCGCCGCAGCGCTCGGTTGGCGGACGTACATCCAGTACGCCAAACCGATCCCGGCCAGCGCGATCAGGCCGCTGATCCCCATCATCGGCCAGTTCATGCCATGCTCCGGTCCCGCGACCAGGCCCGGCGTCCGCACCAGGAAATCGCCGAACAAATGCCAGGGCGGCAGCGCCAGAACAGCGCCGACGCCGACGGCGAACACTGCGAGAATGACCAGCGGCGTCGTCATCACCGGCGGCGATTCGTGGGCATGGCCGCCGGCCTCCTCCGGGATGCGCGTCTCGCCCCAGAAGGTGAGGAAGTAGGCCCGGAATGTATAGAAAGCCGTCAGGAACGCCGTCAGCATGGCCGCCAGGAACAGGGCGTAGTAGACGCCGCCGAACGTGGGGCCGGCCACAAAGGCGGCGCCGACGATCTCGTCCTTGCTCCAGAACCCGGACAAAAATGGGAAGCCGGCCAGGGCGGCGGCGCCGGCCAGGAAGGTCCAGTGCGTGATCGGCAGCACCTTGCGCAGCCCGCCGAATCGCCGCATGTCGATGACATCGCCCATGGCGTGCATGACGCTGCCGGCCGCCATGAACAAGAGCGCCTTGAAGAAAGCGTGCGTGAACAGGTGGAACATGGCCGCGGACACGGCGTCCGTGGCGATCGCGGGCGGGCCGACAGCGCAGCCGAGGCCGAGGAACATGTAGCCAAGCTGGCTCAGCGTCGAATAGGCCAGCACGCGCTTGAGGTCGTTCTGCGTGAGCGCGATGAGGGCGGCGAACAGGGCGGTGAAGCAACCGACGCAGGCGACGACCAGCTGGGCGATCGGCGCCTGGACGAACAGCGGCGTGAAGCGGGCGACGAGGTAGACGCCGGCCGTCACCATCGTGGCGGCGTGGATGAGGGCGCTGACCGGCGTCGGGCCTTCCATGGCGTCGGGCAGCCAGACGTGCAGCGGGAACTGGGCCGACTTGCCGGCCGCTCCGCACAAGAGCAAGAGACAAACGAGGGTGAGATAGAAGCCGCGGTCCGGCCCAGCGTTGGCGGCGAAGTTGGCGAAGACGCCTTCATAATCCAGATGGCCCGTGGTGAGCCACAGCATCAGGATGCCGAGGAAGAGGCCGACGTCGCCGATGCGCGTGACGAGGAACGCCTTGCGGGCCGCGTTCGCCGCCGACGGCTTGGTGAACCAGAAGCCGATCAGAAGGTAGCTGCACAGGCCGACGCCTTCCCAGCCGGCGTAAAGGATGAACAGGTTGTCGGCCAGCACGAGCATCGTCATCGAGAAGATGAACAGCGCCACTTCCGCGAAGAAGCGCGGGTAGCCGTAATTCGGACTCGCCGGGGCGCCGTGCCCCTCACCCCCAACCCCTCTCCCCCCGGGGGAGAGGGGTTGGGGGTGAGGGGCCGCGTGCCCGTGGCCGCCATTCAACTCGCCGTGCATGTAGCCGATCGAATAAATCGCAATCAGCGTGCTGATGAACGTGATCATCACCAGCATCATGGCCGTCAGGGCGTCGGCGCGGAGACTGAAATCGACCTGCAGGCCGCCGGCCTGGAAGACGGTGTAATAGGAATGCACCTGCGCCGGCTTCACGTTTACGTCGCCGGGCGCCGTGTAAACGGCCCACCAAACGATCAGCGACAGGACGCAGGAGGCGGCGGAGCCGAGGACGCAGGGCCAATGGCTCTGGGCGCGCAGGAACTTCGGCCCGAGGAAGGCAGTGACGACGGCCGCGGCCAGCGGCAGCGCCGGAATCAGCCAAAGCAGAGCGCCGACGTCAGACATGGCTCTTCTCTTCGCGGTGCTCGGGTTCCAAGCCGGCCGGCGTGAGGCTGGGCGTCGGTTCTTCTTTCTCCGGCGGCGGCAGCGGCTCGTCGTCCACGATCGGCTCCTGGAGCGGCTCGCGCAGCTCCTGCCACAGGCTGACGTCGAGCGACTTCTTCCGGCGGAACAGCATGAGGATCAGGGCCAGGGCGATGGCGGCCTCGCAGGCGGCGACCGTGATAATGAACAGCGTGAAGGCCTGCCCTTCGAGGTTGCCGCGGTAGCGGGCGAAGGCGACCAAATTGATCGCCACCCCTTGCAGCATCATCTCGGCGCAGAGGAACATCACGATCAGGTTGCGGCGCGCGAGGAAGCCGATCATCCCCAGGCAGAAGAGGACGGCGCCGACGACCAGGTAGTGGTGCAGCGGGATTTCGGGGATCACGGCGCCTCCGAGGTGCGGCGGTTGGCGATGGCGATGGCCCCGATGGCGGCGGACAGCAGCAGGAAACCGGCCAGCTCGACGGGCAGCAGATAATCGGTGAAGAGCGACTTGCCGAGATAGCCCGGGTTGTCGCCGGGCAGCGGCGGTCGGCCGTCGGCGTCGGTGCGCATCTCGGCGGCCGGCAGGTTGGGCGGCGGCCCGCTGTAAGAGGAGAGCGCGGCGCCGGCGGTCGGCCGCAGTCGGCCGTGGAGCTGGGCTCGCGCCGCCACGCCGACTCGTTCCAGATCGGCAAGCATCTTTTTCATTTGCGCGAGGTCGGCCTCTTTGAATCCTTCGCCGTTGTTGTCCTTGGCCTGGATCTCCGTTTCCACGTATTTGCCGAGGTCGTCGGCGTTCACTAGGCTCAGAGCATCTTTGTAGTCCTTAAATATCTGGTCAAATTCGTACACCTTGCCGTCGTCGCTGAAGTGCCCGACGCCGCGGCGAATGGCCTCCGGGTCTTCCTGGTCCTCCAGCTGTCGGGTGCGCTGCAGGAGCTTGTCCAGCCTGTCGGCGGCGAGGCTTGCGACACGCGCGTCGTTTTGCAGCTGAAGGACGTAGAGCAGCGCCCCCAGCAGGACGAAGCCGATGACGGAGGCCAGCAGCGGCTCCCGACTCCGCGCATCGGCGTCGGACGGCCCCTCCTGCTGGGCCAGCATGAGGACGAAGAGAAACGTCACGATGATGGCGCCGGCGTAAATGATAATGGTGGCCGCCATGAGGAAGGGCGCCGCCAGCAGCAGAAACAGGCCGCAGGTGCTGAGGACGACCAGGGCAAAGGCGAGCGCGGCACGGGCTGGATTCCGCTGGGTGACGAGCAGGGCGCCGAAGCCGACGGCCGCGGCGGAGAAGACGTAGAAGAGGAACGACTCCGGCGTCAGCACGCCGAGGCCGACGATGAGCCAGCCGGCCAGCCCCAGGGCGGCGAGGCCCAGGAGGGCGCCCCAGAGGACGGGGTAGGCGCGCGGCCGCGGCAGCAGCAGGTAGACGGCGGCGGCGCCCGCCAGCAACGGCAGCACGAAGACCCACGACGGCATGAGCAATTCCAAAAACAAGACAAACACATTTCACCGCGGAGAACGCGGAGAACGCGGAGAGAAGAAAGAATAAAGCACGAAGACGGCACAGTTCCTATGGAACTCTTTTTTGTCTTCTCTCTGCGCTCTCCGCGTTCTCCGCGGTGAAATCTTCAGCTCTGCGCCGACGACGACGTCGTCAGCCCCGAATCCGGCGGCAGCTCCGACGCCGGGCCCAGCGCGCCCCGCGTCGTGCGCACCGGGTCGGTCCCCATCTTCACTGTTTGGTCGAAGACGCTTAAGAGCTTCTCCTTGTCGAACATCATCTCCTCGCGGCTCAGGCCGGTCAGGTCGGCCAGCGTCGTCAGCTCGATGGCGTCAACCGGACAGGCCTGTTCGCACATACCGCAGTAGATGCAGCGCAGCTCGTCGATGACGAACGTCTCCGGGTACTTTTCGCGGTCCGGCCAAGGCGACGGCGCCGCCACGATGTCGATGCAATGGGCCGGGCAGGCCGTCGAGCACATGTAGCAGGCGACGCACTTGACCCGGCCGTTCTCGTCGCGGTTGAGCCGGTGGACGCCGCGGTAGATGGCCGGCAGCTTCGGCCGCTGCTCCGGGAACTGCTGCGTGATCGCCCCGCCGCCGAAGACCACCTTGGCGGCGTGGTTGATCGTCGTGGCCAGGCCCGCGGCGAGGGCCGGCAGATAGAGCTGCTCGAACAGCCCCATCCGCGGCGTCTTCACCCAGGTCACCTGAATTTCCGCAATGGGCATCCGTAGGATCCTTTTCTTTAGCTAACAGCTATTAGCTATTAGCTGTTAGCCAAAACCGCCCCGCGTCACGGCGAAACCGCGTGTTCGCTCGCCAGGGTCAATTGTTCCGCGCCATGCCCACGGTAAGCCGTCCGCACGCGGGTCGGCGGCCGCGGCAATTTCGCCGTATAGACGCCGACCGCGATCAGCGCCGCGACGGTAAGGACCGCAATCAACCAGTCGCTGTAATCGCCCAGCGGCCGGACCTGATGGACGACCAGCACGATCACCACGTTCACCAGCGCCAGCGGCATCAGCACCTTCCACGTCAATCCCATCAGCTGGTCGAAGCGGAAGCGCGGCACGGTCCAGCGCACGAACATGTAGAAGAATATAAACAGGATCATTTTTACCGACAGAACGATCAGCTTGAGGATGATCGTTCCGGCGTTGTCGGGGCCGGGCACGGCGACCCACGGCAGCTCCCAGCCGCCGAAGAAGAGGATCACCACGAGAAGGCTCGTGGTAATCATGTGGACGTACTCGCCCAGCAGGAACAGGGCCAGCTTCATGCCGGTGTACTCGGTGTGGTAGCCGCCCACCAGCTCCTGCTCCGTCTCCGGCAGGTCGAACGGCAGACGGCTGCACTCCGCAAAGACGCTGACCGCGAACAGGAGGGCGGCGACCGGCTGAAAAAGCACGTTCCAGCCGTGTTTGTCCTGGTACTCAATGATGCGCTCGAGGTTGAGCGAGCCGGTGACGAAGAGGACGCCGAGCACGGCCAGGCCGAGCGGGATCTCGTAGCTGATGAGCTGGGCGCTGGAGCGGAGAGCGCCGAGGAAGCTGTACTTGCTGTTGGACGACCAACCGCCGAGGACGACCGCGTACACGGCCAGGCTGCCGACGGCGAAGACGTAGATGAGGCCGACCTCGACGTGCGCGGCGACGACCCACTGCACGGCGGCGATGTTTCCCCGGCCGGCGCTGTTGTACTCCGCCAATTCCTGCTTGAACGCCGGGTCGTTGTCGCGGGCTGATTGCTCCTCAACGGTCTGCGGCCAGGGGTAGGAAGGCGGCGCCCAGGTCCGCCCGAACGGCACGACGGCGAAGGCCATCAGAGCGGCCGTCATTGCCACGGCCGGGGCGGTGAAGTAAAACAGCTTATCCACCTTGGCGGGGACGAGTTGTTCCTTGAAGACGAATTTGAGTCCGTCGGCGATCGGCTGGAGCAGGCCCAACGGCCCGGCGCGGTTGGGGCCGATGCGGTCCTGCGTCCAGGCGGCGATCTTGCGCTCCAGCAGCACGAGGTACGCGCACGCACCCTGAACGACGCCCATCACCACGACGATGATGACCAGCGTGACCCAGAAGTTGAAGTCGGCGTACATGGTACGTCGCGATCTTTTTGCTATGAGTACACAGCGCCAGCAAGTGCTTTCGTCTTCATCACTTGCTGGCGCGTCGTGCTCGAATGCGTCACTTCCCCGATTCCAGCAGAATGCCATACTCTCCGATGTCGCCACCGGCCAGTGGAGCGAAATACTTGATTTCCCCGGCCAATTCCTTCCGCAGCGTCGGAGCATGGACCAACCCGCGCCGCTGCAACAAGTCCAGAAACACCTGCCCGTCGGTACGGCACTCGCCGGTCGGCGTCACGCCCCAGTGGAGCGCCTGCGCCAGCCCCGCGTGGTTGACGAACGTCCCTTCCTTCTCGGCGAAAGTCGTTCCGGGAAGGATGTAATGAGCGAACGCGCTTACCGGCGACGGCAGGATGTCGTGGCAGACGACCAGCGGGACCTTTTTTAGCGCATTGGCCTGCGCCTCCGAAATCCAACCGCTCGGCCGCGGCGGGTAGCCGGCCGCCAGGTAAAGCGCCTGTACGCCGCCGTCCGCCGCCGACTTCACGACCTCCTCGAAGCCGATCGGTTTGCCCTGGAAGCGAGCCAGCACCGCCTCGACGCCCTTACGGTTCGGGCATTTTTCGGCCCGGATCGTGAACTTCACCGGCTGAATCGGTCGGCCGCGGCGGTCCTTCGGGTACGTGTCGTCCTCGCCGACGACCGGCACGGGGCCCAGCGCCAGCCGGGCGAACGGCGACAACCCCCGGATGTATTTCGCCAGCAGATACGCCTCTTCACAGGTCAGAAAAGGCGACAGCACGGCGACCACCGCCCCGCCGTCCTTGGCCGCCGCGTCCTTGAACGCCTGCCGGATCTCGGCCACGGCCTCCGACCACGCCACGGCAGTCAGCTCGCCGTTGCGCCGGGCCGCCGGCCGGAGGAAACGCTCCTTCGCGTTGACATAGTGGCAGCCGAGTCGGCCGTCGTCGCACATGAAATGGCCCTGCGCCTGCGGGTTGTAGCGCGGACGCAGCCGATACACAATGTTCTTGTTGCCGTCCAGGTGGATGCTGCACCCCGTCGAGCAGTCGGCGCAGACGCTGTCCATCGTCTTGAGGTTCCAGACGCGCTGGGTGTACAGAAAATCCTTGCTGCACAGCGCTCCGACGGGGCAGAGATCCACGACGTTCGTGGCCAGCTTGTTGTCGAGCGGCTCGCCGGGGAATGTGTCGATCTCGGAATGGTCGCCGCGGTTGATGACCTGCAGCTCCGCCTCGCCGCTGATCTCGCGCGTGAACCGCACGCAGCGGGAACACATGATGCAGCGGTCGGCGAAGAGCGTGACGTTGGGGCCGATGTGCGGCTTGTTGGGCGGCGTGTTTTTTTGGTCGATCATCCGGCTCTGCGACTTGCCGTATCCGTAGCTATAGTCTTGCAGCAGACACTCGCCGGCCTTGTCGCAAACGGGGCAGTCGAGCGGGTGGTTGAGGAGCAGGTCCTCCAGCGTCATCATCTGGGCGTCGCGGGCCTTCTTGCTGTTGGTGACGATGACCGTCCCGTCCTTGGCCGGCGTCTGGCAGCCGGGCACGACCTTGGGCTGCATGGCGACCGAGCCGTCCGGCTTCTTCTCGCCGACCTCGACCAGGCACATGCGGCAGCTGGCGACGACGGTGAGCGCCTCGTGCCAGCAGTAGTGCGGCACGAAGACGCCCGCCTTCTTGGCGGCCTGGATGAGGTTCAGCTTCTCGGCGCCGATATCGACCGGCTTGTCGTTGACGTAGACGACGGCCATTCCGGCTTTCTCCAATCCGATTACTGTCCGATCTGGGGCCCGAGTTCAGTGTATCCGGTGAATCCCGGGGGCACCCGGTCGGCGTGTCCGTCGAGGAAGCCGGCGAGGCCGCCCTTGGGGTTGGTCTTCGCATCGACGGGAGTGTAGGCGACGATCGTGGTGGAGGCGTTGAGCGACGACTTCGACGGATCGCCGGCCAAGAGGACGACCGCCTTCTGTTGCCACGCGTCATAGAGCTTCCGGTCGCTCTTCTGGAGATCGGCGAGGACCAGCTTGCCCACCTGCGGCCCGTCGTCGAGATGACTAAAATAGAGCTGGGCGATCTGCTGCAGTTCGACAAGAGCCACCGTCCGGCCCACGGCCGGCAAGCCACTCATGACGCCGGGCTGCGAATCGAGCCCGTGCTCCGCTCCCGAAGTCACGCCTTCCTTCTCCTTGGAGCCCGACTTGTCCTTGCACCCCGACGATAGCAAGGCCGCGACCGCCACAAGCGCGATGACACGGATGCATCGCATGATGACCCTCCCTCCGGGGGCGGACGCCCCTAGCTCGCCTCAGTGCGCCGCCAGGACCGGCAGCGCCTTGGCTTTCTGTCCGCTCTTGATGTACGATTCCAGCTCTTTTCGGAACTTACGCACCGCCTGTTTCACCGGCCAGCCGGCGCCGTCGGCCAGGCCGCAGATCGTCGTGCCCGGCATGATGCCGATCTTGTCGCCGACCTCGTCGAGAATCTGCAAGTCCTCCAATCGCCCCTGGCCGCGCCGCAATCGATCCGTGATCTTCAGCATCCAGCCGGTCCCCTCGCGGCAGGGCGTGCACTGGCCGCACGACTCGTGCTCAAAGAAGCGACAAATATTATACAAAACATCGGCGATGTTGGTTTCCTCGTCGAAGACGGTGACGGCTGCCGTACCGAGGCCGAGGCAGCCGACCTTGCCAGGGCCGGCGAAATCGAGCGGCGTGTCGAACTCGGCCTCCGTCATGAGGCCCATGCTGATGCCGCCGGGGATGCAGCCCTTGGCCTTGCGCCCCTTCCAGACGCCGCCGCCGTGCCTGTCCACCAGCTCGCGCACCGTCACGCCGAGCGGCAATTCGACGCAGCAAGGCTTGTTCACATGGCCGCTGATGCAGTAGAGCTTCGGCCCGTAGCTGCCGGCGTCGCGCGGGTTCTTCGGGTCGGCCGGCACGCCGATCGACTTGAACCACTCCACGCCGCGCTGGATGATGTGGGGCACGCACGCCATCGTCTCGATGTTGTTGACGACGGTCGGCTTGCGGAAAGCGCCCTCGACGGCCGGGAAAGGCGGCTTGATGCGCGGCCAGGCCCGCTTGCCCTCCAGGCTCTCGATCAGCCCTGTTTCCTCTCCGCAAATGTAGGCGCCGGCGCCGCGGTGAATGTACGCTTCCAGGTTGAACCCCTTGCCGAGGATGTTCTTGCCGAGCAGCCCGGCGGCGTAGGCCTCGTCGATGGCTTTCTGCATGGCCCGCGTGGCGGGGCCGTATTCGTAGCGGATGTAGATGTAGGCGACGCTGGCCCGCGTGGCGTAGCAGGAGAGGATGGTCCCTTCGAGCACCTGGTGCGGGTCCTCTTCCATGAGGATGCGGTTGTTGAAGGTGCAGGGTTCGCTCTCGTCGGCGTTGATGCACATGTAGATGGGGCCGGGGTGGTCCTTGGGCAGGAAGGTCCACTTCAGCCCGGTCGGGAAGCCGGCGCCTCCGCGGCCGCGGAGGCCGGAGTCCTTGACCGCTTGCGTCACCTGGGCCGGCGTCATCTCATGGACGGCCTTCTGCAAGGCCTGGTAGCCGCCGTCGGCGCGGTAGGCGTCTAGCGCCGGCGACGCCTTGCGGAGGATGCGGGCCAGGAGGACGGGTTCGAAGTCGGGCATCGGCAATCACCATTTCGCATGTGGGACAGGATTCCAATCCTGTCTCTTCACCACGACAGGATTGGAATCCTGTCCCACGTCAGGACGCCTGCGGCGGGATCGTCGCCAGCGTGTGATGCAGTTTCGGCGGATTTGTCCGCAGCTCCTCGATCAGCGGGTCCACCTTCTCCGGCGTGACGTTCGGCCGGCCCTCGTCGTTGACCAGCACGGCCGGCGCCCCTTCGCAGACGCCGATGCACTCCGCGAATTCCACCGTGATCGCCCCGTCCGCCGTCGTGCCGCCGGGCCGCACGCCTAGCTTCTGACACACCGTCGTCAGCAGTTCGTCCGCCCCGCGCAGGCCGCACGCCAGGCTGCGACAGACCCACAGCCGCGTCCGGCCGAGCCTGTTCTGCTCGCCGCGGAAGAAGCCGTAGAACGTCATCGCGTCGTTGACCTCGGCCGGACTGAGGTCCAGAATCTCCGCAATTTCGCGCACGGCCTCCAGCGGCACGCAGCGCATCTCGTCCTGCACCAGGTGCAAAGCCGGCAGCGTCGCCGCCTGCTTGCTTGGGTAGCGCGGTAAATAGTCGAGAATCCGCTGTCGAAGCTCCGGACTCAGGACGGCCATCGATTCCCCTCGCTAACAGCTACCAGCTATTAGCTAATAGCTGGTAGCTCAAAAACTCTTTTACCGGTCCAACTCCGCCGCGATGATGTTGAGGCTGCCCAGCACCGCCACCACGTCGCTCAGCTGGTGGCCGACGATCAGGTACGGGAAAATCGCAAAATGGATGAACGACGGCGGCCGCGTTCGCGCCCGGTAGGCCACGCCGCTGCCGTCGGAGACGACGTAATAGCCCAGCTCGCCGTTGGGCGCCTCGGTCGCCGCGTACACCTCTTCCACCGGCGGCTTCCACTGGCGGTTCGTCATAATCAGCTCGAAGTGCTGGATCAGCCCCTCGATGCTGCGATAAACCGACATTTGGTTGGGCAAAACGGCCTTGCTGTCCACGTCCACGTTGACCGGGCCGGCCGGCAGGTTCTCGACGCACTGCTGGATGATTTTGAGGCTTTCGAGCATCTCCTCCATGCGCACCAGGTACCGCGCCAGGCAATCGCAGCCGTCGGAGCAGACGACTTTGAAATCCAATTGCGGATAAGCCAGGTACGGCTCGTCCTTACGCAGGTCGCGGACGACGCCGCTGGCCCGCGCCACCGGGCCGGTGCAGCTGAGGTTGTTGGCGTCCTCTTTCGAGAGGTAGCCGATGTCGCGCATCCGGTCGATGAAGATGCGGTTGCGGTTGAGCAGCCGCACCACGTCGGCGTGGGCCTTCGGAAACTCCTTGACGAAGGCCCGGATCTGGGCGATCGTGTCGTCGCCAAGGTCGCGCAAGAGGCCGCCGATGCGCAAATAGCTCGGATGGAACCGTTGCCCCGCCGCCGACTCGCAAATGTCGTAAATCTTTTCCTTCTGGTTGAAGGCGTAGAGGAACGCCGTGAAGCCGCCGAGGTCGAGCGCCGCGGCGCCGCACGCCAGCAGGTGGTCGTGGATGCGCATCAGCTCGGCGAACATGGTGCGGATGTACTGACACCGCGGCGTCAGCTGGATATCCATCAGCTTCTCGACGGCCGCGAACCAGGACACCTCGTTGGCCACCGGCGAGATGTAGTTCATCCGATCGACGATGGTGCAGTATTGGTTGAAGTCGAGGTGCTCGCCGAGCTTTTCGAAGCCGCTGTGCAGATAGCCGATGTCGGGCACCGCCTTGACGACCGTCTCGCCGTCGAGCGTGAGGACCAGGCGCAGGGTGGTGTGCGTGGCCGGGTGCTGCGGCCCGAAATTGAGCGTCCAGAGGAATTCCTTGTCCGGCCCCTCGGGCGGGGCGATGGCGTCGGCCAGTTCCAGGGGCATGTCGGTCTCCACAGGCGAGCCGGGTCGCGTGAGCGCCCGGAGTGATCCTGCAATCGTTGCGCCCATCTCCGGGGGCTTACGCCCCCGGCTCGCCGATCACCCTTCCGCCCGCGCCAGCGCCGGGAAGTTGTGCCGTTCGCCCCGGCCGCGCAGCGGGTAGTCTTTGCGCAGCGGGAACGCCGCGAACTCGTCGGGCATCAGGATGCGGCGCAGGTCGGGATGGCCGTCGAAGACCACGCCGTACATGTCGTAGACCTCGCGCTCCATCCAGTCGGCCCCGCGCCACAGCGGGAAGCACGACGGCAGCCGTGGGTCGGGATCGTTGACGAACGTCTTGACGAACAGCCGCCGGCCCGTCGCTGTGTTCACCAGGATGTACCAGACCCCGTAACGATCCTTTGCGCCGGGGTAGTGCAGGTAATCGGCGCCGCCCAGCTCGGCCAGGAGATCGAATCCGCATTCGCGCTTCAAAAACTCCAGGAATTCGTACAAGCGCTCCGGTGCGACATGGACCCGCCGGTTGTCGCGGAAGTCGGAGGTCGCGAACGACTCGAGGCCGAAGTAGTCGCGGAGCTTCCTCAGGATCTCCTCGTGGGTCATCGCTTCTCGCCCCCCACGGCGTCGCCTTGCAGCCGGGTCGCTGTGCGGTAGCTGCCCGGCGCCACCAGCAACTCGGCCGGCGGCGTTTCCGGCCCTAACGGCTTCGGCGCTTCCGCCTGTTCGCGCTTGTTGAACTCCCCGCCCAGGACGGTGCCGGAACGCGATACGATGGCCTGGATGTCCATCAGCGATTGCAGCAGCTGCTCCGGCCGCGGCGGACAACCGGGCACGTACACGTCCACCGGGATGAAGCGGTCGATCCCCTGCACCGTGGCGTACGTGTCGAAGACGCCGCCCGACGACGCGCAGGCGCCCATCGAAATGCACCATTTCGGCTCCGGCATTTGCAGCCAGATGCGTTGCAGCACCGGGACCATTTTCATGGCCACGCGGCCGGCCACGATCATCAGGTCGCACTGGCGCGGGCTGAAGCGCATCGCCTCGGCGCCGAAGCGGGCGATGTCGTGGCGCGAGGCGCCGGTCGCCATCAGCTCGATGCCGCAGCAGGCCGTGGCGAACGGCATCGGCCACAGGCTCCACTTGCGCGACAGGTTGGCGACCAGATCGGCCAGCCGGCCGAAGAACGCGCCGCCGCCCGGCTCTACCGCCATCGGAACACCCCTTTCCGCCAGGCGTAGACGTAGGCCAGCACCACCGTGGTCAAAAACGCCAGCACCTCCCAGAAGACCGGCCAGCTGAATTCGGCGGGGATCAGCGGCGAATCACCCGACGCGGCCGCCCAGGGATAGAGAAACAGCAATTCCACGTCGAAGACGAGAAAGAGGATGGCGATCAGGTAGAATTTCACGTCGAAGCGCTGCCGGGCGTCGCCGATGGGGTCCATGCCCGATTCGTAGGGCATTTCCTTAACCGGGGTCTTCCGCTTCGGCGAGATCAACGGCGGAACGGCGATAGCCGCGGCGGAGAAAAGGACGACGATCGCCAGGTAAATGAAGATCGGGTAATAGGTGGAGAGGCTGAAATCCATTAACGGCGCTCCCGGCGGCCGACTTTGTGATTTTTTTCACGAAGTCCGCCAAAAAGAAGCCCCGACGATGGCGTCGAGGTGGGAACCCGAGCGGCGTTGCTCTACGGACATGATAGAAACGACGGGGGGAGGGGCAAGAGAATGTCACGCAAAGGCGCAAAGAGCCGCGGGAGAAAAAAGGCAGGGTTACAAGGGATCCCCGT
>Ga0307476_10000702_pt1 | contig 23862 bp, 18 predicted proteins | sample atmos_gasesECM2C_2_FD_203314 | JGI IMG/M metagenome (GOLD analysis project Ga0307476, IMG submission 203314) | Hardwood forest soil microbial communities from Morgan-Monroe State Forest, Indiana, United States - atmos_gasesECM2C_05 | ecosystem: Environmental > Terrestrial > Soil > Temperate...
CGTAGCCCGAGCCATGACGGATTGCCTGCACCTCGAAGATGTCGCCTTCGGCCAACAGCTCGGCACCGCGCGGCAGGTCAAAACCTTCGCGGTGCCATTGATAGACGCATTCCGGCCACTGCCCGACGACGGCAAGGCCCGCGGCGGTTGGCCGGATCGGGTAGTAGCCGATCTCGGCGCGCCCCTCGGGATGGCGAAACACCTTGCCGCCGAGCTGGCGCGCGAACATTTGCGCGCCCAGACAGATGCCGAGATAGGGCTTGTTGTCCCGCAACGGCACGGCGGTCCAATCGATCTCGCGGCGGATGAAATCGTCCTGGTCGTTGGCGCTCATCGGACCGCCGAAGATGATGCCGGCGGCATGATCGGCCATGGTTTGCGGCAGCGGATCGCCGAACCGTGGCCGGCGCACGTCGAGCCGATAGCCGAGCTCACGCAAGGCATTGCCGACACGGCCGGGCGTGGAATGCTCCTGGTGCAGGATGATCAGGATCGACTGCTGCATGATTTATGCGATTTGAACGTGCGCCAAACACGTCCTATCGCGTCCTGCCGTGATTTTGAAGGTTGCTGACGCAGCTACGAACGCGGGTCGCGCATGTGCCGCTCGATCATCGGCATCACCAGCGCGTGCGGCGTCAGGCGCAAGAGCGCCACCGCGATCTTGTTGCCGAGACCGGCGACGACGACGCGCTTGCCGCGCATGAAACCGTCGTAGCCGATTTGCGCCACGCGATTCGCCGTCAACGTCAGGATCTGTTGCGACCGGTCGGCGCGCATGCCTGAGCGGGCCTGGAATTCGGTCGGCACCGGGCCCGGACACAGCGCGGTGACCCGAATGCCGCGAGACTTCAACTCGCGATGCAGCGCCTCGCTGAACGACAGCACATAGGCCTTGCTGGCGTAATAGACCGCCATGCCAGGGCCGGGCAGGAAGGCGGCGACCGAGGCCACGTTGAGAATGCCGCCGCGATGACGGGCGAGGCTGTCGACGAAGGCCAGCGAAAAATCGGTGAGCGCCCGGATGTTGAGGTCGATCATGCCGAGCTGTTCGTTGCGGTCGAGATCGGCGGCAGCGCCGGCCAGCCCGAAACCGGCATTATTGACCACGATCGCGGGCTCCAGCCCGCGCGACGAAAGCCCGGCGGCAATGCGCGCGACGGCGTCGCGTTGTTCGAGATCGATCGCCAGCACCGCCGGTCGCGGCCGGCCAGCGGCCGCGATCTCATCGGCGAGCGCGATGAGGCGATCTTGGCGCCGCGCCACCAGAACGAGTTCGTGGTCGTGTTTCGCAAAAACGCGCGCCAGCTCGGCGCCGATGCCGGCCGAGGCGCCGGTGATCAGCGTGACCGGTTTCATGTCTCGCCGCCGACGCGGCGGCGCAGCGCGATCCGCTCGTGCGCCGACACGCCGAGCAAATCGGCGGCGCGCCAAATCAGATTATCCTCAAGCTCGTCGCGCTGGCCGTCGGCATAGACGATTTCCCACATCATCTCGACGATCTTGGCGCGGCCGTCTTCATCGAGCGCGCGATTGAGCTGATGGGTGAAATGATAGAGGTCGACCGCCTCGTGCTCCGCCGCGGTGGCCTTGGTGATCAATTCGTCGGTCGTGGTATCGTCGAGAGTAAAACGCTGCTTGATTACGGCGTGGAGCTTGTCGCGCTCGCTTTGCGACATTTCGCCATCTATTGCCGCGGCGTGCACCAGCATGGCTGCCGCGGCGAGCCGATAATCATCCTCGGCGAATTGATCGGGATGCTTTTCGCCGTCGACGAATTCGGCAATGAAGCTCTTGAACGATGCGAACATGAAATTTCCGTAAGGTCGCCAGTTTCAGCGCGACCTCAATCCCACGTTCATATCGCGACGTAAAGCCGGCAGTTCAAGGCTTGGTCCCGCGGGCAAGCCCTGGACCTACTGGATGGCCCGGCCGTTGTGGTAGCTCTCTTCGAGCAATTGCAGATTGGCCTGGACATAGGGATTGGCGGGGTCCTTGGCCTGCGCTTCCTGGAGCTTCTTTTTGGCGCGGGCGTAGTCGCCGCGCAGCATGTAGGAAAAACCCTGATCGTTGAGGATTTCGGCCGTCGGGCCGACGAGGCGGATGGCGGCGGCATAGGCGCGATCGGCGAGATCGAAACGGTGCAACCGGTCATAAGACGCGGCGAGCCCGATCCAGGCTCCGGCGTCGTTCGGATGCTTTTCCACGGCGGTACGGAAGCTCTTCTCGGCGAGACCGAAATTGTTGCTGCGGAAATATTTCTTACCGAGCTGCAGGTCGTCGTTGGGATCGTCGCCGACCAGGCCGGGATGCGACAGCGGCGCCACTGGCTCACCGCTCGGTCCGGGTTCGGCCGGCTGCGTCAGCACCGAGCCGGTCGTGTCGCCCGCGTCGGCGGTCTTGTCTTTCTTCGACGGCCACAGATCGCTGAGAAGACCCGTGACGCCGACGTCCTTCGGCGCTGCGCTCGAAGTTTCGTCGTTGAGTTTCGGCGCGGTCGAGCAGGCGCTTAGGCCCATCAGGCACGTCGCCCCGACGATCAGGATCCGCGCCACTCGGATACTCATCACGCGCTCCGGACCACAACCCGCCCGGATTCCCCCGCCCCACGCGCGGAAAGGCCGTCCCGGCCACCGGCCGGACAGCACCGGACGAGCCAAGCTAGGCGACGATCGTTAAGGAAGTCCTCGCGCCGGCATTGCCCCGCTCAGGCGGAGAAAAGCGCTCACCAGGTGCCCGTCACCATGCGCACGATGACCGGGCATAGAATCACCACGAACAGCACCGGAAAGATGCAGACCATCATCGGCACCGCGAGCTTGGCGGGCAGGCTGTAGGCCTTCTCCTCGGCCCGTGACAGCCGCTTGTGGCGCATGTCGTCACTGTAGACGCGCAGCGCATCGCTGATGCTGGAACCGAGCTCGTCGGACTGCTGGATCAGGGTGGCGAAGGAGCGCGCCTCTTCGAGGCCGAGCCGGTCGCCGAGGTGCTCGAGCGCTTCCGTCATGGTGCGGCCGGCGCGGATTTCGAGATTGGCCATGTGGATGTTGGCGGCAAGCGAGGGATAGGAGACGCCGAGCTCGCGGCCGACCCGATCCAGCGCCGCCTCCATGCTCAAGCCGGCGTCGGCGCAGACGACCAGAAGGTCCATGAAATCGGGGAAGCCGGACTGGTGCTCGAGGCGTTTTCCCTTGATGCGGCGGTCGAGATAAAAGCTCGGCACCAGGTAGCCGAGCACGCCGCCGGCCATGACGAACAGCCAAAACGACATCTTGGTGACGATGCCCAGCATCGGCAGGGCAATGAACGCGGCCAGCGCGAGCCCGAGCGCACCAGCGCCGCGCGCCAGAAAGAAATAGGCCGCGCCGTGGGGATTGTAGACGCCGGCCTGCACCAGGCGCGCGCGGAGCATTTTCACGTCTTTGCTCTCGACCGACGAATAATGCTTGGTCGTGTAAGCGATCAGCTTTTGCGCGGCGCGCACGCCCGAGTACCGCAGCGAGCGCCGGCCGCTGCCGGACGCATCGTCGTCGAGGTTGACGCGCGCGGCGCGGCGGCGGACCGCCTCGCGGGCGCGCAGCCCGAGCATGACCGCGAAGGCGAGCGTGCCGCTGGCAAGGAATATCAGCGCGCTCAGCATCGTCGCAGCGCTGTCGCCGAACACGGCAAAGGTCGAGCTTGTGTCCATCAGTCAAATCTTGAAGTTGACCATCTTGAACATGATGATGTTGCCGACGCTCATCCAGCCGCCGGCGGCGAACAGCAGAACCTTGGTCAAGTGCTCGTGCCACATCGAGCCGTAGAAATCCGGCGCGATCACCTGAATGACGATGAACATGCCGATCGGCAGCGCCGAGAGAATCATCGCCGAGGCGCGGCCTTCGGCCGCCAGCGCGCGGATTTTTCGCCGCATCTTGAAACGCTGGCGGATGACGCCGGAGAGGTTTTCCAAAATCTCGCCAAGATTGCCGCCGGTTGCGCCTTGGATGGCGACCGCGGTCACGAACAGCGGCAGGTCGTCCGAGCCGATGCGGGCGTACAGGTTGCGCATCGCAGTCTCCAGGTCGGCGCCGTAGGTGATCTCGTCGGACACGATGCCGAATTCGCTGCCGATCGGATCCGGCATTTCGCGGCCCACCATGGCGATGGCGATCGGCACCGGATGGCCGGCGCGCAAGCTGCGCACGATGATGTCGAGGGCATCGGGAAACTGAGCGCCGAATTTCTTCTGCCGCCGCGAGCGCAGCACGCGCAGCACGAAATACGGCAGTGCGGTAGCGCTGCACAGCGCCCCCAGCGCGGCTTCCAAGAGGCTACCCCGAAACACCATCAGGGCGGCAAAGACGACGACGGCGACGATGCCGAAGATCATGATCAGCCGCGCGAAACCGAGCGTGAGGCCGGATTGCAGGATCAGCCGGTTGAGCGCGACCAGGCTGAGCCGGTAATCGCCGCCGCTGGTCAGCCCGCGCTCGCGCCGCAACTCGACGAGGACGTTTTCGCGGCTGATGGCGTCCTTCGACAGCATCAAACGTCGGTTGATCCGGCTGCGATAGGACGCCGCCGAATAGCACGTCAGATACACCGCCTCGACCGTCAGCCCGGCCGAGACCGCGACGAACAGCCAGACCAGATAGATCGGATTTAGGTCGAACAACATGCTTACAGCGGCTGCGAGGGATCGAAATAGGCGCCGGGAATCTTGATCCCCATGGCGATGAGATCGTTGAGGAAGCGTGGCCGCACGCCGGTGGCCTGGAAATGGCCCTGCACGGCGCCGTCCGGCGCGGTGCCGGTGCGTACGAACTTGTAGACCTCCTGCATCTGGATGATGTCGCCTTCGAGGCCCGTGATCTCGGCGATGCTCATGACGCGGCGCTTGCCGTCGGACAGCCGCGACAGCTGCACGATAATCCGGATCGCGGCAGCGATCTGGCCGCGGATCGATGCGACCGTCATCGGCAGCCCGGCCATGCCGATCATCTGCTCTAAACGCGAAATGGCGTCGCGCGGCGTATTGGCGTGGACCGTCGCCATCGAGCCTTCGTGGCCGGTGTTCATGGCCTGCAGCATGTCGAAGGCTTCCTCGCCGCGACACTCACCCAGAATCACGCGGTCGGGCCGCATGCGCAGCGCGTTCTTGACCAGATCGCGCTGGCGGATTTCGCCCTTGCCTTCGATGCTCGGCGGCCGCGTCTCCATGCGGCCGACATGGGGTTGCTGCAATTGCAGCTCCGCGGCGTCCTCGATTGTCAGGAGCCGCTCCTTCTCCGAGATGAAGGCCGACAGCGCGTTGAGCATCGTGGTCTTGCCGGAGCCGGTGCCGCCGGAAATGATCAGCGTGACGCGCGCGCGCACCGCCGCCGCGAGCAATTCGGCCATTTGCGGCCGCAGCGCGCCGACCTCGACCAGCTTGTTCAAGTTGAACGGCTTCTTGGAAAATTTGCGGATCGACATCAGCGGGCCGTCAATGGCGACCGGCCGCACCGCGACGTTGACGCGCGAACCGTCGAGCAGTCGCGCGTCGCACATCGGATGCGATTCATCGACCCGCCGGCCGACCGCGGAGACGATCTTGTTGATGATGCGCAACAGATGCGCCTCGTCCTTGAAGCGCACGCCGGTCGGCTCGAGGATGCCGAGCCGCTCGACATAGACGCATTCGTGGCCGTTGATGAGTATGTCGTTGACACTCGGATCCTTGAGCAGCGGCTCGAGTGGACCCAGCCCGGTCATCTCGTCGAGGATTTCCAGAACGAAGTCGTTGAGCTCCTGGGTGTTGAGCGCCAGCCGCTCGGTCAGCACGTATTGCGATACCAGCCCTTGAATGTGGCTGCGCATTTCCTCTTCCGGCAGCTTTTCCAGCGCCGAAAGATTGATCTCCTCGATCAAGCGGCGATGCAGCCGCACCTTGGCGTCGAGGAGCTTTTCGGTCAGCAGCGGATTCGCCGTAGGCTGCGGCGCCACCGGCTCAGGCGCGGGTGCGGGCTCCGACAAACCCGTCAACGAGACCGTTTCGGCCGAAGCTTCATCGATCGCCGGCACCAGGGCCGGCGCGGCAACGCGGTGCGTGGAAAAACGACCTGCCATATCAATGTCCTACAATGCACGCGGCCGCGCCTCGGCGCTAAGACCGCGCCCAAGACAGTTTTAGTTTTTTGCCACCGACCGCGGTGTCTTTTGCCGCCGCGGTTTGGCCTTGCGGCACGATCAGCTTCTTGAGCTGCAGCGTGATCTTGTTGCCCTTCTTGACGTCTTCGAGCGGCACGCCGCGGTCGATGGCCTCGCGCACCAGCGCATAGTCGTTCGGGATACAGGCCAGGAACGCGTCGCCGATCGCCTGTTGGATGTCGGCGCGGCGCAAGCTCGACGAAAACATCTTCGCCACGAAGCGATTGATGATGACTTGCGGATGCGGGCCGTCGCCGAGCCGCTCGCGGATGGCATCGACCAGCTGCTTGGCCTGGCGCAGCCCCGGCACCGTCGTCTCGCTGACGACGAACAGCTTGTTGGAGCCCAGCAGTACGCTATCGGTCCAGGAAAACCAGGTGCGCGGCATGTCGAACACGACGTAGTCGAAATGCGACGACACCAGATCGAGAAGCCGGGTGACGACATCGGGATCGAACGAGCGCATTTCCGCCGGGCGATTGGGCGCGGCGATGACGGCAAGGCCGGACGGATGCTGCGACAGCATGACTTCGAGCAGTTGCCGGTCGAGGCGCTCCGGGCGCGGCTCGATCTCGTTCAGATTGAGCCGCGGCTCGATGTCGAGATAATCGGCGCAGGCGCCGTGCTGGAAATCGAGATCGACCAAGCAGGTCGAGTTTTTGCCGCGCGCGCCGCTGTTGAGCAACAGCATGGCGGTCTGCACGGCGAGCGTGGTGACGCCAGCGCCGCCGACCGCAGGCAGAAATGTGAAAATTTGCGCTTCGGTGGCCTCACTGGTGGCCGGCGATTTGGCGACGCGCGCGCAGGCGCGCACCAGCTCGACCGGCGACACCGGCTTGACCAGGAAATCGGCCACGCGCATCTGCATCAGGCGGCGGGCGACGCTTTCCTCGAAAGCTTGCGTGATCGCGACCACCGGCGGCCAATTGCCGATCCGCAGCATCAGGCGTTCGAGTGCCAGCAGTTCGGCCGCATCGCCGGCGTCGATATCGACGACGATGACCGTGGCGCTTTCGAGCGTTATGCCGTCGGCGCCGCCGGCCAATGTCCCCGCGATCACATCGAGCGCGATCTGCGGACTGGCGCTGAACGTGCTGCGGACAGACTCCTCGAATACCGGATCGGCGGTCAGGACGACCACCCTTGCCTGCATCGTTGGAGCTGTGGATCGGCCGGCGCGCATGTTTCAGGCTCGCATGAGTGCGTTACTTGTACGTCGAGGTGGCGGCGGCACCACCGATCGCGGTACCGGCAGCCGCTTGCGCACTGCCCTGCTCCATCTTGCCGGCGCACAATCCGGTCGCCCGCGGCAATGCCGCGTCGGTCGACGGATCGAGGTCGACCGGTTGGGTGACCTTGTCGATGCGATAGCACTCCACCGCCCGCTGCATGCGCTCGCCGTTGAAGGTAAGGTTCTTGTTGCTGGAATGCGGCGGCCACGGATCGACCATTTGCTCGACCTGATTGGCGGCCACCGCATCGCCGGCACCGAGGGCAATCGCTTCGCGCCGGTCGAAGTAGATGTCGGAGCAGCCGGCAAGCAACGCGCCGAGCATCACCACGGCGGCGACTACTCGCCCCGCGCCGTTAGTCCCTGGCCGAGACATAGACGCCTCCTTTTTTGGGCAGGTCGATGATGTGACCGACATAGGGCCGATTGAGCGCGCCGACGGCGAGCCGGGCGAGCGCGGGGCTCACTTCCGCCTGGCCCATCAGGAAGAAGTCGACGTCATTGCCGGGCAGCGTGTTGTCGAGCGGCGTGTGAATGGGATCGGCCGGCGTCAACGGACGCACGACATGCGGCGTCACCACGATGACCAGATCGGTCTCGTTCTTCTGGTACGCGGCACTGCGGAACAGCGCACCGAGCACCGGAACGTCGCCGAGCCAGGGCAGCTGATCCTGGTTGGTCTGGCTGGAGTTCTGCAGCAAGCCGCCCAGCATAAAACTCTGGCCGTCGCGCAATTCCACCGTGGTCGAGGCTTCGCGCACCGTCAGCGCCGGCACCGTGACGCCGCCGGTGATGGACACGCCGTGGGCCGGATCGAGCTGGCTCACATTCGGCTTGATGACGAGGTTGATTTGGCCGTCCTTGAGCACGGTCGGCGTAAAGGCGAGACCGACGCCGTATTTCTTGTATTCGATCGCGGTCTGGCCGAGCGAGCCGGGGACCGGGATCGGATACTCGCCACCGGCAAGAAAGCTCGCAGTATCGCCCGACAGCGCGGTGAGATTGGGCTGCGCCAGGCTGCGAACCAGACCCTTTTGCTCGAGCGCGTTGAGCTCGACGTCGATCGGAAACTGGCCGCCGACCAGACGGCCGATCAGGAAGCCGAACGGCGAAGCACCCGACAGCAGGCCGGCCGCCACGATCGGCGACATGGTCGCCGCGGCGGGCGGGATGTTGGCACCGCCGATTCCGGCGCCGGACAGCGCCGGCTGCTGGAACGAGCCGTTTGGCGCCGTCACCGGCAATTGCGAAGCAGGAAGCTGATTGCCGACATTGGCGAGAACCCGGTTGCCGAACACGTTCCATTGCACGCCGAGCTCACGGTCGGCTTGCCGCGACGCTTCGATGAAGCGCACTTCCAGCATGATTTGCTGCGGCTGCATCACCTGAACGGTATTGATGATGTCCGGCGCGAATTGCTTGGCGATGGTGACCGCCTTGTCGAGAGTGACGGCGTCCGGCGAGGTGCCGCTGAGCATGATGCGGCCGTCGATCGAGGACACCTTGATGCCGCCACCGGTGAAGCGCGCGATCTCCGCGGACAGCCGCGACACGTCGTACGACACCTCGATGTCGAAAATACCGACGACCTTCTTGTCCTGGCCGTAAACCGTGACTCGCGTGGTGCCGATCTTCTTGCCGAGGATCGACAGCGCGTGGTCGGTCAGCGGATTGACGTCGGCGATGTCCGGATCGCCGACCATGATGTCGACCAGGCTTTGATCTGTGTGAATGTCCTGGGATTTGCCGACCGTCACGGTCACCGTCACGGTGCGCGCGTTGGCGAACGTGACCTTCTGCTGCGCCCGCGCGGTTGCCGGGGCCAGCGCCGCGGCGAACGCGAACGCCAGCGCCAACCAGATCGCGGCGCACCGCAACAGCGCGCCCATTCCCAGATCCTTGCCCATGCCCCCGTCCGAATATCGCCGGCCTTTGCCGGCGATGATTATGGTGTCGTACTGGCTTTTCACTTCGGCCTCCCCGGCTCTCATTGTCCCCAAAAACTGAAAGTCCCATCCACTCCGCTTCGACGCACTCGAGTTTTAGTTGCGCGCCGGCTGTTGACCCAAGAGCGCGGCCGAATGCGCGTCGCTCTCCTCCACCGGCACGGTATATTCGATGCGCTCGCCCTTGGACGGCCGCATGACGCCGACAGTGACGAAATGCGATTCCTGTGCGGGCGCGGTCATGAGATCGCGCGCCGTAACGCGACGGGTGTCGGCACTAACAACATCGCCGGCCTTGCGCAGCAGAAGCGACAGTGTTCCCACGGTGGCCGCGAGCGCGACCCTCTGCCCATCGGTTGGATCGACTTCGAGCGTGACCGCCTTGACCACGGCCGGCTTGTCGGCGCGCTGGTCGGCGAGCTGATCGACCGCAAGCACGCGCACGTTCTGGATCACGACGTCGTTGACGGCGTTGTTCTTCTCCCCGGCGCGCGTCAGCACGACGTCGACGCGCTCACCCGGCAGCACGAAGCCGGCGACGCCTTCGACGTCGTTGACGCGGATGGTGATTGCCATCATGCCGTCGCCAAGCATTGCCGAGAGCGTGGCGCGCTGGCCGGGGCCGGTGATCTTGGACGCGAGCACCGCTTCGTTGGTGTCGATTGGCATCAGCACGATGCGCTTGCTCGACGTCAGATCCGCGATCTTGCCGAACGCGCCGGCCGGCAGCGCATTGTCGGGCCACGGCATCTCGCGAAGCCCACCCGACGTAAGCTCGTCGCCGAAGCGCAGCGGCTTACTTGCCACGACGATGCTGCGCGCCGGCGGCGCGGCTTTGCGCTGCGCTTCGATGCTCTTCAGGCGCTCATCGGCCTGATTGTTGAGCCATATCTGCGCCAGGAATACGGCGAGCAGTCCGAACAGGACGGCGAAGCCGATCATGACGAAGCTACTGGTGCGCACGCGACTGTCCCCTGAATGACGCCAGGAATTCTTATTTCGTCGCAGCGACTATTGAGCCGCCGGTAGTATGGAATTGGTGAAGCTATTGACGCGAATTGGCCTATGCTGAAGATTGCTTGAAGCGGTATTCTTTACGCCGCGTGTATCGTTTCGATCGAAGTGAAGAGATATCCTTTACGAAACCTGCGCCAAGCCGCCGCATGTGCCTTCGACAGGCGCAAAACCAGTGCAGGATGGGCGTTCCCTTCATCTGTCCGGCTGCGAACGGTGTTGCAAATCCGACGTGCGGCTTTTAACGAAATGCGGTAGTACGGCATTAACGACACGCGACGGACGTCGCGGAACAGGCGGAGGACATCGCGATGACGAAGCCGCGCATCAGCTACGTCGATCCGGGGACCCTAACGGACAAGGCGATGCTCGCCGATTTCGAGCGTTGCGCCCGCGAGGGCACGCCGCGGCCGGAAAGCCAGGCGATCCGGGCGCACGTGCCGGCGGTGTTCTGGTCGTTCGCCAATTCCTGGCGCGACGTGTTCAAGAACGGCGTCGCCGATCACGACATCAAGGAACTGTGCCGGGTCTACGTGTCGCGCTCGGTGAAATGCGAGTTTTGCGGCAACCAGCGCTCGATGAAGGCGGCGTCGCAGGGCCTGGTCGAAGACGATTATCGCGACCTGATCAACTTCGAATCGTCGCAGCACTATGACGGGCGCCAGAAAGCGGCGCTGTCCTATGCCGAGGCGATCACCTGGGACCTTCCCGTCGACGACGCGTTCTGGGCGCGGCTGAAGAAGCATTTCAGCGAGCCGGAGCTGGTCGAGATCGGCTATTTCACCGCGCTCACCATGGGCCAGCAGCGCTGGCTGCGCACGCTCGATATCGAGCACCACCAGATCATGGCTGGCACCGACGCCTCGATGGCGCCGGGTTTCGAGACCGCTGAAGCCCTCGCGGCCTCGAAAGAACGCGACGACTACTGGGCGCGCAGCAACGGCGCGGCGGCGGCGCGCGCTGCCGAGTAGCGTTCAGACGCGGACAAAACCGCGCGGGACGGCGTGAAACGGGTCGATCCCCGTCTTGGTGATCAGCACCATTTCGCCGGTCTGCACGCCGGCGTTGCCGTCCGTCGTCACCACATTGGGTTGAACAACAACGATCATACCAGCGCGGAACGGCTCGTCGGGCACGTGCGCGCTCGGCCGGCTCTTGGAGCCGAGGATCGGCGGCAGATAGCCGCCGCCATAGCCGTGCAACAGGTCGTCGATGATGGTGAAGCCCGCGTCTTCGATGATACCGGCGGCGTCGATCACCTGCTGCGGCAGCGCGCCGTCCTTGAGCACCGCGGCCACCGCGTCGAACGCCGCATCGGCGACCGCATGCAGGTCGCGGTAGAGTTTTGGCGGATCGGCGTCCACGGCGAAGCTGCGCAGCACTTGCCCGGGGTGCTCCCAGAACGCGGCGCTGATCTCCGCGAACACGATATCGCCGCGGGCGACATTGCGATTGCCGACGAATTGCGTCGGCACGCCGAGATCAGGCTTGGCCATCGGCGTCACGCCGAAAAAATGGATGACGTTGGTGCCGCCAAGCGCGACGTAGGCGCGTTCCACCAGATCGGCGAGATCGCGCTCGCTCAATCCGGGCCGCAGGCCTTCGCGCAGTGCCATCATGCCGCGATCGGTTAGGGCGGCGCCGATCCGCATCCAGTCGATTTCCTCCGCAGACTTGACCTGGCGCAGCCGCGTATAACGGCGATTGAGATTGGCGATGGCGCCGAATTTTTCCGCCAGCATGGCGTGCTGCTCGAACGTCATCGGGCCGATGACACCGACTTTGCCGGCGCGCGCGCCACGCTTCGCCAGCACCGCAACGGCGGCGCCGACCGACGAGCCGCCGCCCCACGCAACCTCCGCCCGATCGGCGATCAGTCGCGCCATCGGCGCGTGGTTGACGTGCTGCACGAACATTGCGTCCGGCTCGCCCGGGGTGAGCACGCCGACGGCCTCGGTGGTCACCGGCCAGCCGGTCAGCCATTGCACCGCGGAACCGAAACGGTTGGCGCCGCAGAATACGAGGTGATCGAGGCCCGCTTCGCCGAGCAAATCCTCGACGGCGCGCCGGCGCCGCGTCATTTCGGCGCCGGAAAAGCGCGGGTATTCGGCCTCCACAATGGCCTGCAAACGCGGCGGGAGCGCGAGACTGTCTGGCTTGACCGGCACCTGTTACTCCTGTCATTGCCCCAAGGAAGCGGCGCATCCGCTCAGTCGGATGATGCCACGCTACCAGGAGAATTGCGTCCATGCCCACGTCTTTGATCGACTCCGCCGTATTCCGCGACATCTTCTCGACCGAAGCGATGCGGCGGGTGTTTTCCGACGGCAACCGCGTGCAGAAATACCTCGACTTCGAGGCCGCGCTGGCGCGGGCGCAGGCACGGCTCGGCATCATCCCGCAAGAGGCGGCGGACGAAATCGTCAAACATTGCAACGTCGCCGAGATCGATTTTGCGAAGCTCAAAACGGCGACCGAGCGCATCGGCTATCCGGTGCTGCCGGTGGTGCAGCAGCTCGTGGCGCTGTGCCGCGACGGCTTGGGCGAATGGTGCCATTGGGGCGCGACCACCCAGGACATCACCGACAGCGCAACGGTGATGCAGATCCGCGAAGGCCTGGTCCTGGTCGAAGCCGACTTGAATGGGATATGCGATGCGCTCGCCGGCCTGGCGCGCAAATACCGCGACACGCCGATGGCCGGACGCAGCAATCTGCAGCAGGCAGTGCCGATCACCTTCGGCTACAAGATGGCGACCGTGCTCGCCGCCTTCGAGCGTCACAAGCAGCGCCTAAAGGAATTGCGCACACGCGTCCTGGTCGGCGAATTCGGCGGCGCCGCCGGCACGCTGTCGTCGCTCGCCGGCCGCGGGCTGGAGACCCAGGTCGAGTTGATGAAGGAATTGAACCTCGGCCAGCCGGCGATCGCCTGGCATACCGTGCGCGACACCATCGCCGAAGTCGGCTGTTTTCTCGGCCTCATCACCGGCACCTGCGGCAAGATCGCTTTCGACATCAAGCTGATGATGCAGACCGAAGTGGAGGAAGTTTACGAGCCGTTCCACGAAGGCCGCGGCTCGTCGTCGACTATGCCGCAGAAGCGCAATCCGATCTCGTCGGTCTACATCACCGCGCTCACGTCGGTTGTGCGCCAGCAGACCGCGGCGCTGCTCGACGCCATGGTCGAGGACCACGAGCGCGCCACCGGGCCGTGGGAGATCGAGTGGATCGTGCTGCCGGAGATTTTCTGCCTCAGCGCCGGCGCGCTGGCGCAGACGCTGTCCGTACTCACCGGGCTGCAGGTCGACGAGAGAAGGATGCGCGCCAATCTCGGTCTGACCAAAGGGCTCATTGTCTCGGAAGCGGTGATGATGGGGCTCGGCCCCTATCTCGGCCGCCAATATGCCCACGACCTGGTCTACGACATCTGCCGCAAGGTGGTCGCCACCGGCCGGCCGCTCGTCGATCTGCTCGCGGAAAACGAGGAAATCACCAAGCACCTCGACCGCGCCGCGCTGGCGAAACTGTGCGATCCGACGAATTATCTCGGCGAGGCCGGCGCCATGGTGGACCGGGTGCTGGCGATGCGCGGCGGATAACTCACTCTGCCGCGGCCGCCTTGGCCGCCGCCTGCTCGCGGACGAATTTCTGCACCGCCATCTGGTCGACCTTGCCGGAGCCGAGCAACGGCAGCTTGTCGAGCACGATCACTTCCGCCGGCAGCATCAATTCGGAGGCGTGCCGCGTTCGCGCGTAGGCCATGAATTCCGAGCGCGTCGCGCCGTGCTTGTCGGTGACCATGACCAGCCGCTCGCCCTTGCGCGGATCGGGCAGCGCCGCCACCGCCGTCATATTGTCCGGCCACAGGTCGCCGGCGAGCATCTCGACCGCGGCGAGCGACACCATCTCGCCGCCGACCTTGGCGAAGCGCTTGGCGCGGCCCTTGATGGCGACGAAGCCCTGCTCGTCGATGGTGACGATGTCGCCGGTGTCGTGCCAACCTTCGGGCGGCGGTTCGAGCACGCCCGGTTTGTCGGCGCGCACATAGCCGAGCATCACGTTCGGCCCCTTGACATAAAGCCGGCCGCCCTCCTCGACGCCCTCAACCTTTTCCAGCTTCGCCGTCATGCCCGGCAGCAGGCGGCCGACGGTGCCGAACTTGTTGAACATCGGCGTATTGAGCGCCATCACCGGCGCGGTCTCGGTGACGCCATAGCCTTCGAGAATGCGCAAGCCGAATTTCTCCAGATAAATCTGCCGCGTCGATTCCTTGACCGGTTCGGCGCCGGCGAGCACGTAACGCAGCGAGCGGAAGTCGTAGGGATTGGCCGAGCGCGCATAGCCGTTGAGGAACGTGTCGGTGCCGAACAGCACGGTGGCGCAGACGCCGTACACCAGCTCCGGCACGGTGCGGTAATGCAGCGGCGACGGATAAAGATAGGTCGAGACGCCGGAGACCAACGGCAGCACCGTGCCCGCCGTCAGGCCAAATGAGTGGAATATGGGCAGTACGTTGAATAGCTTGTCTTCGCGGCCGAAATCGATGCGCGCCGCGGCCTGCGCCACATTAGCCAGCATGTTGCGATGAGACAGCACGACACCCTTCGGCGTGCCTTCCGAGCCGGAGGTAAACAGGATCGCCGCCCAATCGTCGGGCTTGCGCGCAACAAGCGGCTTCTTCCAGTGCAGCGCGCCGCGCAGCTTGTCGACGAAGGTAATTGTCGGACGAATGTCCTCCAGATAGACGATGCGCACTCGCTTGCCGAGCTCCTCGACGAGATGGTCGAGCCGGCCCTTTTCGACGAAGGCGCGCGATGTGAGAATGGTGTCGAGATCGGCGGCGCGGCAGGCGGCAAGGATATTGGCGGCGCCGGCGGTGAAATTGATCATGGCCGGCACACGCCCGGCCGACATCACCGCGAACAAGGTGACGACCCCGCCGTTCGAGGTCGGCAGCATGACGCCGAGCGCGCGGCCTTCCAGCGTGAGCGGCATCAGCTTCCTGCCGAGCACCGCGGCCGCCTGCAACAGCCGCTTATAGGTCATCTGGCCGCTGACCGGATCCTCGATCGCCAGCCAGTTCGGGCCATGAATTTTCGCCGCATCGATCAACGCTTCGAATACGGTGCGGTCGGTCGAGGTGGTGCGGAAGATCAGATCGGACATAATCGTATAGAGCGCTGCGCCCGCGGCCTGCCGCCGCTTACGGCCCTTCAGCTCAGGATCGACGTTAAGCTTGACCGGTTCAAGCACCGTGACGGTGATCTTCGGAAACCAGCGACGCCGCACCTGCGAGCGCTTGAGCCGGCTGAAGATCGTCGCCTCCGGCCCCTCGATGCGCACCGGCACCACCATGGCGTCCGACTTGTCGGCGATCAGGCCGGCGCCGTCGTAGACCTTCATCAGGCTGCCGGTGACGGTGATGCGGCCTTCCGGGAAGATCACCAGCGTGTCGCCGGCGCGTACCGCATTGATGATGTCGCGCACCGAAAACGGCTTGAGCGGATCGAGCGCCATGGTGCGCATGACTTTGAGCACCGGCTGGATCCACCAGCGCTGCGAAATCCCCACGTCGACGGCGAAGACCGGCCGCTTCGGCAGCACCGCCGTCGCCAGCGGCGGATCGAGGAAGCTGACGTGATTGAGCGCGATGATGGTTTTGGGGCCGGCCTTGTCGATGTTCTCCAGGCCTTTGACCTCCAGCCGAAAGAAGGCGCGGAACACCATGGAGAGAAAGTCGTTCATCCAGCTCGCCGGCATGGTGCGGCCGATGATGATGGCGACGACCAGAGTGGCGGCGCCGAGCAGCACGAAACTCATCGGCACGCTCAGCCCCGCGAGTTTTTGCAGCGCCGCGAAGACCACCGAGCCCGCCACCATGAATGCGGCGTTGAGCACATTGACGCCGGCCACCACGCGGGCGCGGCGGTCGACACCGGCCCAAGCCTGCACCGCCGAGAAAGTCGGCACCACGAACAAACCGCCGGCAATGGCAAGACCAGCAAGATCGATACCGATGTGAACACTGCCTGCCGTGGCGAAGAAGTCGACGATGCCGAGCGCAGCCGGTCCGTGCACGAAATTGTGGCTCGTCCAGCCGAGATCGATGGCGAACAGACCGAGCAGCACCGCGCCGATCAGCGTCGGTAAAATGATGATACGCCCGGCGCCAAGCCATGCCGCGAGACCGGAGCCGAGCGCGACAGCGATCGAAAAAATCGTCAGGAAGACGGTAACGACCCTTTCGGTGCCGCCGAGGTCCGATTGCACCAATGGCAGCAGCAGCGACATCACGACGGCGCCGACAAGCCAGAACCAACTCGTCACCATGCCGCCCCACCACAGCCGCCGATCCTCGCGCAACTGCTTGAGGAGCGACCACGTGGAGACGAAGATGTTGCGGTTGATTTTCAGCTCCGGCGCGCCCGGAACCCGCGCCGGAATAAAGGTGGCCGACAGCCAGGCCACGACCGCGGTCAGGATCATCAGCCAGGCGAAATGGATCGGGTTGCTGGTGCCCGTGGCGGTGATGCCGGCCACGATTGTGCCGATCAGGATGGCGAGGAAGGTGCCGCCTTCGATCAGCGCATTGCCGGCCGCCAATTCCTCGCGCGCCAGCAGGTCAGGAAGAATTCCGTATTTGACCGGTCCGAACAGCGCGCCGAGCACGCCGAACAGAAACAGCGCGACAAAGAGCAGGCTCAGCGAGTGGAACGCAAAGCCCGCCACCGCGACCGCGGCGACGAACATTTCGACAAATTTGATACGCTGCGCGACCCAGGCCTTATCGAAGCGGTCGGCGAATTCACCGCCGAGACCGGACAGGACGAAATAAGGCCCGATGAAGGTGGCGCTGGCGAGCTGAACGAGCGCCGGCGAATTGTCTTCGGACAGGTGATAGACGATCAGGAACCCGAGCGCGTTCTTGAGAAAGTTGTCGCCGAAGGCGGCAAAGAACTGGCACAGGAACAGCGGCGCAAACCGGCGCGTCGTCATCAAGGACGTGAACATCGCTCTCCCGCTGTTTGCCTAACGCCCGGCCCGCCGCCCGCGCCGGCTGATCCGCGTTAGTTTAGACGGCGGCGGGCGGGTTGGCGACGCGATAGCGCGCGCTTCTTATTTATGCAATAACGTCAAACGCTTACCGCAGAATTGAGGGTCGAGAAGGAAGCCAAGGATGAAGCTCAAGGATCAGGTGGCGATCGTGACCGGCGCCGGGCGCAATATCGGCGAGGAGATCGCAAAACTGTTCGTCGCCGAGGGCGCCAAGGTCGCCATCGTCGATCTCGACAAGCCGCGCGGCGAACGCGTGGCGGGCGCCATCAAGGCCGCGGGCGGCGACGCGACGCTATTCGTCGCGGATGTCTCCAAGGGGGCCGATGTCGCGGCGCTGGTCAAGGACGTGGTCGCGCGTTACGGCCGCATCGATATCCTCGTCAATAACGTCGCCATCTCCGACAACAAGCACATCTTCGATATTACCGAGGAGGAATGGGACCGCGTGCTGGCGGTGACACTGAAAAGCCAGTTCCTCATGGGCAAGCATGTCGGCCAGCAGATGGCCACCCAAGGCGGCGGCCGCATCGTCAATATCGGCTCGACCTCGGGCTTCACGGGACGCAGCCGCGCCATCGCCTATTCGGCCGCCAAAGGCGGCGTCGCCAACTTGACGCGCGCCATGGCGGCGCAGCTCGCCCCGCACAAGGTGCGGGTCAACGCCATCGTGCCGAACAAGATCGGCTCGCCGGTCGGCAAGGACGAGTTCGATGCATCGCGCCCGGTGCCGAACATGGCCAAGCGCCCGGGCGAGCCGGCGGAAGCCGCCAAGGCGGTGCTGTTCCTAGTGACCGACGATTCATCGTTCATCTGGGGCGCCAACCTGTTCGTCGACGGCGGCGTCTCGGCGATGGATTTGTCTTAAGCCAAACCAGCCTCCCCTGCAGGGGGAGGCAGCCGCGGGAAGCGCGGCAGGTGAGGCTGTGCAAATCACACGCATGTCTCGTCGCATCGCGCGACCCCACCCCGCGCACCTGCGGTGCGCGACCCTCCCCCTGCAGGGGGGGGTGAAGTAAGCGCTCTCGTTCTCGCGGCGCATCGCGCCCGAGGTTTGCCGACCAAAGCCACCAAGCTTTTGCCTCCAAAAAAAGGGAGGCGGAGCGCCGAAAAGGCGCCACTGTCCCGTGGGGCCTCGCCACGCAGCGGATGTCGCCATCCATCTGCGCTTCGGGCGCGGCCGCGCGTTCAGCGGAACGCGCTCGCCTTTCGGCGCTCCACCGCGGTTCTTGCTTCGGCGCCGAAGCGCCGCAGCTCAGTCCAGGCCGCGCTTCACGCGATGCAGTGCGCGGGCGTTACCTGTGCCTTGGCATCGCGCTTAAGCGAAGCACCTCGCGCGCCGGTCGTAATGCCGGCGGGGTCGATGCCCGGACCGCCCGAGAGCGGAAGTGACGAGCCGCCGCCCGCAGGAACCGCACCCGCTCCGTCAGTCGGCGTCACCGGTCGACGTCCCTTACGTGAGCGGGATGCCGTGCTTGTCAGCAAACAGCGCCGCGGCCGTCAAGCATTGTCGCGAGGTGAAAATGCTTCGCGCGTGTAAGCCGCTGGAAAGCAATTCGTTTTGCGCGTTCTCACAAATCCGCGAGCTGTCGTGCCGATGTGCGTCCGCCGACAGATGCACGGCTTCACCGCAAAGATTCGCAAGCCCCATATCCTACGGACTAGCCGTATTTGGTCGGCCCCTTGCCGGTCCAATTCGGCGGATTGCTCGCCTTGATGCGGCGCGCTTCCTTGACCAGCTCCTTGATCGCGCCGGTGATCGGCAGCGCGAGACCGGCCTTGTCGGTCATGTCGGCGACGATCTGCATGTCCTTGAGCGCCCAGGTGAACGAGATCATGTCCCATTCCTTGAGCGCGTCCGACGCGCCCGAGCTCATCAGCAGCGCCTCGCGCAGTTTGACGAGATCGATGCCGGTCGTCTCGGCGAGCTTGCCGGCCTCCAGAAGTCCGACCGCATTCACCCAGAGCAGCAGATTGTTCATGGTCTTGCCGACCTGGCCGTGGCCGACATCGCCGAGATGGACGATATCGGACGCGAAGGTGCCGTAGACCGGCCGCGCGCGGGCGACGACCTCGGCCTTGCCGCCGACCAGCGCCAACAGCGTGCCTTCGTCAGCGGCGAACCGGCCACGGCAGATCGGCGCGTCGAGCACGTCGATGCCCTTTTCGGCGACGCGCGCGGCGACCGCCTTGACCGTGTCGGGCTTCGCTGTCGACGACACCGCGATGATCGAGCCGGGCGCCATGGTCTCCAGCAAGCCGTTTTTGCCGAACACGACGTCGTTGACTTCGTCGTCATAGCCGACGCCGAGGATCACGATGTCGCTTGCCTTGCCGACGTCCGCCGGCGTTAGTGTGATCGACGCGCCAATGGTGCGTGCTGCCTCGCGCTGCTTCTCGCTGATGTCGCAGACCGTGACCGCGTAGCCTTTCTTGACCAAGTGCTTGAGCATGGAGAGCCCCATGCGCCCGGCGCCGACGATGCCAACCCGTTCTTTCTTGCCATCCGTCATGACGATCAATCCTTGCTGCCGTAATCGCGCTCGGCAGAAGCTGCCGAGACGTAGCCTTCCGCGATATCGCGCTTGAGCGCCGCGCGGTCGCGTTTTTTCGGATCGCCGTAGCCGCCACCGCCCGCGCTTTGCAGGAGAAAGCGCTCGCCGGCGTGCAATTCGTAGCGGCCCGAGGCCGGCGTTTCGTGCTCGTCTTTCGCGCCCAAGTGGATGATAAAGCGGCTGCGGCTGCCGGGCTTGCCGCCGGCGACGCCGTTCGGCGGAAATTTCGCCCGGTCGTAGCGGCGCACCACGCTGGCGTCCTGCAGCAATTCGTAGATGCGCCGAAACGCCAACCCGCCGCGGAATTCGCCCGCGCCGCAGGAATCCTGCACCATGGCGAATTCGACGATGCGGCAGGGAAACTCTGTCTCGAGAATCTCGATCGGCGTGATGTGCAGGTTGCTGGTGTGGGTGGCGACCGCCGACGCGCCGTCGTTGCCGTTGCCGCCGCCGTAGGCCGAGCCGAGGATCTCATATTGCAGCGACGGCTGGCCCGGCCGGCCGCCGTCCTTCCACGAGATCAGCATGGCACCGCTCGAGCCGCTATTGGCGAGGGCGCGCTCGGGGTGGAACGGCGCCAGTGCTTCGAGGATCACGTCAGTGAGTTTTTGGTTCGCCGCCTGATAGGAGCTCACCGGCGCCGGCGCGCTGGCGTTGGTCACCGTGTTGGGCGCGTAGACGAATTTCACCACATCGCGCATGCCGTCGTTGAAGGCGAGTTTCGGATCGAGCGCGCCGATCAGCGAATAGAACACGCAGGCCTCGATCATCGACGGCCGCAAATTGATCGGCCCCTTGGCCTGGCGATCGCTCTTGGTGAAATCGAAGGTGATGTTGCCATTGTGGACGCGCACCGTACAGGCAAAACGCACCGGCCGGTCTAGCTCGACCCCGTCATTGTCCATGAAGCCTTCGGCCGAGGCTTCGCCATCGGGCAGCATCTTGATCGCGGCGCGCAACTCGGCGGCGGCGCCGGCGAGCAATGCCGCGAAGGCATCCATGATCGCCGTTGCGCCGAACCGCTCGCAAGTCTCCAGGATGCGCGCCGCGCCCATCTGCGTCGCCGCCATCTGCGCATGCATGTCGCCGCGCACCAATTCGGGCTGCCGGCTGTTGGCGAGGATGAGACGCTCGAGATCGTCATTGTAGACGCCGCGCGAATAGATCTTTACCGGCGGCAGCAGCAGGCCCTCCTGGAAGATCTCTGTTGCGTTCGCGGACGTCGAGCCCGGATTGGTGCCGCCGACGTCGGCCTTGTGCGCGATCGATCCGGCGAAGCCGACCAGCGTCGTGCCCGAGATGATGGGCGAAACGAAAGCCATGTCCGACACATGCGGCAGCCCGCCGTCATAGGGATGATTGCAAACGAACATGTCGCCGTCGGCGATGTCTTCGCCATGCAGCGCGAATATCTTCGTCACCAGGTGGCGATAGACCGGCGCGTGAAAGAACATCGGCGGCGCCACGAGCAGACCGCCGTGGCGGTCGAGGATGACGCAGGAGAAATCGCGCGATTCGCGGATGATGGTCGAATAGCCGGACCGGTAGAAGTGATAATGCATCTCCTGCATCAAGCTGCCGATGCGGTTGCGCACGACCTGGGTGGTGATGGCGTCGACCATGCTCAGTCTGTCCGTTCCAAAATGAGATTGCCGTAGCGATCGACAAAAGCGTTCCAGCCGGGCGGCACGACCGTCGTGGCGTCGAACTGCTCGACGATGGCGGGGCCGGCAAAGCCGACGCCGACAGACAACTTGTCACGATCATAAATGGTCGCGTCGAGCGCGTTGCCGGCATCGAACGATACGTTCCGCATACCCTTGATCGAAGCCGGCTGAGGCGATGACGCAGCGGCCGCCGGCAATGCCTGCGGCTGGTATTTTGGGACAGCAACGCGCACGCGCAGCCGATAGCTGACGACTTCGACGCTCTTTTCCTTGGCGGCATGGCCGTGAATTCTGGCGTGCACCTCGTCGAAGCGCTCGCGCACCGCCTTGAACGCTTTGCGGCCGAGCGCGTTCTGCCAAAGTCCGCTCAACGGCACGCGCAGCTCATAGCCCTGCCCGGCATAGCGCATATCGAGATCGCGCTCGAACGTCGCCGCGCTGGGGTCGAGGCCTTCTTCGGCAAGCTCGCTTGCCGCCTTGGCTTCGATGTCGCGGAACAACTGCTCGGCATGCGCCGGATCGAGCCGGTCGAGCGCGCCAAGCTCGGAGCGGATGTAGTCGTGCAGCACGTCGGTGCAGAGTAGGCCGAGCGCGGAGAATGCGCCAGGCCGTGCCGGCACGACGATGCGGCGCATGCCGAGCTCTTCGGCGACCGCGGCGGCATGCACTGCGCCGGCGCCGCCGAACGGCAACAGGGCAAACTCACTCAAGTCGACGCCGCGCCGCGCTGCGAACACGCGCACCTCGTCGGCCATGCGCATGTCGACGATGCGGCGGATCCCGGCCGCTGCCTCACCCAATGTCATTTTCATTGGCGTGGCGATTTTGGTCTCGAGCGCGGCGCGCGCAGCGGTGGCATCGAGCTTTTGCGTGCCGCCGAGAAAATAATCCGGATTGAGCAAGCCGCAAACGATATCAGCGTCGGTCACGGTCGGATCGGCGCCGCCGCGGCCGTAGCACACCGGTCCCGGATCGGCGCCGGCGCTTTGCGGGCCGACGCTTAAAAACCCGGCACGGTCGATCCACACGATCGAGCCGCCGCCGGCCGAGATCGTCGTCAGGTCGAGCGCCGGAACGTCGAGCTGGCGGCGCGCCACGGTGCCTTCGGTGATTTCGAGCGGCGTCCCGTTTTCGATGAAGGCGATGTCGCAACTGGTGCCGCCCATGTCCAGCGTGACGATGCCGCGCCCGCCCGTGCCGCCATCTTGACGCGGCAGATAGGCGCTGGCTCGCGCACCCGCCGCCGGGCCCGACAGCAGACTGTGCACGGTCTTGTGGCCGGTCATCGCCGCGGCGAACGGCATGACGCCGCCGTTCGACTGCATCAGGAATCGCTGTTGCGTGGTCACGCCGGATACGTTGAGCCGCGTTTCCAGATCGGCAATATAGGTGACCAGCACCGGCGCGAGATAAGCGTTCAGCAGCGTCGCCGACATGCGCGGCCATTCGCGCACCCGCGACAGCACCTCCGACGACAGCGAAATATGCGCGTCGGGAAAAATCTCGCGGATGATCGCGCCGGTGCGCTCTTCATGCGCGGGATTCATGAAGGCGAACAGGTAGCATACCGCGATCGAGACGACGCCGGCGGCTTTGAGCTCCTCAGCCGCGCGGCGCACCGCGTCCTCGTCGAGCGGTTCGATCACCGCGCCCGCGTAATCGATGCGGCCGCCGATCTCGCGGGTCAAGCTCTGCGGCGCGATCGGCGGCGGCTTTTGGAAGAAATAATCGAACACGTTGCCGTCGCGCGCCTGGCCCTGGGTTTCCTGGATGGCGCGAAAGCCGCGGTTGACGAGCAAGCCGACTTTGGCGCCGCGCATTTCGAGAAGCGCATTGGTGGTGATGGTGGTGCCGTGGGAGAAAAACTCGATGCCGGACAGATCGACACCGCGCGCGGCGAAGTTGCCGATGCCGCGCATGATGCCGAGCGCGGGATTTTTCGGCGTTGTCGCAACCTTTTCCACGGCGAGCGAACCGGCGGCAACGTCGAGTAGCACCAGGTCGGTGTGCGTACCGCCAACGTCGACGCCCAATCGATATGTCTTCGCCGCCATCGGTCGGACGCTCTTCCCTCGATTCGCCCGGGCAATACGCCGCGGTACGTGCGCGCCGCCAGGCCTTGGCTCGCCCACGGGATTTTCTATAGTCGCTGGCGCCATCCGCGCAAATGCGTAAATCGGGGATCGACATGCCGAGACTACGTGACTTCGTCCTGGCCCTTTTCTT
>Ga0307476_10000704_pt1 | contig 23821 bp, 19 predicted proteins | sample atmos_gasesECM2C_2_FD_203314 | JGI IMG/M metagenome (GOLD analysis project Ga0307476, IMG submission 203314) | Hardwood forest soil microbial communities from Morgan-Monroe State Forest, Indiana, United States - atmos_gasesECM2C_05 | ecosystem: Environmental > Terrestrial > Soil > Temperate...
CGGAACTTCATCCCAGGACTACATCCAGCTTTGGCACGGAGACGCCAATCTCCTGCGCGAGAGCTTGGAAGCCGTTCAACAAACCGCTGCCGTGATCCTCGGGGGCATTGCCCCCGAGCCAGCGGCACTCGCGGCAGCCGCATAACACGTCAACACCTGCACCGTTTGGCTTTCAGGCCCGACGTGTGCGCCGAGTCCACCGACACATGACTAACAAATAATGAGAGGAGAAAAGATCATGCCAAGTACGCAAAATGCAGTCACCAACCACGAATACCGCAGCGTTCCCATCACCGCGCTTGCGGAGTCAGCCACCAATCCCCGCAAGCGATTTGACGCCAAGAGCCTTGAAGAACTCGCAGCCAGCTTCAAGACTCAAGGGATTCTGGCCCCTCTTCTGGTACGCGAAATGGAGGAAAGCAAGTACGAGGTTGTCGCCGGGGCACGTCGCCTCAGAGCGGCGAAACTGGCGGAACTCGAAAAACTTCCCGTCCGCGTAGTCAAGCTCACGGATGCCGAGGCCATCGAGGCGCAGTGCGTTGAGAACCTGCAACGCGAGGACATCCACCCGCTTGAGGAAGCTCTGGGTTTCAAGTCGCTTTTGGAACTCGGAGAGCCTGTCTACACCATCGCCACCATCGCGTCCCGCGCTGGCAAGAGCGAGGCGTATGTCTATGGTCGGATCAGACTCGCTGACCTCATACCACCAGTGGCCGAGGCGTTCCTGAAAGACCAGATCACCATCGGCCATGCTTTGCTGATCGCCAAGCTCCCGGCTTCGCAACAGCAGGAAGCCTTCGCAGCCGCGTTTCGCGGACAGTGGACAAGCGAAGGCAACACCCAAGTCCTGATTCCAGTGCGAGAGTTGGCAGCATGGATTGAATCGAACATCTTGCTACAACTGGCATCTGCGCCGTTTGACAAGCAGGATGAGACCCTCGTTCCCGAAGCAGGTTCGTGCGCGAACTGTCCGAAACGAACCGGATTCAACAAACTACTCTTCCCGGACGTGCGTAAAGATTCCTGCACTTCGCCCGACTGTTTCAGGGCCAAGATCGACGCTTCCGTGAAAAAGACTCTGGAAACCAAGCCGCAGCTAATCCAGATTTCGGCGGCGTGGAATTCCCGCGAGGGCGCTCCCTTGGGACGGAATCACTATGTCGAGTTGGAGATCAAGAAAACCAAGCCGAACGGCGCAAACAGCAAGCTCGCACCCGTTCAGAAACCCTGTGACAAGATGACCGAGGCCATCGTCATGGACGGCGGCAAGCGTGGACAGGTCGTCAAGGTTTGTGCCGATCCAGCTTGCCGCGTCCACCATCCCAACACGCCATCTTCGCAGCAGGTCGAGCGGGAGCGGGCTGAGGAGCGGAAGCGCATCGAAAAGGAGAAACTGGCCATTACGACTCGCCATCGTGTCTTGGCTACAATCCTTCAACGTGTGTCGGCACCATTGAAGAAGGCCGACTTGCTAGTGGTTGCCCACTACCTAATTGGCCATCTCTCCTACAGCCAGGTTCCGGCTCTGGCAAAGCGGCACAAGCTAGAGGCGAAGAAAGACTCTGCGTCCGCGCAGGAACTTCTCGTCAAGCAGATCGGCGCGTATGACGAGTCCGAACTCTGCAAACTGCTTCTGGAAATCAGTCTTCTGGATTCGGCTTATCAGCGATCCACCGCAAGCCGCGACGACGTTCTCATGGACGCCGCCAAACGCTACCGAGTGGATACTGAAAAGGTTCAGAAAGCTGTGGCCAAGGAGCTTGCGGCGAAACGAGAGAAGAAAACAAGAGTCAAGCCGAAGGGTCGAAACAAGACGGCAGCATGAACCCATCCACGTTTGATTTCCGGCGGAGCGCTATTTTGCACTCCGCCGTTTTCTATTGGGGACTAGCGGCAGCCTGACCAAGCCAAGCTGAAAAACAAAGATTGCCATTAGGCCAGCCCCCGGCCTGTCCTTACGTTTTTTGCAGGGCCGGGTACTCTAGATGAGACAACGGAGGCCCGTTAATACTGGATTCGATGATAGTGCGGATAATACCTGTAGAAGAGGAGATACTGACTGACCATTTCGCGAGAATCAATAGGCGTTTTCGCCAGCCGAACTTTCAGTTTCGTGCCCGCCCGGAGTTGAGATCGTTGCCGACGCCGTGTGTTCTTGAATAGCAACCCATCAAGATAGAGTTTTTCCCGTGCAGACAGGTAGGGAAGTTTTATCGGTATGACTCGTTCCCAATCCGTGGAAGCGAACTCGTAGCGGTTGAGTCCAGTGTCTCCCAAAAACTCAGCGACATGGTTCCGATCAAGCACAATACTTGTGACCGTCAGCATTTGATGAACGGCGTCGTTGTAGGTAAAGACGGCCAACGGCTGGACCAGGAGATCGGCAGTGCCCGCCAGCGCCTGTAGGCTGGCAAGCCTAACGCAGCCAAGCAAGAGTCGGGCGTAAGACTCGGGACGCATGTCATCCGCGCCAAATCCGGCAGGAAGAAAATCACCGAGCCGAAGACGAAGCTCTTGAAATCTTCTTTCGCGAAGCTGCTCAGCGGGTTCTGGTGGTACTTGCCGTTGCTCCTCTGCGAGTGTATTTGGGTTGGCATTGAGCGTAAGGCGCACAATGTCAAAAGGCTTCATGTGTTGAAGGAGCGCCTGATACTCGTTGATTTGCTTCGTTTGGATCGGTGCTGCGTAATCAAACCACACAATGACGTTCTCGCTTCGATATTCTGCAACAATCTCGTCGTAGTCTTCCAGAAACTGAGCGCTTGTCTTGTTGATGCATTTGATGCAGCCATACGGGGCGTTAAACTTCTGTCTCTCGATCAGCCAAGGTTCCTGTTCCAGTGAGAGCATTTCCTCGTTGCCGAAGCTGGCATGTACGATCTTGAAGTCCTCAAGGTAGGCACCCCCGAAGCTGACATAGAGGTAATCTTTGATCGGGCGCACCCTGTTGACATGCGAGAGAACGTCGATGAATAGCTGCCGATCGACAAATTTGTTCTGTCGCAGATGATACGGAACTTTATCACCACTCATTTGCTTTTCGCTTCTGCCAAGGTGCGATCGAAGCACCTTTCTCCCACATCGCCCGGTTCGGCGTTCGAGTTCTCGAACAAAAACACCCCCAATTTCGAAATGTCCTCGGCTGCCTTAGAAAATCTAACGGTTCGCAAACTGTCGTTCTTTTCTATCGTTGGTAGGTTCGGAACGAACACCTGCGAATGTTTAATTTTCGGATCTGCTCTCCACTTAATGTGCGTGCTCATGGCATTCAACACATCTTCGTTAACGCTCTTGGCATCGTTGAACAATTTTGTCTTCTCATTCTTGTCCTTCTTAAGCCTGTACGTGAAGGCTGTGAACTTCTTAAGTCCGTCCCGCATCCGATCCTTCACTTGGAGATATATGTCCGATCCGGCATCAATGCCGCGCTTGGTGGTTGTGACTGGCAGTTTCAGCGGGTCGTTGCTTCTAAAATGTACGATGCCGGATATCGCGATGAATTGATTGTGGTAGCTCGGCACATTAGCCTCGCCCCATCCGGTAAGACGAGTCTTGTCGCGGTACAGTACCACTCGATCATTACATGTCACTGTCCATCCGGCTTCATCGTAGGAACTCTGGGCCTCGCCTTCATGTTCCAGTTCGTCCTCGTCAACTGATGGCCGATAGAAACCAACTTTTAGGCTGACTTCTACACCCTCAACGGTACCCTTAAACATATAGGGAGCTATGCCCGCTTTGTAGTTTTTGTCGAGTTGGACGGTTCGAAAGACCAGCGGAGATGGAGTCACCTTTTCTTTGTTGACCTTGACCTCAAACCCCTTTTGGATAATCAGGCTATAGTGCTGACCAACCATCTTGCTGAAAAGCTCTTGGAAATCTCCCGTCTTGGCGAACCGCCTGCTGACAGCCTTATCTAACTTCTCGATCCGAATGTCAGTGCCACCCTTGCCCGGCTTGCCTACATCGTTTATTGGAAGTTCCCAATCCCTCTCGTCGCCAAACCATTTTTCAGGAATCGTCACCCGAAATGAATCATGCGCGGTTGTCGACTTAACTTCACAGTAGCGGCCCATCTTGAAAATGGCTCGTTTCATCCCAATCCCGTAGACTCCAACGGTCGGAAGATCAGCATCCACATCCTTCTGCTTCGGACCGCGTTTTGGACGGCCTAGCATGAAAGCACTTTTCTCAGCTAGTTCTCGGGAGATGCCTCCACAATTGTCTGATATAAGAAAGTGATCTTGGTCGAACGAAAGATGTGCGTGGAAGCCCGCGTATGGCTGCTTCTCACGGTTAACGGCACTCGCGCCCTTTGTGCGGACTACGCCATCGATACAGTTGTCGAGTAGATCAAGGACCGCATCTTCCAAACTAATGTCGCGCGTGAGCATCTCGACGAAAAATCGTTTCGTCGGGAACGCACTTACTCTGTCAGGCTTGTCAGCTTTCTCCGGACCCATGTTTCCTCTCAGTCCGCTTCTAAATTATTCCCGGTCGATCGCGGAGCGAACGCTATTCGCAACCGCTTTCGCGAGCATCGGCGGGACCGAATTTCCAACCTGCTGAAACCCATGCCATTGCGTGGGATGAAACTTAAACCAGTCGGGGAAGGAGTGTAACCGGGCTGCCTCGCGTACCGTTATACACCGGGGTTGGGTGGGATGGATAGGACGAGCGGCGGTAAAGGAGCCATGAGATCTTGGTGTCCCCGCCCGGAGAGTGGGCGCAAAAGATGTACGCTTCAATCGTGTGAATCTGCTAATGGGTTCTAACGTCCCCTGGCGAGTTCGCCGAAACCTATCGATTACATCGTCGCTGTGGCGGCACAACATACACGCCGTGAGAATCTGCGATTTCCTTCGAGAACGTAAGACAGTTGCGTAGGAACTGGGCCTCCCAAGCGCGCCGTCGAATTTATCAGTGGCGAACAGGCTCTTACGAAATCCTATGTTCGAGAGATCGGAAATGGCATCCCAAACAGTAGGTGCCAAAGCTTTTCTTGGCTGAGGGTACTGCGGTGGTGTCTCGTTCTTACGGAACCCCAACACGAATACTCGACGTCGTCTTTGCGGAACACCAAAATCACGAGCATCTAGCGATCGAATTGCCGATGCCCAATCGTAGCCAGAGTCTTTGAGAACAGTCAGCGCATCGTCAAGGACGTGCCGACTAGAACTGCACATCAATCCCCCGACGTTCTCCATTACGAAAAATCGCGGCTTAAGCTCAGCGACAATGCGGCAAAACTCGGCAATAAGGCCGTTTCTAGGATCGTGAGGTCTCCGTTTCCCAATCATCGAAAACCCTTGACAGGGCGGTCCTCCGAGAAGGACGTCGATCTCTTCGTCAGACTTAATGCCACTGAGTTTGCGTATTTCGTCGCCAGTCAGGCGGAAGACATCGGCCTGAATCGCTTTGGCTCTGGGGAAATTCTGGGAGTAAGTAGCAACATTGACAAGATTGGAGTCTATTCCAGCTACGACATTGAAACCCGACTGCAAAAAGCCAAGTGATAACCCGCCTGCACCACAAAACAAATCAATGGCCAAGGGGCGTCGTGTGCGCGTCATTCTAATTGAAAGCAATCTGTGCGCGCAATTATAATGCCAAAAATACGAAATGGATAGAGTATCTCAAAGCACCCGTTCGAGAATCATGTCGTTGGTTAAGTCTGCTCACGGACGAACGACCGAACGGCGACTGCGAGCACACCTAGTCTGCCGTGGTATTTCCGGGTGGACTATGAATGAGCGAAGGCTGCCGGGAAGACCCGACTTCGTATTCCACGGCGTGCGCCTAATCATTTTCGTTGACGGATGCTTCTGGCACGGATGCACGCGATGCAAACGGCCTCCGAAGACTAACGTGTCCTTTTGGACCGACAAAGTGCGAATGAACCAGAGCCGCGATAAGAAAGTGACGGCGGCATTGAAGCGGAGAGGATGGGTTGTGATCCGTGTGAAGGAATGCGACCTTCGCGATGCGCAATATACGGGAAGAATCATTACGAAGATAGCATGTCTCAGCGCGAATCCGAGAAAGCACCATCAACACGCCGCCTGATTCTCGCGGGTGAATGTGGGGAGGTGAATATGGGGACGGTGGATGTCCCAGGCGAAGAGTCTATTTCGTTTGCGGAGTTGCTATGGACGCTGCCCTTGTTCGATGACTTATTTCTCTCGATGCAGGGTCAGAACGTGATGATCGGGAAAGTCAATAGCGTTCGCACATTGGGAGATTATGGCAGATCGGAAGAGCGAAACACGTTATCAATCTTCTCCATGATCTTTTCGGCCCATTGAATTGAAGCAGCAATCAACTTGTCACTGCGCGGACTTCCCTGGGGTCCACCAAACAGATCATCTGCTGTCTGCATATGCAGACTGGCGAGGATTGCTGCCATGATCCCGACCACCCGTTTTCGCCCTTCATCCATGAGGGGTTATCGTACACCTTTCGCCTTGTATTCGCTAGTGTGGCGTGCTACCCTACGAGGAGATTTTGACTTGGCAATCTGCCACGCCCAAGTGGACGTACGATGCACTGGCATTCGATTGAGCATGTGATTTTGTTGTGGGCAGAGAAGAGCAGTGCATTGTATTTTTTGAAGCAACTTTGGAGCTGGAGCAAGATCCGGTTCCTAGATTTTGCGTTCGATTCGGATGTTTGCTTTCCCGAGCTCGATTCTGTTGTTCCCTTATGAGTGGACACGCAGCATTGGGCGGATTTTCGTTCGATTTCTGCTATTCGCAGGAGCGATCGGAGCGTTGGTTTTCGTGCTTAGGCGAGTCTCTCAGATGCCAGCCACATGCTAAAGCATTTTTAGCGATCTAGACTCCTCGCGTTTCCGCAATGGACATCGTGACTGCTGTGACACGACCAAGAATGTCTGCATCCCCTGGGTACCGAACATGTTTGGCCTTTTTCCCTGATTGGGCCGAGGGGAGAAGAACCAGCTGGCTGCCGTCCACCTCACACCAGCTGCACATATACGTATCGCGAAGCTCTACAAAATAGATCGGCCGCTCGAATTCATCCCGCCAGCCAGCAGGTTGCACTTTGTTCTGATGGGAGTCGATCTGCACAAACGAACCCGGTCGCAGGAGGGGGTAAAGCGTGTTGTCTTCGATCCCGATATACCCGTAAAAAGAATTTCGCCAATCCATATGTTGGAGCAGCGCGACCGGAACCTCGCCCCAGCTCTCAAACATCCGCGCTACCAAATTGGTACTCCCGAAGTCGATTTTCTCTCGCAGTTCCAGGGGGACCACGAGGGTGCTGGGCACGCCTCCAAGCGTGGGCGTCACCAAGTAGGTGTGTGGTAATCCCACAAGTGTCTGTTCGGTGCCGGCGTCGCGGATGTCAACACCGAAGAACGACAAAACGTCATCGAGGCCCAGCCTGTAAATCAAGCTCAAGCTCTTAAGTCTATAGATATTGGGCTTTAATTTTCCGGCTTCGATATCGCCTAGCCAATTGCGAGAGATGAAGTAGTCAGGTGCGTTTTTCTTGAGGGCGATTTCCCGGCTAAGGTGTTCCACTTCGCGCATGGACAGGCGCAAGAGTTTCCGAACAGCTCTTAGCCGTTTACCAGCATCCGTGGCCGATAACATCGCACTACAACCTCGGAGTTGCGTTATGTTACCGCAAATTTCAGACTAGTTCACAAGTTTAATAGACCTTTTCCGAAAACCGTAATTCCCGTCGTTGGCGTTAAAGTCCGTGCTGCTGGCCTGAGTTGGCGGGATTCATCGTGTCTGACCTCATTTCTGGCCAGCGGTCAAACCGACGCATTCTCACCAAGGTCATCATACCTATCCTGTTTCTTATCTGCTTGGGCCCTACTGTCCCCAATCTGGGACAGGTTACAAAATGTTTATGGCAGTTTGCTAACTGGCATTTATACCGAACAAATCTCTGCGAGCTTGCAGTTTGGACGCAACCTAGATTCGTGTGTTTTCAGACAACGCATCAGCGTATGCATTTCAGTCGGAACACCTCACGGACAAACACGCACGCCTCGCGGGAAAGACATAGCCAGAGGCTTACCCGTGGGCACCAAACCAAATTCCGCCAGAGGCGCCGACCTCGCCGAGCGAGTCCAGTCCATCCTCAGAAGCAAACACCTCACCCTCTCTAAAGTTTCCCTACTATCTGCGGCGCCTTTCGGGCGTTCTTCGCGTTACTTCCTTCCTCACACTCTGTACCATGAGTTCCGGTTGGGAACCTTCAGCCCAAGTCTTCATCAGGTCTTTGCACTCAGCCGGGTCTCCGGCTACCGGTTCTTGGATTGGCTGCGCGTGTTGGGAGGTGACCCCGATGACATTCCCCGATTGCAGGTTCTTCTGCCTTCAAAGCGCACGACCCTACTCGATTCCTCGCTGGTAGATCCTGATGCATGGATTCCTTGGTTCCGAAACCGCCCCCGCAGCGCTTCGACGCCTCCGATTGCACCTCTGGGCCAGCTTCTCGAAGTCACAGCCCCCAGGCGACTTCGTATCCTGTCCGAAATCGGCAATAGAGGCTTCTTCTTGTACGCAAGGATTGGACGCCAAGATGCCCTGGCTTTCCCCGATCTGGTTCCCGGAAGCATCGTCCGCGTGAACCCAAAGTTCTCGAACAGTTGCATCCCCACGTCAAATGGCGCAACCTCCTCTCAAGTATTTCTGATCGAACATGACAGGGGCCTCTTTTGTTGCCGCTTGCGCGTTGTAGAAAGAGGCATCATCGTCCCGATCGGTACGTCGCTCTCTTATGCCCAAGTCGAACTGAAAATTCCACGCGAGGCGCGGATTCTAGGCGTTGTGGATCTCGAAATTCGACCTATGCTTCGGGCCGAGCAGGCCGAAGTTCCAAGGGACCTCGGAAAACATTGGAAACCACTACCGCTTGTCGCCGACAAAGAATTTGGCCAACTCCTCCGCGCCTCACGTACTAAGCTGCATCTGTCACTGCGGGAGGTTGCGGGAATGAGCCACAACATCGCACGTCTGCTGGGGGATGAAAGATATTCTGTTTCTCCCAGTTCTCTCTGCGACTACGAGCTTTTCAACGCGCCACCGCGTCACTTTCACAAGGCGATTACTCTCTGTTCTCTGTACGGCCTGCAATTTCACAAGTTTCTGAAGGCGATTGGAATTGCGTTGGCTGAAGCGGGCACGGAACCGATTCCCGATCATCTGGGTCGCAGAGCTCTAGGCACTGAGCCAGACGAAAACTCGAACGACAACGATATGCCTGGTCGGAATGGATTCCTTGAACAGATGCTTGAACGATGTGAGGAAATTCCATTCTTCCTGCGAGAATCCATCGGGCCATTGTCCGGCCTGGAAGACCCTTCTCTGGACGACTTCTTCTGGATCGGCGGTGAATATGATGTCCTTCACCCTTGCCTGGCAAACGGGCTGTTTGCCCTCGTGAACCGTCGCGAGAAGAGGCCGATCCATTTCACGACGAAACCACCTTGGCAACAGCCGGTGTATGTGATCCTGATGCGCAATGGGACATACTTGTGTGCATGTTGTGGCATCGAGAATGGCACTTTGGTCATCCATCCGTACTCCCAGCAATTCCGGCGCTCCCAACATTTGCGCTACCACCAAGATGCCGAGGTGATTGGCCGAATTGTCACGGTGGCAAGAACGCTTGGATGATCCTGTCGGTTTGCCGTACAAAGAGTGACGCTGTCCCGTGGGCGAGTCTTACTGATTGCCAAGAAAATATACGCGATTGAGCGAAAAGCGAACGCTCTACTCATTTTGTGGACAAGCTTTCCGTACCTGACTAGTCTCGGTTTTCAGGTGTGACTGTTGTCCTCTCTCTTGCATGGGCGAAGCCGCTGGACATCCTGGCTACCGAGTGAACTCGACTGGCTTTCAAAACAGGTTCGACCGCTTCTGCTCTGGCATCTGGCAAGTTTCCTCTGCATAACAGCCGGGAGTCTGCTCGGGCTCCTCACTCCACTTGTCCTCAAGTGGGTGATCGATCGGCTCATCCCGCAGAGACGACCGGGATTGCTCCTATTAGCGACCGGTCTGATTTTTCTGGGCTACCAGGGCAGGATGGCGCTCACGAGTCTGGGAAGCTATTTGATGCTGACCGCTGCCCAGAAGCTCACCCTCACCTTGAGAATGAGCCTACTTGGACGACTCGACTCGCTCTCGACCGAGTATTACGAGGACACGCCGGTCGGCACCGTGATGTACCCGCTGAAAGAGCCGATCGAAGAAGTCGCGTATTTCGGGTCCGACCTCATCCCCGCAATCTTGCGCATGTTCCTGACGACCAGCTTCACGCTGGTGACTATGTTCGTGCTCAGTCCTTTTGTTACACTCGCTGTTCTCCCTCTCGTCCCAGTCTTTCTGACCGCGCGGCAGCACTTCCGTCGAAGGCTCTCGGCCAACGCGGACACCGTGCAGAACAATCGGTTGGCGTGGAGCACCTTCCTTGAGGAACATCTTTCCTCGGTGATTCCCATTCAACTGTTGGGACAAGAAAAACGCCAAGAGCGAAGAGCCTTCCGGCTCCTGGCTCGTGGAGTCAGGTCACAACAAAACTTATTTACCACCAGCATTTGGTTTACGGTATGGGGTTCCATGGTTGTTGTTTTGGCCATGTGCGCCGTCATTGGCTACGGCGGCGAGATGGTGCTTTCAGGAGGCCTAAGTGTCGGCGGACTGGTGGCGTTCTATGGCCTAGTTACTCAACTCTTTGATCCTCTGAGTGGCGCCACCGATCTCTACGCGAGAGCACAGAAAACCTTTGCCAGTGTCCGGCAGTTGAAGTCCGGGCTTGAGTTATGCCCGACCGTAACTAATGCCGCTGCTGCCGTTTGTCTCTCGCGGGAGCATCCTTCCCAGATTGATTTTGCCGATATTGGGTTTGGATATCGAAGGCAAAAAAACATGCTTCACATCCCCTCGCTAAGAATCTTGCCGGGCGAACAGGTCGCCATCGCTGGGGAGAACGGCGCCGGAAAGAGCACCCTTGCAAGACTCATAGCACGACTCTACGACCCCGATTCCGGATCGATCCGTATCGGAAACGTAGACATCCGAAACATTCAACTCAAAGATCTGCGCCGGTACGTCTGCTATCTGCCGCGCGATCCCGTCCTGTTTGATGGAACGTTCTCCTTCAACCTTCGCTTTGTGCGGCCGGCCTCGCCGGACGATGAACTACAAGAGGCCATTCGTAGCGTGGGGCTCTCGCAATTTGTTGCAGCACTACCCAATGGCTTACGCCAACGGATCGGGCCAGGAGGCTGTCAACTTTCCGGTGGCCAGCGCCAACGACTTGCCATCGCAAGAGCGCTTCTCCAGCAACCTCGGATTTTGATATTGGATGAGGCAACTTCCTGCCTTGATCCCTCTTCAGAGAGAGTCGTCTTTGGGAACATTCGCCGCGGCCTCACAGCGTCAACCCTGATTGTTATCTCGCACCGCGCTTCGACATTATCTACATTCGGTAGACTTCTCGTTCTTTGCCGTGGAGAAATCGTTGAAGATGGCGATCCCCATTCCCTCAAGTTTGCTGCGAATCGCACCTCCAACCAATCTTTTTCCACAGCCTCTACCATCGATGGAGATCTCCGAGAAGCTTCTCTGTAAATACAAGCTGCGGAGGACTTTGTTCCTTGCCGCCCTATCGTAGGGGATTTCAGCAATGGCCATGCTGACTAAAAAGCGAACACAGTGATTCTTTCCACACAAGAAGTCTGCAACGCATCTTGTTGTCATTAACCAACTTCTCTTCGCCCATGTTGGGTTACCGAACCCTTTCACCTTTTACTGGCCCTCAGGCGGCGAAGAGTGTCAGAGTGAACTCGAGGCTTCCAATCTATGAGGAGAAGGAAGCGACGGGGCAGCAATGTACAGAGTTTCTAACACGGTGCGCATCACCCACAACCAGGACGGCGCAATTGTGCTGGATGTCCGGCAAGGTCAGATGTTCAACCTCAACTTCGTTGGATCGCGAATCCTCGAACTTCTGAAAAGCGGATCCACCGAGTCAGCGATCGTCGATGAGATCGGCCGGGAGTTCGACGTGAGTCACGACCTCGCAGAGAACGATGTGAGGGAATTTCTCCAGGTCTTGAAGAAAAGTCACCTCGTCGAAGAACACAAGTCAAACGTCGCGGCCTGACCTGAAACTAAAGGTTCTTCGCGACCGGTTGCAGCCTGGTCGTCTGAATAAGGTGTGCATCATGTCGTTTCTTGTTTTGAAAGCGTACCTGAAGCTGATTCAGTTCGATCTTGCATTGGCGCGAGGCAATTTCGCGGAGCTCTACGCCAAAGTTCGCAACTCTCCGGTGGGAGAGACGACACCTGGTCCTGACGCAGTGGAACGCATTTGTTTGGCGGTCGACATCGCTTGTATCTGGTACTGGAAGGAAGCGCTTTGCCTGCAGCGCTCGGCAGCGACAAGTTGCCTCCTCAAAAGCCACGGAATCCTTGCCCAAATGGTAATTGGCGCACAACAGTTGCCATTCAAGGCGCATGCCTGGGTCGAGGTGGATGGTCGCGTAGTCAACGACAAACCCTACGTGCCGGAAATATATGCAGTCTTGGATCGATGCTGATAAACGACAGGTTGAAATCTGTGCAAAGGCTACTATATGAGCGTCCAGTTTGGAACATGGAATTTCGAAGACCAGCCACCCGCTCTGGAGTACATCGACCAAGTCAGCGCGGCTCTCGCTCCCTACGGCCCCGACAGCAACGAATCGTATTCGAGGGGCGGCTTAAGTATCCTCTATCGGGCCTTCCACACCACGAAGGAATCGCGGCGCGAAGAGCAGCCGCATATTTCTCGCTCCGGAGCTGTGATCACTTGGGACGGCCGCTTGGACAATCGTACTGAGCTTATGAAGGAGTTGCGCGACTCCTTGACCGTCACTTCAACGGATGTGGACATCGTTGCCGCGTCATATGAAAAGTGGGGCCTGCACTGCCTAGGGAAAATGATCGGGGATTGGGCGCTATCCATCTGGGATCCTCGTGAGCGCTCTGTGTTGCTCGCGAAAGACCCCATCGGCACTCGCCATCTTTACTACTCCATCAACAGCGATCAAGTTACTTGGAGCACGATTCTCGATCCACTCGTCCGGCTTGCGGGTAAAACCTTCGCTCTCAACGAAGAATACATCGCTGGTTGGTTCTCGATGTTTCCCGCCGTGCATCTGACACCCTGCGTCGACATCCATTCCGTCCCGCCATCCTCGTACGTGCTTCTCCGACCTGGAAAGTACACACTAGGCAAGTATTGGGAGTTCGATCCGGGGAAGAAGATCCGTTACCGCACGGACGCCGAATACGAGGAACACTTCCGCATCGTTTTCGCCACAGCCGTCCAACGCAAACTCCGTTCCGATAGACCCGTCCTCGCCGAGCTCAGCGGTGGCAGGGACTCCTCTTCAATCGTCTGCATGGCCGACACCATTGTCGCCCGCGGAATCGCCGACACGCCTCGTCTCGATACCATCTCCTACTTCGACGACGCCGAACCTAACTGGAACGAGCGCCCCTATTTCACCAAAGTTGAAGAACTGCGCGGTCGCACCGGCTGGCACGTCAATGTCGGGACGCCGTGTCCGGAAGAAATCCCCGCGCCCGAACTACCGCCCGAATCTCCTCACGGCCGCTTTCTGCCAACTCCCGGCTACGATGGCCGCACTTCTCCGCAAATCAGGATGTGTATGGCTTCGCAGGGAAATCGCGTCGTGCTTTCCGGCATCGGTGGCGACGAAGTCATGGGCGGTGTGCCGACACCCGCGCCCGAACTTGAGAATCTTCTCGCCAGAGCACATTTCGGAACCCTCGCTCATCAGCTGAAAGCCTGGGCGCTGGAAAAGAGAAAGCCCTGGTTTCATCTGTTCTGGGAAACTGCCCGTGGATTCTTCCCTCCCGCCCTCGTTGGTGTCCCGAAATACATGCACCCGGCCCCATGGCTGCAGTCCGACTTTGTGAAGCGCCATTGGGCCGCGCTGACCGGCTACCCCTCAAGGACGAAGCTATTCGGTCCTCTGCCAAGCTTCCAAGGAAATGTGAGCACACTCGACGCCTTGCGAAGGCAACTCGCGCGCACTGCTTTGCCATTTGAACCACCCTTCGACAAACGCTATCCCTATCTGGATCGCGGCCTGCTGGAATTCATGTTCGCCATCCCGCGGGAACAACTGGTCCGCCCGACCCAACGGCGTTCCCTCATGCGCCGGGCACTCGTCGGTATCGTCCCGAACGAAATCCTGAACAGGAAGACGAAAGCATATGTTTCACGGTCGCCGATGGTAGCCATCTCAAACGACTGGGCCCATTTCGCGGAGATGACTCAGAACATGCTTAGCAGTTCGCTCGGAATTGTGGACTCGGAGGGTATCTCGGAAGTCATGCAGAAGGTTCGGCGTGGCGAAGAAGTTCCCATGGTCACTTTGAACCGCACGCTCTTCCTCGAAGGTTGGCTCAAGGATGTTCGCGCCTTGGGAATCATAAACCTGACACAACCTTGAAGCCTAAGCTGAGATGGCAGGCTTCTATCCAAAGCTAGCCCGCATAAGGCAAACAAGAACAGTCGCGAGGAACAGATCGAGATCGGACGGGAAGCCAGGGAGCAGAGCATGAGCGTCCAGTTTGGAAGATGGAATTTCGAAGGCCAACCGCCTGCCCCCGACTACTTCGACAAAGTCAGCGCGACTCTCGCTCCCTTCGGCCCCGATAGCAATGAATCCTATTCCAAAGGTGGCGTAAAGATCGTCTATCGCGCCTTCCACACCACGAAGGAATCGCGTCGCGAGAAGCAGCCTAACATTTCTTCTTCCGGAGCCGTGATCACTTGGGACGGCCGCTTGGACAATCGCGCTGACCTCATCAGCGCCCTACGCGACTCCGCAACCATCAATTCCACGGACGTGTCCATCGTTGCCGCAGCGTATGAAAAATGGGGGGCAAACTGCTTGGAGAAGCTGATCGGGGACTGGGCGCTGTCCCTGTGGAATCCTCGCGAACGCTCCGTCTTGCTCGCCAAAGACCCCATCGGCACGAAGCATCTTTATTATTCCTTCGACGACAAACAGCTAACCTGGAGCACCATCCTCGATCCACTCGTTCTGTTCGCGGGTAAAACCTTCGAACTCTGCGAAGAGTACATCGCCGGCTGGTTCGCCACTAGGTTCCCCGCCGCGCACCTGACCCCCTACGTTGGCATTTATGCCGTGCCACCGTCCTCGTCCGTGCTCCTTCGACTTGAAGGACGTACGGTTAGTAAGTATTGGGATTTCGATCCGGGAAAGAAAATCCGTTACCGTGTCGATGCCGAGTATGAAGAGCATTTCCGCACGGTCTTTGCGAAAGCCGTCCAGCGCAGGCTCCGCTCCGATGGCCCCGTCCTCGCAGAACTCAGCGGCGGCATGGATTCCTCTTCCATAGTTTGTATAGCAGACGTTCTACTCATCCAAGGAGCCGCAGAGACCGCTGGTCTAGAAACTATCTCTTGGTTTGACTCATCCAAGACCGGTTGGGATGATCACCTCTATTTCCCCCAAGTGGAAGAGAAGCGCGGCCGCGCCGGCTACCATCTCGATCTCAGTGAGCAAAGAAAAGTCGACTCACAAACACTCCTTAAGTTCGCCTTTGAGAGCACTCACTTTCTGGCCACTCCCTCAGCCAGAATTCATAACTCCGCTCTTTTCAAACAGTACGCTGCGTGCATGATGGCACACGAATGTCGGGTTGTGCTTTCTGGAATTGGAGGAGACCAAGCCACAGGAGGTGGCGTGCCAACACCAAGGCCAGAGCTTCAAAACCTCATGACGAGAGGACGCTTCTCTGCACTCACTCGTCAACTCAATGCCTGGGCATTCAAAATGGGAAAACCTAGACTTCCTTTGCTTTGGGAAGCCATCCGAGGCTTTCTTCCTCGCACCCCCTTTTGTGGAATTAACAACATGAGTCCGGTTCCCTGGCTCCAAGCAGATTTCGCGCGCCGGAACCGAACCGCGCTCTCCGGCTATCCATCCAGAACGAGACTATTCGGTCCTTTGCCAAGTTTCCAAGATAACCTCACAAACCTGAGTTGCTCGCGCCGAGTGTTGGCACATATTGGCCTCTGGTTTGAGATGTTCCGCGAAGTACGCTATCCCTACCTCGATCGAGGATTGCTGGAATTCATGTTCGCAATCCCTCGGGAACAAATTGTCCGAGTGGGCCAGCGCCGTTCTCTAATGAAGCGAGCGCTTGCCGGCATTGTTCCCGAGGCAATCCTCAACAGAAAACAAAAGGCGGTTCCGCGAGAGGTTGAGAAAGATAGCTCGACAGAACTGGCTAACTTGATTGCCGCAGATCAACGCTTGGTTGGCAGTTCTATGGGGTTTATTGATCTACACAGATTCCTGGAGACTTTGCGAGGAACCTGCTCCGAGCAGTCGGTTCCTACCTGGGGCCTGATGCGCACCTTGGAGCTCGAAGCCTGGCTACGGCATCTCAGGAACCAAAAAGTGGCGACCACCTCCTCGATGCCCTTAAAGAAGGAAGGCTACTTCGCCCCATTTAACTCGAAAGAACCGGCTCAAAACAAGAGTTCAGCTAGCTAGCTGTGTAGGTAAAACTCATAACAGAAAGGAGGTGAAGACCATGAAATACGAAACCCCACAACTGACGGCATTGAAGCCCGCGATCAATGCTATTCAGGACGCAATCAGTAAGACACCGAAGGGGCCGTTCGACGGTGTCGAGCCCGAACACCTGTCGGCCTATGAGGACTGGGAGTAAGTGAACCATTGCCGGAGCATCTTAGAAGGGATGCTCCGGCAGTCTTAATTGCCAAGCGATGCCATACTTCGGCCTTCCCGAACAGATACGATCAATATAATTCAGGACATCTTCGGCCCAAAACTTTGAGAGCTGATGGAATCCTGACCACAAACGTGAAGTACTGGCCTACCTATGAAAGCTGGGAAGCAGTAATGCCAAGCATCTTGGTGAGAAAGGGCCTTCGCGAATCATGTGCGGAGATCTCAGTTCACTTTTTCGTTCTGGATTTGTAATTTCCGCAATTCACGCCAGCGCTCATACTGTATGGATTTCCCGGAATCTGGGTCTTGCGTATCCTTGAGCCAAAAGCAGAACCAGTCTACCGTTCCGCCTTGCGACGCCATGCGCACGGCCGGGTTGGTGAAAATGTGCTCGTCGGTATTGAACCTGATGAGGTCCACTGGCTTCCTCAAATAGGAAAGCGCGGCGTACGGCTGCCAACTATTGAGCACGCCCCAGACGCCTTCTCCCGTATTAATTAACAGCGGCGCGTTTACCTTATCGAGATTGAAGCCGGGTGATCGCTTAAGCCATAGCTGCAATCCGTCTCCGAAAGGTGGCGCACCGATCATTGAATTGAATTCATTTGCGACTCGCTCAGGATTCGCTATGTATTGCCAATAATCTACCATTACGCCGTCCGTAATTGAGGCAGCTTTGAAATGAAGGGAGCCCATCGTCAACGCCTCCATCACATAGAAGCAAGTCCGGCTCCATCCAATGATGCCGATCTTTTCTGGATCCACCAGTCCCTCAGACACCAGCTTGTTTGCAGCAGCTTCATAGCTAGAGACTGCACAAGGACCCTCGTGAGGGGATACAGTCTCACATTGTTCTTCATCCGGCACTTGCAGCACTACGATCCCAGATGCAGCGAGTTCCCTCGCCGCGAAGGCGGTGGGAGCCCCCCCGGATGGCAAAAATACTGACTCTATGAAGTTGTGGGTCTGAATCACTAACGGATAGCGCTCTCCCAGTCTGTAATTGCTTGGCTTATAAAGCCCACCTCTCCGCGTCTGTCCTTCCTCATCTTTCCATGTGTATACGCTGGACTCTCCAAGGTCCAAGTTCTTGAACTCCGGATTGGGGTCCCAGATCAATCTCGACGCTTCCTTTTCCCTGGCAATAAGCGTCGGAGGCCGATCAAATGCCTCGGCGACTTCAATCTCCAATCCGTGTTTCCCGACTTCACCCTTTCCTTTGCTCCGTCCAACCAGTTCCCAATGTCCATCAGTTGTCCTGCGATACTCTGAGTTCTCAAGCCAGTAGCCGATGTGGTCGTGAAATGCCACCATGACTCTGTTTTTATCTCCATCAATAAACCGAACGTCGCTTACCGAGTGGTAATCATCTTCGATACCGGTCTCGGTACGGGCTTTCAACATCTCGACGCAAGTGGCAGTATTAAACGGCATGTCCACGACCGCGACACAAGGACGCGAAGCCAGCTGATCTTCAGAATGAAGAAATGTACCTGGCAATAAAATCGATTGACTGTCATTCGACCAAGTGGGATTACCGCTCGTCCACCAACCCGCATCGTTGCTCACAGGCGCATCTGTCAAGGATCGCATCGCTCCGGTTTGCAGACTGACACTAACAAATTGGTGCGCGGAGTTGTGTCCGGCTCGGATTCGGAAAGGCGAGGACACGAATGAGGGTGGATATAAGGACTCCCAGGATACAGGAACCTCGGGCACCTCCAGCTCAGTGACCAAAGATTTGCCATCTGGCGACAGCACAACTGGGGCCGCGGGCACAAGTGGGGCACCGCCTGTCCTCAACTCGAACCGCTTGCCGCCAAATACTGCCCAAGCTCTGTTCCCCGGCACAGACCGGATAGGTGTGTTTGGGTCGGGTAGAGACAAAAGCGAGAAAATGGAACGTCCGGTACCGACCGTCACCACCGAATGTCCAGATTCTGATACCTTGGGTTGGGTGGCCGAATCAACGGCAATGTATACGTAGTGCAAACGGTCGTGGATATCGAAATCCTTGACCGTTTCCGCTGGCGACGTCAATGCTTCAATTTTCCTTGTCCGGAGATTGGCCAGAACGAGACGCCGTCTGCCAGCGGTGCCCTCCAGGCACGCCGCTCCGCTAGAATCGCTTAACCAACGCCAATCGGAGATAACAGGCGCCGTGTCCGAGAAAATATTGGCAATCCATATCGGACGAGGCAGCGCATCAGTCGGGTCTTTCAAGAACTTCTCGACATCCTCGCTGCGGTAGAAGCGCAGAGAGTCCTCAACACGGTTCAAGTCCAAGCGTCCACGATCGCTGTATACAGCAAAGTATTTGCCGTCTGGCGAAAATTGAACCGCTTTCGTTTTGCCATACTGAAAGCCATGAAAATTTGACATTCCTATATCGTCCGAGACCGTGAAGGGCTTCTTGGTTTGTGCCTCGCTGCTAGGCGCAAACCAAGTGAAGCATAAGGCCAGAACCAGTCTCGAAGCGATGCAAGATGTGGTTGATTTGTGAAACATATCACTATATCTAAGAGACCAGACTTGATCGATCTGCAAAGCTTGTCAAAAAATGCACAGAATAAACTCTGCGCCGATTAGAACGATCTGCGAAATGGCTCGCACTGCATCTAGGAATCCGGCCATTACGCATCAGCCATTGCGCATCAAAAGATAAGCTTCAAGACGAATTGCATCGAGCGAGCGCCGCCCATTTGATAGAGTGGGTTTAAGACCGCGCCCGGTGCAGAGGCGAGGGTACTTGTAGCCTGCCCAAACGTCGGCTGGTTCAAAAACGGAATGATCAGTCCGAAATTTGGGTGATTGAATACATTGAAAGCCTCGGCGCGGAATTGCAGCTTTAGCCTCTCGCGAATTGGAAAATCCCGTCTGACGGCCAGGTTCATCTGCCAGGCCCCAAAGCCCCTCACAGAGTTGCGCGGAGAAGTCCCGAGACCAGAACTGGCATCAGCGAAGGCCAGGGGACTAATCGCCCGACCTCCCGGGCAGCCTTGACCTGGCTGGAGGTCACCGAGGCCTTGAAGGACAGATGCGCAATTGGCACCGTATAGATAGACGGGCTGTCCTGGCACAAGATTGAGTCCAGCCTCATAGACGCTTCCGTCCGGCTGCACAAGACTGTTTCCGTTCAGAGTTACCGGAAAAGCCGTTCGTGCAGTAAGTCGGTCATCAAGGCCCCAATGATGCAGCACGGCATTCGCAAACCAGCCCTTCCCCATGTCCGCCAAATCATAGGAGAACGCCGCTGAAGCATTGCTCCGAACGTCGAAGTCGCAGTTTCCCCGCTGGTAACCAACGAGATAGTTCTGCGAGCCATAGTCAAGACAGTGAGACCATGTATAGGAGCCTAGAGTCGTCAATCCCCGACTTAGCCTCCGCCGAAACTCAATCTGCATGGAGTCATAGTCCGATCTCAGGCCGTTCTCAAAAAAAAGAAACTCGTCTACATTCGGGTTGATGGGCGGAACGATATCATTTTCCTTCAGCAATCTTGACCCGTGCGAGGCGACATAAGAAGCGGTGAGAGCCTGCGACTTGCCCAGTGCCTGCTCGATACTGACGTTCCACTGGAGCGTATAAGGCAGTTGCAGGTGTGGGGCAAAACCGTATACAAGCGCTTGTGTCCCGACTGGCGGATTTACGATAGCAGGAACCGCGGGATGGATTGGAAATGATCCAGGTCCAAAGTCTGCGGACGCACTAAACCCGGGACCGTTGACGAAGCCCCCGGACGCCACCTGTTGGCCAGTGTCGTAGAAAACGCCGGCTCCGCCGCGCACAACTGTCTCACGGCCCCGTCCGTTGCGGAGCATGTACGCTAGACCCAGCCGGGGCGCAAAATTGAACCACGTTGTCTTCCAGAGAGACGTGCCCTGCGGCGCCAATGTCCACGTGTCTGGATTAGAGCCTTGAATGGTATAGGGTTTCAATCCTTGCGTAACGCTCGGTGCCGGATTCACTTCCCAACGCAGTCCAAATGAGACGGTCAATCGCGGCGAGACCCGCCACTCGTCCTGAACAAAAGCCGAGAAGTTGGCATACAACGGGTAAGCAGGAGCAGCCGCCGCGATCGAGGCAACCCCAGCCGTGTTTGTCTCGACCGAAGATTCACTGAGGTAGAAGTAGTTTGCGCTAGCGGTAGCCGGAGTCGCCACTGGTGTCAGCCTGCGATAGTCCGCACCAACTTTCAGCTGGTGGCGCCCTAAAGAAAGACTCGCTGAGTCCACGAAATTCCACTGCCTTTGAGCGCCGAACTGTTGTCGCGGGGAGAGCGGAAGAAAAGAGCCGCCGTAAACAAGTGCAACATTAACAAACGATCCAGAACCAAGCCCCATAAGCTGCGCCAGATCCACCGGCGAGCTACCTCCGAACGTTTCAATAACAGTGGGGTTTGCCACATCTGTCGAAGTGTAGTTGAGGCGAAAATCATTGCCGAGACGGTTCGTGAAAAAGGTGCTAGCGCCCGCGGTATAGGTCTTGGTTGCATAAGCCAATGAAGAGATGGACGTGCCCACCGATGTGCTTCGAGTCGACGAGCTAGATCTTGTATCGCTAAACCGGAAGAAGAACTTCAGCTTGTCGCTCACGGCATGATCAAAACGAATACTGTTAGAATCCAGTGAGCTTGGGTTCGACCAGCTTCCGACGAATTGACCGAACCCATTCGCAGCGTCCACGAAAGCGTTATTGGGCAGGGGAAAGGCGTTGACTACGGGCAGCAGCGCGCTGGAGGCTGGAGCTCTCCCTGCCGGGCAGGCACCCGTTCCTCGCATGCAAAGATCTGGTACAAAGCTGGCGGTTGCTGCTTGGGGAGCGAGCAAGCGCAAGCCTTCGTACGAGAAAAAGAAAAATGTCTTGTCTTTGCCGTGATACACACCGGGAACCTCGACCGGTCCGCCCAACGTGCCCCCGAAATCGTTTTGCCGAAGGGCAGGTTTTGGCTTTCCAAAGTAATCATTGAACCAGTCATTCGCATCAGCGTCGTCGTTCCGCAGGTAGTTGTAGGCGGTTCCATGCCACTGATTCGTGCCTGATTTTGTTTCAAACGAGAATTGGCCGCCAGGGTTGCGCCCATATTGGGCCGAGTAAGTGGAACTCTGAACGCGAAACTCCTGCAGATCATCAACGGATACCAAGGCTTGCGTGGTCCCTAAGGCCGTCGCCGAAGGCACGGAACCACTAGCAGCCCCTCCTAAAGCCATGGATTGACCCGCCGCGGCTCCGACATTGGCGCTCACACCGTCCACTGTGTAGTAGTTAGATTCCGGCCGCTGGCCGTTCACACTGAACTCGCCGGTGTTACCGAGACCGGGGTTGCCCGATGCAGCGGCCTGCGGTGATTGTGTCAGCGTGCCCGGCGTGAGCAAAATCAAATCCTGGAAGCTGCGCCCATTCAGCGGCATGTTTTTTACATAGGATTGGTCCACAACGGTGCTGACCGACGCGTCTGTGGTGTTGATCATCGATGCGCCGCCTTCAACCGTCACGATTTCGAAAGCAGCCCCTACCGGCAGGGTAAAGTTGATAGACAGCGCGTCCTGAATGTTGAGAACAATATCGGGCTTGATGAGTGTCTTGAATCCCACCTTAGAAACTTGAAGCAGGTACCGCCCTGGCGGGAGATTCGGCACAACATAAATGCCGTCGTCATTCGTCTTGCCAGAGTACTTCGAGCCTGTTGCATCGCTTATCACCAGAATGTCGGCCCCGCTGATGACCTTATTCGATGGATCGACCACGCGACCGTTCATGGACCCATTGGGCGACTGCGCCGCTAGGGGGAGGGCTAGCGACGCAGCACAAGCGAAAGCGAAAGCGATGCGGGGGAAGCGCACGCGCACTGAGACTCTCCTATGGCCGACGGATTCGGAAATGCTGTTCGAGTCTACGGAGAAAGGTCTCACTTGGTACCCGATCCTTCGTTAATTAGTTGGAACCCTGCAGAGCGAGGAAAGATGCAACAGTCGTGACTAAGGATGATTTGGATCGACCCGCAGGTAAGCAAATAGGAGAGGTTTGCCGCTTGGCTTGTGACTGCCGCCATTTGGCTCGATCGTAACGAACACCGCGTCAATTTGTGCTAATAATTTCGGGTCGTCTAGCTTCAAGACCCAACGCTTCTTTGCGGCATTGTCCTCGTAGAAGATACCGAGCGGGAACGGTGGCTCCCGGTCCGGTCCGCGCCGGCCCCACACTTGGAACGTGTTAGCGTTCCTTGCAAGCGTCTGCTGATCCAAATCATAGGCATAGAAGATGAGCGACTTTCCCTTGGTGTAGAACACGCGTCCGTAAGGCTTCTGAGTCGCTCCTGTGCGGGCCACATCGTAGACTTCCGCGACATACAAATCTCGCGCGCCCATGAGTTCCCGAATGTCACGGTCATGCGCGAGCAACTCCTGCTGCTGGTCCACAGTCGCGTCACGCTGACGTAGGAGGTTCGTTAGTTCGTTGACTTTTGCTTCTGATGCTGCAGCCCGCTTTGCATCTTGAGAAGATTGCTCTGCGGTTGAATCCAACTTCTTCTGTAGGACCTGAGCACTTAACTGCGCGGCAGTGAATTTCTGTTCCGCGTCAATACGCTTCTGGATGAGTTCGTCTCGTCCAGCTTCTGCGCCGCGTAGCGCAGCGTCCGACTGCTCCTGAGCCGCTTTCATCTGATCCATTTTTGCCGATTGCTGTTCTAACTGGCGATGGAGATCGGCAATCACCTTGTCGCGTTGCCCAACTTGAGAATGCGCGACCTCGGCATCATGGCTCGCGTCACTTAACTTCTCTTCCAACGGGATCAGGCTTTGAGTGTCTGAATGGGGGGGGGTGACTTTTGCGACCTCTGTCCCGCGGCGAATACCTACCTCGTAAGCGCAGAAACCGAGAGCGATGAAAAGCAATACTCCTGCAGCGTAGAGAGACCATACACTCCGCCAAGCGGCGGCACTTTCGGGAGCGAGGACTCGACGAGAGCTGGTTTCACGATGGGGCGGAAACGGCCTGGTACGCTCGATTCCGCCCCCCCCCTCATCTCGT
>Ga0307476_10000705_pt1 | contig 23795 bp, 21 predicted proteins | sample atmos_gasesECM2C_2_FD_203314 | JGI IMG/M metagenome (GOLD analysis project Ga0307476, IMG submission 203314) | Hardwood forest soil microbial communities from Morgan-Monroe State Forest, Indiana, United States - atmos_gasesECM2C_05 | ecosystem: Environmental > Terrestrial > Soil > Temperate...
TTCCTGTCCGAGGTCATTCCGCTGGCGAAATCGCTGTATGCCCAGCAGTTCTCCGCCCAGAGCCGGCTGAACGCGAAGAGCGGCGAGGTCGGCGCGCGCTACACCCTCGACATCCCGGTGCCCTATCGCATTGCCGATCTCATCACGCTCTTGGATTCGCGTATGGGCAAGCTCGAAAACCGCTCCTCGCGCATGATCTATCACAAGCTGATCACCCGCATCGAAAGCGTTTGCGGCGATCCGCGCTATGCCTTCATGTTCGAGAACGCCAATGTCGGCGGCGACACCATGGCGGAAATCCTGGCGACGCTGTTCCGGCTGCCGCCGAACGGCAAGCCGATGACCATCATGCAGCTGGCCGGATTTCCGTCCGAGGTGGTCGACGCCGTCGTCTCCGTCACCTGCCGGATGGCTTTCGACCTCGGCCTGTGGAGCGACGGCACCAACCCCGTGCTGCTGGTGTGCGAGGAAGCGCATCGCTACATGGCGGCCGACCACAATATCGGCTTCGCTCCAACGCGGCGCGCCATTTCGCGGATCGCGAAAGAAGGACGCAAATACGGCGTCTTTCTCGGCTTGGTCACGCAGCGGCCCGCCGAGCTCGACCCAACCATCCTGTCGCAATGCAGCACGCTGTTTGCAATGCGCATGACCAACGAGCGCGATCAGTCGCTGCTGCGTTCGGCGGTGGCGGACACGGCGGCCAATCTACTGGCATTCCTGCCGTCGCTCGGCACCGGCGAAGCCTTGGCCTTTGGCGAAGGCATGGCGCTGCCGACGCGGCTCAAATTCAGGCAATTGCCCGACAACCTGTTGCCGAAGAGCGAGACGGTGAATCTCGGCGAGCTCTCCCCCGCAAGCAGCAAAGCGCCCCATTCGCTGGCATCGGTCGTCGAGCGCTGGCGCGGCCGCATCGGCGAGCAGCCGAGCCTGCAAAGACCGGCCGGCGAGACCGCATCGCCGACGCTCGCGCCGACGGAGCCGCAGCCGGCGGCAGCGCTCGACCCGAACCGCTTCAGGCTGCTCAAACGGCCGTTGGATCAGCAGGTCTTGAACGCCGGCTGGGACAAGACCATCGAGCCGACGCGGCGCTGAAGCCGGCAACAAAAAACCGCAGCGCGATGGGTGGAAGCGTTACCCATTCAAATCAAGGCCGCGCTGCGATTGTGTCGCGCCAAATTCAGCGCAATGTGATTCTCACGCCGGCCATGTAGCGCCAAAGCGTTCGCCAGATGCGACGAGGGCGGCACGGCGGCCGCCCTCGGGACTGCTTCTCGTCGTGAATTACTTGTTGATCGTGTTCGCCGCCGCGGTGCAGGTCGCCTCGTCTTGCGAGCCGGTGCCGCCGGAGCAGCCGATGGCGCCGATGATCTTGCCGCCATCGACCAACGGAATGCCGCCGCGCGAGGCGATGACGTCATCGAGCGTCAGGATATAGTTGAAGCCGAACTTTTGCACGGCATCCTCGAACGCCTTTGTCGGACGGCGATAGCGCGCCGCGACGCGCGCCTTGTGCTGGGAGATCGGTACTGACGCAAGCTGGGCGCCGTCCATGCGCCCGAAGGCGATGAGATCGCCGTTAGGATCGACCACCGCGACGTTCATCGCCCAGCCGCGCTTGGTGGCCTCGTCGACCGCCGCCTTAACCAGAGCTTGGGCGCGGTCCATGGTGATCGGCGTGCCGAAGGGAATATTGAACGGCATCTTTTCGGGAATGGCATTCAGGTCGGGCGGCGCAGTGGGGGCGGCAGGAGCCGCCGGCGCGGGCTGCTGCTGAGCAAAAGCTTGACCTGCGGCGAACAAGCCGGCCGCCAGCGCCAATACAGTCAAAGTACGCGACTTCATTTGGATTTCCTCCCTTATCGGCGGCGTCTTTTCGGCCGCTGCCACGATCTTAGACGAAAAAAAGCCGCCGGTGCCAGCGAAGTTCGGGCCCGCGGCGCGCTACGCATTTCGCGGCGCTTCTCGTAGCCCCGGCAACATAAACATTCGATCAATCATGCGGGCAAAGAAACCAACACGCTTCGCCGCGGACCGGATCGGCGCCGGCGCGATTTCGCGGTGGCGCCGCGCCGGCCTTTGCTCCGCGGACGCGCTTCGGTCTTTGCAACGGCGACTGACGCCGGCGCGCGGTGTTCCCACAAGCTATTGATGTAACGCATGAAAGATGACGAGGCGATGAGGGTCGCCACAGCAACGCCGGGAAAAAGCGAACGGCCCGGTCCCGAGGGAGCAGGAACCTAGGCCGTTCTGATGCCGGCAAACGCCCCATCGTACGCCCCACCCCGACACTGTGGCGATGATGCCCGACCGAGGTTGACCGATCGTTGATGGAGCTTTCGGGCGGCCGCCCGAGCGAACGCTTGTTATTTCAGCGACGTCGAGACGGTCGAGAACGTCGTATTCAGGTTGGTACCGAGCGCCGCGACCACGGCGATGATGGCGACCGCGATGCCTGCAGCCAACAGGCCGTACTCGATGGCGGCCGCCCCTTGCTCATTGGCGAGAAAATTCCACAGCAATGTGCGCACGACTTAGTCCTTTCCCTTAGCCAAATCGCCCCTGGTGCAACAACATGTCATGCCGAGTGCGCGCATCCGGCGCGCATCGGTACAATTACCGACGCGGCCGAACTGAACCATTACGCGCGTCGCGAAAATTCTCCGCAAAAAAGCTGTAAAAATGCGCGCTGCGCCGGCACGGCATGGTCGTCAATGCGCCGCCGACGCGCGAGAAAGGCCCTTTTCCGCAAGCTCGTCGAGATAGTCCCGCCAGTATTTATCGCGATTTTGACCGAGTTCGAAAAGATACTCCCAACTAAAGATTCCGGTCGAATGCATGTCGTCGAACGTCAGCCGCACCGCATAATTGCCGACCGGGTGTACTTCGAGGATCTGCACCGTCTGTTTGCCGCCGACGGTTCGCCGCTCGCTCGGCGAATGGCCCTGAACTTCCGCGCTCGGGCTGCGCACCCGCAGATATTCGGCGGCGAGATCAAAGCTCTCGCCGCTGTCGAAGGCGACGGTGAGGGCCTTGCGATCCTTATGCAGCCGCAATTCCGTCGGCCAGGGGCTTGTCATCGCAATGCGCTATCCATGGCAGTCAGCGTCAGTCGAGGGTGATGTGGCCGTCCTCGATGACCTTTTTCCATTTCACATATTCGTCCTTAGTGAAGGCGGCGCCCTCCGCGAGGCTGGTGCCGCGCGGGGTGAGGCCGAACTTGGCGAAGGACGCTTTGAGCTCGCTATCCTGCAGCGCCTTGTTGATGGCGCTGTTGAGCTTGGCCTGCACGGCCGGCGGGGTGCCAGCGGTGCCGTAAAGACTGAGCCAGAGATCGACCGAGTATCCGGGCAAGCCCGCCTCGGCGACCGTCGGCAAATCGGGATAGACCGCGGAGCGCGCCGTGCCGGTGGTGGCGAGCGCAACGATGCGGTTATCGCCGGTAAACGGCAGCGCGCCGGCGATGCTGGAAAACGCCATCTGCACCTTGTTGCTCATCATGTCGGTGAACGAGCCGCCGATGCCCTTATAGGGCACGTGCACGGCGTCGATGCCGGTGCGCAATTTCCACATTTCGGCGGCGAGATGCGGCGTGGTGCCGACGCCGGCGCTGGCGTAGTTGAGCTTGCCGGGGTTGGCTTTGCCGTAGGCGACCAGCTCGGCATAGGTCTTGACGCCGAGCTGCGGCGCGACCACCAAAACCTCGGGCGAGGAGCTGACCACCGAGAGCGTCACCAGATCCTTGAAGATGTCATAGGGCATCGTTTTCTGCAGCGTCGGATTGGCGACGATGCCCGGATCCATCAGCGCCATGCTGTAGCCGTCGGGCGCCGCGTGAGCGACGAAGTCGACGCCGACGATGCCGCCGGCGCCGGGCTTGTTCTCGGGCACCACGGTCTGGCCGAGCGCGTCGCCGATCTTCTGCGCCAGCACCCGGCCGGCGAAATCGACGATGCCGCCGGGCCCATAGGGGATGATCAGGTGCACGGGCCGATCGGGGAAATTTTGCGCATGCGCCGGCAGCGATAAGGCAAGCGCGAGCATCGACCAGGCCAGGACGCGCGCGGCGGCAATCGAGCGGTTCATTCGGTTCTCCATTTGCGGGCGCCACTTTGCTCCGGCTGCAGCGGCAGGTCAAAAGCCTTATGGTCGCGCACCTTGAGCGATCAGTTCGACAAGTTTCGGCGGCATGATCGGCATCTGCGCGATGCGCACGTTGAACGGCGACAGCGCATCCTCGATGGCCGAGACGATCGCCGCGGCGGCGGGAATGACGCCGACCTCGCCGACGCCTTTGACGCCGAGCGGATTGTGCGGCGACGGCGATTCCTTATAGAGCGTCTCGAAGGCCGGCACTTCGGTCGCGGTCGGCAAGAGATAATCGGCGAATGTGGTGGTGACCGGCTGGCCGGCATCGTCGTAGCCCATCCATTCGAACATGGCATTGCCGATGCCGTGGGCGATGCCGCCGTGGACCTGGCCTTCGACGATCTGCGGATTGACCCTGCGGCCGGAATCCTGGATCGCGACATAGCGCAGGATGGTGACGCCGCCGGTCTCGATATCGACCTCGACCTCGACCACGTGGCAGGCGTTCGAGTAAGCGAGCTGATCGACGCGGAAGGTCGCTTCCGCCGCGAGCCCCGGATCGATGCCTTCCGGAAAAGCATAGCCCGGCGCGCCTTTGAGCACGCGCGCCAATTCGCCGAGCTTGACCGCAAGCTGCGGCGCGCCGACGACGCGCACTTCGCCGCCGACGATTTCAAGGTCCTCCTCCGCCGCTTCCAGCATATGGCTCGCAAGCTTGCGCGCCTTGGCGGCGACGGCCTGCGATGCGATCTTGACCGACGAGCCCGCGGTGACCGTTTGCCGGCTGGCGAAGCCGCCGAGGCCAAGCGGCGCAGCCGAGGTGTCGCCGGCAACCACCGTGACATCTTTCGCCTGGACGCCGAACGCCTCGGCGCAGATTTGCGCCAGCGCGGTGGCGAGCCCTTGCCCCATCGCGGCGGCGCCGGTCGAAACCGTGATGCGTCCGGTCGGCGAAACTTTCACGCCGCCGAATTCGAACGGTCCGCGCCCGGTTCCTTTGATGCCGTGCGCCAGACCGATGCCGATGTAGCGGCCTTGTTGGCGTGCGGCAGCCTGGCGGCGCGGGAAATCGTCCCACGCTGTGGCGCGGAGAATATCGGCTTGGCAGCCGGGATAATCGCCGCTGTCATATTGCACCTGTTCGCCGGAGCGCGCCTTGAGCGGCTTGAGATAGGGCATCTTCTCCGCCGGGATCAGATTGCGGCGGCGCAATTCGGCGCGCTCGATGCCCATCGCGCGCGCAAGGCTGTCCATCAAGCGCTCCATGGCGAAAGCGGCTTGCGGATAACCGGCGCCGCGCACCGAGGAGACCGACGCCTTGTTGGTGTGGGTCGCGATCACGTCCATGGCCAGCGCCGGCACCATATAGGGGCCGCTCAGCGTGGTCGCGGAATTGTATGGGATGTTGACGTCTTGCAACGCGTAAGCGCCGATGTCGTGAATCAGCCGGCCGCGGATGCCGCGCACCTTGCCGTCGGCGTCGGCGGCGATCTCGATCGACCAGTACTGATCGCGCTCCTGCGCCGCGTTGGTGAAATGCTCGCGGCGATCCTCGATCCATTTCACCGAGCGGCGCAGCAAGGTCGCGGCGGCGACCGTGGCGACGTCCTCGGGATAGACGCACAGTTTTGGCCCAAAACCGCCGCCGACGTCGGGCGTGGCGACGCGCAGCCGGCTTTCGTCGAGATCGATATAGTCGGCCAGCGCGTTCTTCAGATCGTGGGCCTTTTGCGTCGAGGCCCACACGTGCGTCTCGCGGTCGGAGATTTGCGCCAGGATACCGCGGCCTTCCATGGAATGGGCGGCGCCGCGATGGACCCAAAGGTCCTCGTGCACGACATGGGCGGCCTTGGCAAACGCCGCGTCGCTGTCGCCGTAAGCGACCTTGTAGGCGATGACCCGGTTCGTCGCCAGCTCGCGGCGTACCGGCGGCGCGCGCTCGATCCGGCAATCGATTGCCGCCGGCAGCACATCGTAATCGACCGCGACAACGGCTGCGGCATCCTCGGCGATATAACGATCATTCGCGACGACGATGGCGACCGGCTCCCCGACGAACGACACCTCGCCATCGGCCAGAGCGAACGGCCAACTCTGGTCGAGCTTGGTGCCGGAATTCGAGGTGCGGACCATGCGCCGCTGCCGCAGCACCGGGGCGAGATCGTCGAGCGCCAGCACGGCGACGACGCCCGGCATCGCCCGCGCTGCGCCGGCATCGATGCCACGGATCAGCGCGTGCGGGTGCGGGCTGCGCACGAAGGCCGCGTGCAGCACACCGGGAGCGGGAATATCGTCGACAAAACGCGCGCCGCCGGTCAGCAGCGAAAAATCCTCGAGCCGCGGGACCCTCGATCCGATCAGCTCGCTCACTGGCCCTCGCTCGAGATCGCCTTGGTGGCGCGGGCGATGACGTCCTTCGGCGTTTGATAGACCTCTGCCAGCATCGCGTCGATCGTCGTCGCGTTGACCGGACGCACATCGAAGTTGAGCTTTTGCGCTTCGGCGAGAAAGTCGGCGTCCGTCATGGTCGCGTCGAACGCCGATATCAGCGCCGCCTTGCGGTCGGCGGGAAGGCCGGGCGGCGCTGCGAACGGCCGCGCCATGGCCTGGCTCACCAGCAGCAATTTGATGATTTGCAGCTGCTCGGGCGTCTTTGTCAGCTCGGTGGCGAGCGGCACCGCCGAAATCTCCGGCTCCTTCTTCAGCGCCGCTTGCACGATGATGTTGACTGAATGGCTGGCCAGCCATTCCGGATGGCGCGATTTTATGGTGCTCCACGATATGCCGCACAGGCCGTCGATCTCGCCGCGCTCCATTGCCAGCACGGTGTCGTTGGTCCCCGGATAGCCGCTGATCAGCCGCGCCTTGGCGCCGAACACGTTCTTGTACAGCAGCGTCCAAATATCCGGATCGGCGCCGGCGCCCTCGCCGCCGAATTTCGACGGCTTGGTCAGAAAATCATCCCAATTTTTTATCGGCGACGTGTTCCAGGTGACACAGGTGGTGTTGTCGTCGGTGACGCTGCCGAGCCAGGTGAATTTGCGGCTGTCGAATTCGGCTTTGTCGACCAGCGGCGAAATGCCCATGCTGCGCGAAAAGGTACCGAACACCGAGCCATCTTTCGCGGCGACGGAATAGATGAAATTGGCCGAGCGCAGGCTGCCGGCGCCGGTCATCTGCTCCGGCACGACCGAGGGATTGCCAGGAATGTGCTTGCCGAAATAGCGGCCGAGCAGGCGTGCATAGGCGTCGTAACCGCCGCCGACGCTGTAGCCGATCACCAGCGTGACATTGCGGCCCTTGTAGAAATCCTCGACGCTGGCGGCGCAGGCCAGGCCGGCGACAGCGAGGAACGCCAAGGCGCCGACGAACGTCTTGCTATGAACCATGGTCCCTCGCTGATGACGCCGGATGATAGCTAATCTTTTCGCCCGCTGAACAGAGCGCGGACCTGCTGCCAGACGACGCGGGCAAGCAAAGTGAAGCCCGAGATCGGCTTCGCGGCTGGAAGCGGCATTTCCGGTGGCGGCGATGGGCGAGCGCTCGCCGGGATTTGTTCTGAGCGCACCGGCACGTCCGTCCGCTCCGGCACGATCGGTGGTGACGGCACGCTGGGCGTTGCCGGCGCGGGCTGCCGCTCGAGCTGGGCGCGCAGATTGTTCGCGAACTGGCCGATGATTTGCGCCGCGGTTGCCTGAATCATGCCGACGCCGCGGCCGTATTGCGCTACCGCGCCGGACAGCATCAGGTCGGTGTGGATGAAAACGCGCGAGCCAATATCGGCGGGCTCGATCCGGAACGTCGCCGTGGCGTTGGCCGAGCCGCGGCCTTTGTCGTCGCTGCCTTGCGCCTTCACGCGCGCGCTGTGATTGGTCTCGTCGATATCCTCGAATTGCACGCGGCCGGCAAACGCCAACGCCACTGGACCCAGCCGCACGGCAATCTTGCCGCGAAAATTTTGCGCATCGACCACTTCGGTCAGCGCCGCGCCCGGCATGCACGGCGCGATGCGCCGGATGTCCATCAGCACCGCCCAGGCTTGCGCCGGCGACAACGGAACGTCAAACGAATTGTCGAATTCCATTCGCTAACTCTGATCTACGCGTGCCTGCAGCCGATCATCTCCGGCGCGCCGATGTTCTGCCAAACCCAGCGCGCGCAGGCGAACAACCGGTCGTCGTCGTAGCGTTGCCCGACCAACTGGATGCCGACCGGAAGATTGTTGGGGCCGCGATAGGTCGGCAGCGTCATGCTCGGCGCGTGCAGCGCCGTCCAGATCGCCTGCATGGTGCCGTCGCCGGTCGAGGCGAGACCCTTAGGCGCTTCGCCCTGCACGCAAGGCGCCAGCAGCACGTCGAAGTCTTCAAAGACGCTGGGCAGCAGCGCACGGCACTGCTCGACCTTGCGCCAGCCGGCGATGTAATCCTGCCGCGAGGTTCTCAGGCCCTGCTCGATGTAACGCTTCATCTGCGGCGACAGCGCGTCGCGATGATGGTCCCATTCGTAGGCCATGCAGGCGGCGCGTTCGTAGAAATTGATGGTCTCGCGCGCGACCATGCGCAGGCCGGTGAACGGATCGGGAAGTTTTATTTCGCGCACCGTGGCGCCGGCCTTGGCGAGAGCCGCTGCTGCGCCCTCGACCGCGGCCTTGGTTTCCGGCTGCGCGGCGTCCCACATCTCGGTGCGGCAAAGCCCGATCCGCGGCGCGGAATTCATCGTGCGCGGCGGCTGCGGCGCCTGCATGCGCAGCACGGCGGTGAGCAGCGCGATGTCGTCGAGCGAGCGCGCCAGCCAGCCGATGGTGTCGATGCTTTCCGCCGCCGGTTTCACGCCGGCTTTGTTGAAGCTGTTGTAGGTCGGCTTGAAGCCGAAAATTCCGCAATAGGAAGCTGGGCGAAGAACCGAGCCGCCGGTCTGGGTGCCGAGCGCCGCCGGCACCATGTCGTCGGCCACGGCCGCACCCGAGCCGCTCGACGAGCCGCCCGGCGTATGCGCCGGATTATGCGGATTGGTCGTTTGCGCCGGCGCCATGCCGGCGAATTCGCAGGTCGCGGTCTTGCCCAGCATCACCGCTCCGGCGCGTCGCAACAGCGCGACGCAGGCGGCGTCCGACGCCGGTCGATGGCCCTTGTAGATCGGCGAGCCGAATTCGGTCGGCATGTCGAACGTATCGATGATGTCCTTGACGCCGATCGGCACGCCGTGCAGCGGGCCGCGGTTTTGCGAGCGATCGAGCGCGCGCGCCTGGGCGAGCGCCAATTCCGGATCGAAATTCACCCACGCTTTGACGACGCCGTCGCGCTCGGCGATCCGCGCCACGCAGTCGCGCGTCACCGCTTCGCAGGTGGCTTCGCCGCGCCCGATCATTTGGGCGATCTCGGCGACGCCGAGTTCGTTGAGCCGACCTGAGACCTTGGCGTCCATTTCAGTTCTTACCGGCGCGGCCGGCGGAGGTGCCGGCGATCTTGCCGAACACCGTGCCGGACATCAGGCCGGACCCGCCCGGATAGTTGAAATAGAACAAGCCGCCGACCAGTTCGCCCGCGGCATAGAGGCCGCGGATCGGCTGGTAGTCGGTGTTGAGCACCTCGCCGTCGGTGTTGATGCGCAAGCCGCCGAAGGTGAAGGTGACGCCGCAGGTCACCGCGTAGCCTTCATAAGGCGGCGCGTCGAACGTATTCGCCCAATTGCTCTTGTTGATGGCAAGCCCTTGGGTGCAGCGGCCGTCCTTGACGTTGGGATTGAACGGCACGTCGGTCTTCACTGCGGCGTTCCATTCCTTGATGGTCTTGACGAACTCGGCAGCGTTGACCCCTTCGAGCTTTTGCGCAAATTCCTCGATGGTGTTTGCCGTCACCTTGGTGATCTGGCGGATCTTGTATTCGTCGCGCTGCAGGTGCTTCACCTTCTGGTCAAAGATCTGCCAGGCGAACTGGCCCGGCTGCTCCAGCACCACGCGGCCATATTTCGCATAAGTGTAATTGCGGAAATCGGCGCCCTCGTCGACGAAGCGCTTGCCGGTGGCGTTGACCAGGATGCAGAACGGATAGGAGTGTTTCTGGAACTGGTCGCCGACGGCGAGATCGCCGAACTCCGGCGCGTTCATTTCCCATTGCACGGCGTGGCAGCCCGACCAGTTGCCGCGCGGGGCGGCGCCGATATCGATCGCCATGCGGATGCCGTCGCCGGTGTTGTAGCGAGAGCCGCGCACCTTGGCCAAATCCCAGCCGGGGCCGAGATAGCGCGTGCGCCATTCCGGATTGGCCTCGAAACCGCCGCAGGCCAGCACCACCGATTTCGCCCGCAATTCGCGCACCTCGCCGTTCTGGCGCACGCGGACGCCCTCAACCCTGTTGCCGTCGAACAAGAGATCAAGACCTCGCGTGGAATAGTGGATGTCGATGCCGCGCTTTTTTGCCGACGCTGTGAGCATGACGACAAGGCCGGGGCCGCCGCCAACGGATTCGACCGTGAGGCCGCCCCAGAACTTGAATTTGCCGTCGATCTTGAACGCCTGCCGGCCGTAGATCGGAATGAGGCGGACGCCCTTCTCGCGCATCCAGTTGAGCGAATCGAAGCTCTTGGTGACCAACAACTCGACGAGATCGGGATCGGCGCGGTTTTGCGTGATGCGCGCCATGTCGTCGAAGAACTGGTCGGCGGTGTAGGTGCCGAAATCCGTGGTTTCGACTTCGGCCGGCGTGAGATCCGGCACCAGCGTCTTGATGTCGTCGATGCCGTTATAGACGACGCGGATCGAGCCAGCGGTGAAGCGGCTGTTGCCGCCGGATTCGTCCTCCGGCGCCGCCTCGCACATCACCACCTTGGCGCCTTCTTCCTGCGCCGCCAGCGCCGCACAGAACGCCGCATTGCCGGCGCCGACAACGATCACGTCCGCAACTTGATTTGGCATTTCCTACCTCTGATTACTCCGCCGCTTGCGCGACGCCGCCGTGGGCCTTCGACCAGCCGGCTGGATTCTTCATGAATTTCTCGACTTCCTTGAGCTTGCCTTTGTCAAACTTGCCGCTCTTCTTGGCGACCTCCAGCACGTCCCACCATGTGGCGAGCGCGTGCAAGGTGACGCCGAGATCGCCGAAGATTTTCTTGCTCTCGGGGAAGATGTCGTAGAAAAAGACCACGAAGACATGCTCGACCGTGGCGCCGGCGGCGCGCAGCGCTTTGCAGAAATTCACTTTGCTGCGGCCATCGGTGGTCATGTCCTCGACCAGGAGCACGCGATCGCCGTCCTCGATATGGCCCTCGATCTGGGCGTTGCGGCCAAAGCCTTTCGGTTTTTTGCGCACATATTGCATCGGCAGCATCATGCGGTCCGCCATCCAGGCGGCAAACGGAATGCCCGCCGTCTCGCCTCCGGCGACCGTGTCGAATTGCTCGAAGCCGGCGTCGCGCAGCACCGTCGCCACGCCGAAGTCGATAAGCGTGCTGCGCACGCGCGGGAACGAGATCAGCCGGCGGCAATCGGTATAGACCGGGCTCGCCCAGCCCGACGTGTAGATGAACGGCTTGTCGGTCATGAAGCGGACCGCATCCACCTCGAGCAACATCTTCGCCGTCAGCTCGGCCATCACCGCTTTGTCGGGGAAGCTTGTCATCTGTTCGATCCCTCGTCCTGTCATCGCCCGGCTTGGCCGGGCGACCCAGTAATCGCAGCCATTGCGGTCATGCGAAGCCTTGTCGCTCGCGATTACTGGGTGCCCCGCCTTCGCGGGGCATGACAATAATGAGTTAGCCAACCACCTTCCACTCGATGGTCTCGCCGCCGCGATAGACGATCGCGCGCTCGTCAGGGCCGGCAACTTTGACTTCTTCCGGCGCGGTCCAAGGCGACTTCTCCAGCGTGATTTTGTCCTCGTTCGGCGGCATCCGATAATGCTTCGGGCCGTTGAGCGAGGCAAAGGCTTCGAGCTTGTCGAGTGCGCCTTCCTCCTCGAATACCCGCGCATAGGTCTCGATCGCGACCGGCGCATTGAACATGCCGGGCACGCCGTTGGTCGAGACTTTCCGGGAATAAGGATGCGGCGCGGAATCGGTGCCGAGGAAGTAGCACGGCTCGCCCGAGGTCGCGGCCTTGCGCAGCGCCGCGCGGTCGCGCGCGGTTTTGATCACCGGCATGACATACATGTACGGCTTGAGCCCATGGCCGAACCAGTCGTTGCGCGTCAGCATCATGTGATAGGGCGTGATGGTGCCGCCGACCTGGGGCGCCGCGCTTTTCACGTAGTCTGCCCCCTCCTTCGACGACAGATGTTCGAGGATGAAGCGTAGCCCCGGGAACTGCTTCACCCATTTCGTCAGATAGCGGTCGATGAATGCCTTCTCGCGGTCGAAGATATCGACATCCGGATCGGTGTCCTCGCCGTGCATCAGGAACGGCATGTCGATCTTTTCCATGCGCTCCAGCACCGGCATGACTTTCTTGTAGTCGGTGACGCCGGCGGCCGAATTGGTCGTCGCATTGGCCGGGTAAAGCTTTACGCCGGTGAACAGCCCTTGGCGAAAGCCGCGCTCGACGTCGTCGGGATCGGTGTCGTCGGTGAGGTAGCAGGTCAAGAGTGGCTTGAACTTCGCATCCTTCGGTATCGCCGCCATCACCCGCTCGCGATAGGCGGCGCAGTCCGCCGTGGTGCGTACTGGCGGGATCAGGTTCGGCATCAGGATGGCGCGGCCGAAATGCTTTGCCGTGTACGGCAGGACCGCTTTGAGCATTTCGCCGTCGCGGACGTGCAGGTGCCAGTCGTCGGGTTTTCGGATGGTGATACGCGTAGTCATGGGGAAACCGATACACCTCTAGCCGGAGGGGGGCTATTGCGCCGGCCAGGAGCGTCGGCCAAGGCCACAAGGAAGTCCCGGCACTCTAGCGCGCCATGTACCAAAATCAAAATTTTCGCCAATTTTCGCACACCGCGTTGATAAGATCGGGTCGGGAGCAAATCCTTGGCGAAACAGCACCTCTCGAACCGAGAATCGGAAGAATTTCGCGCCCTCGTCGCCGACGCCGCTGGCCATCTACAAGCGGGCCGGCCGGCCGAAGCCGAGAGCACCTATCGGGCGGCTCTCGCGATCGTCCCGGCCGATCCGGCGGTCACCCACAATCTGGCCGTGTCGCTTGCGGCCCAGGGTCGGCACCGGGCCGCCGTCGAATGTCTTGACGCGGCGCTCAAGGGCGACTCCGGGTTCGTCTCGGCGCACTACAACCGGGCCGTCGCGCTGCTGAAGCTCGGCGAAACCGCGGAGGCGATCAAAGCCTTCGGGCGAGCAACGGCGCTCGCCCCGGAGCATTACGAGGCGCATCGCGCCTTGGGCTTCCTTTGGCTGGCGCAAGGCGACCGCGGCCGGGCCCTTGATCATCTGGCACGCACCTACGAGCTGCGACGCGGCGATGACCGCACTGCCGTCGCGCTGAAGTCATTGACGACGGCTACGAGCCACAAGCTCGAACACGATGCCGAGCAATTCGCCTATCTTGCAGAGCGAACGCGGGACCGTCTGCGCTTCGAGCTGCTGTCGCGCAGCTATCGCGCGATCGCGAAGGAAGCGGTCGGTGATGCGATCACATTGTCCGACAGGCAAATCGAGGTGCTGGGCGACGACTACAACACGCCGATCCATCAGCGCGCCGCGCCCGAAGTCGCAGGCTGCGCCGTCCGCGAACGGCTGGATCGGGCTGCGCTGAGCGCGCAATTCAACGAACAGGGGGCGATCTTCGTCGACGATCTGCTCACGCCGGAGGCGCTCGATTCATTGCAGCGGTTCTTACTGGAGAGCACGATCTGGCACGACTTCTCCCATATCGACGGCTTCGTCGCGTCGTATCTGGAAGACGGCCTGGCCTGTCCGCTGCTGCTGCAGATCGCGGACGAATTGCGCGGCGCGTTTCCCGGCATTCTCGGCGCGCATCGCCTGACCCAGGCCTGGGCTTTCAAAGGCCTGCGCGCGCAATCGGCCGTCGATGTCCATGCCGACGATGCCGCGGTCAGCGTCAATTTCTGGGTCACGCCGACGGCGGCCAATCTCGACGCCGAATGTGGCGGCCTGGTCGTCTGCCGCGCTGCGCCGCCGGACGACTGGGAGATCGCAGACTACGAGGCCGATCAGGCGCGTATTGTAACATTTTTGGCACAAAAGGCTAACGACAGCCTCGTTGTACCCTACCGGCAGAACCGCGCGGTGCTGTTCCGCTCGCGCCTGTTCCACCACTCGGATCGGCCAAAATTCGCCTCAGGATACGAAAATCACAGGATAAACTTGACGTTGCTTTATGGTTGACGACTGCCGGGACCCACCCAAATCCAGTGGGTTCCGCACTGTTCCAAAATTGACACAGAAGCCCCCCGATCCTAAAACAAAGCGATGCCGGCTAACCTGAACGCCAACTACACCAACTCCGCGCTGCGTATCGGCGACGTCGATCCCTATCCGCAGCGGTTGGTCGGCGAGTTCATTGCCAAGGTCGTCGCCAACGCCTGGGTCAACGACGAGTACAAGCACATCGTCCTCAAGGTGCATGCCCACGCGCTGAAAGCTTACGCCGGGCAGATGTTCCACCTGCTCTGCCCGTCACCGGACGGCGCCGAGGTATGGATGCGGCGGCCGATGAGCGTCTACCGCGCTGACAAGAACGCGGGCCACGTCGAGTTTCTCTACAAGTGCGAAGGGCGCGGCACCCGCGGCATGGCGCTGTTGGAGCCGGGCGATGAATTCAACATCGCCGGTCCACTCGGCCACGGCTTCACGCTCGATCCGTCGTGGCGGAATATCGTGGTGCTCGGCCGCGGCGTGGGCTTGGCGACGCTGGCGCCGTTGTCGCAGCTCGCGGCGGAGAACAATGTCGGCGTCACCGCAGTTCTCAGCGCGCGCAATCCGAATGTCGTGATGTCGCGGGAGTTGTTCGAGGCGCTCGGCGCCAAGACCGTCACGGTGCTCGATACCGACGGCTCGAGCGCCGTCGACAACGTCGAGACAATTCTCGAGAGCTTAATCGCGGACAACAAAGCCGACGCGTTCTTCACCTGCGGCTCGAACCGTCTGCTCAAGCTGATGCAGCGGCTCGGCAAGAAGCACAATATTCCAGGCCAAGTCGCGATGGAGCAGATCATGGTCTGCGGCTTCGGCGCCTGCTACGTTTGCATGCGCACCTTCGAGGTCGACGGCAAGCGCGTGCTGCGCCGGGTCTGCCGCGACGGCCCGGTGTTCAACATGCAGGAGGCGGTGGGATGGTAGATCTTTCCGTCAAGATCGGCGCGATCACGCTGCAGAACCCCGTGCAGCCGGCCTCCGGCGCGTTCTCCTGGGAGTACAACGACGTCATCGATCTCAACCGGCTCGGCGCGCTGGTCGCCAAGACCATCTGCCGCGAGCCGCGGCTCGGCAATCCGACGCCGCGCATGGCCGAGACCGAGGCCGGCATCATCCAGTCGATCGGCCTGCCGGGCAAAGGCATCGACTATTTCATCGCCCACATCGTCCCCGAATACGCCAAGTTCAAGCCGCCGCTCGTCGTCAGCGTGTCGTCGGAGACTATCGAGGATTTCGCGGCGCTTGCCGAGGAGCTGAGCGTGCCGGACGTCGACGTGATCGAGGCCAATATCTCCTGCCCGACGCGTAACGCCACAGGCGGCAATTTCGCGATGCACGAGGATTACACCCGCGATTGCATCACCGCGATTCGGGCCAAGACCACAAAGCCGCTATGGGTGAAGCTGTCGCCCAATGCCGGCGACATCGTCTCGATCGCGCGCGCCGCCGAGGACGCCGGCGCCGACGCGCTGGTGATCGCCAACACTTTCCTGTCGCTGAAGATCAGGACCGACAATTTCCGCCCCGCGCTCGGCAACAAGTTCGGGGGGCTGGTCTCTCCCGCCTTGAAGCCGATCGTGCTGCGGATGGTCTATCAGGTCGCCAAGCAGGTGAAGATCCCGATCATCGGCATCGGCGGCGTGACCAAGGCCGAGGACGTGGTCGAATACATGCTGGCCGGGGCGAGCGCCGTCGGCATCGGCTATGCCGGCTTCCGCAATCCAACCGCGCTGATCACCATCATCGACGACCTCGAAGCCTGGTGCGACGAGCGCGGCATCAAGAAGGTGACGGAGCTGATCGGCGCCGTTCGCGACCAGGACATGGAAACCGATACGCTCGCTGCCGCGTCGGTGGGAGTTTAAAGGGCGCGATTTTCAAAATACCGACGTTAAGGAACATGACGACCGAGCCGGCGCAGTTGAACGTTTTGATTTCCGGCGGATTCTCCGGCGCCTACGAACAGCTGCTGCCGGAATTCGAGCGGACGAGCGGCATCAAGGTTAAGACCGGATCGGGTGCGTCGCAGGGAGCGGGCCCGCAAACGATTGCCGCGCAGCTTGCCCGTGGCGTGCCGACCGACGTAGTGATCCTGTCCCGGGAAGGTTTGACCGAGTTGATCGCGGCGAATAGGATCATGGCTGGAACGGACGTCGATCTGGCGCAAGTCGGCCTCGGTGTCGCGATACGTTCGGGCATGCCGAAGCCCGATGTGAGCACCGTCGAGGCTTTCAAGCAGATTGTGCTCGAAGCCAGAATCGTCGCGGTCCCGGCGAGCACCAGCGGCATCTGGCTCACCACCAATCTTTTTCCGCGGCTCGGCATCGCCGATCGGATCGACGTCAGGAAGACGCCGCGCGGCTCGGACGCAGCCGCCATGGTCGCCGCGGGAAGCGTGGCTCTCGCGGTCATGCCGGACAGCGAGATCATGTGCGCGCCGGGCGTTGCGTTCGCCGGGCTCCTCGCACCGGAGATTCAGTTCGTGCAGGTGTTCTCAGCCGCGGCCGTGGCCGAAACGAAGCAGATCGAAGGCTCCAGGCAGCTCATCGCATATCTTGCTTCCCCGCGCGCTTCCGTGGCCATCAGAAACAGCGGGATGGAACCGCTGGCGGCTTCGCGTTAAGGCCGTACGACCTACGCCGCGACGGCGGCCGCTTCGGCGTCCGGCTGCTGCCACGCTTTGAGCCGCGGATAAACCTCGCGGGCAAACAGCGTAAGGTTATCGACCGTCTGGGCGTGGGTCAGCTCGCCGCCCTGCCCCATCATCAACAGATTGCCCATGCCGCCGCAGTGGCCGCAGAAATCGACGATCTGCTCGTAGACCTCATCGGGCGTGCCGCAGAACAGCACGCCGGCGTCCATCAGTTCATCGACGCCGGCGAATTGCATCGAGATGACGCGGCCGTCCTTGGTGTAGGTGCGCGGCGGCGTCTCGCCGCGCAGGATGCGTGCATTGTCCTCGGGCGTGATGTAGCCGGGCGGATTGCGGAACGGCAGCGCGACGATCGGGCTGGTGCGCAGATAGCCGGCGATGAGATGGCCGCGCCGCTTGGCTTCTTCCCGGTCGTGGGAGACCGCGACCAGGCCCAGATAGGCGAAGCGGTCGGCGCCCGGCGCCTTGCCGTACTTGCCCATGTAGCTCTTGCGATAGGCGTCGTAGATCTTGCGCGTGCCGTAGCCGGTGCCGAGCGTCGCCATGACGTAGCCGCGCTCGCCCAGCACGCGCGCTTGTGTCGAGCTACCGGTGGTCGACCACACCGGCGGATGCGGCTCCTGCCATACCCGCGGCCAGACGTTGACGTGACGGTACTGAAAGAACTCGCCGTCCCAGTTGAAGTCTTCGTCGTGGGTGGTCATCGCCTTGATGATGAAATCGTGCGCCTCCCAGAAGCGGTCCATCAATTCGGTCGGATTGCGGTTCGACGCGGCAATCTCGTAGGGAATGCCCTTGATAAAACCCATGTCGAGCCGGCCGCGCGAGATCACGTCGATGGTCGACAGCTCCTCGGCGGCGCGCAGCGGATCGGGCCGGTGCCCGATCGGATAGCCGAGCACCAGGAGGCGCGCCTGTTTGGTGGCGCGCGCCGTGATGGCGAGCCCGATCACCACCGACGACGACATGCAGGTCGCGGTCTGGTGATGCTCGTTGAGCATGATGTCGAGGCCGAGCTCGTCGCAGAGCTGCCACTCGTCGTAATAGCGATGGAATAGGTCGGCGGCGACGCGCGGATCGCATTTTCTGTTCGGGAACGTGACGCGCAACGTGCCGGAATGCTCGTTCCAGGCCGGGTGATAGGCCTGTTCGCTGAAGTGATAGACCCTCATGGCACGCCGCTGCCTCGCTCAGTTGGCGGTCATCGTGGCGTCAACCAGATCGCCCGCACGCACGCTCGTCGCGGGATTTGATTTTACCTGATCAGCCGCCGCCAGGGCAGCCACCTCGTCGGCGTCCGGCTGCTTCCAGGCCTTGAGCCGCGGATAAACCTCGCGGGCGAACAGGCTGAGATTGTCGACTGTCTGCTCGTGGGTCAGATAACCGGCATGGCCCATCATCAGCAAATTGCCCATGCCGCCGCAATAACCGCAGAAATCGACGATCTGCTCGTAGACCTCGTCGGGCGTGCCGCAGAACAGAATGCCGGCGGCGATCAAATCCTCGGCGCTGGCGCTGTGCATGCTGATGACGCGGCGATCCTTGGTGTAGCTCCGCGGCGGCGTTTCGCCGCGCAGCATGCGCGCATTGTCCTCAGCCGAGAGGAAGCCCGGCGGATTGCGGAACGGCAGATGCACGATGCCGCTCGAGCGCAAATAGCCGGCGACCAGCTCGCCGCGGCGGCGCGCCTCGTCGCGGTCCTTGGCGACGCCGACCAGGCCGAGATAGGCGAAGCGGTCGGGTCCGGGTGCCTTGCCCCATTTCGCCAGGTAGCCGCGGCGATAGGCATCATAGAGCGGCCGCGTGTTGTAGCCGGAGCCGAGCGTCGCCATCACATAGCCGCGCTCGCCAAGGATCCGCGCCTGGGTGGTCGAGCCGGTGGTGGTCCAGATTGGCGGATGCGGCTCCTGCCAGACCCGCGGCCAGACGTTGACCTGGCGATAATTGAAATACTCGCCTTCCCAATTGAACATTTCGTCGTGGGTGGTCATGGCCTTGATGATGAAATCGAGCGCTTCCCACCAGCGATCCATGACGCCGACCGGATTTTGATTGGAAGCGGGAAACTCGTAGGGCACGCCCTTGATGAAGCCCATGTCGAGGCGGCCGCGCGAGATGACGTCGATGGTCGACAGTTCCTCGGCGACGCGCAACGGATCGGGCCGATGCCCGATCGGGTAGCCGAGCACCAATAACCGCGCGTTCCTGGTGATGCGCGACAGCACCGAAAGTCCCACCACCACCGTCGACGACATGCAGGTCGCGGTCTGGTGGTGCTCGTTGAGCATGATGTCGAGGCCAAGCTCGTCCGCGGTCTGCCACTCGTCGTAATAGCGATGGAACAGGTCGGCGGCGATGCGCGGATCGCATTTGCGGTTGAGCAGATTGACGCGCAGCGAACCGGAATGCTCGGTCCAGGCCGGATAATAGGGCTGCTCGGTGAACTGGTAGACTTTCATGGCGCGTATTCCTGTTGCGGCGTCATTTGGCTTTCGCGAACGCCAGCACCTTCTCGGCAAAAACCTTGGGCTGCTCGTGATCGGGAAAATGCCCGGCGCGGTCGATCGGTTCGAAGCGGGCGCCGGCAATCATCGCGCAATAGGCGCGGCCGTAAGCCTCGCTGAGCATGCGGTCGTGCGTGCCCCACAGAAACAGCGTCGGGATGCGGATGCGGTGCAGCCGGCTTTTGAGCCGCGGATTATGGAAATACGGATTCCAGGCGTACCGCGCCGTCGCCTCGCGCGCCCGCGCCGCGGCGAGCACCTCGGCGTCGGGCAGCGTCTTGTAATCGCGCTTGCCGACTTCCGGGTCGCAATAGGCGATGGCGATATATTCCGGCTCGGTGAGCGCAAAGATATCGGCGATGTCGCGGGTCTCGCGGTCGCCGACTTTGACGCCGACCGCATTGGCCATCACCAGCCGCGCCATCCGCGCGGTGGTTTTTACGGCGATCTCGGCGGCGATCCAGGCGCCGAAGCCCGTGCCGACGACAGTCAGATCTTTGAGGTCGAGCTGATCGAGCAGATCGAGGTAGAAGTAGGACAGGTCGTCGACCGAGCGCGTGCCCTTGGGCAGCTCGGAACGGCCATAACCGGGATGGGTCGGCGCGATGACGTGCGCGCTCTTGGCGAGTTCCTCGATGGCCTTTGCCGCCGGCTCGATGCCGTTTTCGGCGTGCAGGAAAAGCAGCGGCGGGCCCGAACCCTTTTCGATCAAATCGATCTGCGTTCCGTTGACGACAAGCGATTGCGCCTCACGCGATGACGCCACAGTCATTCCGCCTCCCAAAAGAGCTCTTAACATTCGCGCATGATCCTTCGGCGACCACGCTGCAGGCGCTTTTCAATCCCGGTCCATTGTTCTAGCACGTGAAATGTACTTTGCCATCGCGCGTGGCGGCCGATCCGGCAGGCTTGCCTTGCGCGGCCGGCATGAGCGGCCGATTGACATCGCGTGCCGGATCGGACGCGATAAGCGCGCACGACAGGAAGGGCCCCAGCAATGACCGCGGATAACGTCACTCATCTTGGCATCACCTACGCCAACCACGACGGCGTCGAGCTGCAAGGCGACCTCTACCTGCCGAAAGGCGCAAAATCGGCGCCGGCGCTGGTCGCCGTGCATGGCGGCGGCTGGGTCCAGGGCGTGCGCGCCGCGTTCCAGTTTTGGGGGCCGTATCTGGCGGCACGCGGCTATGCGGTGTTCGCCATCAGCTATCGGCTGGCGACCAAGGGCAAGACGTTCCCGCAAGCCGTGCAGGACGTGCTCGCCGGCGTGCAATTCGTCCGCGGCAAGGCCGGCGAGTTCGGCATCGATCCGCAGCGCATCGGGCTTCTCGGCGCCTCGGCCGGCGGCCATCTCGCTTCGCTAGCGGCGCTCAGCGGCAAGAAATTCACCGGCGGCTATCCGCAGGACCCGTTTGCCGGCGTCTCGACCGAAGTGAAGGCGCTGGTCGGCGTCTACGGCGTCTACGACATGGTGGCGATGTGGACGACCTATCAGGTCCAGGGCGGCGTCGATAACAATATCCAGAAATTCCTCGGCGCTTCGCCGATGGAGAACCGGCAACTTTATTTCGATGCCACGTCGACCAGCTACGCCACCTTCGCCAACAACAAGATCGGCGTGCTCCTGGTCACCGGCACTCACGATGACCTGGTCGATCCCAAACAGCACACCGAGCCGTTCACGCTGGCGCTCAAGCAGGCCGGCTTCTTCGTGCGGCCCTGCATCGTGCAAGGCGCGCCGCATTACTGGATGAACGATCCGATCGAGGAGCCGACCAGCTATTCCGGCTTTTTGGCGCCGCGACTCTTGCGCTTCCTCGCCGAGAAGCTTTGAGCGCGGCGGCTTATTTCTTCTCCAGCAGCAGCGTGCCTTCCTTGCGGATCAGCGGCTGGATGGTTTCGGCGACCTTGGCCAGGAGCCAAGGCAGCATGACCTCGAGCCGCACATGGTCGTCGAGCACGTCGATGGTGCCGCTCGCCGTTTGCGCCAGCGCGGTGACGCGGAACTGCAGGCGGTTGTCGATCCAGGTTTCTTCCTGGAGGGTGAAGAACTGGCCGAATTTTTCCTGGGCGCTGCGCACGCCCGACTTCAGGCGGCGGACCGCCTCCTCCTGGCCGAGCCGGTGCGGGATGGTGACAACCAGAGGCTTGGTCATTGCCGGTATATGGGGACTGTCTTTCGCCGATCAAACCGTCAAACTATAGGTTCCTGTCGTTTCGGCACCGGACATGACCAAGCCGCCGACCTTCATCGAAAAGCACAGCCTGTGGAGCGACGAAGAGCGCCAGCTCGCCGCCGACATCAAGCGTCGGGTCGAGGCGGAGAAACTCCGCTACATCCGGCTCGCCTGGAGCGACACCCACGGCTATGCGCGCGCGAAAACGCTCACCGTGCCGGCGTTCCTTACGGCCTTGACCGCCGGCTACAATATCGGCGTCGCCACCACGACACTGGATTCCGCCGGTGCCCGGGTCTTCGCCTCGTTCACCCGCGGCGGCGGCATGGGCCTCGATGAGATGACGGGCTCGCCCAATCTCACCGTCGTAGCCGACCCGACAACCTTTCGCACGCTGCCGTGGGCGGCCGGGGTCGGCTGGATTCTCTGCGACGAATATTTCAACGACGGCACGCAGTTTCATTTTTCGCCGCGCCAATTACTGAAGAAGGCGCTGCAAAAACTCGCCGCCGCAAAGTGCACCAGCATCATCGGCACGGAGATCGAATGGTATCTGCTGCGCGTCGCCGCCGATCATTTGACCGAAGACAATGTCGGCGTACCGGGCACACGCGGCCGGCCCATCGCAACCTGGCCCGCCGAGCCCGGCTATCATTACCACTCCGAATCCAACATGGATTTGATGCAGCCGGTGTTCGATGCTCTCGGCGACGCGTTCGAGGCGCTCGGGCTCGGACTGCGCTCTATAGAAAATGAATGGGGCCCCGGACAGGTCGAATGCACATTTGCGCCGCGCGCGGCGCTGGAAGCCGCCGACAACGTGCTGCTGTTTCGCACCGCGACGCGGCAGGTTTGCCGGCGGCGCGGCTATTTCGCCACTTTCATGGCCCGCCCGGCGTTGAAGGGTTACTACGCCAGCGGCTGGCACTTGCATCAATCGCTGGTCGACGCATCCAGCGGCGCCAATCTGCTGATGCCGGAAAAATCCGGCCAAAAAACTGAAGACGTGCTGTCGCCGCTCGGCCAAGCGTATCTCGCCGGTCTCCTGCAATACGCGGTGCCCAGCACCGTTTTCGCCACGCCGACCGTCAACGGCTATCGCCGCTTCAAGCCGAACTCGCTGGCGCCCGATCGCGCCACCTGGGCTTACGATAACCGCGGCGCCATGATCCGCGTGCTCGGCGGGCTGCACGATCCGGCGACGCGGCTGGAAAACCGCATCGGCGAGCCGGCAGCCAATCCGTACCTCTTTATACTCTCGCAAATCGTGGCTGGGCGCGCCGGCATGGACGCCAAGCTCAAGCCGCCGCCGGCAACCGACGAGCCTTATGCCGCCGAGCGGCCAATGCTGCCCAAGAACCTGCCCGAAGCGCTCGACGCGCTGGAAAGGGAGCCGTTGTTCCGGCGCGAGCTCGGCGATACCTTTATCGACTACTTTATCAAGCTCAAGCGCACCGAAGCCGGGCGCTACCAACGCTCGCTCGAGGAAAGCGGCGAAGTGGCGCAAAGCGACGAGCCGAGCACTTGGGAGCAGAACGAATACTTTGATTTCTTTTGACAAGCCCTCCCCCCTTGTGGGGGAGGGGAAGAAAGTAAGGAGCGCGGCATGACGGCTCTGGAGAAGATCAACGCGCCGCCGACGCGCCTTGGCGGCACCGCGCTGTATGACTGGGATTATCTGGTCCAGGACGACCGTGCCCATCGACTGATCTACACCGATCCGGCGATTTTCGAAGCGGAGATGACGAACATCTTCGGCGGCACCTGGACCTATCTGGCCCACGAAAGCGAAATCCCGAACGACAACGACTTCATCACCCGGCGCTTGGGTCTTCGGCCGCTCATCATCGTGCGTGATTCAAACGGCAAAATCCGCGCACTCTATAACCGCTGCACCCATCGCGGCACCACGCTGTGCCGCTGGGACAAGGGCAACACGAAGTCGTTCCAGTGCCCGTATCACGGCTGGAATTTCCTCAACACCGGAAAGCTTCGCGGCGTGCCGTGGCCGGAAGGCTATGCCGAGGACATGCGCGATCCGAAATACAA
>Ga0307476_10000707_pt1 | contig 23672 bp, 23 predicted proteins | sample atmos_gasesECM2C_2_FD_203314 | JGI IMG/M metagenome (GOLD analysis project Ga0307476, IMG submission 203314) | Hardwood forest soil microbial communities from Morgan-Monroe State Forest, Indiana, United States - atmos_gasesECM2C_05 | ecosystem: Environmental > Terrestrial > Soil > Temperate...
TGCCGAATGCCGGCAAGTCGACATTTCTCGCCGCCGTTAGCGCCGCCAAGCCGAAGATCGCCGATTACCCGTTCACCACCCTGCATCCGCAGCTTGGCGTGGTGGATGTCGGCGGCCGCGAATTCGTCCTGGCCGACATTCCTGGCCTGATCGAAGGCGCCCATGAGGGCGTCGGCCTCGGCGACCGCTTCCTCGGCCACGTCGAGCGCTGCCGTGTGCTGCTGCACCTGGTCGACGGCACCGGCGAAGATGCAGGCGGTGCTTACAAGACGGTGCGCGCGGAGCTTGCCGCCTACGGTCACGGCCTGACGGACAAGCCGGAGATCGTGGCGCTGAGCAAGTCCGATGCGCTGACCGCCGACGAGATCAAACAACAAGTCGCGCGACTGAAGCGGGCGGCGAAAAAGACGCCGCTCGTGGTCTCCGCCGTCAGCGGCGACGGTGTCGCCGAGGTGTTGCGCGCCTTGTGGACGGTGATCGAAACGGCGCGCCGCGACGGCGCCGAGGCGAGCGCCGCCGCCGCCGCGTGGCATCCATAAAGGAGGTTGCCGTGTCGCACACTTTCGTTCTGGTCCACGGCGCCTGGCACGGCGGCTGGTGCTGGCAGCGTGTCGCCGACCGGCTGCGTAGCGGCGGCCATACCGTGTTCACGCCGACCTTGACCGGGCTCGGCGAGCGATCGCATCTGCTACGCGCCGGGATTGCGCTCAACACTCACATCACCGACGTCGTCAACGTGATGAAGTGGGAGGATTTACGCGATGTGGTGCTGTGCGGCCATTCCTACGGCGGCTTCGTCATTTCCGGCGTGGCCGAGCAGATGGCGCCGGCGATCCGCTCGATCGTATTCCTCGACGCTTTCGTGCCGCGCAATGGCGAGAGCGTGCTCGACTTGACCGGGCCGGCGGTGCAGGAGGGCATCCGCAACGCGCTGCAACGCGGCGACATCGCGATCCCGCCGCGCGCCGCGGAAGCCTTCGGGGTCAATGCGGCCGACCGCGCGTGGGTGGATCGTTTGTGCGTCGGGCAGCCGATCACGACCTTCACCGACAAAATTGCGCTCACCGGCGCGCGCGACCGCATCGCGCGCAAGAGCTACATCCGGGCGAAGAGCTATGCCAATCCGGGATTTGACCGCGCCTTGGCCGAGGTGCGATCCGATCCGTCGTGGCGCGACTACGAAGTGCCGAGCGGCCACGACGTCATGGTCGATATGCCGGAGCGGCTCGCGGAAATCCTGCTCGAAGTCGCGGCGTGAGTGAGGGTGCGGTATCATATAATCGTGTGACGCACCTTGGCCGAAACCCACTCGCTGACCACGACGGTTGCAATGATGATCAGGAGAATGAGTGACACTTTTGTCCAGGCAAGCGTGGTGATCGCTGAGTTGAGCGGCAGGCCGATGCCGCCGGCGCCGACCAGGCCTAGCACCGTCGACTCGCGGATGTTGATGTCCCAACGGAATACCGAAATGCCGGCGAATGCCGGCAGGACTTGCGGCACGATGCCGTAGGCGGTGACCTGCGCGCCACTGGCGCCGGTGGCGCGCACCGCCTCAACCTGACTTTCATCGATCTCTTCGATCGCCTCGTAGAGCAGCTTGGCGCAAAAGCCGATCGAGCGCAGCCCGATCGCCAAGATGCCGGCGAGCACGCCGGGCCCCAGAATCGTGACCAGCATCAGCGCCCAGATCAGCGAATTGATCGAGCGCGACGCCACGATGACGAACAGCGCCGCCGGCCGCACCAGCGCCACGCTCGGCGTGGTGTTGCGCGCGGCGCAGTAAGCCACCGGCACCGCCACCACGATGCCGATTGCGGTGCCCAGCGTGGCGATATTGATAGTGTCCCAGAGCGGCCGCCCCAGCTTGGCGATGGAGCTCCAGTCCGGCGGCACCATGCGCACGGCGAGATCGGCCGCTTGCGTCGGCGCGTCGGCGACGAAGGCCCAGATCGTCTTGTCGGAGATCAGTTGCCAGCAGTAAATGAAGATCGCCGCCGCCGCGAGCCAGGCCAGCCAGATCGCGAACTGCGCACCGCGCTCGCGGCGGTGCCATATCTTGATGCCGTGCCCGAGCGCGACCGCCATCACTGCACCCAGCGGCGAATGTAGCCGGACGAATATTCCAGTGCCATCACGATGCCGATGATGACCAGCAGTATGGCGGCGGCGGAGCGGAATTCGTAGCGGCTGAATGCGGTGTCCAGCGTCGCGCCGATACCGCCGGCGCCGACGATGCCGATCACGGCTGATTCGCGGAAGTTGATGTCGAAACGGTACAGGCCGAGCCCGATCATACGCGGCATCACCTGCGGCTGGATGCCGTAGTTGATCCATTGCAGCCAGCCGGCGCCGGTCGCGCGCACGGCTTCGGCTTGCGAGAAATCCATGTCCTCGATGTCTTCGGCGAGAAGCTTGCCGTAGAAGCCGACGGTGGCGAACGACAGCGTGACGACGCCGGCGAACGGGCCAAATCCGAACAGCTTGACGAAGAAGATCGCCAGGATGATCTCCTGGAAGCTGCGTGATACCGCGAGGATGCCGCGGCAGAAATAATAGACCGGCCGCGGCGCGACGTTTTTGGCGGCCCCGATGCCCACCGGAACCGATATCGCAATCCCGATCGCGGTTGAGACCACGGTCATCCAGAGGCTTTCGAGGATGCCGTTGACGATGTCGTCGCGGTGGCCGGAAAAATCCGGCGGAAAGAACGCCGCGAAGAACCGCGCGCCGCGCGGCAGGCCTTCCCAAACCCGGGGCCAGTTCACCTCGGTGGTGCCGAAGGCCGCCGCCAGATAGACGACGGCGCCGAGCCCAAGCGCCCAGCGCAGCCAGGCGCGCTTGATCAGCGGCGGCTTTTGCCAGTGGCGAGGTACGGTCGAGGCGATGCTCATGGCCGGCTATGTCAGCCCGGCCATGCGGTCGCGATGCGGCAGGCGGCTGTCGAGCGCAATGACGTTGTCGGCGGCCTCGGCCGCCGCGTCGGCGTCGTCGTCGATTTTGCGGATGGTGGCCGACCAGTCTTCCTCGCCATAGATTTTCGTCAGCACCTCGGCGCTGAGGCCGGTCGGCGGCCCGTCATAGACGATCTCGCCAAGTTGCAAGCCGACAATGCGCTCGGCGAACATCTGCGCCAGCATGACATCGTGGATGTTGATGATGGCCGAGAGCTTGCGCTCCCCGCACAGTTCCTTGATCAGCCGCATGATCTGACGCGAGGTCTTCGGATCGAGCGAGGCGGTCGGCTCGTCTACCAACAGCAAATCGGGGTTTTGGATCAGCGCCCGGCAGATGCCGACCCGCTGCCGCTGGCCACCGGACAATTCGTCGGCGCGCTTGTCGGCCATGTGGTCGAGGCCGACCCGCGCCAGCAGCCGAAAAGCCTCGTCGATGTCGGCCTGTGGAAATTTGCGCATAAAACTTTGCCAGAAGGCGACATAGCCCAGCCGTCCACTGAGCACGTTCTCCATCACGGTGAGACGCTCGACCAGCGCGTATTCCTGGAAGATCATGCCCATGCGCCGGCGCGCGCGGCGCAAGTCGCGGCTGCCGAGCGTCGTTATCTCGATGTCGTTGAGCATGACTGTGCCGGCGGTCGGCTCGACCAGGCGGTTGATGCAGCGGATGACGGTCGATTTGCCGGCGCCGGACGGGCCGATCAGCGCCATCACCTCGCCGTCGGGGACGTCGAGGTCGAGGCCCTTGAGCGCGAGGTCGCCGGTGCGGTAGCGCTTCGTCAGCCCCTTGATCCGAAGCATGCGCGGCACCCCCGACCGTCTGGCGATCGCTTATTTGCAGGTGTACTTGACGCCGTTGGCCGCATCGATCTTGCGGATGACGCTCCAGTCCTTCTGGTAGGTGATCGGGACGAAGCGGTCCTGCTCCTTGAACTCCGCCTTGAGCGCCGAGCCCTGCCACGGGAAGGTGAAGAACGCCTGCTTGATTTTCTCGACCAGCGCCGGATCGAGATTGTAGGCGTAGCCGTAGCCGGTGGTCGGGAAGGTGTCGGACTTGTAGATCGACCTGATCTTGGCGCGGTCAACCACATTGCGGGCGAACATGCGGAACATCACCTCGTTGGCAATTGCGGCCGCGTCATAATCCTTGTTGGCGATGCCGATCACGGAATTGTCGTGCTTGCCGGAGAACACGGCGGTGAAATCGCGGTCGGGCTCGAGATTGAAGTCCGCCTTCAAGATCGCCAACGGCGCCTTGTATCCGGAGTTCGAGGTCGGCTCGGTGAACGCCACTCTTTTGCCCTTGAGGTCGGCCGGCGTCTTGATCGGGCTGTCGGCCGGCACGATGATTTCCATCTCGTAGCCGAACTGGCCGTTTTGGGCGCCCATGATGGCGAACGGCACAAAACCCGCGCAGTTGACCGCGATCGGATTGGAGCCGGTGTTGAATCCGGCGATGTGCAGTCGGCCGGAGCGCATCGCCTCGATCTCGGCGGCGTTGGACTGCACCGGGAAGAACACCACCTTTTTCCCGGTGGTCTTCGCCAGGTAGTCGATGAAGCCGTCCCATACCTTGGCGTAAACCGCCGGGTCCTCGACCGGCGTATAGGCGAAGATCAAAGTCGACGGGTTGACCCAAAGTTTTGGATCGGTCGGTGCGTCGGCGACGAGATCGCCGTCGCGATCGCAATAGGCCTTGTCGAGATCGCCACGCGGACATTCTTGGGCGTGGGCGAAGCCGATCAATCCGGCGCCGAAGACGAGTGTCGTGAAAAACGTGGCGAATATTTTGATGTGCCGCGCCATGGTCCCCCCTTCGGCTCCAGTGCCAAAAGCTCAATGGCGATCCGGGCCGCTTTGGTTACGCTTGGCAGCTTAGCCCACAATGCAGGAAAGAGAAATTGTGCTTCCGCATTGCCGCGCCGTGCCTTGCGACGGAGCAGCCGGCATAAAATGGATGCCGCGATAGCTTGCCTTATGCATGTGCGGCCAAGTGCGAGGAGAACTTCAGCGTCCCGTCGCGTGTGATGCGCGGCAAGAGATCGATTTCCCACGCCAGGTATTCGTTCATCGCCGCCTTGGTATCGCCGCTGCGTTCGTATGGCTTGCGCCACTGATCGACGGCCTCGTCGGCCATGCGAGCGTCCGTCGATAACGCGTAACCGGCCGCGCGCCATGCGGCATTGCCGCCGGCGAGGACGCGCACGGGAACCTTGACCAGCGCCTCCGCTTCGGCCGCCGCCAGGTGAGCAAGCGCGCCGTCCTCGGAGGTGAGCACCAAAGTTTCGCCGAGCGGAATTTTTGTCAGCGCTCGGCCGAGCCGGGTCCGAATCGCAAACCACGCGTCGGGGATATGGCCCGTCAGATAGTCCCGGCTCGGCGCCAGATCGACGACGGTCGCGGCGTTGCGCGACAGCAGCGCATTGAGCGCGGCGCAATCGATGGCGCTGCTCGACTGCGTCTCGCCGTCGAGGGTCGCAGGTTTGGGCTGTCCCATTTCCGAGCCGGACTCGGCCAATATGAAAACATCCTTCCAGCCCATTTGGCGCAGCCACGACCCGGTCATCGCCGCACGCACTTCGGTGTCGTCGACCAGCACGATGCGCGCGCCGAGCGTGCCGACATAGTGGTCCGTAGCCTGGACAAGCTGGCCGCCCGGCGCCGAGACCGCGCCGGCGACGTGGCCGGCGGCGTATTCGGCGGGATCGCGGACGTCGAACAGGTAAAGCGTCCGCGTCGCGTCCTTGCGCCAGGCATCGAGCGTCGCGCGATCGATGCGTTCGACACCGCGGCTTTGCGCAACCTGCAGCGCCGACGTTCGCGCCCAGTCGAGCGTGTTTGGCGAAACCACCGGCGCGCGCCGGTTCTTGCCGCTGTCGCATGCAAAGCCGGCAAGGCTCCAACCCATGGTGCCATTGCGCAGCGCCACCACCTTGTTCGGTATGCCGGCATTGATCAGCGACTGTGCGCCGATGATGCTGCGGGTACGGCCGGCGCAATTGACGACGATCATGGTGTTGGGCGACGGCGCGATCTCGCGCGCGCGTAATACCAGCTCGGCGCCGGGCACGTTGACGCCGGTCGGGATCGAGACGCGCGAATATTCGTCGAACGGCCGGCTGTCGAGCACGACGATGTCGGCTTTGTCGCGCAACAATTGCTCGAGCTCTGCCGCCGCGATGCTCGGCGTGCCGCTTTCATGCTCGATATATTCGCCGAACGCCTTGCTCGGCACGTTGACGCCGGAGAACAGCTCGTATCCGGCCGCCGCCCAGGCGTCGACACCGCCGTCCAGAATGGCGAGATCCGAATAGCCGTTGCGCGCAAGAATCGCCGCCGCCCGGCCGGCAAGGCCGTCGCCATCGTCGCACAGCACGATGCGCGTCGCGCGGCGCGGCACCAACTGAGCGAATTTCAGTTCGAACCGGCTCAGCGGGATCGACCGCGCCAGCAGCAGATGGCGCTGCGAGAAGATCAACTCCTCGCGGACATCGACGAGCGCAAGCTCGCCGCCGTCGCCGATCATGTGCCGCAGATCGGCAGGACTAACCGGAGCTGCGCTCACCGATCGCCGTCACGTCGCCTGCTGCGGCGTCATTTGATGCACTTCGCCGGTCTTCAGATCGAAGCGCACGCGCTGGATTTGATCCAGATTGGTTCCGGTGACGCGGACGAAGCGGGAATGATCGGGATAGTCAATCGAATGAATCTTGCCGTCCTGGTAGATACCGGCCTTGCCGGGCGTCAGGCGGTATTTCTTCACCGGCTTGAGCTTGGCATGCTTCGTATCGCCGCCGTTGTCCTCGCGCTCCCATTCGATCATGTCGGTGTAATGGGTGGCCTGGCCGTAGATCGCCCAGGACGCGCCGTGGTCGTGCGGCGGCGACACCCGCGCCTTGTCGTTGATGTGGGCGAGGATCTGGAAACCAAGCTTCGGATCCTCGTAGAGCACATGCAAGCCGCGCGGGGCGTCCTCGCAATGCTTGCGGACAAACTCCTGATTTTGCAGCAGCTGTTCGAGCCGGGTGCGGACTTCCTCGCGCCCGTCCGGGCCCGGATCGCGCGCAAGAATGGAACGGCAGTCCGATACGAACTGATCGAGCTCATAGGCCATGGCGTCACTCCTCAAGGGATTTGCTTGGCAGCCATTTTCGCGCATCGGCAGGCTGAGCGCCAGCGTCACCTTGCCGGTTTGGATTAGGCTCATGAGCCGCTACATTACGGCACATGTTCGGTCTGCCACGGATCAATGATCGGCCGCGCAATGTGCGGCTGGACACCCTGGTTCGCCTGCGTTGGCTCGCGGTTTTGGGTCAATTCGGCGCCGTGCTGGTGGTCCATTTCGGCCTTGAATTCGAGGTCCCGATCTGGGCCTGCCTCGCCGTCATCGCGCTGTCGGCGCTGCTCAACGTGGCGCTACGCATCGGCTTCCGCAAGACGCAATGGCTCGAACCCGACCGCGCCGCCTGGCTGTTGGGCTTCGATATCGCGGAGCTCGCGGCGCTGCTCTACCTCACGGGCGGCCTGGAAAACCCATTCGCCTACCTGCTGCTCGGGCCGGTGCTGATCTCGGCCACCGCGCTGCCGCCGCGCATGACGCTGCTGATCGGCACTTTCGCCATGGTCTGCGCCACGGTGCTGGTGTTCGTTCATTACGACCTGCCGTGGGACGCCGAAGACCCGCTGCAGCTGCCGGAAATCTACATGGTCGGGGTCTGGCTCTCGATCCTGCTCGCGATCGGCTATATCGGCGTCTATACGTGGCAGATCGCCGAGGAGGCGCGCCAGCTCTCCGACGCCTTGGCGGCGACCGAACTGGTACTGGCGCGCGAGCAGCATTTGTCCCAGCTCGACGGCCTTGCCGCCGCCGCGGCGCACGAGCTTGGGACGCCGCTCTCCACCATCACCGTGGTGGTGCGTGAGATCGAGCGCGCGCTCGATCCGAAATCGCCCCATGCCGAGGACGTGAAATTGCTGCGCGAGCAGGCGCAGCGTTGCCGCGAAATTTTGGCCAAGATCACCGAGCTCCCCACCGGCGAGCCGTTCGACCGCACCCCGCTATCCGCCTTGATCGAGGAGGCGGTGGCCCCGCACCGCAATTTCGGTATCTCGATCGGCGTGACATTGCCGCCGGATCGTACAAGCGAGCCTTCCGGAGCGCGCAATCCGGCGATTCGCTACGGGCTGGGCAATCTGATCGAGAACGCGGTCGATTTCGCTCATCGCCGCGTCGAGATCTTCGCGCAATGGACCGACGACGAGGTCAGCATTATCATCAGCGACGACGGCCCGGGTTTTGCGCCCGAAGTGGTCGACCGTCTCGGCGCGCCCTATGTGACCCACCGGCGGCCGGAACCGCGCGGGCCGGACGGCGACGAGGATGCGATGTTCGGGCTCGGACTGGGCTTCTTCATCGCCAAGACGCTGTTGGAGCGCTCGGGCGCCAAGCTGGCGATGACCAATCAGGCGCCGCCACTGCACGGCGCGACCATTAGTGTTACCTGGAGCCGGGCCGATTTCGAACGGCCGTTGGCTTCACCGCCCCTTGAGCCGGCGGCCCAGGCCTCCTAGTTCTTAGGCAGGCATTGGCCCGGTCGTTGATGCAGGGTGGCGGGAGATTGTTTTGAGGGAGCTCGAGATGGCCATGACCACTGCGACAGCCGCGGCGCTGCCGGACGAGCGTTCGCTCCTGATCGTCGAAGACGACAAATCGTTCCTGCAACGCCTGGCCCGCGCCATGGAAGGCCGCGGCTTCGTGGTGACCACGGCGGAATCGGTAGCCGACGGGCTGTTGCAGGTCGAGAAAGCCGCGCCCGCCTTTGCGGTGGTCGATATGCGGCTCGGCGACGGCAACGGGCTGGACGTCATTTCGGCAATGAAGAAACGCCGGCCGGAAGCGCGCGCCATCATCCTGACCGGCTACGGCAACATTGCCACCGCGGTGAACGCCGTGAAGCTCGGCGCGGTCGATTATCTCGCTAAGCCGGTCGATGCCGACGACGTCGCCGCGGCGCTGCTCGCGCTCGATAACAGGAAGATCGAGCCGCCGGAAAACCCGATGTCGGCGGACCGCGTGCGCTGGGAGCACATCCAGCGCATCTACGAATTGTGCGGCCGCAACGTCTCGGAGACCGCGCGCCGCCTCAACATGCACCGCCGCACGCTGCAACGCATCCTCGCCAAGCGCGCGCCCAAGTGATGTTGAAAGGCGAGATTGTTAGACTTTTAGACATTCCATTGAACGGCGGCTAACCGGATTAGCGCCATTGGGCGTAAATAGCCTGACATTTCTGCGATCGTATTAAGTCAAATTTCGCACGCTTGGCCTGACACTGCCCATAACCAGAATCGGGTTTGTAGGCAGCGACATGATGTTCCAACAGCAAAGCCCGCTCGGCTCGGACCGGGATTTCTCGGCGATCATGAATGCGGCGCGGCATATCATGCCGCGGCTCCTGGTCATCGACGACGACAATCTGCATCGCATGATCATCTGCCGGGTCGCCGCCAAAGCCGGCTTTCTCCCGGCAGGCGCTGCGAGCTACGACGAGGCGGCGAAGCTGGCGCAGGAAACCGCGTTCGACTGCATCACACTCGACCTGTCGCTCGGCAACCATGCCGGCAGCGAAATGCTGCATCATCTCTCGCTGCTCGGCTCAACGGCGCCGATCATCGTCGTCACCGGCGCCGACTATGCGACCTGCAAGGAGACCGTGAAGGTGGCCGAGCGGCTCAACCTTGATATTTGGGAATGCATCCCAAAGCCGGTCGATCTGGTGATGCTGCGCCACTTCCTGGAGCGGCTCAAAGCCTCTTGGAACACCGTGGCGGTCGCGGCGTAGCGTCAAGCTTTAGAATTCGCCGGCGTAAGGTCCCTGCGGGTCGGCCAGCGCCTGCAGGCGCAGCGCCGCCGCGTGGGCAAAGCGCAGCATGATGCTCTTGCGCGTCGCCGCCGGCAGCCGGTGTTCGGGCGCCTCGCATACGATCGAAGCGCCGAAGGCATCTGCCACGATGAGGCCGGCGTCGGCGGGAAATATCTCGCACGGCACTTCCGCGATGGTGGCGAAGAACAGCCGGTCGCAGTGCAGCCGGTAATCCATCCATTTCTGGTCGGCACGGAAATCGGCCACCGACGATTTGATCTCGACAATAATGATCTCGCCGTCGCCGCCGAGCGCGACCAGATCGGCGCGCCGGCCCGACGGCAGCGGCAGTTCGCTGACCACGCAATAGCCGAGCGCATGCAGATAGCGGGCGGTGCCGCGAGCGATCGCCAGCGCGGTCTGGGATTGCCGGCCGTCGATCGGCAAAGACGCCGCCAGAGAGCTGAGAGTCATCGCCAGGATTCCAGGCAAAGGCGGATTCGACAGCGAACGATACGCAACCTTACGCACGCCACGGACTCCAGAAAACGCCGCACAACCGAGAACCGCCGATACACGGCAGGTGTCATTTTGGCGTACCGGCGCGGTCCGGAAAAGCCCCCGCCAGCGCAGTGCGCGAGGCGCCGATCACGCCACGCTCGGTGATGAGGCCGGTGACCAGCCGCGCGGGCGTCACGTCGAAACCGTAATTCGCCACCGCCGAGCCGTCGGGCACGATGCGCAAGGTCTCGATGCGGCCATCGGCGGTGCGGCCGGTCATGGTCGCGACCTCGTCGGCGCTGCGTTCCTCGATGGGAATCTCGGCCACCCCGTCGGCGACGGTGAAATCGATGGTCGGCGACGGCAGCGCCACATAAAAGGGTACATCGTTGTCGCGCGCGGCGAGCGCTTTGAGATAGGTGCCGATCTTGTTGCAGACGTCGCCGTTGGCGGTGACGCGGTCGGTGCCGACGATGACCAGATCGACGGCGCCGTGCTGCATCAGATGGCCGCCGGTATTGTCGGCGATCACGGTGTGCGCCACGCCGTGGCGGCCGAGTTCCCAGGCGGTGAGCGAGGCGCCCTGATTGCGCGGCCGGGTTTCGTCGGCGAAGACGTGGATTGGGATGCCGTTGTCGTGGGCCAGATAGATCGGCGCCGTCGCGGTGCCGACGTCGACCGCCGCCAGCCAGCCGGCGTTGCAATGGGTCAAGACGTTGACCCGCTCGCCCGGCTTCTTGCGCGCGGCGATCGCCTCGATCAGCGGCAGGCCGTTGCGGCCAATTGCCGTGTTGATGGCGACGTCCTCGTCGCAAATCTCTGCGGCGCGCCGATAGGCGGCGGCGGTGCGTTCGGCGCGCGGCCGGTTGCGGACCGCGGCCATCATCTCGTCGAGCGCCCATTTGAGGTTGATCGCGGTCGGGCGCGTGGCGAGCAGCGTCGCATAGGCTCGATCGAGCGCTTCGTCGGAGGCGTCGGTGCGCAGCGCCAGGCAAATGCCGTAGGCGGCCGTGGCGCCGATCAGCGGCGCGCCGCGGATCACCATGGCGCGGATGGCGTGGGCTGCTTCTTCGAGCGTGACGAGGCGCGCGGTGGCGAAGCGATGCGGCAGCCTGGTCTGATCGATCACGCCGACCGACCAGCCGTCCGGCTCCAGCCAGATGCTGCGCATTGCCTTGCCGTCGACTTTCATGGCGTTCCACTAGCAGATTCCGGCGAACTGTCGAGTAATGACGGAGCCTTGCCTGCGAGGCAGCCTTGCCGCAATCTTGTGCGGAAGATGTCTGGGAGCCGCCGATGGCCGCCATCGACTACGAAGCTGAATATAACAATCGCGCCCGGGTGCCGGAGCATGCCGAGATTTTCGCCCGCTGGATTCGCGACGCCGAGCTTTATCGCGCCGACACGCTCAAAGCGGGCCGTGCCGAGCTCGGCCTGGCTTACGGCGACACGCCGCGGCAATACCTCGATTTGTTCCATGCGCAGGCCGGCGCCGCGGCGCCGCTGGCGCTGTTCATTCACGGCGGCTATTGGCGCTCGCTCGACCCGTCGATGTTCAGCCACATGGCGCGCGGCTTGAACGCACGCGGCGTAACGGTCGCCGTTGCGGGCTATGACCTGTGCCCGATCGTCACCATCGCCGACATCATCGAGCAGATGCGCCGCGCCTGCTTGTTCCTTTGGCAGCGGTTTGATCGGCCGATGTTCGTCATCGGTCATTCCGCCGGCGGCCATCTTGCCGCCGCCATGGTCGGCACCGACTGGCCGTCGCTTTATCCCAAGGCGCCGGCCGATCTGACACCCGCCGGCTACGCGATCTCCGGCCTGTACGATCTCACGCCGCTCCTTGGCGTGAGCACCAACCAGGATTTACGGCTCACCGCCGCAAGCGTGCGCGCCGTCTCGCCGGCATTCTGGCCGCTGCCGCGCGCCCGCACTTTGGATTCGGTGGTCGGTGCGCTCGAATCGAACGAGTTCAGGCGCCAGAGTCAGCTGATCGTGCAGGCGTGGCAGGGCGCGGGCAAGATGCGCTACGAGGAGATCGCCGGCACCAACCATTTCACCGTGTGCGACCCGCTCACTGATCCGCAAAGCGCCATGGTCGCGCGCATCGCCGAGCTGGCGGTGCAGGTCAAGGCGTAGCGCTGTCGCGCGCTACTCCGCCGCTTTCTTCAAAATCTCGTCCGGCGTCGACAAGACGACCTCGACATATTTCGGCACGAATTTGTGGCCTTCGATGTATTTGATGAATTCCGGCTTGATGTCGTTGGCCAGGATTTTGCGAATGCGGGCGTGCTCCTCGATGTCGGCCCATTCGGCGATCAGGAAGAATCGCTGCGGATCCTCGGTATCGCGGCACAATACGCCGTCCTTCACCTGCGCCGAGGATTTATGCATCGGATTGCCGTCGGAATAATCGAATTCCTCGAACAGCCGGATGAATTCGTCCTCTTTGCCCTTCATCACGCGAAAATCGTAGATGTGCAGATAGTTGCCTCGGGTGGCGAGCGGTTCCTGCGCCATGATCGGTCTCCTTGCCGGGTTGCCGCGAGCCTACGCCCGCGCTTTGCGCGCCGCAAATCCATTGCAACACGGGGGCGCTGGGTTATGCTGAAACGGCCTGCATGACGGCTCTGCCAGGACGATCGCAATGACGCTGCAATTGTCGAACTTCCCGCACGATTACGTTTGGCCGGACGACGACCTCTCCGTCATTCCCGACTGGGTCTATACCGACCAGGCGATCTACGAGCGCGAAGTCGAGCGCATCTTCCACGGCCCGACCTGGAACTACGTTGCGCTCGAGGCCGAGATTGCGAGCGCCGGCGATTTCATCCGCTCCAATGTCGGGCCGACTCCGGTCGTGGTGACCCGAGCCGCGGACGGCTCGATCCACGCGTTCGAGAACCGCTGTGCGCACCGCGCCTCGGAATTCTGCCGCGAGCTCACTGGCTCGGCACAAGAATTCATCTGCCCCTATCATCAATGGACCTACGATCTGCAAGGCAACCTGATCGGTGTGCCGTTCCGCCGCGGCATGGCCGGCAAGGGCGGCATGCCGGCCGATTTCAAGATGCAAGACCATGGGCTGCGCAAGCTGAATGTCACGACCCATCGCGGCGTCGTGTTTGCGTCCTACGCCGACGACATGGAATCGTTCCCCGATTATCTCGGGCCCGAAGTGTTGCGCGAATTCGAGGCGACGTTCGATGGCCGCAAGCTGCGCCTGCTCGGCCATTACCGGCATTCATTGCCGGGCAACTGGAAGCTCTATCACGAGAACCTCAAGGACCCGTATCACGCCACGCTGCTGCACACGTTCCTCGTCACCTTCGGCCTGCTCGTGGTCGGCAACCGCTCGCTGATGCTCGCCGACAAGAGCGGCCGGCACGGCGTGATGGCGTCGGCGAAGTCGGACGCCAAAACCTTGTCGGGCGACGCCAAGAAGGAAATGCGCAGCTACAAGGAAGGGCTGACGCTGCACGAGCCGCGGTTCATGGATTTCATCGAGGAGTTCGACAGCCCGTGGTCGGTCACCATGGCGACGATCTGGCCCAACCTGATCGTGCAGCGGGAAATGAACACGCTCGGCGTGCGGCAGATCGTGCCGAGCGGGCCGCATGAGTTCATCATGAAATGGACCATGTTCGGCTTCGAGGGCGACGACGAGGCCATGACCCGGCATCGCCTGCGCCAGGGCAATCTGATGGGGCCGGCCGGCTTTCTCGGCCTCGAAGACAACGAGGCGATCAAATTCGTCCAGGACGGCATGCAGCGCGTGCCGAACGGCAAGCATTTGGTCAAGCTCGATCCCAAGCAAACCGGCTCCGCCGATACGCTGATTTCCGAAGCCGCCATTCGCGCCATGTACAAGCATTGGCGCGAAGCGATGGGGCTTTAGCGCGATGCTCGATTCGCCAAAACCGATCGTCCATGACCGGCGTATCGAAGCGCTGCTGCTGCATCGCGACCTCGACGAATTCAACAGCGCCTATGCGGCGGCGCTGGACGAGCAGCGCGTGGCCGATTGGGCGGAGATGTTCACCGACGACGCCTTCTATGTCGTGATCTCGCGCGAGAACGCCGACCGCAATATGCCGGTCGGTCTGATCTATTGCGAGAACAAGGGCATGCTGCTCGACCGGGCCAACGCAATGAAGACCGAGATGTTCGCGCCGCGCTATCTGCGCCACATCATCGGCAGCCCGCAGGTTTTGGGCGAGGAGCTGAACGGCGATATCCGCGCGCGGGCCAATTACGTCGTCGTCCAAGTGCTGTTCGACCGTCCGGAGGCAAAGCTGCATCAGGTCGGCGTCTATTACGACAAATTCCGCCGCGTCGGCGACGGCATCAAACTCGCCGAGCGGCGCTGCGTCTACGACAACCTCTTGGTCGACAACGCGCTGTGCCTGCCGGTGTGAGCGGCGGCCGTTTTCAGAAAAATTTCAAGTCGGTTGCGAGACGGTTTCCGCCGGCGGCGCGCGGCCGAGCAGCGCGCAGGCCGATGCGGCAAGAATCAAGGCGAAGCCGACGACATCGGCGGCGGTGGGATGCTCGCCCAGCACCAGGACCGAGGCGATGACGCCGATCACCGGGCTGCCGAGCACGCCCAGGGAAGCCGTCATCGCCGGCAGCCGCCGGATGATCGTAAACCACAGACCGTAGGCGACGCCGGTGCCGAGCAGGCCCGACAGCATGGTCGCCACCACGCCGTCGACGTGGGCGGCGTGGAAATCCGGTCCGCCCTCGAAGATCATCATGCAGGCGCCGATGACGAAGAACGCGATCACGATCTGCCACATCGCAACCGCCATCGGATTGGCGGCGATCCGCGCCCACTTCAGATAAACCGTGCCGGCCGCCCAGCTCACCCCGGTGGCGAGCGCCAATACTATTCCTAACGGAATTCCCCCCGCCGTCAGCGGATAGATCAGCACGGCAAGCCCGGCCACGCACAGGGCGATGGCGATCGGCTGCATGCCGGCCGGCCTTTCGCCGAGGAAGACCCAGGCGAACAATACCGCCCAGATCGGCATGGTGTAGGCGAGGATCGCCACCCGCGACGTTGCGGCGCCGAGCTGGGCGAAGGTCGAGAACACGCTGAAGCTGGCGACGTTGAGCAGCGACGAGACGGCGACATGGGTCCAGGCTTTGGCGTCGGGCAGGCGCAAATTGCTGCGCCTGATCAGGCAGACCGCGAACAGCGCCAGTCCGCCGACCAGCGTGCTGAACGTCCGCATGGTGAACGGCGGCACCTCGTTGAGCGCGATGCGCATGATCGGCCAGGTGACGCCCCAGACGCAGCACAACACGACCAGCATCAGGCGCGCGCCGGTGTCGGCGCCGTCCGCGGCGTCGGTGAGGGTTTCAGGGTTTCTCACGGCCGTCTCAAGGGGCCCGCGGTCCGGCGCCGAGGAACCAGTCGAGGATCTGCTCGCCGGTCCAGAACAAGACGGCTTGTTTCTTGCTGATGTGCTCGATGACCTTGCGGAAATATTTGACCCGATGCGGCGCGCCCATGATGTAAGGATGGATCGAGATCGCCATCACGCGCGCCGAGTCGGCGGAATCGGCGTAGATCTGCTCGAACTGGTCGAGCGCGCGATCGGAGTATTCCGACGCCTTGTGATGCTGGATCAGCATCATGGCGACGTCGTTGCACTCTTGCGTATAGGGCAGGTTGACGATCGGCCTGCCGCGGGTTTTCAGCCACACCGGCTGATCGTCGAGCACCCAGTCGGCGACATAGCCGTAGCCTTCCTCGACCAGAAGATCGGGCGTCTGCCAGGTTTCGGTCAGCCCGGGGCCGAGCCAGCCGCGCGGCGCCTTGCCGGTGGCCTGCAGGATCGCCTCGCGGGTTTTGCGGATATCGGCGCGCTCGTCCGGCACCTTCTGCATGTTGCGCTGGGTAAAGCCGTGGCCCATGAACTCCCATTGGCGCTCGGCCGCGGCGCGCGCGATCGCCGGATAGGCGGCGAGCGCCGAGCCGTTGATCGCGATCACGCCGGGAATTTTGAACTCGTCAAACACCTTGACGAAGCGCCAGAAGCCGACCCGGTTGCCGTATTCGTGCCAGGCCCAGTTCGGCACGTCGGGCATCGGCGAGCCGCCGGCCGGCGGCGTAAGCACCGTGCGCGGCATCGGCTGCGTCGCGTCCCATTCCTCGACATTGACGATCACCCACACCACCATGCGGGCGCCGTTCGGCAGCTTCAGCGGCGCGCGCTCGATGATCGGCGAATAGTCGAGCCGGTCGGTCGGCAGCATCGGCGTTTTTTTCGCCGGCTTGGTTTTTCGTGTCTTCGGTCGTTTGGTCATTGCCGAATTATGCCCTTTTCGAACGCCGGTTTATAGCGCGCCACCACGGTGCCGAGCACGGTCAGCACCACGGCGCAGACGCACAGCGGCACGAACGCCGTCCACGGCAGGCCGGTTGTGTCCCACAGCGCGCCGCTGATGGTCGGGATGATGATCGCGATGGTGTAGCTCACGGTGAACATGCCGGCGGCCGTGCGCGGTACGTCGGCGGGCGCGGCCAACACCGGCGGCAGCGCCAAGGTCGCGATCAAGGTGATCGCCGTGGTGAAGCCCACCATCGCCGAATTGATGATGATCCACAGCGTCGACGGGATGAACATCAGCCCGAGAAACGACAACAGCAGCAGCGGCCCGAAGATCAGAAACGGCCACGCCTTCCGTTGCATGCGGTTCGCCATCAACAAAAGGATGATCGGCGTTATGATCTGCGCGCCGTTGAGCCAGCCCAGCGCCGCGCCAAGCAGCTCCGGCTTGCCCTGACTGGACAGAAATTCGCCGAGAAAGGCGTTGGTCGTGAAGAACGCGCTGTTATTGCTGCCGAAGGTCAGGCCGAGGAGCCACACCGTCGGATTTTTCCAATCCGGCCACCAGCGTCCGCCGATCGCGGAGGCACCGGCATTTTGTTGGCCGGCCTTCGGACTGAGCACGGCGAAGACCGGCGGAATGAGAAGCGCCAGCACGGCCCAGAAGACCAGATCGCGCCGCCAGCTGCCGCCGAGCAACGGCAGCACGACCGGGATGGTCAGCACGGTGGAAAACATCGATCCCATCAGCATGCCGCTGGTATAGGCGATGGTGCCGAGCGCGATGTGGCCGGGCAGCCAGGCGCGCACCAATGTCGGCATCGCCGGCTGCATGATGGCGACGCCGAAGCCGGTCGCGATCGAGGCGGCGTAGAGCGTCGCGACATCGACCGCGGCGGCGCGCGCGCCGCTCGCCAGCGCGGCGATCACCATGCCGACGATCACCGCGAGGCCGCTGCCGATGCGCGCGATCAAGAGCGAGCCCGGCACCGCGGCGATGGCAAACAGCATCAGTGGCAACCCGATCAAGAGCCCCACCTGGGTCTCCGACATGTGCAGCTCGGCGTGCACCTGCGGGATCACCGGCGGCATGGCGAGGATGGTCATGCGCATGGCGACCCCGGCAAGCCAGAGCACGAACATGAGCTTGATGAGGCGGCCGATGGAGATATCGGCGGCAGCGGTCCCGGCAGGGGGCATGAGGAAAGCAACTGTCCTACCGGGAACCTGCAACAGCGCGCGTATGCGCGCAAGAACGCGCACCGCATGGCTGCTAGGGCAGGGACGACCTTAGCAACGTTCTGTCAGAATAGGCAGCGGGGTAGGCGACGCCTAGCCGTTCAAAAAGCCGACGTCATCGGAGGAGCGTGTGTGCGAACGATCTGTCCGCTCAGTAGATGGCGAGCTCGTAGAACCGCCACGTGGTCCCCGAAGGTTGGGTGTTCGCCGCCAGATCACAGCCGTCAGTTGTGGTATCGCCGTTGAGATAGGTGTTTCCACCCGCGGTGCCGTTGCACGCGACGTTGAAATCTGCGCCGTTCTTAGTGCTGACAGAGTTGAGGGTCCAATAGGTGCCGCTATCGTTTGCATTGCCGTCCAGGAAAACCCCATTTTGTTGCGTAACACCATTAAGATATTGGCTTGAGTCTTGGCTGCCAATGCACCGAAACTGCCAGCCCGATGAACCTAGCGTAGCCAGCCACTTGGTCCCAGAGTTTGCGTCGGTGGTGTCCGGTGCTAGATCCACTCGGCCGTTGGCCGTTTCGCCGTTAAGCCAGCGGTTACCCGCCATGGGACCCAAACATTCAATAACGTACATCCGGCCACTCTGGATCATTTCCCCCTCCATCTTAAGTTGCCATGCGGAAAATATCTTAAGGTTGTTTTTCTGACAAGCTCTATTTCAAGTAAATTTTTGCAATACAAATAAATCGCGTACGGCCTCCGACTTGAGGAACGATTGGCCTTGTCCAGCCTAAAGAACAAATCTAGAACTTCGCGGAAGCTGGGCATATTCGGAGCAGCGATGTCCGAACTAGCGGCGGCAGAGCGCGCGCTTCACAAGACCTTCGGCTTCGAAACCTTCCGGCCGGGGCAGGGCGACATAGTCTCCGCCATTCTCGATGGCCAAGACGTGCTGGCGGTGATGCCGACCGGCAGCGGCAAGTCGCTGTGCTACCAGCTGCCGGCGCTCATTCGGGACGGCCTCACCATCGTGGTGTCGCCGCTCATCGCGCTGATGCGCAATCAGGTGGCGCAACTGCGCGGCTATGGTGTCGCCGCGGCGGCGCTGAACTCGGCGAACGATCCGGCGGAAAACCGAAAAATCCTCGATCAGATCGGGCGCGGTGAATTGCGCCTCATCTATGTGGCGCCGGAACGGCTGTTGAAATCCGACACGATCAATTTCCTGAAAAAGGCCAAGGTCGCGCTGCTGGCGGTCGACGAGGCGCATTGCATCTCGCAATGGGGCCACGACTTTCGTCCCGAATATGCCGCGCTGGGCACGGTGCAGACGGCGCTCGGCGGCGTGCAGACGGTGGCCTTCACCGCCACGGCGGATGCCGCCACCCGCACCGATATTGTGGCAAAACTGTTCAAGCGGCCGCCTGCCGTGTTCGTGCACGGTTTCGACCGGCCGAACCTGCGCTTGGCGATGCAGGCCAAAATCGGCGGCCGCAAGCAGGTCGCGGATTTCATCAAAAATCATCCCGGCCAGAGCGGCATCGTCTATTGCGCGTCGCGGAGGAAGACCGAGGAATTGGCCGAGTATTTGCGCGAACTCGGCGTCAAGGCGCTGTCCTATCACGCCGGCATGGAGCCCGACGTGCGCTCGCGCAATCAGGATATTTTCCTGCAGGAGGACGGCGTCGTCGTGGTCGCGACCATCGCGTTCGGCATGGGCATCGACAAGCCGGACGTGCGCTTCGTGCTGCATGCCGACATGCCGTCGAATATTGAGAGCTATTACCAGGAGATCGGCCGCGCCGGTCGCGACGGGCTGCCGGCCGACACGCTGACGCTTTACGGCATGGGCGACGTGCGCCTGCGCCGTTTGCAGATCGACGACAGCGACGCGGCCGACGAGCAGAAGCGCGTCGAGCGCCAGCGCCTCAACGCGCTGGTGTCATTGTGCGAATCGCCGCGCTGCCGCCGCCAGACGCTGCTGACCTATTTCGGCGAGACCACGGAGCCATGCGGCAATTGCGATTTCTGCTGCGATGGCGCCGAGGTCATCGACGGCACCATCGCGGCGCAGAAGGCGCTCTCCGCCATCGTGCGCACCAGCGAGCGCTTCGGCACCGAGCACCTGACCAACGTGCTGATCGGCGACGACAGCGACGCGGTCCTGAAATTCGGCCACGATTGCCTGCCGACTTTTGGCGTCGGCAAGGAATACGGCAAGCAGGAATGGCGCTCGATTTTTCGCCAGCTCCATGGCGCCGGCATCATCGCGCTCGACATCACCGGCCACGGCACCTGGTCGGTCACCGACGCCGGGCGGCGCGTGCTCAAGGGCGCCGACAAAGTCACGCTGCGCAAGGACACGCTCAAGCCCGCTGGCAGGAAAACCGCGCGCGCCGCCGCCAATGCGGCGGCACTGGCCGACGGTGCGGCCGGCGACACGGCGCTATTCGAGGCGTTGCGCCAGCGCCGCTCGGCCTTGGCCAAGGAGCAGCGCGTCGCCGCCTATGTGGTATTCGCCGACAAGACCTTGATCGACATGGCGCGGCGCAAGCCGACCACGGTCGCCGAAATGGCCACCGTGCATGGCGTCGGCGAAGCAAAACTTCGGCAATACGGCGATATTTTCCTCGACGTGATCCGACAGCACGCGGCGGCGCACGCCGCATAGTTTCCGATACCATCGAGAGGCGCACAAAACCCCGGTTTTTCCGAGGTTTCGCGATGTTGCACCCTATTCCGCGGTGTGTTAGCAACGCCCCGATTTTCGTAAGTCTCGCGGGCTTTTCTGCGGGTCCGGCGAACGTCCAAGTCCCGCTTATATCCCAAGGGCTTGCGCGGGTCCGCAAGGACCGCTGCCGAGCCTCTGGCAAAAACTCAAAGCTCCCTAGAGCACGCAAAAAGAGCGCAGAACTTTGGCCGCAGCAGAACCCATCGTCTCCGGCATGGCCGGCCGCTACGCGACCGGCCTGTTCGATCTCGCCCGCGAGACCAACGCGATCGATGCGGTGAAGGCCGACCTCGAACGCTTCGATGCGCTCGTTGCCGAAAGCGCCGATCTCAACCGTCTGGTGCGCAGCCCGGTGTTTTCCGCCGAGGAGCAGTTGCAGGCGCTGTCGGCCGTGCTCGAGCGCGCCGGCATCGGCGGACTGGCGGCGAAATTCCTCAAGCTCGTGACCACGAACCGCCGGCTGTTCGCGGTGCGCGACATGGTGCGGGCCTATCGCGAGATGGTCGCCAAGCACAAAGGCGAGGCCATCGCCGAAGTCACGGTTGCCGAACCGCTCAAGGACGAACATCTCGACGCGCTGCGCTCGGCGCTCAAATCGGTCAGCGGCAAGGACATCGACCTCGCCATCAAGGTCGATCCCGCGATCATCGGCGGTCTGGTTGTGAAACTCGGCAGCCGCATGGTCGACACCTCGCTGCGCACCAAGCTCAATGCCATCAGGCACGCGATGAAAGAGGCCCGCTAATGGATATCCGCGCCGCGGAAATTTCCGCAATCCTCAAGGACCAGATCAAGAATTTCGGCCAGGAGGCCGAAGTCTCCGAAGTCGGCCAGGTGCTGTCGGTCGGCGACGGCATCGCCCGCGTCTACGGCCTCGACAACGTGCAGTCCGGCGAGATGGTCGAGTTCGAGAGCGGCGTCAAAGGCATGGCGCTCAATCTCGAAGCCGACAATGTCGGCATCGTGATCTTCGGCTCGGACCGCGAGATCAAGGAAGGCCAGACCGTCAAACGCACCCGGGCCATCGTCGAGGTGCCGGTCGGCAAGGGCTTGCTCGGCCGGGTGGTCGACGCGCTCGGCGAGCCGATCGACGGCAAGGGGCCGATCAAGGCCGACCACAAATCGCGCGTCGACGTCAAGGCGCCCGGCATCATCCCGCGCAAGTCGGTGCACGAGCCGATGGCGACGGGCCTCAAGGCGATCGACGCGCTGATCCCGATCGGTCGCGGCCAGCGCGAACTGATCATCGGCGACCGCCAGACCGGCAAGACCGCCATCGCTCTCGACACCATCCTCAACCAGAAATCGCTCAACACCTCGACCGACGAGAAGATCAAGCTCTATTGCGTCTATGTCGCGGTCGGCCAGAAGCGCTCCACCGTCGCGCAGTTCGTCAAGGTGCTGGAGGAAAACGGCGCTCTGGATTATTCGATCGTGGTCGCCGCGACCGCGTCCGATCCGGCGCCGATGCAATTCCTGGCGCCGTTCTCCGGTTGCGCCATGGGCGAATATTTCCGCGACAACGGCATGCACGCGGTGATCATCTATGACGATCTGTCCAAACAGGCCGTCGCTTACCGCCAGATGTCGCTGTTGCTGCGCCGGCCGCCAGGCCGCGAGGCCTATCCGGGCGACGTGTTCTACCTGCATTCGCGGCTGCTCGAGCGCGCCGCCAAGATGAACGACGAGAACAAGGCCGGCTCGCTCACCGCGCTGCCGGTGATCGAGACCCAGGCCAACGACGTGTCGGCCTATATCCCGACCAACGTCATCTCCATCACCGACGGCCAGATCTTCCTCGAGACCGATCTGTTCTATCAGGGCATCCGCCCGGCGGTGAACGTCGGCCTGTCGGTGTCGCGGGTCGGTTCCTCGGCGCAGACCAAGGCGATGAAGAAAGTCGCCGGCCGCATCAAAGGGGAGCTGGCGCAATATCGCGAAATGGCGGCGTTCGCGCAGTTCGGCTCCGACCTCGACGCCACCACGCAGCGGCTGCTCAACCGCGGCTCGCGCCTCACCGAGCTGCTCAAGCAGCCGCAGTTCTCGCCGCTGCGCATGGAGGAACAGGTCTGCGTCATCTATGCGGGCGTCAACGGCTATCTCGATCCGCTGCCGCTCGACCGCATCCGCGCCTTCGAGGACGGCCTGCTTGGCGCACTGCGCAACCAGCATGCCGATATTCTCAAAGGCATCGCCGAGTCGCGCGACCTCGACGATGCAATGGCCGGCAAGCTCAAGGGCGCCGTCGAGAGTTACGCCAAGACGTTCGCGTAACGGACGACGGACAACGGACGACAGACAACGGAGGACGGATGAAGGGGTGATCGAAGACTGAGCGGAAGAGTCAAATTCCGTCGTCCGTCGTCTGTCCTCCGTCGTCAGAGCCATGCCCTCGCTCAAAGACCTGCGCAACCGTATCGCCGCCACCAAGGCGACGCAGAAAATCACCAAGGCCATGCAGATGGTCGCGGCGTCGAAGCTGCGCCGCGCCCAGGCCGCGGCCGAGGCGGCGCGGCCCTATGCCAGCCACATGGACACGGTGCTCGGCAATATCGCCGCCTCCGTCGCCGGGCTCGACACTGCGCCGCGGCTGCTGCGCGGTAGCGGCAGCGATCTGAAACATTTGCTGCTGGTCTGCACCGCCGAACGCGGTCTGTGCGGCCCGTTCAACACCGCGATCGTGCGGCTTGCCCGCGAGCGCGCCAACGCGCTGATGGCCGAGGGCAAGGAGGTCAAGTTCTTCTGCGTCGGCCGCAAGGGTTATGATCAATTGCGCCGGCTCTATGCCCAGCAGATCGTCGAACTGGTCGATCTGCGTTCGGTGCGCACGTTGCGGTTCGACAACGCCGAAATGATCGCCGCGAAGGTCATCGCGCTGTTCGACAAGTTCGAATTCGACGTCTGCACGCTGTTCTACTCGCGCTTCCGCTCGGTGATCGCGCAGATTCCGACCGCGCAGCAGATCATTCCGCCGGTGTTCGAGGCCAATGCCGCGGAAGCGTTGGGCGGCGCGGTCTACGAGTTCGAGCCCGACGAAGAGGATATCCTCAAGGAGCTTATGCCGCGCAATCTCGCGGTGCAGGTTTTTCGCGCG